>OOCP01000036.1_pt1 | contig 161647 bp, 164 predicted proteins | sample 1671511 | NCBI WGS metagenome assembly OOCP01 (sample SAMN06348164, study PRJEB24527) | human gut metagenome | biome: human gut; feature: ankylosing spondylitis patient; material: feces | host: Homo sapiens | place: China | collected 2015-10 | reverse complement strand
GTCCCAATTCCTGCCCCTCGCCAGAGTAGATATAACCGCCACATTCATAGCGTCCTTTATTCTCTTTGACAAAGGCTTTTGCACCAGCGAAAACTTCGTCCTGCGTTGCCTTTGGAATTTCATCATAAGAAGCTCGCACGTTATCGCATTGCCAGCCAAGATGTACGCTTAATCTCTGCCAGACAACAAGCTGTCTTAAAAGGTAGGCGTGGTTTTTGCTTATTCCGTTGTGGCTGTCTGTGTACTGTTTTACATATTCGATAGATAAGGCAACGTCGCTTATCTGGTCGGCACTCATACGGGTGCTTGCGTCAGCTCTGGTCTTGTAGCCATTCTTAAAGTCTGTGTTAATGTCGATACAGTAAGCGTCCTCGCCCTCAACGGTCAAATGTCCCTCATTAAAGGTAGAACCAATCGAACCGTCATTCATTACTTTTTCAACGATACCGACACGCTCTTTTGACTCCGTCCAGTATTGCTTACTTTCTGCATGAACGGGTGTAGTCGGCAAAGCAGTAACGACAGTTGCAAGAGCTAAGAAGCCCGTACACAATCGTTTTAACATCTTTTTCATAAATCTAATGCTCCTTTCATTTTTGGTAATAAAATAACCGTCCATAATGAACGGCTGAAAATAGAAAAGGAACGTCATTTTAGGCGTTCCATAGTCTATGAGTTATTCAATTTTTCTTGTTTCAATACTGATGTGCTGTACCATATCTTTGCATATCTAGGAAAACTTGCGTATCAAGGCTCATTCAATGGTAGTAAATAAGTAGTAAATTGATGTGTTTGTTTCCTTGAAAATGCTGATAGATACTGTGTTTTAGCGGATAATCAGATTTTTATTGTGTTTTTAATCCAATCATTAACAATGCCTTCTGCCTTATCGGCATCACTTCCGAACAGGGGAAGTCCGTTTGTTACGGTTGCACCTTTGGCAGTATTTTTAATATCATTGACTGTGTTTGAAAGTCCACTTCCCTCGTGAGTGCAGAACGGATGAATTGTTTTGCCCGTAAAATCAAATGCTTCAAGGAAAGTATAAACCGCCATAGGCATTGTTCCGCAGTAGTTTGGATAGCCGAGATAAATTTCATCGTAATCGTCAAGATTCGGCAATGAAACAAGTTCGGGTCTTGCCTTTGATTTAAGGTCTTTAACCGACTGAGCAACACATTCCTTGTAGTTTGCGGAATACGGAACTTTCTGCTCAATTTTAAACATATCGGCTCCTGTGAGGTCTGAAATCATTTTTGCAACCTTTTCGGTGTTGCCGACTTTTACATAGCGGTACTGACCGCCGAAATAATTTTCATCTGCTCGTGAATAAAATGCAATTAACTTTGCCATTGTAAATCTCCTTTGTTTCAGAATTTTTACTATTTTTCAGTTTGTTTTTTACTTTACAGGAATATATTACACCCTGAAGTTGACTTTAAGTCAAGAGGCATTTTTGATTTTTTCGTATAATTTTTAATTAACTGCATAGGTTGCTTTCCGTACAACACTCTTAGCTTAAATATTCTGCTGTTACTTGTGGGCATCCGATGAACTCCTCTATTTAAAATTGCAAAAGCAATCGCTATACTTACGCTCGGGCATAGTATGTTTTTGATATTGCAAACTATCTGCACGAACGGAAAGTTGCGGTACATCGCAAAAAAATACTGTACAACCGAGAAAGGCTGTACAGTATCGGAATTATTCTTTATAAGAAACTATTTCTTTTCAGTAAGAAGCTTATTGAGTTCGTCCATAAAGGTGTTAATATCCTTGAACTGGCGATAAACAGACGCAAAACGGACATATGAAACCTCGTCAATATTCTTGAGCTGATCCATTGCAAGCTCACCGATTTGCTTTGAAGTGATTTCACGGTCAAGGCTTGACTGAAGCTGAGCCTCAATATCATTGACAATATTTTCAATCTGTTCAATTGAAACGGGACGCTTCTCACAGGCACGGAGAATTCCGCCTGTAAGCTTGTTGCGGTCAAAAACCTCACGGGATTTATCACGCTTAACAACAATTATCGGAACAGTTTCAATCACCTCATGTGTGGTAAAGCGTTTGCCGCATCTCAGGCACTCTCTTCTTCTGCGGATTCTTTCGCCGTCATCGGCAGAACGAGAGTCGATAACCTTGCTTTCTTCATAACTGCAATATGGACACTTCATATGAAAACCTCCGAATAATTATTCCCTAAAACAATTATAACATACCGTTTTCAAATTTCAAGTATAGAAAATTTACAATTTAATTACACTTTTATTGCATCAGAGATTGCGGTAATGCTTAACATTTCTCTTCTTTCTTTTACGCTTACCGTGAATTTTTGAAATAATAAGGTAAATGATGAGAACGAGAATGATAAGAGCGATAATCACGATAAACCAATAGGACTGAAATACTGTGCCAATGATGTTGAACACATAGAGAATTCCGCTGCGTTCAATCTTTTCGCCTGCAACAACATTAACCTCGGCAAGCTTCTGCTTTTCGCTGTTTGCATCTGCTTTGTAATAGATTGTTGCCTTGCCGACTACCGAGCCTTTGTCAAGCGGTGCGTCAACGCTTTCGGGAACATCCTGTTCAATAATTATATTCTCATCAGTGCAGTCTTTCGGAACAATTGCACTGAGGTCGGTTTCGGGATAAAGCAGTGTACTGTTTTTGCCCCATGCAAGGTTAACCTTTACTTCGCAAAGCGGCTTTGACGAGGTGGCAACAGTGTTCATTTCAAGACTTGTCAATGCCCAGCGGAAAAGGTCTGCCGCATCGGTCATTGTTGCGTAGTCCTCGGTCACACCTTCCTCATACGGTGCGTGAAGGAGAATTGCCATATATGAATAGCCGTCTGCCGACGCTGTCGTTACAAGACATCTGCCTGCCTCGTTAGTTGTACCCGTTTTGATGCCCTTTGCGTACATATAGTAATACTCACCGCCACGGTTGGCGTCAATGAGGTAGTTGGTTGTTACAAGGGCTGTATCGTCACCGTCACAAGTGTATGTACAGGTATTTGTGATTTCTTCAAAGCGAGGAAGAGTGAGCGCATAGGTTGTGATTTTGTACATATCACGGGCGGTTGTATAGTGGTCGGGATCGTGAAGTCCGTCAGGATTTGCAAAATGAGTGTTTTCGCAACCGAGCTCCTTTGCTTTTTCATTCATCAGCTTGACAAAGTTATCAACATTGCCTTCACCGATATAATCGGCAAGAACCATTGCGGCATCGTTACCCGAGGGAACCATCATGCTGTAAAGCAGATCGATTGCAGTCATACTCTTGCCGACATGATTTTCAACATTCGCAAGGGAACTGCCTGTGTTTTTGAGAACATCAAGAACCGACTGCTTAATCGGAATTTTTGTATTATCAAGATCGGCAATGTTTTCAACCGCAATTATGTAGGTCATAATCTTTGTTGTTGACGCAGGGTAACGCTTTGAGTCGGCGTCTTTTTCATACACGGTCTGACCTGAATCCATATTTACAAGAAGGATTGAGTCCGACTCGGTTTTTACATCATTAGGATAGGACGCAGCACCTGCCGTTGTGAAAGCGGAACAGATAATGATGCAAAGCATACAGAGAAGCGAAAGTGTTTTGGTTATGGTTTTTCTCATTTACTTAATTCTCCCATTTATAGTTTTTCAGTTTAAAGCATTTTGTCCGCCACGCTCAAACAGGCGGTCTACCTCTGCTTTTAACAATCGTATTTCATCGTTTCGGATATCACCGTAACGGTCCATTATGCAGTCTGCAATTTTTTGAGAAAGTTCAAGGCTTTTTGTGTCGGCAAAATCGGCAATTGACATCTGCGGAAGTCCATGCTGTCTGTGACCGAAAAAGTCGCCGGGGCCTCTCATTTTCAAATCTTCATCGGCAATGACAAAACCGTTGTTCGTTGAACACATGACCTCAAGCCGTTCTCTTGTTGTCTTACTGCCCTTGTCGCTGATGAGAATACAATAGGACTGCGAACTGCCTCTGCCAACCCTTCCCCTCAGCTGATGGAGCTGTGAAAGTCCGAATCTTTCGGCATTTTCAATCACAATAACCGTAGCATTCGGAACATCAACGCCGACTTCTATTACCGTTGTGGCAACAAGAACGGAATACTCATTCTCGACAAACTTACGCATAACCTCGTCTTTTTCATCAGACTTCATCTGTCCGTGAACAATGCCTACTGCTATGTCAGGAAATTCCCGCAACATCAAATCTGCTGCATATTCTTCGGCTGACGCAACATCGTCAAGCTCGCCTTCTTCAACAAGGGGACAAACTATATACGCCTGTCTGCCGTGTTTTACTTCACTGCGGATAAAGTCATACACTCCGCCACGCATTGCAGAAGTTCGCAACACGGTTTTCACGGGTTTTCTTGACGGCGGAAGTTCGTCAATTATTGAAATGTCGAGGTCGCCGAAAATGATAAGTCCGAGGGTTCTCGGAATCGGAGTGGCACTCATAACAAGCAGATGCGGATTGTTGCCCTTACCGAGAAGCTTTGCTCTTTGTGCAACTCCGAATCTGTGCTGTTCGTCGGTTACAGCAAGCGCAAGATTTTTAAACTCGGTTTTATCGGTAATGAGAGCGTGTGTTCCGATTACCATATCAATCGAACCGTCTGCAAGTGATTTTCTGATTTGTTTTTTTTCGGATTCCCTGAGTGTGCCTGTCAGCAGACCAACCTTGATATCCGTATTTTCAAAAAGCTTTTGAAATGTTTTGTAATGTTGTCGGGCAAGGATTTCAGTCGGCGCCATGAATGCGGTCTGAAATCCGTTTTTGGCAACCGTGTAGCAGACCGAGGCTGCCACAGCCGTTTTGCCCGAACCTACATCACCCTGAACAAGTCGGTTCAGCGGAGATGATTTGTTGATTATATCGTTTATGCAGTCCGACACCGCCCGTTTTTGGGCATTTGTCATTGTGAACGGCAAAAGCGATTCAAATTCTTTTGAATAATCCTTTGTGATTTCAAGAGAGGTTACTCCCCTGCTGTGGTCACGCAGATTTCTCATTCCGAGGTTCAGCACAACAAGCTCTTCGGTAACAAGCCTTTTTCGGGCTGCTTCAAGCTGTTGGCGGTTCTTCGGAAAGTGAATGTCAAACAACGCCTGTCTGAGTGAGCAAAGGTCAAATCTTTCTCTTATTGCATCGGGCAAAGGATCCTTTATTTTTGACGGCAGCATTGAAAGTGCCTGTCGAACGGCTGATTCAACCGATTTACTCGGAAGTCCTGCCGTTTGTCTGTAAATCGGACGGATTTGTGTTCCTTTGACAACAGGAGCAAAAGTCGGAGATACAATCTGCATTCCGTAGCTGTCGGATGAGATTTTTCCGTAAAAGAAATATTCTCCGCCCTGTCTGAGCATTGAGCTGATGTATTTATTGTTAAAAAACACAAGCTGAATTGAACCCGTTTCATCATAGACTGCGGTTTTGGAAATAATTCTTCCGCCGCTTATGCGGGTATCATTTACAGATGTTGCGACAACAGCCTTTATGCAGACGGTTTCACCGTATTCAAGCTCGTCAATATGCTTGATGTTGCTCCAATCCTCGTATGTGCGTGGATAAAAATTAATCAAATCTCCAACGCTTTTAATCCCGAGTCTTGCAAAAAGTGCGGCACGCTTTTCACCTATTCCGTTCAAATTTGTAACGGGAGTTTTATAAAGTGATGTCATACCGCACCTCCGTTATACAAAACGGGAGCATAACCGTAAAAATTATGCTCCCTGAAAAAATCCGATTTAAATGCTTATTCTACGCTGAGAATAAAGTAGTAAACAGGCTGGTCGCCCTTTACAAGAGTAATATCGGTTCTTGAACCGAACTTTTCACGAAGCTCTCCGTATGCCTTTTCTGCCTCTTCCTCACTTACATCCTCACCATAGATAAGAGTAATGAATGAAGTGTCACGGCTGACCATATCCTTTGCAAGCTTGACAAGAGCCTTAACTGTGCTCTTTTCTGTGATTGTAAGCCTGCCGTTTTCAAGAGCGATAATATCACCCTCTTTGATTTTCTTACCGCCAAATTCGCTGCTTCTTGCGGCAAAGGTTACAAGACCTGTGCCCACAGACGCAAGTGCGTCCGTCATAAGCTGTGCGTTGCTTTCGGCAGAAATCTCGGGATCAAAGTTGAGCATTGCCGTCATACCCTGCGGAATTGTTCTTGTCGGAACAATGATGACATTTCTGTCTTTTACCATCGGGATTGTCTGCTCTGCGGCAAGAATGATGTTTTTATTGTTTGGAAGAACGAGAACATTCTTGGCAGGAGTTGCCATAATTGCCTCATAGATATCGTCTGTACTCGGGTTCATACTCTGACCGCCCGAAACAACATTGTCACAACCGAGGTCTTTAAAAAGGTCTTTAAGACCGTTACCTGCGGCAACTGCAACAAAGCCGAAATCGTTTTCTGGTTCTGCGGGAACAAACTTTTCCTTTTCAGCCTTTTTCTTTGTTGACTTGACATTCTTGTGCTGTTCCTTCATATTCTCAACCTTAACCGTGAGAAGCTGACCGAACTCAAGTCCTTTTGAAAGAGCATTGCCCGGCTGTTCCGTATGAACATGAACCTTGATAATCTCATCATCATTTACAACAACTACGCAATCACCGATTGATTCAAGATAACTGCGAAGCTCGCCGATTTCTGTTTCAATCTCGGCATTTCTGCCAACGATGAACTCTGTGCAATATGTGAATCTGATATCATCGTCAAATTCAGCGGCGGCACTTTCAAATGTGCTGACGGTTGCAGGAGCTGTGTCATCGTCAGCTTCAATCATAATGCCGTTCTTAATTACAGAGAGCATACCCTCAAAGATTACGCAAAGGCCCTTACCGCCTGCGTCAACAACGCCCGCCTTTTTAAGCACGGGCAAAAGCTGAGGAGTGATTGCAAGCGCCTCGTTAGCCTTGTCAACGATTGTCTGCCATACAGACACAACATCTCTGTCATACTTAGCGGCTTCGATACCTGCCTCATAAGCCATTCTTGCAACCGTGAGAATTGTTCCCTCTGTCGGTTTCATAACAGCCTTGTAAGCGGCGTCAACACCGATTCCGAGTGCTGCGGCAAGATTTTTGCCGTCAACTTCTTCAATGTCTTTAAGTCCCTGGGCAAAGCCACGGAAGATTAGTGAAGTGATAACACCCGAATTGCCTCTTGCTCCACGGAGCATTGCAGAGGCTGTGATACCTGCGGCATCACCTGCACAGGTACCGTCAAAATCTTCAAGCGCTGCAACAGCCGCATTGACTGTCATTGACATATTTGTACCTGTATCTCCGTCTGGTACAGGGAAAATATTAAGATCATTTATACTGTTTTTTTGGTTTGAAATATTATTCGCACCGGAAATAACAGCCTGTTTGAGAATTTGTCCGTTTATCATTTAGGCACATCCTTTTAATGTACATTTCTTAATCAACTGCATAAGCCGATTTTACACCGACAAACGCAGTTTTACAATAATTCACATTATAACATTATACATTATCAGCTTGTTTTTTGCAATAGTATAATACACTAATTATCTGCAAAAAAAGCCGACTTAATCGGGATTGTTTCATATTTTTTGACAATTGGAAACAATTTACTTTATGCTGATTTGTGTTATTCAATACGCATTGACTCGGCTGAAACGCACTTTCCGCTTTTGTCATCAACATCAAAAAGCGTACATTCCATTTTGCATTCTCCGCTTGCAAGGTCAAAGCGCTGCGGAAGCTTATTTTTCAGCTTTGCAATTATGATTTCGCTCTTTACACCGAGAACGGAATGGATTGTGCCCGTCATTCCCGTGTCGGTTATGTAGCCGGTTCCCTTCGGAAGAACCTGTGCGTCAGAGGTCTGAACATGGGTGTGTGTTCCGAACATTGCGGAAACTCTGCCGTCAAGGTAATAACCCATTGCCCTTTTTTCACCCGTTGCCTCTGCGTGAAAATCAACAATTATGATTTTGCTTTCAGCCTGTTTAATCATTTTATCTACACATTCAAAGGCGCAATTCAGGTTGTTATCCATATAGGAATTACCCATAATATTTATAATCGACACAATTCTTCGCCCTGTGTCAACATTAATTATACCTTTGCCGGGTGTTGAATTTTCGGGAAAATTGGCGGGTCTGACAATGAAGGGATTTGAGTCGAGGCAGTCATAGACTTCTTTTCTGCGGAAAGAATGGTTGCCGAGTGTAATTGCGTCAACTCCGCTGTCAAAAAGATGCTTTGCAGACACGGGAGTCAGTCCGTTGCCGTCAGCTGAATTTTCACCATTGCAGATTACAAAATCAACGCCTTTCACCTTTTTGAGCGTGGGAAGATTGTTGCGAAGAAATTCACAACCGATACTGCCTACAACATCACCTATACATAAAATTCTCATAGCTAACCCTCCGTTTGTGTCCGATTGCAAAATTTCAGTCGTTCAAAGCAAAACATACAAATTGATTATAACACAACTTTTCTATTCTGTCACATCAAAATCAACCTGATCTGCAATATTTTCGTTAAAAATATAATCTGTTGTCACCCTGTAGCTATCTTTATTTTCTTTAATAGAAATTTGTTTTGAAATAACTTCGCTTTTATTCTTTGTAAAAATCTCATAGAGAATACAATCAGCCTTTGCAATCTCCTCAGCCTTGTTTTTACTTACAGAGTTTTCGGTTGTTACAAGTTCACGGTCGGTTCTGATTTTAAGTCCTACCGGCAGAACAACATCATTTATAAACAGATTTTCTCCGTGAACTGTACTTACAAAATTATCGTAGTTTTCAAAGGCAAGGTTACAGGGAAAATCAAGCCATAAAAATCTGAAATTTTTTCTGTCAACATAATTTTCGTCAGCGTAACTGTAGGTTACTTTTTTCGGAATTGAAAGCGTTTGCTGTTCGGTAATGTCGGCATAAACCTTTGCGTTTGCTCTCAAGTAACGCATATCGCCATGCTTGGTTTCGTCAAGCCCGCTGACAAGAATCTGACCGTTCACAACTCCGCTGCCCTTTGTAACAACAGGTCTGCCGTTATATGCCTGAATCCGTGTTATGACTCCGTCTTTAACCGCTTTTACATTGCAAGGATTTTTTGAGGTGTCAAGCTTAGGCTTTTTGTAGGTTTCCTTAACTTCAACCGTGACAAGACTGCCCGTTATGTTTATGCTCATCCAGCGGATATCGTCACATTTCAGCTGAATATTGCGTTCTATCTGATCTGTATCGAGATTGTTTTTCCACACACCGACAGAAATCCCGTTATCACCAAGTAACGATTCAAGATATGTATTGCTGATTTCCTCTGTACTCGAAATTTTTACCGACCAGATAAAATTTGAAAGAAAAATACAGAGAATAATTCCGCATACCGCACCTGCAAAAAGTCCTGTTCTCTTCTTATAGCGGTTAATAATAAACGGCAATCCGTGTTTGGCTGTTATTCTTGTTTTAACCCTTGATTTGCGTGCAAGGATTCTGATTTTTTTGTAGTCGGAAAGGTACATTGATGCTGATATTGCGTTCTTTTTCGGAACGGGATTCCAGAGATTCACACCGTTTTTTGCGGTTATGTTCATAAATCTTTCGGGAAATTTTCCGCTTGCGGTAAAGTCCACACTTCCTCTGAGAAAGCGTATTATTTTAAGGAGCATAATTTCACCTCACGAAAGAAAGTTGATGTCGGTTACAAAGCCTTCAATTTCAACGCAGGAGCTTGAAATGCATTTCAATGTCATTCCTCTCCCGCAAAATGAAATTACGGTTTTGCAGGTATTAATTTTTATGCTTTCGCTGTCATAGAGCAAAATTCCCGTTGAACCCTCAACGGTTATTCTGCGGTTTCCGAGCATCTCTATATACGGCATTGTTCCCATATCGAACATCGGAGAAGGCAATCTTTCGTTTTTATCGGCAATTCGTTTCTTCTTTGGCAAAAAAATCTCCCCTGTTTTCGTTTCTCATTTATTTTTATGCAACTGCCGTCATATATATTAATTGGTGATTAATATGTTCCTGAGTAAAAGTGCCGTAAAGGCGGTGAATATTTTTAAAGCAATCGGAATTTTTCTTTTATGCATTACGGCTCTTTTGTTTTCAAAAGAATGTTCAAAGGGTGCTGAAAACGGCATAGGCTTGTGCCTTTCAACGCTTGTACCGTCACTTTTCCCTTTCATGGTGCTTGCCTCATATATTACAGATAGCGGTCTTGCAGAAAAAATCGGCAGACATCTTTCATGGCTGACAAAACCGCTTTTCGGACTTGACGGTTGCTTTGCATCGGCAATAATTCTCTCGCTTGTCGGAGGTTATCCCGTTGGTGCAAAGACGGTAAATTCGCTTTATAAAAAAGGTGCGGCAAGTGAAGGTGAGTGTAAACGGGCAGGTCTGTTTTTGGTGTGTTCGGGACCGGGGTTTCTTGTGAATTTTATCGGTGTACAGCTTTATTCGAGCATTGAAGTCGGGTTTATTATATTTGCCGCACAATGCATCTCGGTTTTTATACTTGGATTTGCTTTAAAATTCGTTTGCAGAAACAAACTTGATGATAATTCCAATTCAGAAACATTAATAAGCACTCCGCAAAAAGGTGACGCACTTGTAAAGTCCGTTCTTGACGGTGCAAGGGGAATGTTTGCAATCTGCGCATTTGTGGTGCTGTTTTCGGCATTTACTGAGATTTTCTGCTCACACATTACGGATGAAAATATTCAAAAACCGTTTTTGATACTCACGGAAGTTTGCAATGCGGTTACTGCGGTATCGAAAAATTTGCCGATTGAGGTTGTTGCATTTTCGGCAGGATTCGGCGGACTTTGCGTACATTTTCAGATTTTCTCGGCACTTGGAGATATTAAGGTGAATAAACTGTTATTTTTCTTTTGTAGAATTTTGCAAGGATTTATCACCGCATTGCTTACGCATTTAGGAATAAAACTTTTCTCCGTCACAACCGATGTTTTTTCAACATCAACAGTTGAAAATTTCAGTTTTTTCGGAGGAACTGCCCTTTCAGGAGTGGCTTTGCTTTTTACCGCTTTATGCTTTTTATATTCACTCAAAAATTACAAACAAAATTGACGGAGGTTACTTTATGTGCGGAATAGCAGGATGGATTGACCACTCACAGGATATGAGCGAAAGAATTGATTTGCTCAACAAAATGTCGGAAACGCTTGACAGGAGAGGTCCTGACGAAAACGGTTTGTACATTAACCAAGGGGCGGCACTTATGCACAGGCGGCTTGTTGTAATTGACCGTGAAAACGGCAAACAACCGATGTCGGTTCGTCACAAGGACACGACCTATGTCATTGTCTATAACGGTGAACTCTATAACACAGCCGAGCTTCGTGAGGAGCTGAAAGCATCGGGTTTTCATTTCAGAGGTCACAGCGACACGGAGGTTGTGCTGAAATCGTACATTAAATACGGTGCGGACTGCTGCAAAAAGCTGAACGGAATTTTTGCCTTTGCAATCTACAACACAAGCGACAAATCGCTGTTTTTGTGCAGGGACAGAATCGGCGTTAAGCCTCTGTTTTACTATGAATACAACGGTGGCTTGCTGTTTGCGTCAGAAATAAAAGCGTTGCTTGCAAGCAAGATTGTAAAGCCTCAAATTGACGAACAGGGACTCAATGAAATTTTCTTTTTAGGTCCTGCAAGAACGCCTTCGTTCGGAGTTTTCAAGGGAGTATTTGAACTTAATCCGGGCGAATGTGCAATGTATAGGCACTCAAAGCTTCGCCGAAAAAAATACTACACCGTTGAGGCAAAAGAGCATACCGACAATGAAGTTACTACCATTGAAAAGACGAGATATCTGCTGACTGATGCAATTCAGCGACAGCTTGTGAGTGATGTTCCGCTATGCTTTTTCCTTTCGGGAGGGCTTGACAGCAGTATAATTGTCAAGACCGCATCAATGTACAACAAGGAACACAAACTCGGCAAAATCAACACCTACTCGGTTGAATACCGTGACAACGAAAAATATTTTCAAAAGAGCAATTTTCAGCCTACTCCCGACTACGAATTTATTTCGATGATGTCGAAGAATGCCGACACAAAGCACAGGGAAATTGTCCTTGACAACACGCTTGTGTGCGACGCACTTTATGAAAGTGTTCAGGCAAGAGATTTGCCCGGGTATGTTGATGTTGACTCGTCACTTTTGCTCTTCTGCAAAGAAATCAAGCAAAACTACACCGTTGCACTTTCGGGAGAATGTGCAGATGAACTTTTCGGCGGATATCCGTGGTATCACAACCATGAAATACTTTTTGAGGATTGTTTTCCGTGGTCAAAAAGTCAGGATATTCGCAGGAGCATTCTCAAGGACGGTGTGCTGAAAAACGGCGAAGAGTATGTCAGACAAAGGTATCTTGACACAATAAGCCTTGCCCCAAAGCTTAAAAGCGACACCGACCTTGACAGGCGAATGCGAGAGATGTTCTACCTGAATTTTTACTGGTTTATGCAATGTCTGCTTGAGCGAAAAGACAGATGCTCAATGTTCAGCGGACTTGAGGTAAGAGTGCCGTTCTGCGATTACAGACTTGTTGAATATGCGTACAATATGCCGTGGGAATTAAAGGCATGGGGCAACCGTGAAAAGGGAATTGTGCGAAAGGCTTTTGAGGATATTCTGCCCGAAGAAATTTGCTGGCGAAAGAAAAGCCCGTACCCGAAAACGCACAATCCGATTTACTTCAATGAGTGTGTAAAAAGGGTTAGAAAAATTCTTAAAAAGCGTTCAATTCTAAACGAACTGCTTGACCGAAAAGGAATTGAAGATATCATTGAAAATCCTGATAAAATCACAAATCCGTGGTACGGTCAGCTGATGAAAGCACCTCAGATTCTTGCGTATATAATCGAACTTGACTACTGGTTTGATAAATATAATGTTGAAATAGTGTAACGGTTATGTTAAAATCGGAGTGTAAAAAGCATTGGGAGATGTAGAAAATTAGCCGTAAACAATATATTAAACTGACCGATTTCTTCAAGAATAACAAATCCGCAAAAAATGTGTTGAAATTCGTATATAAAATTTTTCCGCTGACAGTATTTGCAAGCTATCCGATTTTGCTTGTATATACATTTTTGTGGCAAAAAGATTTGTTTTTAAAGTCACTGACTGTGCCTGCGGGGGTGTTTTTGGGAATAACACTTCTGCGAATTATCATAAAAGAAGAACGCCCGTATGTGCGGTACGGAGTTGCGCCTGTTTTTGCAAAGAACAACAAGCCCGACAGTATGCCGAGCCGCCACACCGCAAGCGCATTCATCATTGCAATGGCAATTTTGCGGTTCAATGTGTGGGCAGGAATTGCATACCTCTTCATTGCGGTTATGATTTCCGTGTCAAGAGTGTGTGCAGGAGTGCATTATGTGCGTGATGTCATAGTCGGCGCAGCAATAGCAATTCTCTGCGGAATTGTATTTTTGTTTTTGGTATTTTAATATAAAATTGTGCAGACGGTAACAATGTTACGCTCAATCATAATTTTCAATTTAAAAAGCCACAGTAGATTTTAACTTTCTACTGTGGCTTTTTGTTGGTTGTTAAGTTGTGTAATATCTGTTTATGTAACAGCGATATTATTTTTTGTCGTCTGTTTTTTCTGTAAGGTCGATGATATCGCCTGTGCAATGGGGACATTTTGTGGCTTTGATATCAATATCACTGAAACAGAACGGACACTTTTTTGTTGCTGGAGCTTCTTCTGATTCAGGCTTTTTGCCGAATGACATAACCTTGTTGACAAGCTTTACGATAAGGAAGATTACGAAAGCCATAATCAGGAAGTTGATTACCGCTGTGATAAACTTACCGTACATAATTGTTGCGCCGTTGATTGTAACCTGAAACTGGTCAAAGTTGACACCGCCGAAGATACCGAGAATCGGCGAAATGATGTCGCTTGTGAGAGAAGTTACGATTGCCTGAAAAGCCGCACCGATGATAACGCCGACTGCGAGATCAAGCACATTTCCACGCATTATGAATTCCTTAAACTCCGAAAAAAACTTTTTCATTTTGCCCTAATCCCCTTATTTAATTTTCAAAATCAGCCAAGAATTGCCTTATGGTAAACCTTTTTACCCTTTTTGATTACAACATAGCCTTTTTCAAAATCAGACTTTGCAACCTTTGCGTAAACATCTGTTACCTTTTCATCGTCAACAGAAACACCGCCCTGCTGAATAAGTCTTCTACCCTCGCCGTTTGAAGGGATGAGTCCGCACTTCTTCATGAGGTCAAGAATTCCGATTTCGCCGTCTGCAAAATCAGCCTCTGTAAGAGTTGTTGACGGCATATTGTCAGTATTTGTCTTGTTGGCAAAGATTGCTCTTGCGGCCTCCTGAGCCTTGTCAGCCTCCTCTTTGCCGTGAACAAGTTCTGTAAGCTCATGAGCAAGAATTTCTTTTGCTTTGTTGATTTCACTGCCCTCAAGCTTTGCAAGCTCATCAATTTCTTCAAGCGGAAGGAATGTGAGCATTTTAAGGCACTTGATTACATCGCCGTCATCAACATTTCTCCAATACTGGTAGAAATCGTAGGGGCTTGTCTTTTCGGCTGAAAGCCATACTGCACCCGACTGGGTTTTACCCATTTTCTTACCCTCTGAGTTGAGGAGAAGGTTGATTGTCATTGCATATGCGTTTTTGCCGAGCTTTCTTCTGATAAGCTCTGTACCGCCGAGCATATTGCTCCACTGGTCGTCACCGCCGAACTGCATATTACAGCCGTACTTCTGATAGAGGGCATAGAAGTCGTATGACTGCATAATCATATAGTTAAATTCAAGGAAGCTGAGTCCCTTTTCCATTCTCTGCTTGTAGCACTCTGCACGAAGCATATTATTAACGCTGAAACAAGCACCTACATCACGGAGAAGTTCAACATAGTTAAGGTCAAGAAGCCAGTCTGCGTTGTTTACAAGAAGAGCCTTGCCCTCTGAAAAGTCGATAAAACGGCTCATCTGCTTTTTGAAGCAATCAACATTGTGCTGAATTGTTTCCTTTGTCATCATCTGACGCATATCTGTTCTGCCTGACGGATCACCGATCATACCTGTGCCGCCGCCTACAAGTGCAATTGGCTTGTTGCCTGCCATCTGAAGTCTTTTCATAAGGCAAAGAGCCATAAAGTGACCTACATGGAGACTGTCGGCTGTCGGGTCAAAGCCGATATAGAATGTGGCTTTACCGCTGTTTACAAGCTCTCTGATTTCTTCTTCGTCAGTAACCTGAGCGATAAGTCCTCTGGCTACGAGTTCTTCATATACTCCCATATTTAAAAATTCCTTTCGATTTTTGTCAGTTAAACAATAATATTATAACATTATTTAATTTATAGTCAACCTTTCAGGCATGAGTTTTGGTGCAAATCTCGCCGTTTTCGACTGTTATCATAATGGTTTTATCGCTGTCTGTCCGATAAACATTTTTGCACACGCTGTTAAGCAAGGCTGTTATATAGTAATCGGGAAGTGCCGTATCGTCAGCCGAAACGCTTATTACAGCGGTTTCGGGGCTTGCCTTTGCAAGAAAATCTTCACTTGAAGAATACTTACTGCCGTGGTGTGCAACCTTGAGAACATCGCATTTTAATTCTTTGTCGGAATTAACCATTGATTCTTCCCTTTTTGACGAAATGTCGCCTGTAAAAAGAAATCGCTTTTCGTCATATTCAAGCATTGTTACAAGCGAATTATCGTTTGTGTTACCGAAGTCCTTTTCGGGTTGATAAAATTTAAAGGTCATATTTCCGATTTCAACGGGTTTGTCTGAAACGGGAATTACGGTTTTTATATTATTTTCTTCTATAGAATTAACAAGCTTTTCGTATTCGGGGGTTTTGTGGTTGTCGGAATATTTTCCGAAATAAACAACATCCGTACCGAATTCATCTATGATATCGGGCAGCGAACCGATGTGGTCGCTGTCGGGGTGTGACACGATTACGGCATCAAGATGAGTTACCGAACTGCGTTTAAGATAGGCAGTAATTTTATCGGTCACAAGATTTGTTCCTCCGTCAATCAGCACACTTTTATCTCCGCATTTAATCAGCGTACAATCAGCCGAACCTACATTTATAAATGAAACGGAAAAGTCGGCTTCCATATCGGCTGAAATTCCGAAAAATGTATAGACATCGTTCCAGTCGGGAATTCCGAGAGGTTTTCCGAATGAAACAAGCAGTACACAGGCAATGAAAAGTACGCATACCGATATTTTCAGTATGAAAAAGATTTTATTTCTTTTTGTTTTTTCGTCTGTACTTTGCGAATTTGTCTTTGCCGTTTTTGCCTCTTCCCTTCTGATTCTGCGAATTGCGGTTGTTGTTCTGTTTAGAATAACCGCCCTGTGTTTGTCCCGGCATCGGAGTTACAAGACATTTTTTATCGTTACCGATTAAATCCCGTCTGCCGGCTTTGATGAGTGCTTTGATTACAAGCGGTTTGTTTTCGGGAATGAAATACTGCAGCAACGCCCTTTGCATTGCCTTTTCATTTTCAGACTTCGGAACATAAACCTCTTTGAGAGTGTACGGATCAAGCTCCGTATAGAACATACTCGTTGAAATTGTACCCGGAGTCGGATAGAAGTCCTGAACCTGTTTTGGGTGAATGTTTTCACGCTTGCAGAAAAGTGCAAGTTCTACAGCATCCGAAAGTGTTGAACCGGGGTGTGAGCTCATCAGATACGGCACTACATACTGGTCTTTATTTTCCTTGCCCGTAAAATCGTAGAACATCTTACAAAAACGCTTGTAGCTTTCAATATGCGGCTTGCCCATTTTGTCAAGAACCGCCGCCGAACAATGCTCAGGGGCAACTCTCAGCTGACCGCTGATGTGGTACTTTACAAGTTCACGGAAAAACTCGTCATTTTCATCTTCAATAAGATAATCAAAACGGATTCCGCTGCGGATAAACACCTTTTTAATGCCTTTTATATTTCTCAGTTTGCGGAGAATGTCAAGATATTCCGTGTGTGACACCTGCATATTCGGGCAAGGTGTCGGCGCAAGACATCTTCTGTTTTTACAAAGTCCAAGCTTTTTCTGCTTTTCACATGACGGAAGTCTGAAGTTTGCGGTAGGTCCTCCGACATCGCTTATGTAGCCCTTGAATCGTGGATTATCAAGAAAACTTTCAGCCTCCTCAATAATACTCTTTTCACTTCTGACGGTTACCGCTCTGCCCTGATGAAAAGCAAGTGAGCAGAAATTACAAGCACCGAAACAACCACGGTTGTGTGTGATTGAAAACAGTACTTCGTTGATTCCGGGTACGCCGCCGAGACTTTCATAACACTTTGGATACCAACGCTCATACGGCAGAGAATAGACATAATCAAGCTGTTTTGTGTCAAGCGGCTGCATCGGAGGATTCTGCACAAGAATATACTTTCCGTGCCTTTGAATGAGGGTTTTGCCCCTTACTGCATCAGCCTCCTCAAGCTCCCTGCGTGATGCAATTGCATAGTCACGCTTGTCCTCTTTTACACGCTCGTAGCTTGGAAGTTCGACAACCGACTTTGGCACATAATCGTCTGTACGAATTTTATAGCAAACACCCCTGATGTCGTAAAGAGATTCAACAGGATAGCCCTCGGAAAGTCTTTTTGCAATTTCAATTGTCTGCAGCTCGCCCATTCCGTACACAAGCAAATCTGCCTTGCTGTCGAAAATAATTGAGGGCATTACCTCGTTTTTCCAATAATCATAATGAGCAAATCTTCTGAGTGATGCCTCAAGACCTCCGATTATAATGGGAGAATCGGGATATAGCTTTCTGATTATGTTGCAGTAAACTGTGACGGCTCTGTCGGGACGCCTGCCGTTTTTACCGCCTGCCGTATAGGCATCATCATGTCTTTTACGCTTTGCAACCGTGTAGTGGGCAACCATACTGTCAATGTTGCCTGCCGACACCATAAAACCGAGCCTTGGCTTTCCGAACTGTGTAAAATCATCATCGTTTTTCCAATTAGGTTGTGCAAGGAATGCTGTTTTGTAACCGCAATCCTCAAGAACTCTCGTGATTATTGCCGCACCGAATGACGGATGGTCAACATAGCTGTCACCGCAAACATATATAAAATCGACTTCGTTCCAGCCTCGATCACGCATTTCTTTTGCGTTCATCGGTAAAAAAGCCATATTGAACCCTCCTTTATTTATTAATCGGCTCTGTTTTCAAGTGCATTTCTGCGTTCAAGCCATTCGTTGTAGGTCATGAGAACATCTCTCGGTTTTGAACCCTGATGAGGGCCTACAACTCCCATTTGTTCCATATCGTCAATCATTCTGCCTGCTCTTGCGTAGCCGACCTTGAGTCTTCTCTGCAAGAGTGAGGTTGAAGCCTGTCCTGCTTCAATTACGCACTTGATTGCCTCTTCCATTTTGCTGTCAACATCAAGACCTTCGTCAGATGCTGAATCGGAGTCACCCGATTTTTTGCCCTGAGCAATCTCTTCAGCGGCAATTCTTTTAATTTTTTCTTCGATTTCAGAATTATACTGAGCCGAATATGCTTTCTTTATGTAGTGGGTTACACCCTCGATTTCTTCATCGGAAGCGTAGCAACCCTGAACACGAATAGGCTTTGGAGCGCCTACAGGCGAAAACAGCATATCGCCTCGGCCGATGAGCTTTTCACCGCCGCCTGTATCAAGAATTGTACGGGAGTCTGTGTTTGAACTTACCTTGAGTGAAATACGGCTCGGTACATTTGCCTTGATAAGACCTGTGATTACATTAACGGTAGGTCTTTGGGTTGCAAGGATAAGGTGCATACCTGCGGCACGAGCCATCTGGGCAAGTCGGCAGATTGAGTCCTCAACCTCGCTCGGAGCCGCCATCATCAAATCGGCAAGCTCGTCAATTGCAATTACAACACGGCTCATTTTTTCTTTGGCAACGGGAAGTCCGTTTACTTCAAGAACAGGCTGAACCTCTTCTCCCTCTTCATTTACAACAGACGGATTTTTCTCCATATAATTTATATTTTTTTCGATAAGAGAATTATATGAATCAATATCCTTACAATCGTATTCGGAGAAAATTTTATATCTCTGGAGCATTTCGTTTACTGCCCATGCAAGCGCACCCGCCGCCTTTTTGGCATCGGATACTACGGGAATGAGCAAATGCGGAATACCCTTGTATTTTGAAAATTCAACCATTTTCGGGTCAATAAGCAAAAGCTTTACTTCATCGGGAGTTGCCTTGTAGAGAATACTCATAAGAATTGAGTTTACGCACACGGATTTACCTGAACCTGTTGTACCTGCAATGAGCAAGTGCGGCATTTTGGCAAGGTCGGTAACAACAATTTCACCCGAGATATCTCTGCCGAGAACGGTTGTGAGCTTGCTCTTGCTGTTTCTGAACTTGTCCGAATCAATCAATTCACGCATTGTTACCATGCTTACAACCTTGTTCGGAACTTCAATTCCGACTGCCGCCTTACCCGGAATAGGCGCTTCAATACGAACACCGTTTGCGGCAAGGCTGAGTGCGATATCATCGGAGAGATTTGTAATTTTGCTGATTTTAACACCGGGGGCAGGCTGTAACTCATAGCGTGTTACGGACGGACCTCGGCAGATGTTTACAATGCTTGCCTTTACACCAAAGCTTGTGAGGGTATCAATAAGCTTTTTGGCATTATTCTGCATTTCTTCCATTGCATCGCTGTCATCGGAATTTAGCTTTGGTTTGAGCAACTGAATCGGCGGGAACTGATACTTTTTTTCTTCCTTTTGAGAATTATCGGAACGAACAGCTCTGTCAAGCTGTTCCGCAATTTCATCGCCGGCCTCCTCGCTATTGTCTTTTTTGCTTTTGAGAAGTGCTTTTTTGACGATGTTCTCAGTTTCGGCATCAGGCTTGACCTCTGTCTGTTCAGTCTTAGAAGCTGACTTTTCGTTTGAGATATCCTCTGCAATTGCAGAAACCGTGTTGTCGGCACTTTTGCCCATAGGCTTGCTTGCACGATTGATGATGTTGATGAGATCCTGTGACAGATCCTTGTCTGCGGCATTTTCTTCCTTTGAATCGGCAATATCCGTGTCAATTCCGTTTACTGCCGACTTTGCTTTCTTGACCTTTGTCTTTTTGTCATCAAGCGGAATGTCAATAAAACTTCCCGAGGACTTTCTGTTTTCGCCTTCAAGCGCAATGTCGATATCGCCTCTTTCGGCAAGCTTTCTCTCACGGTTTTCTTCTCTGCGTTCTCTGCGAACTCTTGCCCTTTCCTCACCTGCTTCACGGATATGTACGGCTGTCCTTGACGCCGCCGCTGTCATATCTTTAATAGAAATGTTCGCAACAATAAGGATAAGTGCGGCTGTTACAACAAAGCTTGTAAAAAGTGCGGCTGTACTGCCGAACAGGACAACAAGCGGATAGCCGAGCAATCCGCCGATTATTCCGCAATCGAAAGTCATATACCTTGAGGTGTCGGAGGCATCCTTGAACAGATTGCCAAGGCACGCAAAAAAGTTCATATCAGAATATTTTGCACCGCTGCCTGCGTAAATCAACGCCCCGATAAACAGAATTATGACGACACAAAGGAAAAGCTTCAGCTTATAGCGTGCAACCTGTTTCTCCTTTTCGGTCATGACACACAAATAAAAAAGCGTTACGGGAACAAGAAAAATCCCGAATCCGAGAACTCCGAAAAAGAAACTGCGTATCATTGTCCAGACATTTGAACCTTTTATAAAAATTATGCAGACAAAAACAGCCGCAACGGCGGCATAGAGGATTGCCCTTACACGCGGCGAAAGTCCGCTGCTCCTTTTCGGAACAGCGGATGCTTTGGTTCTGCTTGCAGTTTTTGCACCTTTTGATGAGGTTTTTGAAGAAGTCTTTTTTCTTCCCGACGCAGTATTTTTAGTTTTGTCAGCTGTTTTTTTGTTAGCTGCCAATAAAATCACTCCATTTAAAATTTATGCAATCGGCGCACCTGTGAAAAGGTTTACGCCCGTATTCATTTCGATAATTGAAATTACAATAAATGCAACACCGACAACCGCTGTGTAGATTACAAAAATTTCCATTTTGTCGGATTTCAGGAACCACTTGAAAATTACGATTGCAAGATAGCCTACAACTGCAGAAACCGCCATTCCGATAATCAGCGGAAGAAATTCAATATTGCTTAAACCTTCGGGTGACTTGATTGCATCCACACCCTCAAGAAGTGCCGCCGCAAGGATTGACGGGATACCGAGTACGAATGTGTAGTCAAGTGCCTTCTGCTTTGAGATTCCTCTCATCTCACCGACTGCAAGTGTTGAGCCTGAACGGGAAAGTCCCGGAAGGAGTGCGGCACAAACCTGTGTTACACCGACAAGGATTGCGTCAACAACATTAAAACTATCTCTTGTTGCCTTGGCATTGCTCTTTGCTGCAAGATGTTTGTGAGTTGAGGCAACACTCTTGCGGTTACGGATAATACCGATTGTTAAAAGTACGCTTGTGAGAATGAGCGAACAGGCAGTTACTATAAGAACAGGACTTGCGGAAAGCCGGTCTGCAAGGTCCTTGAGTTTCATATCTGTTCCGGGGATTGGCAGAAAAAGCAAGAACAGCGGTATAAGACCGATGATGAGCATTACAACGAGATTACGGTTGTAATTCATTTTGCTCCATTTGAACTTTCCTGTGAAAATATCCTTGAGCATAAGGAAAAATTCTTTGATAAGATCCCACACAAGTTTGTGGTAGAATGCAACAACGGCAACAAGTGTGCCGACATGGAGCATTACATTAAAGAAAAGATTGCTTTCGCCTGTGCCTGCACCGAGAATGTGCTGTGTGATTGCGAGGTGGCCGCTGCTTGATACGGGCAAAAATTCGGTAAGTCCCTGAACAACACCCTGAATAATAGCATCTAAAATTGACATGGTTATGTATTCCCTCCAAAAAATAAGTTTTACAAATCTTCTTTGTTATTTGTACGCTGAAAAGCCGTATGGGTTGGCATAATTTCAGATTTCATACAAATCATAAGCGTCACAATATATATGTATTCGGGCAAAACGCCCGAAATTATTTTTCCTGCTTTTTTGAGCGTGATTTTGTGGACTTTGATTTGCTCTCTTTGTTTTCTTTAATCAAATCATAAAGAGCGTCAATTGCGTCGGAAACTGTTCCGACCTCGTCAATCAAGCCTTCTTCAACAGCCTCTTCTCCCTCAAGAATAGTTCCGATATCCATTACAAGCTCACCCGTGTTAAGCACAAGCTGATTATAACGGTCTTTTGTAATATTGGAATTTTCGGCAACAAATGTTGTGATTCTGTCCTGCATACGCTGAAAATATTCAAAGGTCTGCGGAACTCCGAGTGTGAGGCCTGTTGTTCTGACGGGATGAACCGTCATTGACGCACTCTTTGCGATAAAGCTTTTCTTTGCCGCAACAGCAAGCGGAATTCCTATTGAATGACCTCCGCCGAGCACGATGGAAACGGTCGGCTTTTTCATTCCCGAAATCACCTCGGCAATGGCAAGTCCTGCCTCAACATCTCCGCCGACTGTATTAATCAGCACAAGCAGTCCGTCAATTCTTTCGTCCTCCTCAACCGAAACAAGCAGAGGGATGACATGCTCGTATTTTGTGGTTTTGTTTTGTTGTGAAAGAATGTAATGACCTTCAATCTGACCGATAATCGTCAGGCAATGCAGCACACAGTCCTTATGAGTTGTGAGAACAGAACCTGTTTCCCCGATTCGGTCTGTTTGTTCTTCACTTATGGGGCTGTCGTTTGCAAGCTTTTGCGGATCATCATCCGGCGCAGGATTTTTAACATAGTTCCCTTTTTTTGATGAGACTTTTGAAGATTTTGATTTTTGTGGCATTGTATGCACCTCCGAGAATAGTTTCACCAAAATTGCACGCAAAATGTATGCATACCAAAAATTAAGACGCACAAGCCACACTGTTCAATTGTAAAAAGCCTTTAGTGCTTATTATACCATTACAGCAAAATTATTTCAATAATTTTATTTCTTTATTTCTAATAAGTAATAATTATTTAAAAGAATTATTGTAGTATAGAATAAATATTATTCCGACAGAACCTGTCGGAAGTTGTTATGGAGTGATATTTAGTTGACATCTGACATAATTATGGGTGTTGTCATTTTAGTTCTTATTTTGCTTTCGGCGTTCTTTTCGGCGATTGAAACTGCGTTTTCGTTTGTAAACAAGGTGCGTGTTCAGCGTTACAAGGATGACGGCAACAAAAAAGCGGCAACAGCGCTCTACATAATCGAGCATTTCGACAATGCCCTTACAACAATTCTCATCTGCAACAATGTTGTAAACCTGAGCTGTTCTTCAATTGCGACTGTGCTGTGTATGAATCTTTTCGGTGACGCAGGCTCGGCAATTGCAACGGGTGCAACAACTTTTCTTGTTCTGACATTCGGTGAGATTGTGCCGAAATGTCTTGCAAAGGAACATTGCGATGCCTTTTCGCTCAAAACAGCCGGATTGCTCAGAGGACTTATGGCAGTTCTCACGCCGCTTGTGTGGATTTTCACACGATTCAAGATGATTGCGTTAAAAATTGCAGGCAGCAGCGGTGACGCTCCGTCAGTTACGGAAAACGAGCTTAAATATATTGTTGAGAGCATTGAAGAAGAGGGCGTTCTTGAAGAGAGCGAAAGCGAAATGGTTCGCTCCGCGCTTGACTTTGACGAAACTACCGCCGAGGAAATTCTCACTCCGAGGGTTGACATCACATTTATCAGCGTTGATGACTCGCCTGAAAAAATCAAGGATATCATCATTGAAAACCGATATTCAAGAATTCCCGTGTACGAAGGCACGGTTGACCATGTTGTCGGTATTCTTCATACAAGAGATTATCTCGAACGACTTGCAGACGGTAAAGCGCCCGATGTTAAGGAGCTTATGCAGCCGCCTTACTTTGTGTTTAAAACGCAACAGCTTTCAAAAATTTTGAATGCATTCAAACGCACCAAAATTCATCTTGCGGTAGTTACGGATGAATACGGCGGAACACTCGGTATTGTTACAATGGAGGATTTGCTCGAAGAAATTGTCGGCGAAATATGGGACGAGGACGAGGAAATTGAGCATAACTACTACAAAATCGGCAAGGGCGAGTTCCTTGTAAACGGTGATATGGAGCTTGAAGACATGCTCGGTCTGTTTGATATGGACGAGGACAGTCTTGAATGTGACAGCGTGACGGTCGGCGGATATATTCTTGAACACGCAGGAACAATCCCCCACAAGCGTGACAACATTGAGGCCGACGGCTTTAAGTTTACCGTTATGGAGGTTAAGGATCAGCGTATTTTACGGGTTGTTGTCAAGAAAAACGACACTTCCGAAGAAAACGAATCCGATGAAAAAAACGAGAACAAAAAGTCTGAATAAATAAAACATAACAGGAGCAGTATTTTTACTTACCGCTCCTGTTTTTTTACTGTATTTTTTTGCAGAGAGAAGTGCATAATGCGCTGACGGGGATACAAAGAAATGCCCACAAGGTGCTGTAAAACGGGCAAATCTGCCCTTTTAAATTAAGTCGGCAGTTTGAATAATCCCAGACATTAAGCCTGAATTTCAGATTGACAACACAGCCGCAGCAGTATTCAAGTGCGGTAATTATCGCGCTTCCCGATATGCATTTTTGCAGCATATTCATTTTTGAAAAGCGCTTGTAAAATCTGAAAAGCGACACAAACGCAGTTCCGCCCGTGACCGCCATTGACCAATGAGTTTTTCTCCGCCACAAAATTTCAAGCAGAGCGTAGCCTGCTCCGCCTATTGAAAAGAGAATGCAATCGTTACGCAACCGTAAACTTTTTTTCATAAGAAATCACCTGTTTTAGTTTTTGCCGAAACAGGTGATTTATTTAACCTATGAATTTTTTATTTTGTCAGAGCATCTCTTTTAGTTCTTCAAAAGAATAAAGACAGTTGATTGCGGTCAAAAATGCGTTTGTTGAAAGATATGACGGCAGACCGAGTTTTTTAAGAATCTTCTTGCGGTTTATTTCTGAATTTTCAGTTCCCGTAAGTCCGAGGACAAATAGATCGGCTTTAGTAATTTTCCTTTCGGGAATATTATTTTCTTCACCGATTATCTCGGCACCGCTTTTGCGGATTGCATTTATTATAACCTCATCGCTGACACCTTCAACGCCCAAAAGCCCCTCTTTACCGCCTTTTGCCTTGCGTTTTTCCTTGCCTTTGATTTGAGGAATATAGCAATTTTTAATTTTTGAATTATCGACCGAGCCTTTAAGAAAATTCCTTATTACAAAGCCTGCACCGTCGCTGTCGGTCATTATAAGTATTCCCCTTGTATCGGCAATTTTGCGGATAAGCGACTGCTTTTCTCTGTCGGAAAAAACACGGAAACCGTTGGTTTCGATTATCGGAGCATCTACAATTGATGAAAGCTTTATCTTGTCATATCTGCCCTCAACTATGACAGCCTCACGGATTTTGAGCATTAGATTCTGCCCTCCTTTGCAATCAAAAGCAAACGGGAAATAAGCTGTTCAATTAAAAATCTTTGATTAACGGAAACTGATTTCAGCTTTTCGTCTGTTTCAACAAGCACATCAAGGCTTTTCCGAAGCGCCTCGGTTGAAGTCCTTGAAACGGAGGTTCTCGCTCTGTTTAACACAAACGCACGATTTTTGTAGGCAAAATCTTTTGCCACGGTTTCTTTACTGACTGAGCATTCATCTGCAACACGCATACGATACGCATCGACATAGGCGGATGAAAGTGCATAGAGAATGTTAATCGGTTCTTCCCGCTGACAGAAAAGTGTGTCAAGCTTTCTGAACGCTCTGTCACCTCTGCCGTTAATAACATCGTCAGCCATATCATATGTTCTTGCTTCAAGGTTTACGGTTGACAATAGGTCGATATCACGGTCGGTAATTTCTTCCCCCTTTGCATATGCGGAAATTTTGTTGACCTCGTTTTTCAGAAGATTGAGGTCATCGCCGACATTTGAAATAATCTTTGACGCATTGAGGTGTGAAATCAGCTTGCCGTTTTCGTTTGCCCACTTTGCAACATACTTTTCGATAATTTGTGAATTGATTTTTTCAAAACAGCAGACGCTGCCGATTTTTTCAACACGCTTTATAAGAGCGGTAAAAGAAGTTTTGTTCTTTGACGGAACATAAGTCGGCATTGAAATTATGAGAACCGTACCGTCCCATGCTCTGCTTGTAAGCTCTTTAAGAGTATCAAGCCTATCCTTTACCATATTATCAAAGTAAATGTCGGTCACAACAACACAGTTGCGTTCCGCCATAAACGGCATTATTTGCAGGGATGCGGCAAGTTCCTGAAAATCAATGTCACCGCTGAATGTATGGTAATTGAAATCGGACGGGTTTTTGCCTGCAACAGCCTCACAAAGCTTTTTTGTGTAACTTTTGACAAACATCTGCTCCGAACCATAGATTAGGTACACAGGCGAAAAGCTTTTGTTTTTAATTTGTTTTTTCAAGTCTGCTTCGGTGATGCGCGGCATTTTATCCTCCGTTCAGATTGACCGTTATGTTTCTTTCAGATGTTGAAATAACGGTTGGACTGATTTCTTTAATAGAATCATAATTTTTCTTAAACTGCTTTTCCGATCCCGAAAATATCACGGTATTGCATGATATCAAATCGAAATTTTCGGGGACTGTATCAATCAGCAAACAATCGGGATTGCGATATTTTTCAGGCAGCTTTGAAACATCTCCGTGTGACGGAACAAACAAAGCTGTCGCACTCTTCCCTTTTATATACTGGAACATTGTGTTATCTTCGCAGATTACCTCATCAGTCACCGTATCGGAAAAATTCAGCGTAAAATGACTGTTTCCGCCGAAAGTCTGTCGGCTGTTACCGTCAAAAGCGTTCAAAAGATTTTGCTTTTTAATGTCATTATCATATACCAAAATATTATTTAAGTCAAATTTTGTGACCGCAAAGCGTTCAAGAGAAGAGTATTTATTATTCTGATTTGGAATTATCATATATTCAATATCTGAGTATCTTTCGCTGATATCGGCTGTCACATCATCTGCACTTGCTCTGTTGCCTCCGCAAGAAATCACGGAACAGCTGTCGGGGCAGTTGACTGTTGCAAAAACACCGTTGCCGACATTATAGATTTTCATTTCGCCGTTATCGGCTGTTAAAAGCACATTAAGCGATGCTCCGATTACGAGGACTGAAATTGATACCGAAACAGAAATTTTGACATAGAATTTTCGATTTATTACAAACAATCCGCCGATTGCGAGAAGTACGCTGACACCTATCCACACAAACCAATAGAGCGAATGGGTTTTAATTGTGCTGAATGGGAGTTGTGAAAAAGTTGAAACCAACCACAAAATTGCCTTTGAACATAATCCCGAAACGAGTCCAAACGGGTAAGCAAAAAATGATATAAACGGGCAAATAAAAAGTACCGAACACAACAGAGAACACACCAAAAGTGCCGAAACAAACGGTTCACATAACAGAGAAACAAGTATGACTGTTGGGGAAATTCTGTTGAACGCAACAGCGGTTATCGGCAAAATCCACAGAAATGCAGATACTGAAACCGACAGCATATTTACGCAGATTTTAAACAGCCTTTTGATATAATAGACAACCGTTCCGACAAAACCGTCCTTACGCTTGTTTTTGTAGTGAAAAAATCTAAGCACAGAGCGTTCAATCGGTCTTGACCACAGAATTATGCCCGTCGTTGCCGAAAATGAAAGCAACATTCCGATATCGGCTACCGCATATGGGTTGAAAGCTGTCAGAACAATTGCGGCAAAACCAAGATTATTCAGCGAATCGGCTATTCTGAGATTTGACAATGCAAGCGACACAATTATCATCATAATTCCTGCACGGACAACCGAATGTGCAAAGCCGGTTACAGCCATAAAAGCAATAACCGTGAATGTGGTGAAACCTGTTATTATGAATCTGTTTTTTGTTAATTTTCTCACCAAGAACAATACAAACGAAGTGATTATAACAAGGTGCATTCCCGAAACCACTATCAAAAACGAAGTGCCTGTCAATGAAAAATCATCTTTAACGCTTGAATCAAGAGCTGTTTTCTCGCCCAAAAGAACGGCACGACAGAGCGTTGAATAATCCTCCGGCAACAGCATATCAAGGGAATTTTTCATTGTCATTCTAACCTCAACGGCAAATGAATATAAATCAAACACTTTCTCCCCTGTCGCATCAATTTTGAAGCCGTCATAGGAATATGCTTTCAGAAAAATTCCGTGACTGATCTGAGAGTTTACATTATTCTTGTATGTATGAGCCGTGAAGTTGACCTTTTCAAAAGGCTCTGCGTCAACATTTGAGTACGAAATAATTTGAATTTTCGCATCTGACGGCTGACCGTTGATTTTGTCGGTTTTGATTACGAAGCTGCATGATGAATCGGTGGTAATGATTTCATCACAGATATATCCGCTTGCTGTAATTTCTTTATCAGAATATTTATTTGTGATCGTGTTGTTAATATATTCGGAATAGGCAATCATATTGCCCGCAGAATATATTACGGCAAAAGCAAATACGCACAGCGACTTGCCGAATGATTTATTTTTCTTTGAAACAATTAAAAATATACCGACTGCAACGGATAACACTCCTAACGAGCCGATTATTGCAAAGACAATTTCGTTAAACTCGGAATAAAAAACGGCTGAAAGGACAAACAGGAAAGTAAATCCTATAAGTCCAAACAGCCGTTTCATAAAAATCAATCCTTATTCAGTAATCATTTTTTTAATATAATTATACACTCGGTTACCATTCAATCCTTTTTTGCAATAAAAAGAATATTTATAATTGTTATCATTATATTCACCTACTACAGTTTCACCTTTTTCATTTACAAAATTCGCACCCTTAATTTCAAAAGTCGCCATTGTGGGAGAAAGTCCGTTTGTATTGACTCCGCTGAGATTTTCACTATTTTTTACAGCATAGCTGACAGCCTTACGCAAGGTCACAGTATTGTCAGAGGCAGATTTATCTAACGAACAAACCACTTCGATCGCCGTGTATGGAATAGCTCTTACACTTACAATATTTTTCAAACTTTCGCCAAACTTAATTCCGGAAATTTCTTCCGCTTTATCAATACTTGCTCCGCAATCTTCCCACTTTTTCAAAGTAACATCTACGGAAGGATTCACGGTTTCAGAGGTACTTGGTGCAGGTAAATCAGAGCAGGAACATAGAATACATACCGCTGCCAACACAAAAGCAAGACATAAACATACTTTTTTCATAATGGCATCTCCTTTTATTATTTATTTGGTTATTTTTATCTGCAAAAACAATTAGTCAATTTTCATCATATCAAGTATATCGTTTTTGGTATTTTTATAATATCATGTAGAATTTCAGTTGTCAATATAAATATTATTTTTAAAAAATATTTTTATTTTTGTTAATTTTGCTGATATCTCTTCTCATTAAATTATCTATTCACCACTGTTTCTATTCAATTATTTATAAGTTGAACAATTTCTACACTTTAATTTTTACACTTTATATCTATGGTATAAAAAAGGAAAACAGCCGTCAAAATATGCGGACGGTATAATCTGCACACTTCAACAGCTGTTTAAATTTGATTTTATAATTACTCAGTATTACTTAAAGAAAAGCGGAAGTTCGCTGAGGAAGATGATATCATCTCTGTCCTTAGCGTCACCTTCGGCAAGGACTGATGCCCTGCCAACGATATTTGCGCCTGTTTTTTCGACGAGCGTTTCAAGAGCGTGAAGACTTTCGCCTGTTGAAATTACATCATCAACAAGAAGAACTCTCTTGCCGTTGAGAAGATTTACATCATCTTCGCCGAGGTAGAGTTTCTGTTCGTTTTTTGTTGTGATTGAATTAACGGTCACTCCGATAGGATTGCCCATATAAACCTTAACGCTTTTTCTTGCGACAACATAGTTTCTGCAGCCCTGACGAGCCATTTCATAGCAAAGCGGAATACCCTTTGCTTCGGCAGTCACAACAACATCGTGTTCGGGAACACGCTTGAGGAGTTCTCTTGCGGCAACCTCTGTCATCTCAATGTCACCAAACATAATAAATGCGGCAATATCAAGCTTATCGTTTACAGGGAATTTTCTGAGTTCTCTGTCAAGTCCTTCAATATTAATCTTATATGTATCCATTATTGCAGTCCCTTCTTACGCCATTGTGCCGTTGAGCTTTTTGCCGCCAAGGATGTGGAAATGCATATGCTTTACGCTCTGACAGCCGTCCTCACCGCAGTTATTTACAATACGGTAGCCGTTTGTAAGTCCGAGTGATTTTGTAATTTCGGGAATTTTAGTGAAAATGTGAGCAATATTGCCGACATTTTCTTCATTAACTGCGTCTGCACAGCAGATGTGTTCCTTTGGAATTACAAGCACATGAACGGGAGCCTGTGGTTCAAGATCATAGAAAGCGAGAATTTTTTCGTCTTCATAAACTTTTTTTGACGGAATTGAGCCGTCAACGATTTTGCAGAAAATACAATCTGACATTTTAATTCAACCTCTCAATATAATTTATTTTCCGTATCAGAAATATTCAAAATATAACAAATATCATATCAAAGTTATTGTACAACCAAATCACTTTTCGGTCAATACTGCCGTCATTTTTTGGCTGTAATTTTCTTTTCTTCACCTTTAAGAAGTCTTTTGATGTTTTCTTTGTGCTTTACAATAACGAAAACGCCGATTAAAAGAGCCGCCGCAGTTGAGAAGATTACATATGTAAGAGAATAATCCTTGTAAATTATGAAGTCAAAGATAAATGTCATTGCAAAGGTGTAAGGCGCATAGAGAATCGCACAGAGAACACTTGCAAGTGATATAATTTTTGAGCAAAGGAAGATAATAAGAAAAGTTACAATAATTGCGATAAATACACGCCAATCCTCTGTCAGCATAAGAGCGGCGGCGGTTACAACACCCTTGCCGCCCTTAAAGTGAAAATACACGGGGTATGAATGTCCGAGAATACAGAAAATACCTGCAACATATTTTCCGCAGTTGATAAGCTCGTTTATAAAAACAGGACTTTCACCCTGAAATGCAACCGATGCAAACGAGAAGATGAAACCTCCGATAAGCACGGCGATAATACACTTCAGTGCGTCACACACAATGGTGATGATTGCCGGAACTTTACCGACGCTACGCAGTACATTAGTAAAGCCTGCATTGCCGCTGCCCATTTGACGGATATCCTTTTTGCCCTTTGTCGCAATGCCTGTGACAAGAACAGCCGTGTTGATACTGCCGAGAAGATACGCAATCAATGCCGAAAGCAGAATCATCCACCAGCAGTTTGCTAAAATTGCCGAAATATGCTCCATTACTTTTCTCCTCTCTCTCTTACCACAATTTTGATCGGCGTACCCTCAAGAGCAAAAGCCTCACGGATTCTGTTTTCAAGATAACGCTGATATGAGAAGTGGAAAAGCTGTGCATTGTTGCAGAAGAAAACGAATGTCGGCGGTTTTACGGAAGCCTGAGTCATATAGAAAATTTTAAGTCGCTTACCCTTGTCCGACGGCGGCTGAACTCTTGTTGTAGCCTGTGCAAGAAGTTCGTTGAGCATACCTGTTCTGATTCTGCGGTTTGCGCTGTCATTACAGCTTATGATATATTCAAACAGCCTGTCGATACGCATACCTGTTTTTGCGGAAATAAATACCTTTGGCGCATATGACATAAACGCAAAATCTGCGTCAAGCTTTTTGCGGAACTCCTGCATTGTCTTATCGTTTTTTTCGACAGCGTCCCACTTGTTTACGGCAATTATACACGCTCTGCCTGCCTCATGCGCAAGACCTGCAACCTTGGTATCCTGTTCCGTAACGCCCTCTGTCGCATCAATCATAATAACGCACACATCACTGCGTTCAATAGCCATTTTTGCACGGATAATACTGTATTTTTCGATATTATCATAGATTTTGCTCTGACGGCGAAGTCCTGCGGTATCGGTAAAGTTGAACTTTCCGTACTTATTTTCAACAAGCGTGTCGATTGTGTCACGGGTTGTGCCTGCTATATCAGACACAATACAGCGTTCCTCGTTTGTAATTTTGTTTACAAGAGATGACTTGCCTGCGTTCGGCTTGCCGATTACCGCAACATTGATGATTGTGTCATCATCTTCTGCATTTTCATCATAATCAAAGCTTGAAAAAGCCTTGTCTAAAAGGTCACCCGTACCGTAACCGTGAACGGCTGAAACCTCGATAGGATCGCCTAAACCGAGATTATAAAACTCATAGAATTCAGGTGACGGTTCGCCGAGTGTGTCGCACTTATTTACACAAAGTACAACTGGCTTGCCCGACTTCTGGAGCATCTGTGCAACATCCATATCCGTTGCAACCATGCCCGACTTACAGTCTGTTACAAGAATAATAACATTAGCCGTGTCGATTGCAAGCTGGGCCTGACGGCGCATCTGCACAAGAATAATATCATCTGATTTCGGTTCAATACCGCCTGTGTCAACAATAAAGGCAGTTTTTCCGCACCATTCCACCTCACCGTATATTCTGTCACGGGTAACACCGGGAGTATCGTCAACAATTGACAATCTCTGACCGATGAGTTTATTGAAAAGCGTTGACTTTCCCACATTTGGTCTGCCGACAACGGCAATTACGGGTTTGTTCATCTTATCAGTCCTTTCCTGCAATTACAGCCTCTACAAGGTCGTTTCCGTTGTTATTGACGGGAACAAGAGTTACACCGAGTTCCCGTTCAACATCATCTGTTGAAACATCATCAAGAAACAAATCGTTTTCAAAACGGAGCATTGATGACGGGATAATAAGCCTGTCACCAAGGTCATCGCCACGGAGCTGATCAATAAGATCACCGCCTGTGACAAGTCCCGACACATTTACTCCGCCGCCGAAAAAGTTGTTCTTAATCGCCCTTGTATTTATAGTTATATTCGGGAATTTTTCGTTAATCATCGACATAATCCGCTTCATATAGGGAAACACTCCCTCGCCGCAGGCAATTGTTACCTTATGGCAAAGGCTTTCGTCTGCGTCAAGCTCTTCAAGCTTCCAGCCGACATCATCGGTCAGATACGCAATCATACCGATTCCGTCCTCAAGAGCGGAAAAGTCCTCATAAAATTCAGGTGACGGGATTTCTCTTTCGGCAAGGAGGTAAAATTCATCACCCGGAAAGAAAATTCGTCTGCCGTGCTTTTTGACGCACTCATCACCCATTTTTTCAATTATATCAATTGTCTGCCCTGCCGTTTCCTTATTATAAGGAACAAGCGGATAAAGGTTTTCACGGTAGCGTGTAAGTCCGACAGGAACAATCGCAGTCATATTAACACCGAGGTTTTCAAGATCGGTCAATGTTCTGACAAGCTCGTCACCGTCATTAATTCCGGGACAGGAAACAATCTGACAGTTAAGCGTTATTCCTGCGTCTGCAAAGCGTTTGAGATATTTTAATGTATCGCCTGCAAAGCGGTTATTCATCATCTTACAACGAAGCTCTGGGTTTGTTGTGTGAACCGACACATTAATCGGGCTTATGTGCATTTTTATGATTCGGTCAATTTCATGCTCTGTAATATTTGTCAGCGTGATATAGTTGCCGAACAAAAACGAAAGCCGGCTGTCATCGTCCTTAAAATAGAGCGACTCACGCATTCCCTTCGGAAGCTGGTCAATAAAGCAGAAAATGCACTTATTACGGCACGAATGCTGTTTATCCATAAGATAGGTTTCAAACTCAAGACCGATTTCCTCATATTCGCCCTTGATCATTTCTATGGTACGAACATTTTTGTCCTCGTCCTCAACCTCAAGAGTAAGCTTGCGGTTTACCTGATAGAATCGGTAATCAAGAACATCGACAATCTCGTTTGAATTGATTGAAAGGAGGGTTTCCCCTTTTTTTATCCCTACTTTGTCGGCATGACTGCCGGTTGTGACATCAAAAATTTTAACAGCCACACCTTCACCTCGCAAAACATTTTTACATACACTTTTATTCTACACAAAATACCGTTTTTAATCAACAGGTTTGCAAATTGTTTTTGTATATACGGTAAAATTTGCAAAACAAAAGGGCGAACAGATAACTGCCGCCCGTAATGTTTGTAATAAAAATTACTGTTCGTCTTTCTTTACAACAACCTGTCTGCCGTTGTACATACCACAGTTTGTGCAAGCCTTATGAGCTGCTGTTAATTCACCGCAGTTAGGACAAGCAGTAAGTTCAGGAGCATTAATCTTCCATACTGTTGAACGTCTTGAGCTCTTTCTTGCGTGTGATGTTTTGTTCTTGGGTACTGCCATTACAAAAACCTCCTTACAAAATTTATCTTAGTCAATCAACTGTTTAAGTATCTCAAGTCTTGGATCCGTTTGACGCTTATCACAGGAACATTCACCGTTGTTGAGGTTTTGTCCGCAAATCTGACACAGACCTTTGCAATCGTCCCTGCAAAGATTCTTTGACGGGAGCGAAAGAAAAATGTCAGAAATTACAACATCATCAAGCTCGAGTGTAAAATCAGGTGTTTCAATATAGTCATCATTTTCCTCATCGGCAAGAGTCTGAATAAGCCTGTGTTCAAAGCTCATATTCATCTCTCTTGTATAAGGCTCACCGCAACGGTCACAGTCACGGCTGTAATCAAAATGTGCGTTGATTACAAGAGTAATCAAGCTTGCTCTGTTTGTTGCTTTGGCAGTCACGAAAACGGGAGTTTTGAATGGATAAACTCCGTCAACATCAAGACCAGACAAGTCAAGGTTATATTCAACTTGTTTTTCTTCACCGTCATTCTGAAAGACGGATTTAAGCTCAAAAAGCATATCTGCACCTCTTGACAGCATAGACACATATTAAAACGCTGTTTATTATTATACAAAAGGTTTGCCCCTTTGTCAACTAAAAAATATAAGAAAATAGGCTGTTTTTTTCGGGAATTTATGACAATATTCGCTAATTTTCCTATATGGAATTTTAAGCCTGCAAAGTCACTCGGAAAGTTACTTTACACTTGATTTTCAATTTTCATTATATCTCTTAAACATATATAATGCAATAATAAATTGCAGTTGACATAAAACGGAATTTGTGATAGCATACTGTGTGGCAGTTCGTAACCATCCTGCCCGAAGGACGCCGATAGGCTGCTCCTTCCATCAAAACTAAGGAGATAGGCACAGGGCTTTTTATGCCCTTTTTGCACCCTCTTTTGTGTGGGTGCTTTTTTTGTGCCGGAAAGAGAGTATGGAGAGATACAGTATTATTAATGAAAAGAACAGTCGGGAGATTGTTCTTCTGCGTGGAAGCGGTTGCGTTTACAGAAAATGCATCTTCTGCGACTACTACACCGACAGGTGCAGTGATGAGGACGAAAACTTTCGTCTTAACAAAGCCGTACTTGAAAAAGTTACGGGAATTTTCGGTGACCTTGAGGTCATTAATTCAGGCTCTGTTTTTGAGCTTGACAAAAAAACACTTGATTTTATTAAACAGGTGTGCAAAGAAAAAAAGATAAATACCATTCATTTTGAGGCACATTATCTTTATCGGAACAAAATCAGTCAGCTCAGAAAAGATTTTGCGGATTTTGATTTAAAAATGAAGCTCGGTCTTGAAACCTTTGACTGCGATTTCAGAGAAAATGTTCTGAAAAAAGGAATCAAAGAGAGCAGTCCCGCTGTTATTGCAGAAAATTTTGACGAAGCTAATTTCCTTTTCGGAATTAAAGGTCAGACAGCCGAAACCATGCAAAAGGATATTGAGTTGGGATTAAAATATTTTGAACGAATTTGCGTTAACATTATGTGTGACAACACAACGGAAGTTGAACCTGACAAAGCTGTCATAAAAGAGTTTATGCAGAAGATCTATCCTGTATATAAGGATAACCCAAGAACGGATATTTTAATCAACAACACGGATTTCGGAGTAGGTGACTGATATGATAAATGAACTTTTACTTATATTCTCGGTGGTATTCATATACGGTATGGCAGTTTTAGGCTATGCTCTTTTCGGCAAAGCCGGGCTTTACTGCATTTCAGCCGTTGCGACAATTCTTGCAAACATTGAGGCTTTAATCCTTGTAAACGCTTTTTCAATGGAACAGACTCTCGGAAATGTGCTTTTTGCGGTAACATTTTTGATTACGGACATTCTCTCGGAATGTGAGGGCAAAAAAGCCGCCAACAAGGCGGTTCTTACAGGAATACTCTCATCGGTATTTTTTCTTGTGCTTTCACAAAGCTGGATGCTTTACAATCCGAGTCCGAACGACATGATTATGCCGTCAATCAAGGCGGTTTTCTCAAACACTCCCCGAATGATTTTTGCATCACTTATTGTATATGCAATAAGTCAGTTGTTTGATGTGTGGCTCTATCACAAGTGGTGGAAGTTCACGGAAAAGAAATTCGGTGACAAGAGAAGATTTTTATGGCTGAGAAACAACGGTTCAACGCTTATCAGTCAAATTCTTAACACAGCCCTTTTCACCGCTTTTGCGTTTTGGGGAACTTATGATTTTGGAACACTCGTTTCAATCTTTCTTTCAAGCTATGTAATCTACATTTTCACAAGTCTGCTCGACACCCCTGCGGTGTATCTTGCAAGATTTATCCACGATAAAAAGGAACAGAAAAAGATTTCGGAATAAAAACAGCTTAATTGAATATTTTCAATAAAAAGACAAGTCGTCGCAATATTTTTTGCGGTGACTTGTTGTGCTTTTTCAGGATTTTGTGAATAAACCATAATATTATGCTTTTTATAATATACAACATTCCGCATTTTTATAGTCATTTTTTAACAATATGTGCGAAATTGGCTGATTTTGTCCTGAATCACATAATTTTTTAAGATTTTTATTGACTTTTTCTGTACCAAATAGTATAATGAAGGCAAGTTAAATGCTTAATATTATTTATAAACTTAATTTTGGAGGTAAATATCATGCTTACTAAAAGTGAAGAAGAAATTATGTACTTATTGTGGGACCTCGATGAGCCACTCACAAGCTCAGAAATTGTTAAGAAGGCTGTAAACAAAACATGGAAAAAGAGTTACATTAACCTTCTTATCAATTCTCTTCTCAAGAAGGACATGATTAAGGTTGTCGGCGTTAAGCAAATGACTAAGAACTATGCCCGTACTTTTGTTCCTACAATGACAAAGGACGCTTATGCAATAAAGCAGATTTCGGACAGACCGAATTTTGCAGACAGCGATATTCCGACTCTCTTCTCAGAGCTTATTGAGAGAACCGAAAGCTCAGATGTTTTTGATGAGCTTGAAGCTCTCCTTAAAAAGCGCCGTGAAGAACTCGGCAAATAATTTATGCAAATAAGTTTTTATTCATTCTTGTTTTCTATTGCAATAAGCAGCATTTTTATAGTGCTGCTTTACTTTTTCAGAAAAAAGGTTGCCTTTTGTAATTACTGCGGTCTTTATACAATTTTGGGATTGTATGCTGTAACATTTGTAAGAATGGTATTTCCGTTTGAATTCAAATTTACATATACAGTTTCCGATAAAAATGTGTATGCCGCAGCAATGGATGTTCTGACTCCCAACAAAGATGTGCTGTTTGTTCCGGAATTCACATGGCTCAATCTGCTTGTGTCAGTATGGATTGTTGGAGCTGTGATATACATTTCACGGGTGATGATTAAATATTACAAAGCAGTCAAAGCTCTGAAAGCAAATGTTATTGACGGCACACCCGAAATGCAGGCAAAGCTTGACCTCATTTCGCAAAATTGCGGAATCAGAAGAAAAGTTAAGCTAAAAATTACCGATTGCGTTATCTCCCCTGTTACATACGGATTTTTCAATCTTGTTATTCTTATTCCGAATCGTGAATTTGACGACAGGGATTTTGGATATATCGCAACGCACGAATGCTGTCATATAAAAAACAAGGATATTTGGATTAAATTGCTGACGGAAATTTATTGCGGAATCTTTTGGTGGAATCCGTTTGCCCACCTTTTGAAAAAAGATTTAACCTACTGTCTTGAGCTCAGGTGTGACAAGCGTGTTACAAGCAAGCTTAGCGAGAACAGATGCACTGTGTATTACGAAGTTCTTGTAACGCAAATGAAAGCCTATAAAGAACAACAAGAAAGTGAAGAGAGCGACAGGGAAACTGCACTGAAAAGTGCGCTTGTCGGAATGAGTTTTGTAACCAACGATAAGGGCGAAAAAATTATAAGCAGAATGGAAATGATTCTGTACCCGAAGAAAAAACAGACAATTATAAACAATGTTGTTACAGCTTTAATGGCATTGCTTGTTGTCGCTATATTCTTTGCTTCATACTGCTTTTTGATTGTCCCCGGTTGGGACGCCACATACGAGGATTGTGTAGCCGATCTCATTGAATCGGGTGAATACAATGAGAATGTCGAAGTATATGACGAAACAAATATGTATGTGTACGTTGAAAAAGACAAAACCACTCACCTTATTTTTGAGCCTTACGATGAAAAGAAAGGCATTGTCTATACAGACGACAATTCTATTATTATCCCCTATGAGCAAGTTGAGAACGGCGAATATAGTTACTGTCTTGTATTAAAGGAGAAATGACAGATGAAAAAGAAAGCCGCAAAAATTTTTACAGCATTTATTATGACAGCAATTATCGCACAGGGAACCGTTATGGTTGCAAGTGCAGCAGAAACAGATTCAACCCCCGACAGCGTTGCAGTTGTTGAAGTTGCAACTCCTGACAGTTCAGCTTTGGAGAGCGGTGCCGATTCAACTTCTGTTCAGCCGATAGCTGATGTAATTTACAGGAAATGGCGTCGTGGAAGTCACGGACAGCTCCAGTACAGAAGATGGAACGATACAAAGCAAAAATGGGTTGACGACGAATGGATTGACTACAAAGGTTAATCAACAGTAACAACGAAGGCGAAACAGATTTGTGTCTGTTTCGCCTTAATTTTTTGCTTATTCAAAAAGATTCTGTTCCGACAAGTTGACGGATTCAACATCCTTAAGCTGACGCTGAATTTGACGGGTGCGAACACCCACAAGTTTGTCAAGCTCCTTGTTTGCCTGATCAAGTCTTTGCTGTGTCATCACAAGCACATCATTGAACTTGTCGAACTCGGTTTTTACACCGCCGAGTATTTTCCAAACCTCTGCACTTCTCTTTTGCACGGCAAGGGTTTTGAATCCCATTTGCAACGAATTGAGCAGAGCCGCCATTGTACTCGGACCTGCAATATTCACCTTATACTCACGCTGAAGGACTTCAACAAGTCCCATATTGACAACCTCGCTGTAAAGCCCCTCAAAAGGAAGAAACATAATTGCAAATTCCGTTGTGTTCGGCGGATCAATGTACTTATCATGAATATCCTTTGCCTCGCCCTTTATACGCTGAACAAGTGCTTTTTGTGCCGTTTCAATGCGTTGCTTGTCACAGCTTTCAATCGCATCACGGAGAGCAGAATATGTATCGCCCGGAAATTTGGAATCAACAGGCAGATATACTGTGCCGGCACCGTCAGAGGGCAGTTTGATTGCAAACTCAACAACATTTTTTGAGCCTTTTTTGGTGGCAATATTTTCCTCATACTGTTCCTTTGAAAGGATTTCGGAGAGAATTGCACCAAGCTGAATTTCGCCGAGTATGCCCCTTGTTTTGACATTTGAAAGAACCTTTTTCAAATCGCCCACGCCTACCGCAAGCGTTTGCATTTCGCCGAGTCCCTTATAAACCTGTTCAAGTCTTTCGTTGACAAGCGAAAATGACTTATTCATTTTTTCCTCAAGTGTTTTTTGAAGCTTTTCATCAACTGTCTGTCGCATTTCATCAAGCTGACGGAGATTTTCCCGCCTTATACTTTCAAGCTTTTCATCAACCGAGCGTCTGATATTTTCAAGGCTCTGAACATTGTCGGCTGAAAAGCTGTGAAGTCTTTGTTCAAGCTGAATCGCCCTGTCATTTTGCGACTGTGCAAAGCTTTGCTGATTGAGCAATATCCTTTGAAGTTCGTTCTCCGTTCTGTTGTTATTATTCTTTTTGAAAACTGTTATTAATGTGACAACGCTGACAATGAGCGTTATTGCACAAAATAAAAGCACAATAATCTCGGATGTCGTAAACTGCATATTAAACCTCCCGAACAATAATTCGATTTCACAATTAAATAATATCATTCGGGAGTTTTTCTGTCAACTCAGGTATCGAATATTGTTTCTACCCGTTTCCGACAATTTTCAGGTGAATATACAAAACGGTCGATACGGTTGCTGTCACAATAGTATTCGGGGCATTTCGGATTATATTTGTAATCAAAGGTGTCAATAATTATCAGTTTGATTTTCATTTTTTCGGGAATGATACTTTTTATGTAAACGCTCGCCTGCTGACCAGCACGGACTCCCTCTTTTGTTTCCGCAAGTCCTGCAAGATTTGGTGTAAGCTCCACAAAAGCACCGTAGTTTTCCACGCTTCGGATAATTCCCGACACAGTTTCACCGGCACAAAACCTTTCGGCATTTTCTTCCCATGTGCCGAGAAGCTCCTTGTGACTGAGGCTTATACGACCGTTTTCAACAGATTTGATAACGGCTTTGATGTCCATTCCTACAGTAAATCTCTCGGCAGGGTGTTCAATCCTTGAAACCGAAATTGTGTCAATGGGCATAAGTGCAACAATTCCGCAGCCTATGTCTGCGAATGCACCAAAGTTTTCAAGATGAGTTATGCGGGCAGGCACAATATCTCCGCATCGCAACCTTGAAATGTATGCGTCAAGGCATTTGCGTTGTGCTTTTTCACGGGAGAGCATTACAATCGGTTTGCCGTTTTCGTCCTCGGTTATGTCAGTGACAACGAAACAGACGGGACGGTTCACCCTTGAAATCACGGCTATGTCACGAACCGAGCCGTCCTTAATTCCTATTGCGCCCTCCTCCCTCGGAATTATGCCTTTTATTCCTGCAAGGTCAACAATAAGGTTGTGACTGCTGTCGCACACACAAGCCTTTGCCTCAAGAATCTTTTCACTGTTTTTTGCATCCTCAAGCAGCTTTAATGAGTGAAGTATATTTATGTTTTCCTGTTCGGATATAAGTTTTCCTTCGGGTAAATATTCTGACATTTTAAAGCCTCCGTCATATTTAGGTTTACAGAAAATCATATGAAAAAGTTTTCTGTCTTATTACACGGACGCAATTTTTTGCAGAAAAATTTTATTGCATTTGCTGTGCTTTCCTTCATAAAAAGCGGCAAACTTGCATTTTTATTTAAATTATGGTACTATAAATATGTGTGTTTTAGAATAAAATCCAGATTAGAAGAGCCGAGGCTGTTTTTGGAAACATTACATAACAACGAGGCTTGACAGGAAGGAAACAAATCTATGAATACTTACAATCTTAAAAAAATGTGTGCCGTATCGGTTGCATCAATTATGTGTGTCTCTGCATTGGCATTTTCGGGTTGCGGTGATAAGAAGGCTGAAGTCTCGCAGACTCCTGACGAAACAACTCCTGCAACTACTGCCGTAAGCACGGCTGATGAACCTACCGCACAGAACTATCTTGAAAGCATCGGCATTGATACCGCTACTCTCGGAATCAATCCGAACATTATTCACGATTCAAACCCTGTCGGTTTTCAGCTTGATATGCCGAAGAACGGCGATACAATCGCAGTTGTTCACACCTCATACGGTGACATAACAATGCGGCTTTTCCCCGAACAGGCACCAAAGACCGTTACAAACTTTGTAAACCTTGCAAAAGCAGGAAAGTATAACAATTCACTTTTCAGCAAAGTAACAAAAGACTTTATGGTCAACGGCGGTTACTGCGGTACAAGCTCTTACGGCGAGGCATTTGAAGATGAATTTTGCGACAGGCTTTTCAATATCAGAGGCGCTGTTGCAATGTCAAACACAGGTGCGGACACAAACGAAAGTGCATTCTTTATCAATCAGAAAACTGCCGAAACATATAAGAATGAAGGCGGCTGGGAACATCTTGCAAGTCAATGGGATTCTATCAAAACCCAGCTTGCAAACTACAAGGATTCAAACCTTCTGACTGCATTCATTGAGAAAAACGGCACAAACTGTTACGATACTGACAGCGTTCCCGACAGCGTTAAAAAGCTGTATGAGGAAAACGGCGGAAACGCCTATCTTGACGGTGCATACAATGCGGTTGACAGAGGCTACACGGTATTTGCACAGGTAATTGACGGAATGGATGTTGTTGACAAAATCGCCTCGGCTAAGGTTGACAAGGATGACATCCCCGTTAAGAACATTGTTATCAAAAGCATTAAGATTACACAATATAAAGAGGAATCAACAACTCAGGCAGATTCGACATCTGCCAAAAGCGTCACACAGCCGACCACAGTCGGATAAGGAGCGGTTATGAACAGAATGCCCGTTGCAGCGATTATGTATGACTTTGACCGTACCCTATGTACGAAGGATATGCAGGATTACAGCTTTATCCCCCGTCTTAATATGACCGAAGACGAGTTCTGGAAATTTTCAAACGAACTCGGTCAAAGCGAACATATGGACTCAATTCTTGCGTATATGTACGCAATGGTAAAAATGTCCCGTGAAAGGAATATGCCTCTTTTGCGAAATGACCTTGTTGAAATGGGAAAAAATGTTGAGTTTTTTGACGGCGTAAAGGATTGGTTCAAAAGGATTTCCGACTTTGGCGAAAAGCTTGGAATGCAGGTTGAACATTATGTAATTTCTTCGGGTATGAAAGAAATTATTGAAGGTACGGAAATCAGCAAAAACTTTAAAAGCATTTTTGCGTGTGAATTTCTTTACGATGAAAACGGCAATGCCGTATGGCCTAAAACCGATGTAAATTACACCAATAAAACGCAGTTTGTTTACAGAATCAACAAGGGTGTTCTTGATGTTGCAAATGATGTTGACCTCAACCGTTCAATGCCGGAGGACAGCAAACGGGTTCCGTTCTGCAATATGATTTACATAGGCGACGGTCTTTCAGATGTTCCGTGTATGAAAATGATGAAAGCCTACGGCGGGTATTCAATTGCAGTTTACCGAAAAAAGGACAGCAAGGTTGGGGACTTGCTGATGAAAGACAGAGTTGATTTTATCTATCCTGCCGACTATTCGGAAAACACAGGTCTTGACCTCACCGTTAAAAATATCATCAGAAAAATGGCTGTCTGCGGTCTTTTGTACGATGAAAACCATGAGCAGAAAAAAGAAATTCTCGGAAGATAATTTCGGTTGAATAAAAAATGTCAAGTATCAAAACGATGCTTGACATTTTTCTTTATTTGGTTTAATATAATTATAGAAAAGGAGATACCTGCGATAAGCGGATTCTCCACTTGTTGATTAGAAACTAACCGCCGGAGTGTCGAAGTTCGGGCGGTTGTTTCTTTTTTTATTTAAATGTACATATATGTACGAAGAAACAAAATTACTTTTTGTTGCCAAAGACTTGATAACAAAGAGCGATAACGCTGACGATTAAAGTGCCGAGTAAACATACATCGGAAATTGTCATGGTTATCACCTCCTCTTGTGAGGAGAAACCGCCTACCGTTTAATGCAGGTATCACGGTCTTATTCTAACAGTTTAATTCTTATTTGTCAATTTAATTTTCAGACGGCAGTTCTTTACGGACTGCCGTTTTTTTGCATATATTCTGCATAACCTAAAAACATATCTTCACATCTGTAGTTGGTCTGTATTTTACGAAAAAGACTTGCAATAAAAAAGCAAATCAAATATAATTTAAGTAGAGAGCGTTGCTCAGACTCAATTATTGTATAAAAAATATAACAACAAATTTTAACACAAAGGAACAAATAATGAATAAATTTCAACTTATAACCAATGAGGTAAAAAAGGTAATAAACGGTAAAGACAGGGCGATTGTCACCACTCTGCTTGCGTTGCTCACAGGAGGAAACATTCTTATTGAGGATATTCCGGGCGTTGGCAAAACAACAATGGCGGTTGCGTTTTCAAAGGCGCTCGGTCTTGAATACGGCAGAGTACAGTTCACTCCCGACACTTTGCCGTCAGATATCACGGGCTTTGCGGTCTATAACAAGGATACAGGAAAATTCACTTTCAACAAGGGCGCTGTATTCTGTAATCTTTTTCTTGCAGACGAGTTAAACAGAACTTCAAGCAGAACTCAGGCGGCTTTGCTTGAGGCAATGGAGGAACGGCAGGTTACTGTTGAAGGCAACACTTTCAAGCTTGAAAAGCCTTTTTCTGTTATTGCAACGCAAAACCCGACAGGAGCGTCAGGAACACAGCTTTTGCCTGATTCACAGATTGACCGATTCACGGTAAGGCTTTCAATGGGATATCCCGACAGCGATGCGGAATGTAAAATGCTGCTTAACAGAAGCGGTAAAAATCCCCTCAACTCAGTAAACTGCATTGTGTCCAAGATTGAATTTCTTGAAATGCAGTCGGAGGTTCAGAATGTTTTTGTCAGCGATGATATGGCAAGATATATTGTGTCACTCATTTCGGCAACAAGAAAGCATCCGTTGCTTTCAAGAGGTGCAAGCCCGAGAGCAACGCTTTCACTGACCGATATGGCAAAGGCTGTTGCATTTGCCGAGGGCAGAGATTATATTGTGCCGAGAGATGTGCAGAATATTTTTATCTGCACCGTAAACCACAGGATAATTCTCAACGCAAAAGCCTCTGCATCAAAAAAGAACAGCGAAGAAATTCTGCACGAAATTCTCAGAAAAACTCCAAAGCCGAGGACTTGAAAATGATAAGGAACATTGTAATTTATCTTTGTCTGCTGACGGGAACATTTTTGTTCAGCATTTTTTATTACGCCTGGTTTTCGTGGTTTTTGTTCCTGACGGTTGTTTCAATTCCGATAATCTCGCTTTTGCTGAGTCTGCCTTTTATGATACGGAGTGTACGCTCCGATATTGAAATTTTTGCAAAAGAAAATGTTTTTATCAAGGATGAGTTTTACATTGCAATATCAGGCAAGAAGAAGGAACCGCTCTTCTGCCCTATGCTCACGCTGAATATAAAATCGACCAACCTTACAGCAAATCTTTGTGAAAACATAAAAATCAGATTTTCGGGTACATTTACAAAGCCGTTAATCAGACAATGCAACAGTCTTACACAGCATTGCGGACAGCTTGACATTGTATGCAAAAACGGTAAAGTTTACGATATGCTCGGCATATTTTTCCTTCCGATCAGGATTAAAAAGCGTCGCTTTGTTCGTGTTCTTCCAAAACAACAAAAACCGAAAATTATCCCCGACAGCAGTAATTTCACGGTTACGGGGTACAAGCCTAAGCCTGTCGGCAACAGCGAAATTTATGAGCTTCGTGAATACCGTCACGGTGACAGTCTGCGCAATGTTCATTGGAAGCTTTCGTCAAAAAGCGATGGGCTGATTGTAAAAGAACCGAATGTTCCGATAATCAAGAACTGTCTTATAATGCCTTTTTTCGGAGATAATGCAGACGAAAATGATGTTGTTTTTGCAAAGCTGATGTATGTCTGCCGATATATGATTAAGAGCATAGGCATCTGCTTTGCATGCGACAGGAACGGCAATCCTTTTGAGATAAGATGCGAAAGCGATATATTAAACTATTTTTCCGCACTCTATCTAAACACGGAAAGCAACTTTGTTGCCGACACAAATGATTTTCAGCATTATAGTATATTTGCCGATCGTGAGGAGGTTGACTTGTTGTGAAAAACAAAACAAGCTTTACGATTGACATTCTTCTATGCGTAACATTGATTTCAAGCCTGTTTTACTGTCTTGTCACCTCTTTTGATATAAAAACAGAATGGTACATCATAGTAGTTCCCACGGCAATTTTCTGCACAATTTACGGATTGCTTGCCTCGCTTGTGAAAAAGTCGGGTGTGCTGTTTATCAGCGTGGCAATCACTATGATTGTTTTTGTATTTACTCTGCTGTTTTCACTTGAAAGCATACTTGAACAATTGAGTTATGTTATTACTCAGGCTTTAAAACTGCTCTCGCAATATCTTCCCGTACAGAACAAAATTATTTTGGGAGATACCCTCGGCACAAGCGCAACAGGACTTTTTGTATTTATTTCGGCAATACTGAGTGCAGTTTTTACAATCAGCCTGATACGATACAAGCGTATTTTTATTCCGTCATTGTTGTCAATGGTACTGCTCGTCCCCTGCTTCATTCTTGTAAACACTCTTCCGTCGCTCATTTGTCTTTTTATTGCAATTGCAAGTCTTATTGCCTTGTACATTTCAAAGAACACACGCAAATTCAGACCGTCACAGGGCGGTGTGATTGCGGCAATTTCATTCGGAACAATGCTTGTTGTGATGACAATTCTGCTTGCGTTCAATCCGATTGAAAAATATGAGCGGTTTGACTGGCAGGAAAATCTTTTGCAGAGCATTGAAAACGGCTTTAATATTGATGACGGACGAAAAACTTCCGCAGAAAAAAACCTTAATGAAATCAAAGGTTCACTTGAAGAAAAAGAAAATCTCATCGATATTTCTCCGCTGACGCAGACGCATACACCTGTTATGACGGTCACTTCGGCAGTTGGCGGTAATATTTATCTCAAAGGCACAGCATATGCCGACTACAGGGACAATACATGGAATATCATTTCCGACAATAATGCCGCAAGATATCCGCAGGATTTCGTACCGTTTACGGCAACAATCGGAAACAATGCATTAACCGATACAAGAGTTCATATGCTGAATAAAAGTAAGATTGCCTATGTTCCCTACTTTTTGGAAAGTCTACCCGACAATCTCAATTCGGTTGCTGATGTGTGCGTAAAAAACGATACGGATAAAAACGAATTTAATTATTCGCACTATCCGTTTTATGCCGAAAACACATACAGATACAATAATTCAGCCGAAGCGGAAAATTACAAAGCATTTGTGTATGACACCTATCTTGAAATTCAGAGAAAAACACAAATTGAATTGCGTAGAATTGCAGACCAAGAGGGTTTTCTCGACTCGGAGCTTACCGTTTCCGAAAAGATTGAAATGGTAAAGAACTATATTTCAAACAGTAAAACCTATTCGTTAAAAACTCCGAAAATGCCGTCGGGCAAAGATTTTGCAACTTGGTTTCTCAATGAGAGCGACACGGGATATTGTGTCCATTTTGCCACGGCAGGCACGCTTATGCTGAGGGCACTCGGGATTCCGGCACGATATGTTACAGGCTACTATGCAACCGCATACGCAAATCAGACCGTGACCGTAACAACCGACAACGCTCACGCATGGGTTGAGTATTACAGCGATACGGCGGGTTGGATTCCGCTTGAATGTACACCGTCATCGTTTCAGCCGGCAAGGTATGTCGGCTCTCAAAGAGCAAGCGGCGGCAATACGGACACAACTCAGCCAACAACCGTTGAACCGACAACAGCACCGACTGCTCCGACAAACGGCACGGTTTCTCACAGCACAAAATCGAAAAATGACAGTAAATCTTCATTTGAATTTAACGGATTTACAATCGCTATGATGTCATTGGGAATTGTTGTCCTTGCTTTAATCGCAATTTTCTCAAGAAGAATTATCATTATCAAAAAGAGAAAACAAAGATTTGAAACAGGAAGAAACAATAAAAGGGCAATCTGCATTTATAAAGAACTTAAAAATCTCACGAAAATTTCACATATTCTGATTACAGATGAAGTGAAATCCGTGTACGAAAAGGCGAGATTCAGTAATCACACAATAAGCGATGATGAACTGAAAATTATTGAAAACGCTTGCTATAATTCCGTTGAAGAAATTTACAATAATCTCCCTCGCATCAAAAAGCCATATTACAAGTTTATAAAGGCAATAAAATAAGAAATGCTCCCGTACAAATACGGGAGCGTTTTTACACAACAAAAGGCTCTTGAAAACAACTCAAGAGCCTTAGATTTTGCTTTATACTATTTAAAAAGATTCTTTTTGTCATAATAATCTTTATCGACAAACTCGTCCTTTTCGTCAAGATTGCTGTCACTGCTCTTGAAAAGTCCCGAGCCAAAACGATAATCGTGATTTGCCATTCTGCGAATTCCGTAAGCAAGAATTGCAACACACACCAAAATCCAGAAAACTAACCAAAACATAAACAACACCTCTCAAAAGCAATACAATGTTAATCTTTTTGTTTAGCTGATTATATCATTGCAATATTATATTGTCAATATATTTTTATTAATATTCATTAATAAATGTAAGAACTTTTCTTACTGTTTCAACACTCAATTTATCAGTGTTGCCGTATTTGAGAAAAGAATTGACATTACCTGCATTAAGGTTCAATTCCTTATAAATGCGGTAGTTTGTAATACACTTTTGCTGTTTAACTTCACAGATTTTTTTATACATCAAATTTTTAATTTTTGTTTCATTATTGTGTTTGTCTAATCTGTAAAGGTAGTTATCATAGATTGTTTTGTACTCACTTAATTCTTTTTCGGAAACATATTTTTCAACATTATTGTCCGTAATTCCCGAAAGTTTTTCGCAACCGTCATTAAGATAGTCGTACTTTTTAAGAAGTTTATTCTTTAAATTTTTATCGGTAAACATCATAAGATAAAGGCATAAAGCATCTTTAAGGCGAAAATTATTTTCGGCAAGTTTTGAAAACGAGTACAACGATGTTCCACCCACTCCCGACAATTCCTGTAGTTGTGAAAGAATATATCCTTTAAATGTCAACGCTCTCATTTAAACCTCTCCAATAAATCAGATAATAAATAATAGTATTATTCTATTAGTAATATTTTTATTTGTCAACAAATAATTGTAATTTACCGACATAATTTTGCAAGTTAGGGTTCGGTACTGTTAATTTTCTTTTTGATATGGTAAAATGGTTGATGAACGGAGGGAATGCGATGTTTAATGTTACAATCCGTCAGGTTGGGATTGAGGAACGGGAAGAAATTATAATTTGCTGTCATGAAATCAGCGACGAGGTTATGTCGCTTGCAAACAGCATTAAGGGGCAGAAAAGTTTTCTTCTTGCATCAAAAGACGGCGAGATGTTCAAGCTTGACACGAAGGAAATTTTCTACATAGAATCGGTTGACAACAAAACCTTTATATACTGCAAAAACAATGTTTATGAAACCAAACAAAAGCTGTATGAGCTTGAAGAAATTTTAAAAGGAACAAAATTTTTCAGATGTTCAAAGTCGATGATACTGAATATCGGTAAAATCCGTTCCGTGTCACCGTCTGTCAACAGCCGTTTTGAGGCAAAGCTTGTAAACGGTGAAACGGCAATTATTTCAAGGCAGTATGTGCCGACCTTGAAGAAAAAGCTTGGAATGTGAGGTATTGTTATGAATGATTCTTTAAAGGAAATTATAAAGGAAGTCATAAAGGACTTTTTCATAATCACGGTTGCAATGCTTTTTGTTATAAGCCTTGCAAATTCAATTGCATTAATCGAATACTATCCCCCCTATTTTCCGTGGGTTGTAATGGGAACAGGTGCGGTAACTTCAATTCCGACTCTGCTTTTTTACTTTAAAGAAGAACCCACCAAACTGCAGGCTCGCATACGAATTGTCATTCATTTCTGCCTTATTCAGGCAATTGTTATGACCGAGGGATTTTTGCTTGGTTGGTACAAGAATTTTCCTATGGCGCTTTTGGTTTTTGCAATGGTTACCGCCGTGTATCTGCTGACATTTCTTTTCAGCTACATTACACGGACAAGCACGGCAAAATCAATTAATGAATCGCTCAAAAAATTTAACGCAGACGAGGATTATCAGGACGAATAACTGCATTTTGACATACAAAATCGCAACTTACTCCCCTCTTTTTGCAACACAGCTAAAATTGCTTTTCTTTTGAATTGCAAGGTGCTACTATGTTGACAGAAGGAGGGGATTTTTAATGAGTAACATAATCGAAGTTAAAAATCTTGTAAAGAATTATAAAGATGTTCACGCAGTAAATGATATATCATTCACGGTTGAAGAAGGTTCGTTTTTCGCATTTCTCGGAATTAACGGCGCAGGCAAATCAACCACAATCAACATTCTTTGTACGGTGCTTGAAAAAACATCGGGCAATGTTAAAATCGGCGGATATGACCTTGACAAAGAAAAAAACAAAATCAAGGAGCTTATCGGAATTGTTTTTCAGGGTTCTGTACTTGACAAACAGCTTACCGTTAAAGAAAATCTTGAATCGAGAGCGTCATATTACGGACTCAACAAAAAAGAAATCGTCAAAAGAATTGAGAGCCTTACACAAACCTTTGACCTTTCGGAAATTCTCAAAAGAAAATACGGCACTTTGAGCGGTGGCCAGCGCAGACGGGTTGACATTGCAAGGGCGCTTATTAACCGACCGAAGCTCCTGTTCCTTGACGAACCGACAACGGGACTTGACCCGAAAACAAGGCTGCAGGTGTGGGAAATCATCCACAATCTTCGCAAAGAAACAGGACTTACGGTATTCCTCACAACCCACTATATGGAAGAAACAGTTGACTGCGACAATGTGGTGATTATTGATTCGGGCAAAATTGTTGCCAACGATTCTCCGCATAATCTCAAAAAAGATTATTCGTCAAACAGCCTTGTTTGGTACACGGAAGAAAATTCTGAAAACGATAATCTTCTCAAGGCCGATAATCTTGATTTTGAAAGAGTCGGAGATGCATATAAAATCAAAATCAAAAACAGCAGACAGGCTCTTGAAATCACAAACAAACATACTGAAATTGTCGATTTTGAGATTATCAAAGGCAATATGGACGATGTGTTTCTGACCGTAACGGGTAAAAGGCTGGGTGACTGATATGAAATTTCAAAGAACACTTTGCTCATACAAGGGTATGACAAAACGAAATATAAAGGTATATTTAAAGGACAAAACCGCAATTATCTTCTCAATGATGACGCAGATTATCATACTCGGATTATATCTTTTGTTTCTCAAACAGAATTATGTCGATTCAATGACTTCAATGCTTGACAGCTTCAACATCAAAACAGAGGACAATTTGATTAACGCACTTGTAAATTCATGGCTTGTATCGGGCGTTATCGGAACATCTGTTGTAACGGTTGCAATGAACTCGCTTTCGGTAATGATTTCCGACAAGCAGAACAAGATTGACTACGACTACAACGCTTCTTCCGTAAAGGGCAGTACGGTTGTTCTCTCCTACTTTTCGGGTGCGGTTATAAACACAATTGTAATCAGTGCAATTTTGCTGACGGCAGGCATCGCATTTTCGTGCATATCTGGTTCAAGCTTTCCCGAATTTACAGAGCTTTTAAAATTGTACGGACTTGTGATTTTAGGCTCTGTTTCGGCTGTACTTATTCTTATGTTTGTTGCGTCATTCTTCAAAAAAAATTCAACCTATGCCGCATTCAACACACTTATTTCGGTTGCAATCGGTTTTGTAATCGGCGCATACATTCCCGTCAGCCAGTTTTCTGACGGAGTTCAGACATTTGTAAATCTTATCCCAGGCTCACACATTGCGGCTATGATAAGAAATGTGCTTGTCAGCCCATGCATTAACGATATTTCGACCTCACTCGCAGGAGCAGACCACGGAATGTTTGCAGAAGAGGCAGAAAAAGCGTTTGCAACCAATCTCAACCTTTTCGGAAACGAAGTGGATTTCACATTTATGATGATGTACTCAATCGGTGCAATCGTACTTTTCCTTGTCCTCAACCTTATATCATACAAATTCAGTTCAAAACGCAAGGACTGATTTATGACAGATAAAAAGCCGACACTCCGAAAAGTGTCGGCTTTTTTATATATAGTTACTTCCAAACTTCTTCTGCAATTTCTTTTACAAGAGCAAGCTTTGCCCACTGCTCTTCCTCGGTAAGCTTATTACCGATTTCGCATGATGCAAAACCGCACTGCGGACTGAGATACAATCTGTCAAGCGGAATATACTTTGCCGCCTCATGAATACGATTGATTACAGTCTGCTTATCCTCAAGAACAGGTGACTTTGTTGTGATAAGACCGAGAACAACCTTTTTGTCACCGCTCACATATTTTAACGGTTCAAAACCGCCTGAACGCTCATCGTCAAACTCAAGATAATAAGCGTTGACATTTTCTTCACCGAAAAGTTTCTCTGCAACAGGATCATATGCACCGCTGCTGAAGTATGCAGAATGATAGTTACCTCTGCAAACATGGGTGTTGATAACGAGATCATCGGGCTTACCCTCAATTGCAAGGTTGTTTACCTTGAGAAGTTTCTCGCTGATGTCATTAAAATCTGCACCCTCGCCGTAACGAATTACACTGCCCTCTGCAACAAGAACGCCCCATGTGCAGTCGTCAAACTGGATATTTCTGCAACCTGCATCGTAAAGATCCTTAATTACCTTTTTATAGCCGTTTGCAATATCGTTGATAAGTTCTTCATCTGTCGGATAGAACTTTCTTGTTGCTTCAATATTTGCAGGAATTATAAACTGCTGAAAAAACTGTGCGGGAGCAGGAATTGTCTGCTTTGCTACTGTGTTTTCATCCTCAAGAGCCTTTACAAATTTGTAATGTTCAACAAACGGATGACTGTCAACCGAGATTTCGCCGGAAAGCCATGTATCGTCAATCAAAGCCTGTTCGCCGTGGAATGCAACACCGTTTTCGGTTTTTTTGTGTTCAACTCCGTTAAATCCCCACATGAAGTCAAGATGCCATGTTGCTCTGCGGAATTCACCGTCGGTAATCGCTTTTATACCGGCTTTTTTCTGTTTTGCAACAAGGTCAAGAATAGCCTTGTCCTCAACTGCGGTAAGCTCTTCTTTTGTGATTTTACCGTTTTCAAAATCAAGTCTTGCTTTTTTAAGATAATCGGGTCTTAAAAAGCTGCCTACTGTTTCAAATCTAAATGGTGTGTGCTGTTTACTCATCTTAAATACCTCCGTGGAAATTTGATGAGTTAATTATATTATGAATTCACAGACTTGTAAAATACTTGTTATCAGCCGTTTGCTATTAGTTTTTCTTATATCAAATATGTTTCTTTAAAGCCTCAATATATGCCTCGGCAAGGTTACTGTGCAAAATCTTTTTATTTTCGATATAACCGATTTTCATATTGCCCTCTTCATCAAGGGGGATTGCGGTTATATTATCACCGTTAAGCTCATTGTCGATTACACCGCTACAAACTGTGTAGCCGTTGAGTCCGATTAAAAGGTTGAACAGGGTTGCTCTGTCGGTCACTCTGATATTTTTTGTACGCCCGACTGTGCTGAAAATTTCTTCCGAATAATAGAAAGAATTATGCTCCCCCTGTTCAAACGAGAGATACGGATAATCGGCAAGCTCCTCCATTGTAACGGATTTTTTGTCTGCAAGCGGATGGTCGGTTGATACAAACACATGAGGCTTTGCCGTAAAAAGCTCGGTGAATGTCAGCGACTTTGATTTTATAATTTTCATCAGCGCATCTTTGTTAAAGCTGTTGAGATAAAGAATTCCGATTTCGCTTTTCATCTTTGCAACATCGTCAATAATTTCGTAGGTTTCGGTTTCACGAAGTGAAAAATCGTACTCCTCGCCTGCAAACCGTCGGATAAGATCAACAAATGCATTGACTGCAAACGAGTAGTGCTGGGTTGAAACGCAGAACTGTTGCTTTATCTTTGTTCCCGACTTATACACTCCCTCAAGCAGGCTTGCCTGTTCAAGAACCTGTCGTGCATAGCCGAGAAATCTTTCACCCTCGTTTGAAGTTACAACGCCCTTGTTTGTGCGTGTAAAAATCTTTATGCCCATTTCCGTTTCCAACTCACGGATTGATGTTGTAAGTCCCGGTTGGGAAATAAAAAGTTCTTTTGACGCTTCACTCATTGAGCCTGTGCGGGCAACGGTGACAACATATTTCAACTGTTGCAAAGTCAACCTTGTTCAATCCTTTCAAAAACAAATTCCCTCATTCAACATAGAAAACACGGTTTTCTCTTCTCGGTGAAGTTTTGGGATATTCACCGTTCACATAACCGATAACGCAGTGACCGATACCCTCATAGTCACCCTCAATACCGAGTGATTCGAGAATTTCTTTGCCCTCTTTGCTTTCAAATTCTTCCTTTGCACGGTGAATCCAACAGCTTCCAAGTCCCTCATCATGGGCGGCAAGCATAAGATTTTCCATTACAAGAGTACCGTCATACAAATATGTAGGAGCTGCTTTATCGGCAAGCACAATCAGAACAACGGGAGCGTTATAGAACGGATCAACATCTTTTCCCATAATTTCGGCATTCATTCTTGAAAGCTTGTCACGCATTTCTTTGTTTGTAACGGCAACGATAATAACCGGCTGTCTGTTCATTCCTGACGGTGCATACAGACCTGCGGGAATGATTTCGTCAATAACTTCCTTTGGCGGCATTTCAGACTTAAAGCTGCGAACGCTTCTTCTTGATTTCAGTTTTTCGATAAATTCACTCATTATGTAAACCTCTCAGTCCTCATAAAATTTTGCAAAATCCTCAACAGATTTTCTCTTTGGTCTTACGATTTCGAAATCAGTGTAACCAACTGCTATAACGCTGACAACAGCCTCTGTTTCGGGAATGTCAAATTCTTTTCTGAGCTTTTCGCCGTCACGGATACCCATAACAAGGGTTGAAATGCCGAGTTCGGTTGCCTTTAGCAAAAGTGCCATATTGTTAAGACCGAGATCGTAATATCCCCAGCCGTTGCCGATTTCAGTCACGGCAGTACCGTCTTTGTCAAAACCCGAACGATTAAGAACAACGGTTGTCACGATATATGCGGACGCATTTTCTGAATTTTTTCTGTTAAATTCAGGGAGTGCCTCTCTTACGGCATTCTTACTTTTCTCACCTGTTGCAACATAAAAGCGCGGCGTCTGCGAGTTCTTCCACGAAGGAGCAAGATTTGCCGCCGACAGCATTTCATCAAGCAAGCTTTTGTCAACTTTTTTATCTATATAATGTCTTGTGCTTTTTCTGTTATTTAAAGCCTCAGATAATTCCATAATCAAACCTCCAAAATTTTTATACCTATATTGTACCAATGGAGTGGGAATTAATCAAGGGTTAAAGCAGAATATAGAACAAAATCGGTATCGTAAAAACTGCCGTCAGCTGTGACACAAGCGCAATACTTGCACCGTCATCGGGACTTTTTCCGTAGGCTGACGGAATGATTACCGTGTTAAGTCCAAGCGGCATTGCATTTGCGCAAAGTGTTGCAACAACTGCCTCCTGAGGTGCGTTAAAAAGCTTTAACACAAGCACCGAAACCGTTGGCAGAAACACAAGGCGAATTCCTGCAACAACATAGGTCTGCCATTTGCCGAAAAGATTTGCAAAGCTGTAGCCGCCTATTACAAAGCCTGTCAGAATCATTGCAATCGGAGACATACAGGCGGCGGTTGAATTGATTATTGTTGTGACAAGTCTGAATTTCGGAATCGGCAATAAACCGAGAATTGCTCCGATAAAAATTGAAACAAAAATCGGATTAACAAAATTTTTCATTGAAAATTTGCCGTGTCCGTTCGGCACAAGCCACGCAATTCCTATTGAATAAGTAAATAGATTAAGCGGTAAAGTGAACATAAGATAGTCGAAAAGCTCCATGCTTTCTGCGCCGTATATTCCCGACACCATTGCAGTTCCGACAAATCCGAAATTTGAAACGGAAATTGAATAGCGGTACACCTTTTTCAGATATTCCGTTTTTCCGAGAAACCTTGACGCAACAAATCCCGTTGCAATGCAAAACAGCAGAACCCCCGTGCTGTAGGCAATGAACACCCATTTTTCACTTATGTTTTTTACTGTACAATTGGTGCGGAATGTGTTAATTACAACGGCGGGCATAAGAATTCTGTTCTCAAGCTTTGAAAAAATTTCGGCTGAATTTTCCGGCAGAAATCCGCCCTGTCGGATTGTAAAACCGATAAATATAAACGAAAACAAAACCGCAATCTGAAAAATTACCGATGAAAAAATCTCCACAAATTCATCCCCTTTTAAAACCAAAACACCCCCAGTCCGAGGGGCTGAGGGTGTAAGCTTCAAATCAAATTACTTGCAGCTGCACTTTGCTTCAAAGCTCTGGCAGTCCGTACACTGACAAACAGTCGGATTTGCCTCGTGAGTTCCGACCTTGATTGCTTCAAGCGAACAGTAGTCCTTTGTGCTGTTGTGATGTTTACAGTTTGTTACCGAGCACATAATGCTTTGGTTACAATATGCATTGTTTTCCATAGTATTCATTCTCCTCATTCATTTTTGCGGATTAGCCGCTTTTTATATTGTTTCTGCATTTTGCGGATTTATACCGCACACTTTGAAACATCTGCAATAAAATGTACTGAGGTGAATTACATGAATGTTGTATCGGCTGTTTTTCTTGTTGTTTTTGCCGTAATCGGAATTTGTTCATTTGTCCGTGAATTAACATTTTTTCTCTTTCGTAACAGAAAAAATAATACCGTTATGTTTGTTGCTCCCGTCAGCGGAAAATGTGAAAATGCCGAATATATTTTGCGAAGTGCTGCCGCAAAGGTAAAATGGATAAGCAGAGGAAGAAATGACTGTGTAATTTGCCTTGACTGCGGTATGGACGATGAAACAAAAAAGATTTGCCAAAAAGTATGTCGTGACTACGGCTTTGCAAAGCTTTTGACAAAACAGGAATTTTTAAAAATGATAAAGTAAAAATCCAAACGAAATTTAAACAAAAATACTGCCACGGAATATGCCGAGGTTTTATAAGGCAGTATGATAAAACTTAATAAACCCAAGACATTGCCATGGCAGTATGAGGCTTTGACTGTAAAAGGTCAAAGCCTTTTTCTTATCAAAAGTCTGTGAGTGCATTTTTGCATATACAAATGACCGAAAGGAGCAGAGTAATGGAAGCATTATGGTTTGTGCTTGGATTTGCTGTGACAACAACAGTTGTACTTGCAACGGAAAAACTTATCATCAAAAACTAAAATCGGAGGTAAAAATGTTTGGTTTTATAATGACATTGACTGCAAAAGTCGCAGTAGAAATGTTTGTAAAAGGTGCAGGAACGGCTATTACACTTCTCTGCACAGGAACAAAGCTGAGGAAAAGAAAATGATTGAAATATTCTTATTATATCATAATCACAAGGTGCATTATGATATAATCACCCATCGAGAATTTTGCAAGGCAAAATTTGAGGGGAACATAAATTCATATAATAAGCACTCACAAATACTTTAGATTTCAACTATAATTTCCGTGCTTATTATATCATAAATCCGTTAGCATTAACAGACAAAATTCATAAGCCAAACATCTGCAATGTGCATAACAAAATTTACACATAGTAAAAGCATACAAATAACCATAGTAAAACTTGATGATTATGCTGATTTATTATCTACAGTATTGTATTCGTATAACGATAATGTTACAATTATGTCAGGGCAATAATAACCGGTTTGAACTTAAAAACAATTATTAACAGAAAGGTATGAATTATATGAAGCTTGATTATATTAACGAAGAAAATTAATTTAATGAAGATGAATTTGAAGAACTCACCGAAGATGAGATTTATCTTAACAAAGGTGCAGATGCGTATCAGGCGGGCGATTATGAAACAGCAATCAGGCTTTATCAAAAGTCTGCCGATGTGGGAAATATAACCGCACTGAGCAATCTTGGCTACTGCTATTACTGCGGAAGAAGCATTCCTGTTGATAAAACCAAAGCTAAAGAATGTTGGGAAAAGGCGGCTATTTTCGGCGATATTCCGTCTGTTTACAAGCTTGGTGATATGTACAGGTACGGCGATTTACCGCAAAATCTCGATTATTCACACGCTTTGTACAAAAGGGCATTTTTGTTAGCTCTTGACAATATGGACAACTACTATGTTGCTCCCGATGCATTTTTAAGAATGCTAAAGTATTACCCCGAGGAAATTTCCGACTTTGGCTATTCACCTATCGACATAGCCGCCCATTGCGTTATTGGAATAAAAGATTGCATTGCAAGAGGTGACAATTATTCGGGAAAAGTTTTAAGTGATGCAAAAGCCGTACTCATAAAATTACTTGATGAATAATTTTTTTAATTAACAGTTTGGAGAAAATTATGTTTAAAAAACTTCAGGAAAGAAAACAACAACAATACGAAGAATATGTAAGAATGAGAAATGCAGAAAGAGAACGATTGTATTCGCTACCGGAAAAAGAATTGATGGTGGAAACTCTTTTGGAAATAAGAGATTTGAATAACAAAATAGATGATTTAAAAAGAACCGTTATACTTTACAGTAATCTTAACGGCAATTAAATATTAACTTAACAAAAAGGACAAATTCACTCACGGGATTTTCGCTTAACAGCGTGCCTGTTATGATGTGTGAATTTGTCTTTTTTATTGAACCAAAATTATTACTGTGATATAATTTTAACTATAAAACTACTTACGATTTATTCGGAGAAAATTTAAACGGTTCGGCAATACTTGCAGGATTGCTAAGTTTCCCCTCGTGCATTTTCTTCGCAATAGGCGTAATCGGAATGATTTTGATGACCGTTCTCACATTCAAAGCTGACTCCTCAAACCCAAAAATGAACCGGACAGAACAAATCATCAACACCACCGCACAGTTATGCTTCTTTGTAGGATTGATGTTAGTTTAATAATATTTCAGCGTGATTTCATCATTCATATTTTAATAATCACTTTACACAACCACCCGATTTTGGGTGGTTTTTATTTTGCATTACTTTACGCAAATTCGCTCTAATAATTTTTAATTAAATTTTCGAAAAATTGCATTATTCTATGCATTTTTCTTCAGATTAGGGGGGTATAAGTGGAGGGGGTTTCTTCTTTAGTTACAACAGGAGTGATTATATGAGCGGTTGCAAATACATAACAATTTCATACAACATACTCTCGGACAATAGATTGAATTCTACGGACAAGCTTGTTTACGGTATTATTGAATCGGCTTGCAGAATGTATGACAGTTGTTGCACTATGAGTAATGACACGATTGCTAAGATACTAAATACCACCACAAGAACAATTCAAAGCTCAATTTCTAAACTTGTAAAATACAAATTCATATATCGTAAGATTGAAAATGCAAACGAATCTTACATCAAACTAAGGAGTATGACTGTAATTCAGGACACGGACACTACGAAGAATACTTCATACCCCCATGAAGAAAATTTCACTCCCCCCATGAAGAAAACTTCACATAAATATAATAATAAAAATAATAATAAATATATTGTCGAAATCAAGGAGATTATCGACTATTTGAATTTGAAAGCAAGAAAGAATTTTCGCAGTTCAACTGCTGCAACACAAAGTCTTATTAAAGCAAGACTTAACGAAGGCTTTACTGTTGAAGATTTTAAGAAAGTAATTGACATCAAGTGCAGTGAGTGGCTTGGGAGTGATTACGCACAATACCTCAGACCGCAAACGCTATTCGGGACAAAGTTTGAAAGCTATCTGAATTCGATTGACACCGTTAAGCCAAAGAAAAATTTTGACATTCTGTCAACCTATGAAACATTATAAATTAAGGAGGTTATATGAAGGATACAACAGAAATTGAAAACCGACTCATCGGTCATATTATCAACTTTGACGAGGGCAAAAGCCTCATCGGAGAATTGTCTGACGATTTGTTCACAGATGAAACCAACCGTTCCCTATTCGCAATTATCCGCAAAGAATTCAAAAGCGGAAATCCGGATACAGGTATTCTGCTTTCAAAATGCTCAAATGAACAGAAACAGCGTATTCTTGAATGTGCCGACAGTTCTTTCAGAACGGACAATGTGCATGAATATATTAAAATTCTGATTGATGAATCTGCAAAAAGATTTATGAAATCAAGTCTTGAAAGCTCAATCATTGACGGCAGTATTTCACCTTCAAAGCTGAGGAGCATTGCCGATACAGTCGATGAAATTGCTCACAATGACACATTTAGGCAGAATGAGAAAATGCTCAATGATTACATTTCGCACATTGGCAAGCTTCACAAGAGCATTAAAACATACTTTCCAAAGCTTGACCGCTTTACTTCGGGATTGAAGAAAGGAACACTCGCAATACTTGCGGCAAGACCGTCTGTCGGCAAGACTACGCTTGCACTCAACATTGCGGTAAATTGTGCCTTACACGGTCAAAAGGTTATGTTCTTTTCGCTTGAAATGACCTACGATATGATTTTTGACAAGGTGTTTTCTTCTCAATGCAATATTCCTTATGAGAATTTCAGAAACAGTCAGAATGCCGAACAGCTGCAATCCACAGCAAGAAATTTTGCATTAGGAACGAACATTTCAAAATATCTTATTGTCAGGGACAGAACAAGAAATGTTGAAGCAATCACCTCTGAAATTGCCAAAGAAAAGCCTCAGCTTGTAATTGTTGACTATGTTCAGATTGTTTCAACGCTGAAGAAATTCGGTGAGAGCAAGCGACTTCAGATTGATTACATAACAGGCGAACTCAAAGCGATTGCAAAGCAGACAGGCTGTTGCGTTATTCTACTTTCACAGCTCAGAAGAGCCGATACAAACCATATTCCGACAATGGAAGATTTGAAAGAAAGTGGAGGTCTTGAACAGGACGGTGACTATGTTTTTCTCCTTGACAGAGAATATGTCCGCAACCGTGACTCAGGCATTCCTCCCGAAGAAACCATGCTGATAATTGCGAAGAATAAATTTGGCAAAACCGCAAAAATAGAGCTTAACTTTGACGGCAAATATCAGAATTTTACAGAACCAAAGAAAACAAATTTTCCGCCTTATAAAACACCGAAAGCACCCATAATGCTTGATATTTCCGAATCACTCATTTCCTCTGAAATTCAGAATTCATTTGAAACTCACGAACTTGATAACTAATGCCCCGCATAGAAAAAGTCACGACTGCATATGCAATCGTGACCGAGTTGGTGGAGATGAGGGGAATTGAACCCCTGTCCGAAAAAATCTTGCCAAGGGTTTCTCCGAGCGCAGTTGGTGTTTTAAATCTCCCTCGGTGCATCGCCCATCAACAGGCTATGCACTTTGGCAGCTCCTAAGCTGTGACAGGGTTCGGAGCGCTCCCCTGTTCACATTTACCTCTAATCGACGCCCCTTACACAGCCGAGGTACTCTGTGCAGGAACGAGCAGCACTCAGGCTGCTAAAGCAACTGTTTTGTTGTCAGTTAATTTTAAAGTTGCGGATTTTATGGCGGTTCCGCACCGCCGCTCGCTTACCAAGGTTTGAAATCCCCGTCGAAACCTTTACATCCCCATATTCAATTTAAAAATTTTATATTGAAAACCTGTATTCGGTAACAGGCTTATCAAGTATTTTTTCACAGCAGACAAGACAACATTCAATATGCTTTGTGTTCTGCTCAATCGGTGAATATATCACAGCCATTTTCAAATCGCTTTTGTTCGAATCATCCATTGCAAAAGCAACAACGCCGTCATCGGTTGCCAATACACCAATCCCTTTGAAAGGTTTGTCAAGATCATCAAAAAGGCAGAACATCACTGAGATTTCATCGTCACACGAATACTCAACATACGGAAACACAATATCATTTTTGAAAAATTCCTTCATTTCGGAATCTTCGGCTGAATTCAAAAGTTTAAGATTTTTAATCACAATCTGATTTTCACCGTCAAAAATTTCAATCGGAATATTTACTTCCTTGCCAACTTCAAGGCTGAGTTTTGCTAACGGATAATCTGTCTTTTGATATTTTGAAAATATTATTTCAACATTCTTTGTCAAATCAAGCAAAGACAAATCATCAATCTTATTCTCAAGTTCAATAAAGTTAATGAACAGAGAATCAAGAGGAGCGTCGAAAAGCCTGTCGCTCTTCCAACCGAGTTTCATAAACTCTGAGATGATATATGACCTTGTTAATTCGCAACATTCAAGCGTTTCACCGCATACTGAGTCAAAGTCAAAACGCTGTCCGTCAATTACAATTGCGGAAAAATCATCGGACAAATCAGAATTATTTTTCTTTTCAAGAATGATATTTTCTCTCAAAGTCAAATCTTCACAGCAAATATCATCTTTGGAACAATTGAAATTCAACAGAACAAGCTCGGTTTTATCGGACGAATTTGCAAAACCAAGCACGGAATAATCGGTATCAAAGGCAGAAAAGTCCCGTCCGATTAAAGCAAAATCGCTGTATTCCGAAATATTTTCGTACAAGCTACGCAAACTCATGATAACACCAAACTATCTTCTCTGTTCTTTAATGGCACGCTCCATATCACGCTTTGCGGAGCGTTCTGCCATATCGGCACGCTTATCGTATAGCTTTTTACCTTTGCAGAGTCCAACCTGAAGTTTTACCTTGCTGTCCTTGAAATACAGACTAATCGGGATAAGTGAATATCCCGTTTGCTTAACTGTACCGTAGAGCTTTAAAATCTCCTTTTTGTGCATAAGAAGTTTTCTCACACGCATAGGGTCACGGTTAAAGATGTTTCCCTGTTCGTAAGGAGAAATGTGCATTCCGTTGACAAAAATTTCGCCGTCAACAATTGAACACCAGCTGTCCTTGAGATTTACTCTGCCGGCACGCAAGGATTTTACTTCCGTACCGCAAAGCTCAATTCCGGCTTCATATGTTTCCTCGACAAAATAATCGTGTCTTGCCTTTTTGTTCTGAGCAATCGTTTTCATATTTGCCACCGCACATCCTCCTTTCTACTGTGGAATACAAGATTATACTACTGTTTTGACAATTTGTCAATAGTTAAATCAAGAAATTAAATTTCATTTCTGCCCTCAAGAGCCTTTGTAAGAGTGTATTCATCAGCATATTCAAGATCGCCGCCAACGGGGATACCGTAAGCAAGTCTTGTCACCTTTACACCAAGCGGTTTTAAGAGCTTTGAAATATACAGAGCCGTTGCATCGCCCTCAACGGTCGGGTTGGTTGCCATAATGACCTCCTCAACCGATTCCTCGTTAAGCCTTGCAAGCAGTTCTTTTATTGTAAGGTTGTCGGGACCGATATCGTTAAGCGGTGAGATTGAACCGTGGAGAACATGATAAACACCCTTAAATTCGTGGGTATTTTCAATAGCCGTAGCATCTCTCGGAGTTTCAACAACGCAGATAACGGAATGATCCCTTGCGGGATTTGCACACACGGGACAAAGGTCTTTGTCTGTAAGATTACAGCATTTACTGCAATAGTGAATCTTTGTGTGGGCGTCCATCACCGCACCCGCAAGCTGTTCCGCTTCTGTTTTTGACAGATTGAGAACATAATATGCAAGTCTTTGGGCGGTTTTGTTACCGATTCCCGGCATTCTTTCAAACTGCTCCACCAAATTTTCAAGCGGAGCAACATTATATCCCGACATAATCAGAACATTCCCGGAATGTTAAGTCCGCCCGAGATTGTTTCCATTTTGTCCTCTTTTTCCTTAGCGGCTGCTCTGATTGCCTCATTTGCGGCAGCCATAACGAGGTCTGAGAGCATTTCTACATCCTCGGGATCAACAACTTCCGGTGAAATCTCAACCTTGGTGAGTTCCATTTTGCCTGTTACTGTAACCTTAACTGCACCGCCGCCGGCTGTTGCCTCATACTCTTTTGTTTCGAGTTCCTTTGATGCGGCCTCCATATCATCCTGAAGTTTCTGAGCCTGACGGGCAAGCTGCTGAATGTTGTTTGCTCCGCCGCTGCCGTAACCCTTTGGTAATCTTGCTTTCATAATTTTATCTTCCTTTCGGTTATTCTTGTGTTATTATTACATCGCTTCCCTGCAAGCTTTCAATAAGCTTGTCAACGGGATCGGTTTTTTCTTCCTGTTTTGCACTCGGTCTTTTGTACGGACCGAGATTATAGTGCTGACCTGTTGTTTCTAAAATAAGCTGACGGATTTCCTGTCGTCTTTCGTTATTTTTGAGAAGTTCAAAAGCCATTTCATTATCTGTGTCAATCAGCAAATATTTTCCGCTTGTGTAAGCGGCAGAATTTGCAAATGCCGCCGCAATTGCCCTTGAAACAGGTTTCATATTGTTGACTACCTCTGCCCAATCGGGAAAAGGCTGTGCGTTATTATAGATTGCATCAAGGTCAACGCTCGGTCTTTGAGCTGTTTTCTTAGGCTTTTGCTGTGCAGAAACGGGTTGTTCCTGTATTGGCTGAACGGGCTGTTTCGGTGTCGGCATCTCAACAGGAGGCGTCGGAATTACCGGCTCGTCCTTGATTTTTTCCGAAACAGGTTTTGTTTCCTGTGACTTTTCGGGTTCTGCATTTTGAACCTCGGGTTTTGGAGTTTCATTCTGAACAGACTGCGGTACAGTTTGCACCTGTTCGGGAACACAGTTCACCTTTATTCCCTTTTTAACTGTCTTTTCAAGAGCGGTTACCCTTGCGGTCAAAGCCTCAATTGTACCGTCAAGCTCAGCCGATGACAGCTTTACAACTGCCATTTCAAGCTCTGTTCTGTCGCCTGTTCCCCTGCCCATATTCTGATATGCCTTTGAAAGCACATCCATATAATAAACAATGTCGGCAAGTGAGAGGTAATCCGACTGCGTTTGAGCCTGTTCAAACTCATCGTCAGCCATAATCACGATATCCCTCGGATTTTTTACCGACTTTATGAGCATAAGCGTTCTGAAATGCGAAAGCAATTCATCGCAAAGCCTTGCCATATCCTTGGACTCACCGTAAAGCCTGTCAACAATTTCAAGTGCCTTTGCTGTGTTCTTATTGATTACACAGTTAGAAAGCTCAAAAAGATATGTCTTTCTCGCAAGTCCTGCGGCACTGCGAACAACATCTTCATCAATTTCCGAGCTGATTGCAATGCATCTGTCGAGAAGCGAAAGAGCATCTCGCAACGCACCGTCTGCAACAGATGCGGCAAGCATTGCGGCACTGTCGCTCAGTGTCACGCCCTCCTGATTTGCAACATAGAGCAGTCTGTCTGCTATTGCACGGGGTGGGATTCTGTGAAAATCAAAACGCTGACAGCGTGACAGAATTGTCTGCGGAAGCTTGTGAACTTCGGTAGTTGCCAGAATGAATATGACATGTTCGGGAGGTTCTTCAAGCGTTTTGAGCAAGGCATTGAACGCCTCGGTTGTGAGCATATGAACCTCGTCAATGATGTAAACCCTGTATTTGCACTTTGCGGGCTTGAACTGAACCTCGTCAATAATCTGACGGATATCATCAATTTTTCTGTTGGATGCGGCATCCATTTCGACAATGTCGAGGATACTGCCGTCGTCAATTCCCTTGCAGATTTCACATTCACCGCAGGGATTTCCGTTTACGGGATGAAGACAATTGACTGCCTTCGCAAGAATTTTTGCACAGGTAGTTTTGCCCGTACCTCTTGAACCCGTAAAAAGATATGCATGATTAAGACGGTTGGTGCTGATTTCGTTTAAAAGAGTTGTGGTTATGTGTTCCTGTCCCGAAACATCGGCAAAGGTTTTCGGTCGCCACTTTCTATAGAGTACCTGATACAAAAATTCACCCCGCAATCAACAAAAAATGCAAGCCGTCAGCCGAAATAACGGCAATCGTACAAATGAGTGAACGACAGACTTACTGCATCGCATCGGCAATACTGCTTAATGCTGCTCGGTTCCCCGCCTGACATGATTCACAGACCCCAATCGTACAGGGCCTGTCGCTCACTTAATTGCACGCTTTTTGACTTCTTGCAATTCTGAACTAAATTATTCATTTCTTTGTTCGTAAAAAGAAATATATTGTACAAAAGAACACCATTGCAAGACAAGCTGATTGTTCAGTCTGCTTTACAACGAGCTTATTATACCATAACCGATTAATAAAATCAATAGGTTTTGGTTATTTTTATTGTTTGCAGTCGCAGAAAGATATCGTATGTTTTGCAACGGCAAACCTTGTTCACCGTTGCAAATGAATACACATTTTTGATTAAATCATAAGTTATGTGAATAAACAAAATGTTACATCAATGCGGGCGTCCAATGAACGCCCCTACAGCATAGACTGCATAAACACTTGCAATTTTGCACTCGGGCATAATATGCTGTTTATTATGCAATCTATCTTCACGAATTGGGAACGGCGGCTCGCCGTCAATTTTTAATTTGCTAAGATTTCCCTTGCGACGAATACACCGCCGGCGCTGGCATGAGAAAGTGAATGTGTAACACCGCTGCCGTCACCGATGATATAAAGTCCCTTGTGGGGCGACTCGAGATGCTCGTCAACATCAACTTCCATATTATAGAACTTGACCTCAACGCCGTAGAGAAGTGTGTCATCGTTGGCTGTGCCGGGGGCAATTTTGTCAAGAGCATAAATCATTTCAATGATACCGTCAAGGATTCTCTTTGGAAGCACAAGACTCAAATCGCCCGGTGTTGCATCAAGAGTCGGAACAACAAGTCCTTCTTTGATTCTGCTCGGATTGCTTCGGCGACCTCGAATCAAATCACCGAAACGCTGAACAATTACACCTCCGCCCAGCATATTGCTAAGACGGGCAATGCTTTCACCATAACCGTTGCTGTCCTTGAAAGGCTCTGAAAAATGCTTGCTGACGAGGAGTGCAAAGTTTGTGTTCTCTGTCTGCTTTGCCTTGTCTTCATAGCTGTGACCGTTTACTGTGATAATACCGTTTGTGTTTTCGTTTACAACGCAACCCTTCGGATTCATGCAGAATGTACGCACATTGTCCTCGAACTGTTCTGTGCGGTAAACAATCTTGCTTTCGTAGAGTTCGTCTGTGAGGTGTGAAAAGATTGCGGCAGGGAGCTCCACACGAACACCGATGTCTACACGGTTCGACTTTGTGGGAATATTAAGGTTATGACAAACATGTTCCATCCACTTGCTGCCGCTTCTGCCGACTGAAACAATGCACTTTTTGCACTCATAATTTTCATCGGCTGTGTCAACAAGATAACCTTCCTTATCATTACCGTTCTTGAGTTCAACATTTTCAACAGGTGTATCAAAATAGAAATCAACCTTGTTTTCAAGGTAATCATAAAGATTTTTAAGCACAATGTAGTTGATGTCCGTACCGAGATGACGGACTGATGCGTCAAGAAGATTAAGCTTATTCTGTAAACAAAGTTTCTTAAAGCTTGTGCCTGCTGTGGAATAAAGCTTTGTACCCTCTCCGCCGAACTTCATATTGATTTTGTCAACATATTCCATAAGCTCAATGGCTTTTTTCTTGCCGATATGTTCGTAGAGCGTGCCTCCGAAATCGTTTGTTATGTTGTACTTGCCGTCCGAAAACGCACCCGCACCGCCGAAACCGCTCATAATGGAACAGGTTTTGCATGAAATGCAATTTTTAACTTTGTCACCGTCAATCGGACATTTTCTCTTTTCAAGAAGATGACCTTTTTCAAATACGGCAACCTTTATTTCAGAGTTGTTTGTTACAAGCTCATATGCAGAAAATATTCCGCCCGGACCTGCTCCTACAATAATAACATCGTACTTTTTCATTATCATTTTCTCCTTTATTTGTTGTGGGTAACATTTAAGGGCAATAAAAAAACCGCCAAAACATGATACTATGCCCCTTAACGGGGATTATAGTAAACTGTTTAAGGCAGTTTGTAGATACACCCGTCCGTATTACGGGCTTATACAATCCAACTTCTGCACACGGCAGAAAATTGTTCTGATAAAAGTCATCAAAACCTTGGTTATTGTAACAAATAACATCACAATTGTCAACAAAAAAACGCAAAAATTTAAAATCTGTTATTTTTCCTTTATCGCATAAAAACTACACAACAATTATGTTACCCGACAAATGCTTAAATATTATTCAATCTTTTCGGCAACCTCACCAAGACGCTTGTAGATGCTGTTTTCGGGAACATAACCTCTTACAAACGAAAGTGGATAGATGTTGGTGTTTCTGCCGATTACCGAACCGGGGTTAAGAACGCTGTTGCAACCTACCTCTACATGGTCACCGAGCATTGCGCCGAACTTTTTAACATTTGTGTCAACCTTATCGCCGTCGCAAAGAACAGTTACAAGGCTCTTGTCACTCTTGAGGTTTGATGTGATTACACCTGCGCCTGTGTGTGACTTGTAGCCAAGAATACTGTCACCGATGTAGTTATAATGCGGAGTCTGAACACCGTCAAAAAGAATTGAATTTTTAAGCTCTGTTGAGTTGCCCACAACTGCGCCCCTGCCGACAATTGCATTGCCTCTGATAAAAGCACACTGTCTGATTTCGGCATCTTCGCAGATAATGAGCGGTCCGCCGAGATATGCGGAGTCAAAAACCTTTGCACTTTTTGCAACCCACACATTTTCTCCCCTCTGCTCGTAGATTTCGGGATCAAGAGTTTTTCCGAGTTCAATAATAAATTCGCTGATTTTCGGAAGAGCCTCCCACGGATAATCAACGGTTTCAAGCAAGGGCTTTGCAATAGTCCTGCTGTAATCAAACAGATTTTTTGCCAATAATTTTTCGTTTTCCATTTTTTAAATTTACTCCCAATATATATTGTTCTTTTAAAGAATTTTACAGTTTTATACCTCAACAAAGAACAGCCAGTAACCGCTTGCGTCCTTTCCCGCAACAAACTCAACTCCTCCGCTTATGTACTTTGAAAATACATAGCTTTTGCCGTTCTGAGGATTTGTCACGGTGGCACAACTGCCCTCATGAATCCAACGCTCGTTAAAAACATTAATTCCCTTGATGAGAAAAGCCTCTTTTGAGGTTTTGCCGACAAATCTGTAATTTTTCATAAAATCAGCCTTCTTTAACCTTTTGCGGTGACAGCCTGTTGTCAAGACCTGTCTTTTTAAACACAAGCACAACGACAACGGCACAAATCACGCCAAGTAACATTCCGCAGAGAACATCTGACGGATAATGAACATAGTTATAAAGTCTTGAGAATACAATCAAAAGCGCAAGTACAAGTGCAGGAATTCCGAATCGTTTGTCCTTGATAAGCATAACGGTTGCCGCCGCAAGTGACGAACAGCTGTGTCCCGACGGAAAGCTGCTGCCTGACGGAATGGCTATGTTAAGCCCAAAGTCGGGATTCAACTCAGACGGTCTTGCTGAATAATCGATATTCACCATAAACGGCCGTGGTCGGTTTATAAGATTTTTTATTCCGATTTCACCGACAAGAAAGCCGATTGCCATTGCAACAAGCATCATAACTCCCATTGAGCGAGTTTTTTTAAAAATTATAAACACAATGCCGACTGCAATCCAGAAAAGTCCCATTTCACCAATATAGCTGAAAAAAGCCATAATCGGATCAAGAAAAGAGCATTTAAATGTGTTCTGAATAAATTCAAGAACCGAGGTGTCAAATGATTGAATCATATCAAAGAATGACATATCATTTTCCTTTCATAGTATCATTATAACAACCAAAAAACAGAATGTCAAATTAAATAAATTTTAAGTTATTCACATTCATATTTTGCAAGTTTAGCATAAAGTGCTTCGTCAACAACAGCCTCAACCGAAAGTCCTTCGGCAACATATTCTTCATAAATGAGAGTGCCTTTGTTGCGGATTTCATTTGCAAGACCTGCCTGTGCAAACGGCAGAAGAATTTTTACTCTTTTCATTCTGACGGGAAGATTGTTCTCAATTGCATTAAGAAGTTCGTCTATACCCGTGCCGTTCTTTGCGCTTATGCGAACACAGGCTTTAAAGTCCTGCGCAAGCATAGTTTCGTCAAGCAAATCGCACTTGTTGAGAACGGTTATAATCGGTGTGTCACCGCAACCGAGGGATTCAAGCAAGTCGGTTGTAACCTGCATATGTGTTCTTGCCTCGTCACTTGATGCGTCGCATACATTTAGAATAATATCCGACTGTGCCGCCTCTTCAAGGGTTGAGCGGAATGCTTCAACAAGGTGGTGCGGAAGTCTGCGAACAAGACCTACCGTGTCAATCATCATAACGGTTACACCGCTCGGAAGCTTCAACGCTCTTGAGGTGGGATCAAGCGTTGCAAAAAGCTTGTCCTGTGCAAGCACACCTGCGTTCGTAAGGCAGTTCATAAGAGTTGACTTGCCTGCGTTTGTGTAGCCGACAATCGCACAGGTTATTACACCGTCTTTTTTTCTGCGTGAACGCAACATCTGACGATGCTTTTCAAGGTCGGAAAGCTCTTCTTTCAGGCTTTCAATTCTTCTGCGGATATGTCGTCTGTCGGTTTCAAGCTTTGTTTCACCCGGACCTCTTGTGCCGATACCGCCGCCGAGTCTTGACATTGCGATACCTTTGCCCGTAAGTCTTGGGAGCATATATTTAAGCTGTGCAAGCTCAACCTGAAGCTTACCCTCTTTTGACCTTGCTCTCTGGGCAAAAATATCGAGAATAAGCGTCGTTCGGTCAATTACTCTGACATCTGTTTCAGCCTCGATATTTTTAATCTGTGTCGGAGAAAGCTCGCTGTCGAACACAAGCAAATCTATCTCCTGCGATTCGCAGATTTCAGCAATCTCGGCAAGCTTGCCTGTGCCGACAAAAGTACCCTTTTCAATTTTTTGCAGATTCTGCGTTACCGACAAAACGGGATCTGCCCCCGCACTTTTTACAAGTTCAAAAAGTTCGTCAAGTGACGCCTGTGCGTCATATTCGCCCGTGTCAACACTGACGAGCAATGCACGGGTAATTTTTTCTTCGTTACTTTTAAGCTCCATAAAATCCTCACTTGAAGTTATTTATTCATCTTTTGTCAAAACAGGTTTTCATATCCTCATCCGTGATTTTTCGGATAGGCTTGCACGGATTTCCCACAGCTACGCAGTCGGACGGAATATCCTTTACAACAACGCTTCCGCCGCCGATTACAACATTACTTCCGATTGTGACGCCCGGCATGACCTGAACTCCTCCGCCAATCCACACATTGTCGCCGACGGTAATCGGATAGGCATATTCAAAGCCTGCATTTCTTCTCGGATAATCAACAGGATGACCTGCCGTGTAAAATCCGCAGTTTGGTGCAACAAAAACATTGTCGCCGAATTTCACCTTTGCACAGTCGAGAATCACCATATTGTGGTTTGAATAAAAATTTTCACCGAGTTCGATATTGTAGCCGTAGTCGCACCAGAACGGAGCGGTAATGCAGAAATTTTCCTTTGTACTGCCGACAATTTTCTTTATAAGAATTTTTTGATTCTCTTCATCTTCAAACGGAAGATTGTTGTACTCTCTGCAAAGATTTTTAACCGAACAGCGTTCGTTACAAAGCTGTTTGTCGCCCATTGGATTATACATCTGCGAATTAAGCATTTTTTCTTTTTCAGTCATAATTTTCTCCGTTAATCCGTTAATAAATCACATAACAAAATTTACATAACAACGCTTATTATATTATAATCTCACCTTCAATACAAGTAAATCCAAAAATTAATTTACTTTTCAACTGACAACAAAATTCAATTTAAAAATTCATAGGGAGGATAATGGGACAGCAGGCTTTTGTATAATATAGTTACATTGAAAATATCAATGAAATTTGCAGAAAAAACGATTAAATTATGAGATTCCGTTTTGATTTGAGGAGGAATTATTATGGAAGAAAAAAGAAAAACCGTCACATCAACCGAAGTAAAACGCAGATACAACCAAAAAGTTTACAGTCAAATTTCATTCTCCGCCCCCAAGGAACTTGTTGAGGAATTCAGAGGGATATGCAGAAATATCGGAATTTCACAGGCAAGTGTTTTCAAAAAGTTTATCGCCGATTTTGTTGAAAAGTACAGATAAAATCAAAACCACTCGTTGAACGGATGGTTGCAGTCTGCAGAAAAGCCCGAAATTCAAGCTGACCGAATTTCGGGCTTTTTATTTTTTGGTTTTAAAATTTTTTCAACCTGCTGTTTCAATTTGCAAAAAATTTTAAGAATATATATTCAAAGAAATAAAATTGTGGTATAATGATGAAGAGTATATACAAGGTATGTACAGGCAACACAGGTTGTCTTTAATTAAGGAAGTGGCAAAATGAAAAAACTATTTACTATTATTGTGTGCAAGGTTCTGAAATTTGTCGGAGGATTGCTCGGCAAGGGCAGCAGTCTGCCGGGACAGATTGCGCTTAAGCTCTGCCCCGATATTCTCGGACGAATTGAGCTGCCGAAATATATTGTTGCCGTAACAGGCAGTAACGGCAAGACATCTACCGTTGAGATGATTGCACATATTCTTTGTGAAAGCGGCAAAAAAGTTGCCTGGAACAAAGAGGGTTCTAACCAGATTGAGGGCGTTACAACTCTTATTCTCGGCAGTTGTACTCTTTCGGGCAAGGTTAAATCGGATATTCTTCTCATTGAAAGTGACGAACGCTTTGCAAAATATACATTCAAATACATCACACCGACCCATTATGTTATCACAAACCTTTACCGTGACCAGCTCACACGAAACGGTCATCCGGAATGGGTTTACAATGCCGTAAAGGATAGTATTCATCCCGAAACTCAGCTTATTCTTAACGCCGACGATCCGCTTGTTTCGTGCTTTGGCTACGGCAGGGATAATGTTGTGTGGTTCGGTGCAGGCAATCTCCCGACCGATACAAAGGAGTTTGTCGGTGTTTATAATGACGGTGCATATTGTCCTCACTGCAAATCTCCTATGACATATTCAAGCTATCACTACGACCACATCGGCAACTATGAATGCCCTAACTGCGGTCTTAAAAGACAGGATACAAGCTACACAGTTACATCTGCCGATCTTGAAAAAGGCGAAATTACAATCAACAATAAGTACAAGATTGAACTTACGCTCAAATCGCTTTATAATGTTTACAATTTGCTTGCGGCATTTACCGTTGCGTCAATCACAGGTGTTGACGGCAACACAATTGCAAAGAGCCTGAGCAATTATGTTCTTAAAAACTTCCGTGTTGTAACATTCACGCTCGGAAACAGAAAAGGTACGCTTGTTACATCAAAACATGAAAACAGCATTTCGTACAATCAGTCACTCAAGCTTGCCGCATCCGACAAGGATAAGTGCGATGTTTTGATTATTGTTGACGCAGTCAGCAGAAAGTATTTTACAAGCGATGTTTCATGGCTTTGGGACATCAACTTTGACCTTCTCAAAAGCGACAATGTAAAGAACATTGTGCTTGCAGGAACATATTGCAACGACCTTGCAACAAGATTTTCTTTCTCAAAAGTTGACAGAAACAAAATCAAGGTTATCAAGGACATTGAAGAAGCCGTTGATTATCTTGACAATGACCGCAAAGAAAAGATTTATGTAATTACCTGTTTCTCAGACAAGGGTAAATTTCTTGAAAAGGTAAAGGTGGACTGATTATGAAAATTCTTCATTTGTATCACGATATAATGAACCTGTACGGAGAATATGCCAATGTTTCTGCGCTTGAAAGAATGCTTGAAAAGAGCGGTGTAAAATTTACAACCGACAGGCTTACCCTGTTTGACAATGCCGACCTGGGTGATTACGATTTTATCTACATCGGTTCGGGTACAGAAAAAAATCAGAAGCTTGTTTTGCAGGATTTTAAAAAGTACAAGGATTTTCTTGTTGAATACATCAACAGCGGCAAGGTAATTCTTATGACGGGCAACTCGTTTGAAATGCTCGGAAAAACAATTACAGACTCTGACGGCAAGGTTTTTGACGGACTCGGGATTTATGATTTTACAGTTACCGAGCAGAACAAACGCAGAATTACAGGCGATATTGTTTATACATCTGACATTCTCACAAAACCGATTGTCGGCTTTGTAAACAAGTGCAGTGAAATTAAAGGTATTGAAAATCATCTTTTCACCGTTAAACACGGACTCGGTGACTACGAAAGCGCAAAAACGGAGGGCTTGAAGGACAAGAACCTTTTTGCTACTCATGTTACAGGTCCTATTATGATTAAAAATCCGCATTTTCTTGAATACATTGCTTTGCAGATTTCAAAAAATACGGATGGCTTCAAGCCGTGTACGGATTACCTTGACTACGAAAGAGCGGGCTACGAAATTACTCTCGGCGAACTCACAAAAAGATTTGAGGAGTAAGTTTTAATGAACAACGACAATCTTCTTCAGCTTGAGGGAGCAATTGAAAGCGTGGTTTTCCGAAACGATGAAAACGGCTACACGGTAATTGAGCTTGCTGACGGTGACGATTATCTGACCGCTGTCGGAATTATGCCACAGGTGTCGTCGGGTGATGTTGTAAAGCTTACCGGCAAATATACAAATCATCCGAGCTACGGCAGACAGTTTGCCGTGCAGATTTGCGAAATCAGCAGACCTACCGAGGCGGCTGATATTCTGCGTTATCTGTCATCCGGAGCTATCAAGGGAATCGGCACTCAGACCGCACAAAGGCTTGTAAAGGAATTTGGCGAGGCAACGCTTGATGTGCTTGAAAATCATCCCGAAAGAGTTGCAATGCTGAAAGGAATTTCTTCGCAAAAAGCCGAGGATTTTTCAAAGCAGTTAAAGCAGAACACAGGCGTGCGAACACTCATGCTTTTTCTCGGCGAGTACGGAATTTCAAACACCGCATCGGTCAAAATTTTCAACGCTTACGGTCCCGGCTGTGTCGATTTAATCAAGAAAAATCCGTACATTCTCTGTCAGGGCGATTTTGGAGTATCGTTTGAGAGTGCAGATTTTATTGCTAAAAAAGAAAAATTAGAACCCGATTCAAATGTCCGTATGCGTGCAGGAATCGTACACATTCTTCATCACAACGAGCGAAACGGTCACACCTGTCTGCCAAAGGAAAAGCTGCTGAAGGTTTCAACCGATTTTCTCGGAATTGACGGTGAAAAGGTTTCGGGGTGCATGGAAGAAATGCTGTTTGACCGTTCGCTTATTGAAGATAAGATTGACGGCAAAAAATTTGTGTTCCCACCCAATGTTCACCTCTGCGAAATGTACATAGCATCAAGAATAAAAATGTTGCTTAAATTTCCGTCAGAGAAAATTAAAAACATTGACAAAGCGATTGAAAAATGTGAAAAAGAGGACGGGATCGAATATGCCGATTTGCAAAAGAAAGCAATCACTATGGCACTTACCGAGGGTATGCTCGTTCTGACGGGCGGCCCCGGTACAGGAAAAACGACAACCCTCAATGCTATAATAAAAATAATGAAAGCAAACGGCAAAACTGTTTTGCTTTCTGCCCCCACAGGCAGAGCGGCTCAACGAATGAGCGAGCTCACGGGCGATGAGGCAAAAACTCTGCACAGACTGCTTGAGGTCAGCTGGGATAAACATGACAACCCCGTTTTCAACAAGAACGAACGCAATCAGCTGAAATGCGACGCATTGATTGTTGACGAGGTTTCGATGGTTGACACATTCATTATGGAAAGCGTTATGAGAGCGCTTTCCACAGGATGCAGACTTATTCTTGTTGGCGACTCCGACCAGCTCCCCTCAGTAGGTCCGGGTAATGTGCTCGGCGATCTTATTGAAAGCGGACTTATTCCCGTTGTACGGTTGAATGAAATTTTCCGTCAGGCACAGCAGAGCCTTATTGTCACAAACGCACATAAGATTGTGAACGGTGAAATACCCATTCTTAATTCCGCCGACAAGGACTTTTTCTTTCTTCAAAGGAACAATAAATCAGAAGTTTCAGCGGTAATAGCTGACCTTTGTGCAAATCGTCTGCCAAAGGCATACGGATATTCTCCGTTTGAAAACATTCAGGTGCTTGCTCCGTCCAAAAAGGGTGGACTCGGAACTACCGAGCTTAACCACAAATTGCAGGCGGCGCTAAATCCGAAGGATGACGATAAGGCGGAAATCACAATCGGTTCAAAAACCTTTCGCACAGGCGACAAGGTTATGCAGATAAAAAACAACTATGATATTCGCTGGTTTCGTGAAAACGGCGAAACGGGCGAAGGAATTTTCAACGGTGACATAGGCATCATCACAAAGATTGACAGAAAGACAAAATCGCTTGTCGTTAAATTTTTTGACAAGATTGCAAGATACACCTTTGAATTTGCGGGCGATCTTGATTTCGCCTACGCAATCACGGTGCATAAAAGTCAGGGCAATGAATTTGACGCAGTTATTATACCGATGTTTTCAGGGCCTCCTCAGCTTTACTACAGAAATCTGCTCTACACCGCTGTTACAAGGGCGAAGAAAACGCTTGTGCTTGTCGGCAATCCGTCAACCGTTGAATATATGGTAAACAATAACCGCCGTACAAAACGGTACAGCGGTCTTAAAGAATTTTTACTGAGAGATGACACACTTTATTAAGAAAGTTTTCGGCACGATAAAAGGATTTTTCTTTACGGTTCGTTGTCCGTACTGCGGAAGGGTTATTGAACCGAACAAAAGCTGTTGTGACAAATGCAGAAAAGAATTCCCCGAAATGCCACTTGTACGATATGCAACGGGAGGGTACATCTGTACCTCTCCTTTCCCCTATGACGGAATTTTTCGCAGGGCAGTTCTTAACTTTAAATTTCACAACTGCGGTGCATATGCCGAATTGCTTTCACACGAAATGGTTCGTTCAATAAAAGATGTTTACCGTGACAGGGAATTTGACCTTGTCACCTGTGTGCCGATGCACAAGGATACTCTCAGAAAGCGTGGATACAATCAGGCTGAGTTGCTTGCAAAGGAATGTGCAAGAATTCTCGGCATTGAGTATGCCGACCTGCTTGCCAAAACAAAGAAAAATAAAACCCAGCACAGCATAAAAGCGGCTGAAAGGGCAAAAAATGTTATAGGCGTTTACTCGCCGATTGACAAGAATTTAATCAAAGGCAAGCGAATACTGATTATTGATGACATTATTACTACAGGCAGTACGCTTGGCGAATGTGCAAGAATACTTAACAAGTGCAAATGCGGCGAGATTTGTTGCTGTACGCTTTGCACATCTCTGCTGATATAGCATTGGAGTGATTAAAATGGATATAGCTGTTGATCTCGGTTCTGACAGAACAAGAGTTTTTATTGAAAATAAAGGAATAGTGCTTGATGAGGCGAGCGTTGTTGCGTTTGATGTTGACACCTACGACATTGTCGGCGTCGGCAACGAGGCTTATAAGATGATTGGCAAAACGCCTGCAGGCATAAGAGCAATGCACCCGATTGATGACGGTGTTATTTCACGCTCCGAACTTGTTGAGGATATGGTTTCAATTCTTATAAAAGAGGTCAGTCCGTCAAAGGTGACTATGCCGAGGGTTGTTGCATCAATTCCGAGTGAGGTTACCGAGGTTGAAAAAAGAGCTGTTGTAAACGCAGTAAGCTCAATCGGTGTTCGCAAGGTGTATCTTATTGAAGCACCAAAAGCGGCGGCAATGGGCTGTTCGCTCGACATAACAAGTCCTCACGGCATTCTGATTGCAGATGTCGGCAGCGGTACGGCAGATATTGCCGTGCTTTCTCTCGGCGGAATTTCGGTTTCAAAGTGCATAAAGTCGGCAGGCTGTGCAATGGACGAAGAAATCGTTAAATACATCAGAAAAGAGCATAACCTGATTATCGGCACAAACATGGCAGAGGCGTGCAAAATTGCAGTCGGCTGTGTAAAAATTCCGAAAGAGCCTAAGCTTTTCAGAGTTAAAGGCAGAGATGCCGTAAGCGGTCTGCCAAGATTTATTGATGTGGGCTATGCCGAAATCAAGCCTGTAATCGAGGATATTGCGCTTAACATTATCAGAGCAATTAAAGATGTGCTTGAACAGACTCCGCCCGAGCTTGTCGGTGACATCTACACGGACGGTATAATTTTGACAGGCGGTCTTGCCAAGCTGACGGGATTTGCAAGGCTTCTCAGCGAATCTACAAAGCTGAAAGTAAGAGTTCACAAAGCCGCCGCTGACTGCGTTATCAACGGTTGCGGCAAGGCAATCGAATATATTGACCATCCCGAAAAAATACAGCCGGGTGCAGTCAATCCGCTTATAGAGGCATTTTAATTATAATTTTAAACATTTTATCCGCAGATTTTACCGTCTGCGGATTTTTTGTAACATGGTATTGTCAAATCCGAAAATATGATTTAACAGTGTCTTTATCCCGTTTCAGTACCGTACTTTTTTTCTTCTTTTTTACATAAAAATCTCCCCTTAAAGCATTCCCTGAAAACCATGTTTTTCAAGAGTCTGCTTTAAGGGGATTATATCAGTTAACAATTGTTCTCCACTTTTGTTTTATAGTTCATTATTCTTTCAAGAAATAACTGTACTTTTTCTTTGGCTATCTCTCCGCTGTTTTCAATTTCGGTATCGCCAATGTAAAACTTGTGTTCAGCGGATTTCTTCAAAATATCAAGCAATTTTTTCTGTTCATCCGCTTTGTTAATGAAAACGGACACGGCACAATCACAGGCTATGGAAAATTCTGCCGGTGTTTTTGAAGCAAGTGCGTCGTAAAACCTTCCTTTTACGCTTTCAAATTTATTTTCCGTGTCAGTCGGCAAAAGCTTTGTAATTATCTTCCAAGTATTCCACGCAAGAAAGCCGTTGCAGTTGTCAAGACCTTTGGCAACAAATTCAAAGAACGGATAGACAAGTTTCGGATTTACTTCGCAAATATACTCAAGAACCTGTTCCGCCCAGTGAGCATTTGCGTAATCATCGTCAAGAAAAATCTCAATAAGCAAAGGAACAGTCAGAATTTCTTTGCTTGCAAGCTGTGCATAATATTCTTTTTCAAGCCTTTGTTCAAATTCCTGAAAAATCTGCTCTGTTTTCATAAATTCCCGTCCATAAATTCACTTAAATTTCGGTTTAATACTCCTAATATAATACTGTATATTACATTCTTTTTCAAGTAAAATCATATTAAAAGTAACATTCCCCCCGAATTTTATCGGAGGGAATGCTTTACTGTTAGCAGAATATTAAGAAAAGGTTGTTCTGTAGTTCTGTTATTCTGAATAGCTTACCCAGACACCGCCGGACTTTGAACCCGGATTTGCACGGAAACAGTTCTTACCGTCAGCAACTGTCAAGTCGCTTGTCTGTGTTTTCCATGTTGATTCTGTGTCCTTAAAGAGGAAACAGTTTGAACCGGGGCTGAGCGGTGTGTCAAAATCGTAGTACCAGATATCTGTACCTGCAATCTTATTCATGTGAGCTGCTGCGTTGCCGAGTCCGCTCTCTGCCCAACCGTAGATATAAACATCAGTATAGTGTGCCTTTGAGTTATCAAAGTAAACTCTTGAAAGTGTGAATGCAGGCTTCTGCTCCGGAACATACGGAGCTGTTGAAACAGCTTCGTCATTGCTGAGTGTGATGCAGTTGTTTGTCTTTGAAACTGTTGCATCCCAGCAATTGTAAACATTACCGTCATCACCGCCTACAGGCTTTTCGTCAACCTCTGAAAGAGAACGATAAACACTGACATTTGAAACTGTTGCAGGAACTTCAACTGTGTAAACATTCGGGTAAGCATCTGTATCCTGCTCAAACTGATAGCTTGCACCTGTGTCAAGGTCATAAGCAAAGAGTGAAACACCGTCAGATGTCATCCAACCAAGCTTAGTCTTGAAGTAAAGAGTGTATGTGTCAGCAGGCTTTGTTGTAGGTTCTGCTGTTGTAGGCTGTGCAGTCGGCTTTACGGTTGTAGGCTCGGCGGTAGTCGGCTCAGGTGTTGTAGGCTGTTCTGCCTGATAAACATCACCCGTGCGACCCCAGTCTTTGAGCTGAACAATGTACTTCTGAATCAATGTTGCGTCAACAACAGAGATTGTATTATCCCCATTAACATCAGCAAGAATCTGCTTGTCAGCCGAAAGTGTTTCAAGCTGAACGACATGTTTCTGAACGAGTGTAGCGTCAACGACTGTAATGTCACCGTCACCGTTTACATCACCGTAAACAGCATTGCCCGAAGGCTCTGTTGCGGGCTGTGCGGTTGTAGGCTGAGTTGACGGAACAGGCTTTGTTGTAGGTTCTGCTACAGAACCCTTTGTAACATCAGTAGCCTCAATCTCAACCTTTGTAGGTGTAAGAGTTGTATCCTCCCATGTACCTGCCTTTGTAAGTGAGAATGCCTTTGATGAACCGTTGAGGCTGATAGGTGTATCGGTTCTGCCCGGATACTGCTCGCCGCCTTTTTCAGAGATGATTACTCTTGTGTTGGCTGAAGTTGAAAGGTCAAAATCCGACGCAGCCTGATTTTCATCATCCTCATCAGCTGAAATACTTGATGACTTCGGAACTTCGTAGTAATAGTAACCTGTTGCAGGATCAAGAGTCATTGCTTCGCCGGGCCAGTTTGCATTCTTGTAAACAGTACCCTTGTTTGTGGTTTCATCATAGATGTAAACCTGGTAAGGTGCTGACCAGCTCTTCTTGGTAGCAGGGTTGAAGAATACATACACTCCCGATTCCTGAGCGGTACTCTTTGTGTACTTATAAACCATTGAAGAGGTCTTTACGCCGTCGGTTGCCGTAACTGTGAGATTGATTGTTTCGCCCGGCTTATAATCTGAACCGATGCGGATTGATGTTGTACCCGTAAACTTAACAGGAGTTGAATCATCAAGACAGTAAGTACCCGATGTTGCGTTTTCAAGACTGAGTGTAAGGGTCATTGTGTCGCCCTTGAACGACGAACCGCTTTCAACAGAGTTTATTGCCTTCGGGGTTGTTGTACCGTTGTAAACAACAGCAACACCCGTGTTGCCGATTGAACCTGTGAGAACGCCGTTTGCAACCGTAAACTCAGCACCTGAAACCGTATCCGTATATTTGCCGTCTGCAAGACCTGTGCCGGAAATACTTACGCTTGCGTTTGTACCGTTACAATTTGAAAGAACGATACCGCTTGTGCCTCTTGCAACATAAGCAATGTCGCCTGAAGAACCGAGCTTTTCTGACTGACCTACAAAAAGGTTGTGGAACTTGTTAATTTCGGAAACAGCTGTGCTCTTATAAGTTGAATCCGTTGAAATGTTACCCATGAGAGCTGTTCCAGGACGGGCAAAGAAAAGTGCTGTTGAATCTTTTCTTGACGCAACGATTGCCCATGCCTTTACAACATTTTCATCCGAAATACCGGCAGTGTTTGAGAATCCCGATGAACCCGAGCTGCCCTCGTATGTATCGTGGCTTTCTGCCCAGAGAACTGCATTTGACGCTGCAACACCTGATTTGTATTTCGCATTGGTAGCTGTGCTTGCCTTACCCTTTGTGACATTGTAAAGCACTGCGTCGCCCGTTTTGTTGTCAGTAACATTGATATACTTGGTGTATGAGGAGTAGCTTCTGTCTGCACCGCAGTTGTTAAGAATTTCACCGTAGATGTAGAGGTCATCGCCTGTTTTCTGTGTGTAGTAAGAAGAAGCCGAGGTTGTTATATTTTTCCAGTAATCAGACGCATACTCGCCGTCATCCTCTGTTTCAATATGCTTTGCGGCATCAAAACGGAAACCGTCAACACCGCAGTCGATGCATTCCTTGAGGAGGTTGATAATGTATCCCTGAACAGCAGTATCGTTTGTTACAAGGTCGGGACAACTTGAAACATGACCCTGAACAACTGCCTGAACCGAACTGTCGTTTGCATGGCCTGTGTATGTACGGGTGTAGGTTTTTCTTTTCTTATAGAACTCAGGCTCGTACTTTTTAACCTGATTGCTCACAACATTCGGCCTATCTTCATCGGCATTTGCAATATGGTTTGAAACGATATCGCAGATGATTTTGATGCCGTATTTGTCAGCCTCATCACAAAGTGATTTAAGATCGTCCTTTGTGCCGAGCCATGACTCCTCTGCAATATGGAAGCTGATCGGCTGATAAAGCTTCCACCACTGACCTGTTACATCGCCTGAGGTTGAGTAGTCCTTTGGCTGCTGAACGGGAGAAGTCTGAACTGTTGTGTATCCTGCCGCTGCAATTGCGGGAAGGTTTTCTTTGATTGTATTGTAAGACCAGTTGAATGCGTGGAGCATAACACCGTCGCCGACCTTATCACGAAGGGTGCTGTCGGCAGATGCAGTCTGTGCGGAATCAACCTCGGCAGCATTTACGGAGGTAATTGCCGCAAAAGAAGATGTCAGAAGCGCAGACGCAACAACAAGACTTGCAATCTTTTTTGCTTTCTTCATAGGGAAAACATCCTTTCATAAAATTCTCGATTTCATTATAACAAATTTCACCAAAAAAGTATATACTTTATGTTACAAATTCGAGGGCTGTTTTTTGTGCAGATTACACGGTTGTAAAAATTTTTCAACAATAATTTTGCACCAAAAAGCATTATATTTAACCTTTTCTGACTCTGTATGGACTTTACTTCTTTAAAAGAATATTGGTGATGCAAATTTGATTTTCTTTTTACACGATATTGATTGACATTTTTGAGCATTTAGAATATAATCAAAGAGCAGTTGTCCCCTGATGCTTATGTGACGGGTGACATTTCGGAAAATTTAAATTGTATTGCGTGCAATCGCTTTTAAGCGGTTAATAAGGATTTTGTGTAAAGAAAAAGGACGGGGCGACACAGCCGTCTTATTTTTCTGTTCAAAAATTCTGAGCATCATGGTTATGTCTTTGCAGAAACGGCAGAGCGGACTGTGTTCGCCTGCATTTTTCAGGCTGACACAATCCGCTTTATTTTTACGGATTTTACTGTTATCACAACGGAACAGGGGTGCATAAATGGAACAGACATCAAAGAAAACAATAGTTTCACTCAAGGATATTTTCATCAAATTTGACGGTGAGGTAATTCTTAACCACATCAACCTTGATATAAATGAAAAGGAATTTGTAACTATTCTCGGTCCGTCAGGCTGCGGTAAAACCACAACCCTGCGCATCATCGGCGGTTTTGTTGAACCCGACAGCGGCGATGTCATTTTCGGCGGCAAAAGAATTAACGGAACTCCTCCGAATAAAAGGAATGTAAACACGGTATTCCAGAAATATTCTTTGTTTCCCCACCTCAATGTTTTTGATAATGTGGCTTTCGGACTCAAGCTTAAAAAGATGCCGAAAGATGAAATAAAAAAGCGTGTAACCGATATGCTTGCAACCGTTGACCTCAAGGGTTATGAAAAGCGTTCCGTTGCAAAGCTTTCGGGCGGACAGCAGCAGCGTGTTGCAATTGCAAGAGCGCTTGTGTGCGATCCCGAAATCATTCTGCTTGACGAGCCTCTCGGTGCTCTTGACCTTAAACTGCGTAAGAGTATGCAGCTTGAGCTTAAGGAGATCCAGCAGAAAACTCAGAAAACATTTATATATGTTACTCACGATCAGGAAGAGGCTCTGACCATGAGCGACCGTGTTGTTGTTATGAACAACGGTGTAATCGAGCAGATAGGTTCTCCCGAGGATATATACAACGAGCCTGTGAACGCATTTGTTGCAGACTTTATCGGTGAGGCAAATATTCTCAACGGAATTATGCTTGATGACTGCAGAATTCAAATTCTCGGCAAAGAGCTTGAATGTGTTGACAAGGGATTCGGAAGGAATACTCCTGTTGATGTTGTCATCCGTCCCGAGGATATTGAAGTTACCTCTCCCGAGGACGGTCAGCTTGTCGGAACTGTTGAGAACACAACCTTCAAGGGCGTTCACTATGAGATGAGCGTAAGATGCGGAAAGTGTGAAATTCTTATCCACTCCACCAAATCGGCTGAAATCGGAAGCAAAATCGGTATGAGGGTTATCCCGTTCAACATTCAGATTATGAACAAGCTTCTTCCGTTTTACGATAATGTTATTGAGACAACCGTTACATACGCAAATCAGAACGACAATTCATTTGAATTTGAGCTTGAGGGCGAAACCGTTACCGTTCCCGATAAATACTATGAAGAAGGTACAAAGCTAAAAATCACTCTGCCGCCCGACGCTCTTTCGCTTGCAGGCGACGGCGTGGGCGATTTAAAGGATTTGTACATTGAATCCGTAGTTTACAAGGGCGAACACAACGAAATCATTCTTGAATCGGACGAAAGAAAGTGGTTTATGCTCAGCGATACGGACGAGCAGGTCGCAACCTATGTTCCGCTTTCATTCAACTTTTCAAAGGCTCGGTTTGAGGTAATTTCAGAGTTTTCGGAAAAGGAGGGCTGATAAATGAAATCACGCAAACCCTCTATTCCCTACATAATCTGGATGGTTGTTTTCACAATGATTCCGATTATTATGATCGGCTTTACCGCCTTTACCGACAAGAACGGTAATTTTTCGTTTCAGGCATTTACAAATGCGTTTTACTACACAAACATTTTTGTAAAATCACTTTGGATTGCGCTTATTTCAACGGCAATCTGTCTTGTACTTGCATATCCGCTTGCATACCTTCTCACGAGAATGAAAGAATCAACCCAGAACACGCTCATTATGTTGCTTATGATTCCTATGTGGATGAACTTTCTGCTAAGAATCTACGCATGGGTAACGCTTTTGCAGGACAACGGTCCGATTGATATGATGCTCTCGCTTTTGGGTATTCATTCAACCTACATCGGCAACACGGGTGCGGTAATTCTCGGAATGGTGTATGAATATCTTCCGTTTATGGTTCTGCCGATTTACACCGTTATGAGCAAAATCGACAACGGTCTTATTGAGGCGGCGCAGGATCTCGGTTCAAACAACTTTACCGTATTTAGAAAGGTTGTCGCACCGCTCAGCGTTCCCGGAATTATTTCGGGTGTGACAATGGTATTTGTTCCGAGTGCAAGCACATTCCTGGTTGCACAGTATCTCGGCGGTCCGGACGACATTATGATTGGTGATGTCATTGAAAAAATATTCTGGACAGACCAAAACACGGGTTCGGCAATTTCATTGATATTAATGATTTTTATTTTCGTGTTCCTGATAATCATGAACTTGTTCGGTGATGAGGAGGCGATTGCATAATGAAAAAGAAAACAGGTATTCTTTCAAAAATTTACATTGCAATCCTGCTTATTTTCCTTTATTCGCCCATTGCCGTACTTATCTTCTATTCCTTCAACAACGGCAAAACTACCGTCTGGAAAGGATTTACATTCAAATGGTATGTACAGCTTTTTCGTGACGACAATATTATGAACGCATTGTGGAACACTGTTATTATTGCCGTTCTTGCATCTGTTTTTGCAACAATCCTCGGAACTGCCGCCGCAATCGGCATCAGCAATTTCAAGGGCAAAAAAAGAATGCTTATTCAGAATGCGTCAAACATTCCGATCATCAGTCCTGACATAGTAATGGGTGTTTCTCTCATGCTTTTGTTTACGACTCTCGGAGTTATCTTTAACTTTGAAATGGGATTTTTCACGGTTTTAATTTCGCACATATGCTTTTGTGTTCCGTTTGTTGTGCTTAATGTTATGCCGAGAATCAAACGAATGGATCAGAGCATTTACGATGCCGCCCTTGATCTTGGCTGTAACCAATGGCAGGCATTTTACAAGGTAATTATTCACGAGCTTATGCCGGGTATTTTCTCGGGTCTGCTCATGAGTTTTACATATTCTCTTGACGATTTCATCATAACATATTTCACAAGAGGTGCAAAATTCCAGAACCTCTCTATTGAAATTTACTCGATGACTCACAGGAGAATTTCACCGAAAATCAACGCTCTTTCCGCACTGCTTTTTCTTGCTGTACTCATTGTTATGGTTATTATTAATCTGCGTGACAGACACGAAGAAAAGGTGCAGAAAAAGAGAACTTGATTTTAAAAATTTTATTAAAGGGAGATTGAGAAATGAAAAGAATCATCAGCATTGTCCTTGCATCTGCAATGACGGCAACATGTGCGGCTTGCCTTTCAGGCTGCGGCGGAGGTGCTTCGGCTGACTCAGCTGACGCAGGAGAAGTTAATGTTTACAACTGGGGCGAGTACATTTCAAACGGCGAAGATGACTCACTCGATATTATCGAGGAGTTTGAAAAACGCACCAACATCAAGGTAAACTACACAACCTATGAAACCAACGAAGAGCTTTACAATATGCTGAAAAACAGTAATGTAAGCTATGATGTTGTCATTCCGTCCGAATATATGATCAGCAGAATGATTGATGAGGATATGCTGTTGGAGCTTAACTTTGACAATATTCCTAACTACGACAATCTTATGGATCGTTTCAAAAAGCTTGCCTGCGATCCCGAAGGTAAATATACCGTATGCTACAGCTGGGGCGTAACAGGTATGGTTTATGACAAAACAAAGGTTAAAACAAAGCCCGATTCATGGGACGCACTTTGGAACAAAGACCTTTCAGGTCAGATTCTTATGTTTAACAACAGCCGTGATGCAATGGCAATTGCAATGCAGCTTGAGGGCATTAATCCTGCTAACTGCACCAAGGAAGATGTTGACAAAGCCGCCGCTAAGCTTAAAGAGCAGAAGCCTCTCCTTAAAAAATATGTAATGGATCAGGTATTTACTGAAATGGAAAACAGCCAGTCGGCAATTGCTCCGTACTACGCAGGCGACATTATGACAATGATTGATAACAACGAGGATCTTGACTACGCAATGCCAAAGGACGGCTCAAACCTTTTCTATGACGCAATGTGTATTCCGAAATGCAGTAAGAACAAGGAAAATGCTGAGAAGTTCATCAACTTTATGCAGGATCCGGAAATTGCCGCCGCAAACTTTGAATATCTCAACTATGCAACACCCAATCAGGTTGCATATAACGATTACATTGATGAAGACGCAAAGAAAAACGAATTCATCTTCCCGAGTGACGAGTATCTTGACAAATGCTATGTATTTTCAAATGTTTCCGATGAGGTTTATTCCTATATGCAGGAACAGTTTGTAAAAATCCAAGCAGACTGATAAGCAATAAAATTAATCCCGAGCAAAGCTTTTAAAGGCTCTGTTCGGGATTTTAATTTTGGTAATTTTTTAAAATTAATCATCCCCCATTTATACAGCCTTTAAATTTTATGTTATCTGAAAAGTATTATTCCTTATTTTAAAGGGTTTCCTTGACAGGTTGTCATATTCGCTCTGCGAACACTCAAAATACACAGAATTAACGGGGATTCGCTCAATCTTACAAATAGATTTCAATTGCCTTGTTTTGATTGACAAATTAGGAAAAAGTAATATAATATATACTGTTAAAGAGTGCATAATACATTTTTCGATTTTATTCACTTGCAGGCGGGCGCCTGTGCATCACAAAAGAGATAGGATGGTATAATAATTGTTTACAATTTTAAAAGAACATCGTGGCTTCGGAAAGCAGATTTTGCTCCTTGCCAAAAACGAACTTATTAAAACTTACAAAGGCGCCGTAATCGGTCCTCTTTGGGCTGTTGTTAAGCCTGCGTTTACAATTTTTGTTTACTGGTTCGCTTTTTCCTGCGGTATCAAACAGCTTAAAACACTTCACCTTGACATCGGCGGAGCACAGCCTTTTTCCATTGACTTCTTTACTTTTATGTTCATCGGTATCATTCCGTGGTTCTTTATTCAGGACAGCATAACGCAGGGTGCAAAGGAACTGAGAATCAACCGTCAATTTATTACAAAGGTTAAGTTCCCTGTTTCAACAATCCTTACTTATACAGAGGTTTCAAGGCTTTTTGTTCACCTGATTCTTATGGCATTTATGTACGCATATGTACTTTTCACAATCGGACCGAGCTGGTACAATCTGCAATTTTTCCTGTACTGTCCGTTGATGTTTATCTTCTTCCTTGCACTCACATGGTCAACAGCCCCGATGTCTGCGTTCAGTAAGGACTTTGAAAGCCTGATTGTTTCCGTTATGTCAGGTATTTTCTGGTTATCGGGTATTATGTACAACTCCTACGGCTTTGATTCGCCGTTTCTCAACAAGCTCATGCTTATCAATCCGATTAACTTTTTCGTAAACGGCTACCGCAACTGTTTCCTCTACAACAGACCGTTCTATGCAAACAAAACGGAATGTCTTGTGTTTGCAATTGAATTTGTTGTAATTTTCGTCCTTGGTATTTTCAACTACAACAGACTCAGGAAAAAACTTCCTGATGTACTTTAAGGAGGTAATATTATGGCTGAAACAAAAGTATCCGATCCGATTATTACCTTTAAAAATGTCAGCAAAACCTACACACTCTACAAAGATGACAAGGCAAGATTCAAGGCTCTTTTCTTTAAGCCGAGAAATGCAAAAACAAACAAGGCACTTAACAATGTTTCAATGGTAATCAATCGTGGCGAATCGGTTGGTATTGTCGGCGATAACGGTGCAGGCAAGTCAACTCTGCTCAAGATGATTACGGGCGTTGCATTTCCCGACGAAGGCGAAATCACCGTTGACGGCAAGGTTGCCGCATTGCTTGAGCTTACTGCAGGCTTTTCCATGGAAATGACAGGCAGAGAAAACATTTATCTGAAGGGTTATGTTCTCGGTCTTGAGGACAGCTACATTAAGCAGATCGAGGAGAAAATCATCGACTTTGCAGAGCTTGGAGATTACATTGACCAGCCTGTAAGAACATACTCAAGCGGTATGAAAATGCGTCTTGGTTTTGCTATCAATGTCAACATTGAACCCGATGTTCTTGTTGTTGATGAGGCGCTCTCGGTCGGTGACGCAACCTTCAAAAAGAAGTGTAAAAATAAAATTAAAGAGATTATCGAAAGCGGTGTAACCGTACTTTATGTAAGTCACAATGCCGCTTCGGTTAAAGAAATCTGCGCGCGTTCAATCTTCCTGAAAAAAGGAACTGTTATGTTTGACGGACCGACAGATGAAACCCTCAGAGTTTATGAGGAATCAAAAAAGAAAAAATAATTCCGTTTCGGAATAAAGCAAAAGCTCCACAATTGCGGAGCTTTTCTGATTTATCTGAGAGGTAAACCCATATGGACTGTACCGTAAAAGGCAATCTGCCCTCCGAAATTTTTGAGGACATTAAAAAAATTGCAGACAACAGGATAAATTTTCAACAGTTAAAAAACAAGACTGTTTTCGTGTCGGACTGTCACGGACTTATTGCATATTACATTATATGCACATTGCTTGAGGGCAATGATTTTTTTGAAAACAACACAAGGGTAATCACCCTTGCAAAAAGCCGTGAAGATGCCGAAAAGCAGTTCGGCAGCCTTACTCTCCGCAAAGATTTTGTTGTTGAAATCGGAGAGTCAAAGAACTTTCCGGAGATTGAAAGAGCCGACTTTGTAATATACTGCAACTGTCCGTGTGAGGTTGCAGAGGAAGATTGCAGTAATCCCGAAATTGCGGATACAATCACTTCGGGCTTTGCAAATGTGCTTGAATATACAAAAGAGTCAAATGCCGAATCGGTTCTGCTCGTATCTTCATATATGGTTTACGGAGAGGTTTTCAGCGGTAAAAATAACATTTGCGAAAACGACCTCGGCTATCTGGACCCGACCGATGCCGACAGTGCATACGCACAAAGTATGCGTTCAGCCGAAACACTTGCTGTTTGCTATGCTGAAAAGTTCGGTATGAATGTAAAAATCGCCCGTCCCTGCCCCACACTCGGAGGTGTCAGAATGAGCGATGAAAGAAAATGGGCAAAGCTGATTGTCAGTGCGGCAAAAAATCAGAGCATTATGCTTACAGATAACGGCGGTGAAAAGTTCAGCTTTTGCTATGTGACGGACACGGTTTCGGCATTGATTGATATTTTGCTTAACGGAAAAAGCGGCGAGGCATACAACATTTCAAACGATAACGCAAATGTGACAATGCGGGAATTTGCACAGCTTGTAAAATCGGCAAATCCCGAAAAGAATCTCTCTGTAGTGTTCGTTCACAGAAAAGACGAAGAAGAACCCGAATTTTCTCCGTCATCCCCCACACCGTATGTTTTGTGCAATGATAAAATAAAATCACTCGGCTTTAGTCCGAAAACCACGCTTAAAGACGGAATAAAACGCAGTATAAGAGCAACAGAACTGCGTGCAGAATTGCGAAGGATAAAGTAATGCGTATTAAAGATTTTTTAAACGAATTTGAGGCCGACAGGGCGGCATTGCCCGGAGTTGAAAAAGAAACTCTTGCAAAGCTCAGAAACAAAACAATTGTCATCTCGGGCGGTGAACTTGCAAGATGTCTTTGCTATGCTTTTCTGTACAATAACGAGGCTAAAAGGCTCGGAATAAAAGTTATCCTTCTCGGCAAATCACGCAACGCAATGGCATCATACCACAGCGAACTCTTGTTAAGAGATGATTTTGATTTTGTCGATTATAATTCTGCATCAGAAATTTCAAGTGCCGACTATGTAATTACAACAGGAATCTGCGGTGAACATACAGACAACAACCCACAGATTATGATTGACGGCATTGCAGAGATAAATGCCTGTGCCAAAATTGCAAAAGCCACAGGTGCAAGGGTTGTCGTTGTGAACGACAGCAGAATTTACGGCAAAGCCAAACCGCACAGAGTTTATTCCGAAAACGAGTACGCAGAACTTGACGCAACCTCTCCCTCATCGCTTGCAGGTCAGCTTATGAGAACGAGAGAAACCGCCTTGCACTCGGTTTTGAAGAACAGCGAATCAACCGTTACAACGCTCAGAACGGGCATAATTTTGGGAGCGTCAAGCAACTTTACAAGCGTGCTTGATTCTGTTTTTGACGATATAGCCAACCGCCGTAACACAGTTGTTCCGGCAACAAGGGATCGCTGCACCTTTGTTTATATCAACGATGTTTTAAAGGCGATTGTTTTCGCAATGACAACTCTTAAAGAAAACGCAGTTTATAATGTCGGCGGCAAAAATTGCAACGCATCGCTGATTATGATTGCGGCTGTTCTCAACGATATTTACGGCAGTCGCTGTACAATTGAGTCGGGCAATTTTACGGAGCTTGACGGCTGTGCAATTAATTCAAACAAGATTTCCGTAAACGAATGTACTCCCGACATTGACCTTGAAACCATGCTGAAAATCTGTATAATGGACAAGATGAAGTCCGAAAAAGTTCTGCGTATCCCCCACTCACACGAACGCAGACTTGATTCAATTCACGAAATTCAGCTTGCATTTCTGCTTGAAACCGACAGAATTTGCCGAAAGCATAACATAAAATATTTTCTCGGCGGCGGAACACTTCTCGGTGCAATTCGTCACAAAGGCTTCATTCCGTGGGATGATGATGCCGATATTATGATGTTGCGTGAAGATTTTGACCGCTTTTGCGAGATTGCGCCAAAGGAACTTCCGAGCAATATGACTTTTCAATCGTACCATACGGACAAGGCTTGTTTCTATGAATTTGCCAAGGTCAGACTGGACGACACTTTCTTTGCAACCGACTTTGCAAAAGACCATCACGCAATGCACAACGGAATTGCGTTTGATATTTTCTGTCATGATAACACAGCCAATTCAGCAATCGGACGAAAAATTCATATGGCTGTGACTCTGTTCACAAGAGCGCTGGTGTTCAATAAATGGAACAATCGCAAGGCTGAAAACGGCAGTAGGATCCAGAGCATTGTAACAAATTTCTGCAAAAAAATATTTCCGCTCAGATTCAGTATGTGGCTTGAAGTCCGTACTTTAAAATTCTTTAAAAACAAAAAGAACGCAAAATATCTCTATGACGGAATGGGCAGAAATATTTATAACGGTGCTTTTCCAAAGGAATATCTTGACGATGTTGCTTATGCCGACTTTGAGGGTTACAAGTTCCCCGTGCCAAAGGAATATGACAAGTACCTTACTTTCCTCTATGGCGACTATATGGAACTTGCACCGCTGTCAACAAGAATGGGTTGCCACGAAATTGCCCTCTGCGACATCGGAAAATATGACGGTTTCAAAATCCGCAAACCCGATTCTGAAAAATAATCAGCGTAAAACAGACCGATAAAGTAAATGTCACTTGACACTTACCTGCCGGTCTGCTATAATAATATAGCACATTTTGGGTGTTGCACAAATAATGGATGCTAAGAGTGACCAACTGCCTTCTAAGCAGTAGGTCAGGGGTAGCGTTGCTAACATATTTCAGTTTAAATGCTCACTATCGACTTCTTGTACACAAAATTAAACATATGCGGATATGGCGGAATTGGCAGACGCGCATGGTTCAGGTCCATGTGAAAGCAATTTCATGCAGGTTCAAGTCCTGTTATCCGCACCAACAGCCGTTTCTTATGTAGGGACGGCTGTTTTCTACCACATTTTCGGTCTGTTTTATGGTGATTTTCAAAATATTTGAATTAATTTTGAATAAAAAGCGAAAATCATGTTGACAAATCCGAAAATATGGTATATAATAATCAAGCTGTTGTTATTAAACAACATTTCGAGGTGTAGCTCAGTTTGGTAGAGTGCTTGGTTTGGGACCAAGATGCCGCAGGTTCAAGTCCTGTCACCTCGACCAAAAAAGGTGGTTTTTTAACCACCTTTTATTTTTTGTTAAAATTACTTAAAATGCCTTAAAAGTGGCTTAAACACTGGGTTTTTGAGATTTCAAAAATTCAGTTGAGTAATTTTGAATTAAGTTAAAACAAGATAAAATGCAGTCAAACTTACTGTCATTTTAGTTTGCCTGCCGATTTTCAAGGAAACAAGATAATATATTTTTAAAATTTATTACACCGTAACACAAAAGATTTTTTATTATTAAAACAACAAAGAGGTTAAGCAACTTTTTCTAATGCTTAACCTCTTTTTTTATTTTGTTGATTACAGAGCATTCCCTTATCATAACTACCCTCTTCGGGGTTATAACTTTTCATATAAATATCTCCTTTAATATGTTTATATTATACCATATATTATAACTAAGTTAAATACTTTCTTTAGTATAATATTTATTTTTAGCATAGAAAAAGAGGGTTCATAAAGAACCCTCTCTTCCCAATAATTATTTTAAGGATTTATACTTGCTATCGAATTAATACCAACCTGCTTTTCTAACAAGAACTTTCTTATCCCAGTTATCATTTGCAGATACTTCTTCGTCATAGGCTTTTGTAATAGTTTCTGTATAAGCTTCTTTCCAATAACCATCTTCTACTGTCTTTGTGCCTGTCTGTACATATTCCTTCTCGTGATGATATGCACCTGCACCATTTGTCTTTAATTCCCAAGTAAGATGAGTTTTTCTCTGGTTAGCATCTGTCATTTTCATACCGCAGTTATTACATACATCGTATCCTACCCATTCATATACTGGTTCCTCGTGAGTACCTGTTACAATCCACTCTTTATCGTGATGTTTTGTCACTGCATCGTGGTGCTTATAGTACTTATATACCGCCTCGTGATATGTCTTACCTTCGTGGGGGTCTTTAGTCGCTGGCTGAACCTTTGAAGATTCGCTCGGCTTAGATGCTGGCTTCTGAGTTGGCTTCTGATCATTCTTTGAAGTATTTGTTTTTGAAGATGAATTGTCCTTCTTAGTATCAGCCTTTGAAGAAGTGTTGTCTTTCTTTGATGTATTTGACTTGGTATCTTCTTTCTTTTCGGTGTTACCCTTGTTGCTGTTATTGTTGTTAGATACTGTAGTTTTTACATCGTCAACCTTAACTGTAACTGTCTTACCGTCATTGGTTTTTACTTCTACTTTACCGTCTTTTACTTCGACTTTCTTACCATTCTTGTCTGTGATGTTGCCGTCTTTGTCAATTTTTAGACCGTTATCCTCAATAGCCTTGCTGACCTCAGATGATACAGTTGAAGTCTGTACGGTTGAAGATATTACTGACGGTTCTGTCGGTTCTTTCTCAGCGTTACAGCCTGCAAGAATGCTTATGCCGACTGCTGATGTGCCTGCAAGTATTGTAGCACCGCAGACAACTGCGATTACCTTGGCTTTTACTGTCGCATTTGCTGTTGCCTTTACGATAGATGAAACTGTTGACTTTGCACCTGTTGCAATGCCTTTTGTTGCAGAGGTTGCAAGTGTCTGTCCGTTCGGGAGCTTGATTGTAATGTTCGGTACTGCAAGGCTCTTTGCTTCTTCCTTGAAAATAGTTGTAAAGAAAGGTACAACAACAACACCGTGAAGCTTGTCACCGCTTTTGTTTTCGTAATCTTCAATTGCAGTTTTCATCTTTGCCCTTGAATAATTGAGCCTTGAAAGCACAGTACCCCTTGAACATTCAAAGACTTCTGCGATTTCATCAACAGTCATTTCATTAAAATAGTGCATAATCACTGTCTGATACTGAACATCGGACAGTACTTCCTGCATAATTGAAAGAATAATTTCTCTCTTCGCCTTGTCTGAAATGTATTCTTCGGGAATTGATATACGCTCGTCAACTATTGCCTGATTTTCAAAAATTTCATCGTCCAGTTGGATTTCACCCTTACCTTTCAAATAATTTTTGCACTTATTAACGGCAATTCTGTTAAGCCAACTTCTGATTTGTGATGATTTTTCCAAAGATTGGATTTTTAAAAAAGCCGTTATGTAAGTTTCCTGCATAATGTCCTGTGCGGTTGTTTCGTTCTTTAAAAAGCTGATACAAGTAAACCACACTTCACGCTCTGTAAGCTTGTAGAGCTTTTCAAATGATTTGTTATCTCCCTTTTTAATTTTCTCTACTAAGTGGGAAATGTTCATAAAATAACCTCCTCTCATTTCCTTTCATAATATAGACAATTTAAAACGGCTTTTGATTTTATAAAATCCGAAAAAATTTTAAAATTTTTCAAATTTTTTCAAAAAAGCAAATATTTTTCGCATAATTTCGCATAAAACAAAAAGTGCGTAGCTGAAGCTACGCACGAAAAATACATAGCTTTGATTGTTGCGACACAATATTTCACTTATAAGGTGTGAAAAGTAAAGCCTGTATTTTTACCGAAATAAAAATACACACTTAGGTGAACTTAAAATTAAATTTTTGTTTGACATTTTTATTTTAGCATACAATATGTGAAAATTCAATATTATTTTAAATTAACTTTTAAAATTTATGTAAAAGAATTTAACAATATCAATTCTGTACTATCATATTTCTGTTTATCAAACATCCCGTTTACAAGCAAAAGTATATCGTTGTATCATTGTTATTATACAGAATTAAATTTGCATAAAAAAATCAGGCAATCGTTATGACTGCCCGATTTGTTTTTGGAAAATTACAATTTTAATCCTATTTATGCACTGTTTTACACGCACTAACCGTAATCAGAGTGCCATGACTTTTTGAGAGATTTCTGCCGGAGATGACACTGTGCCGACGCACTTGTACTCTTCGGTTTCTTCCTTGGTTTTAAAGCCCCAGCCGTATAGCACGGCGAGGAAGTCCATACCTATTTCTTCCGCACCCTTTGCCTCGATTGTGCTGTCGCCGACAAGGATACTTTCTTCAACGGAAACTCCTGTCTGCTCACACGCCTGCAAAAGCAGATGACTCTTTGTGAGGTTTGTACCGACATCTGTTGCACATACTGCGTCGAAAACATCCGACGCCTCGTAGGTTTCAAGAATATCCGTTGTGAACATTCTGTGCTTTTGAGTTGCTATTGCAAGCTTAAAACCGCTTTTCTTGAGTTCACGAAGAGCGTCATAAATTCCGTCATAGACGGTGAACATCTCTTTTCCTTTCTGGGAATAAAGTTTACTGTAATTCTTTACGGCATATTCAATTTCGTCATCACTCATATTAAAGAGCGTTTTAAATCCGTATTCAAGCGGTGCGCCGATTACTCCGTAGAGTGCGCTGTGTTCAACAGGCTCATAGCCCATTGCAACTGCCGTTGTATTGAAGCAATATAAAATTCCGGGGGCTGTGTCGGCAAGAGTGCCGTCAAAGCCGAAAATAACTAATTTTTTCATAAAACCACCCAATCTGCAAATAAATAAATTCATAAACAATTTTCACAAAAGTCTTTGTCCTGCAAATATGGAAACACATCTCAAGGGGAATTATACCATTTTACGGAGATAAATACAATACTTATTTTTCCACAAGTATTAATTTGGGAATAAAAGTGCCGAAAAATATGCAATTATTGTTCTTTTGCAAGCATATGCCAATCGAAACAAGTCGAAAACCAGAGCTTTCAACTTACTTTATTTCTTGACAACATCGTGTGTGCGTTATAAAATTGAAGTACATTATATTGAAAGGTTATTTTATTATGACTTCTGCAAAGCATAAAAATCCGCCTGCCAAACCCAAAGAAAAATATTCGGTAAAGCAGGCGCTTACAAACTACTATCTGCTTATTATGTTCACGCTTTTTCCGTTGTTTTTCACGGACGCATATTTTAACATCAGGCACGACAAGTATTACTTTTTCATTATATTGACGGGTATTCTCGTTATTGCGGAATTTCTTATTATTATGACCGCAAGCGTTGATAAACCGCCGGAAGACTCAAAGCTTGAAAAGCCTAAACCAAAGCATTTGTATGAAGAGCTTTCGTTTATAGACTGGGCATTTATTGTATTTCTCGGGATAAATGTCATTTCAACGCTGTTGTCCGCAAATCCTTTGGACGCACTTCTGGGTACTCAGGGACGAAACAACGGTCTTGTGCTTATGGCATTTTACACCGCAGCATATTTTATGATTACAAGGTGCTTTAAATATTTTGAATACATATTCGTTGCGCTTGCGTTCGGTTCAATGATAGTTTATGCACTTGCGGTGCTTAACTCATTCTATATTGATCCTCTCGGGATGTTTACTCTTCTCACCGACCAACAGACTATTACCGATTTCACTTCAACAATCGGCAACAAAAATCTGCTTTCAAGCTACATCTGCATCGCTATGCCTGTTATGATTGCAATGTCGGTTATCACAGAGAAAACCTTGCTCAGAGTAATTTATCTTGTAGCAACAGGATTTGGCTTTGCGGCTCTTATGACTGCCGACAGCGATTCCGGCATTCTCGGCATGGCTGTATTTATGATTATTTACCTTGTATGGTTTTCAAACAGTCTTGTCAGACTAAAAAGATTTTTCCTTTCGGCAACTGTTATGCTGTTGTTTGCAAAGCTGCTCAGATTGTTCTCGCTCTGCTTTGACGACAAAAGCAAGGGCTTTGATAAGTTTCAGGAAATTTTTGTTTTCTCAGGCATCGGCTGGATATTGCTTGCAGCTTGTGCCGTTATTACAGGGATTTTGTATCTTATTGATTACAAAAAACCAAACATCACAATTTCAAAAGCCGTGCCGATTGCTCTTGCCGTTGTATTCGGATTTTGTGCTGTTGCCATGATAGGAATTATGGTTTATTTCAGCTGTATTGACACCAAAACCGACCTCGGCAGTTTTGAAAGAATTATCCGCTTTAACGATATATGGGGTACGCACAGAGGCTTTATGTGGATAAGGTCGATATGGATTTTCGGCGACGCTTCATTCATTGAAAAGCTGTTCGGCGTAGGTCCGGATATGTTCTACTCCGCATTCAGTCCGTACTTTAACGACCTTTCAAAATACGGTGACAGCTCAACAAATGCCGCTCATAACGAATATCTAAACTACCTTATCACAATCGGAATTACGGGACTGCTCTCCTATCTTGCCATTGTGTGCGGTACGATTAAGAACGCAGTTAAGTATGCAAAGGAAAATCCGATGCTGATTGTGTGCGTTTCGGCCGTTATCTGCTATGCTGTTCAGGCTGTTGTAAACCTTTATCAGCCGATTACAACTCCGCTGTTTTTCATCTTCATAGCTTTGTGCGAGGCTTTTGTAAGAAACGCCAAGGCTGAAAAATCTGCCGTATAAATATTATGACTGCATTTCAATTCGGATAAGAAGATTCTGCATTGACTCGTTGCGGTCACGGCGGTATCGTCCCAGCTCGTAGAGGCTGTCGGGATTTTTAGTAATTATATTGGGCTTTTCCGTACAGGTTAGTGTACACGAAAAGCCCATTTCTTTTATCAGCTTTTCGGTCAGGTCATTTTTTGCACCGAACGGATATACAAAACAGGTCGGTTTTTTTCCTGTTGCATTTTCAAGCAAGCCTTGAGCTTTGACAACATCTTCTGTAAGAATAGATTTATATGCTTCATCACTCTCCCCCGCTTTTGGCAAAACACCCTTTCGTGATTTCAAAGAATGCATATCGTACGAATGATTCTGAATTTCAAAATAGCCCGAATCGGACATTTCTTTCATATCGTCAAAAGTTATATGCCCGTAGGTCACGGAAATGTCCTTGGTTTCGGTGAATTTTTCGGACACTGAGGCAATCGGAGATATGACCGCCTTGCAGTTGTATTTTTCAAGCAAAGGGAGTGCATAATAATAATTATTATAATAGCCGTCGTCAAAGGTCAGCATAATGCATTTTTCGGGCAATGATTTTTTGCCGTAAACATAATCGGTAAGGTCTTTTACAACAACGGTTGTGTAGCCGTTTTCGGTAAGATATTTTAAATCATTTTCAAAAAGAGTCGGCGAAACGGTGTAGTCATTTTGCAGTTTTTCGTCCTTTAAAAGTGAGTGATACATTATTACGGGCAGTTTTACGCTGTCGGTATCAGCCGTTGTTTCTTTTGTTGCACCTGTCATTACCGATATTAAAATTACCGCAGACAGGAAGAATGCCGTAAAAATGATAATTTTTACTGTTTTGTTTGATTTCACTATATTTCCTCCCAATTCTTTGTGCAAAATTTTTTATTTATAATTCTTTATTGTAAATATAATTAAACAACTGCGTGATAGAATATAGCCAAAGTTAATACTGATTACTGATTTTAGTCAATCGGTACTGACTAATATTGCATAAGGATTTATGAATTATGGCAAAAAGAAATTTCAGCTCAAAACGCAATGCAATTTACAACGCTGTGTGCGGTACGGACACTCATCCGAGCGCACGCTGGGTTTATGATAAATTAAAGCCCGAAATTCCCGACCTTAGTCTTGGCACGGTTTACAGAAACATTGCTCTTTTTAAGGATGAAGGAAAGGTCAGCGTTATATGCAATGTAAACGGTGAGGAGCGTATTGACGGCAACACAGAGCCGCACCCCCACTTTGTATGCAACAAATGCAAGGCAGTTATTGATGTTGAAGACAATCAAAATGCTGATGACCTTGAGTCACAGCTTGCCGAAGAGGGATTTAAGGTAGAAAACAGATTTGTTATCTACTACGGCATATGTCCTAAATGTTCGGCAGAAGTACACTAATATTTATTACAAAGGAGAAGTAATTATGAAATGGTATTGCACAGTATGCGGTTATGTTTATGAAGGTCCCGAAGCTCCCGAGGCTTGCCCTGTTTGTAAGGCACCGAAGGAAAAATTTAAGCAGATGGACGAGGAGGCATCTTTCGCAACAGTTCACGAGGTTGGCGTTGCTCAGGGCGTGAGCGAAGATATTCTCAAGGATCTCAGAGCTAACTTTGAGGGAGAATGCAGCGAAGTCGGTATGTATCTTGCAATGGCAAGAGTTGCAGACAGAGAAGGCTATCCCGAGGTTTCTGCCGCATTTACAAAGTATGCTTTTGAAGAGGCTGAACACGCTGCCAAGTTTGCAGAGCTTTTAGGCGAAGTTCTTACAGACAGCACAAAGAAGAATCTTCAGATGCGTGTAGATGCAGAAACAGGTGCTTGCGAAGGTAAGTTTGACCTTGCAAAGCGTGCAAAGGCTCAGAACCTTGACGCTATTCATGACACAGTTCACGAGATGGCAAAGGATGAAGCAAGACACGGCGCAGGCTTTAGAGGTCTTCTTAACAGATACTTTAAGTAATCATTAAAAAATAAAAAATCAAAAAGTCAGCTTGATAATCGTATGACCAACAACTAACCGATTACACAACAGACTTTGAACAGGAGATTTGATAGTATGAAATATGTATGCGATGTTTGCGGATATGTTTACGATCCTGAAATCGGCGATCCCGATAACGGCGTTGATGCAGGCACAGCATGGGAAGATGTACCCGAGGATTGGGTATGCCCTCTCTGTGGTGTAGGCAAGGACGAATTTTCCGCAGAAGAATAATTAACAAATTGGCAATTTGGGAGCAGGCAATGCTTGCTCCCTTTTGTGTGTACGGGAGTAAATTATGAAAAAATTGATTTCGTGGAATGTAAACGGACTTCGTGCCTGTATTACAAAGGGCTTTGAGGACTTTTTTAAAGATGTTGACGCAGATATTTTCTGTCTTCAGGAAACAAAGCTTCAAGAGGGACAGATTGACCTCTTGCTTGAAGGATATCATCAGTATTGGTGCTATGCCGACAAAAAAGGCTATTCGGGAACGGCTATGTTCACAAAGGAAGAGCCTTTGAATGTATGTTACGGGATCGGCATTGACGAACACGACCATGAGGGCAGAGTTATCACGGCAGAATTTGACAATTGCTTTGTTGTCACCTGCTACACTCCAAACTCGCAAAGCGAGCTGAAAAGGCTTGATTATCGAATGAAATGGGAAGATGATTTCAAGGCATATCTGAAAAAACTTGAAGAAAAAAAGCCGGTTATTATGTGCGGTGATTTGAATGTTGCACACAAAGAAATTGATTTGAAAAATCCGAAAACCAACCGTAAAAATGCAGGCTTTACCGATGAAGAGCGTTCAAAGATGACAGCGTTGCTCGATGACGGCTTTATCGACACCTACCGCTATTTCTATCCCGATACAGAGGGCGTGTATTCGTGGTGGTCATACAGATTCAAGGCTCGTGAAAAAAATGCGGGCTGGCGTATTGACTATTTTATCGTTTCAAAAGCTCTTGAAAGCAAGCTTGACGGTGCAAAAATCCATACCGAAATTTTAGGTTCTGACCATTGTCCCGTTGAACTGACGATTGACATTTAAAAAGCAAAATAAAACCCCGACACAGCATACACCGTGTCGGGATTTTTTGTATATTATGAAAAATTTTCAAGACTGACAATACAAATTCCAAAAGTGCCAATTGACAAAACGGGAATTTCGTCTTGACAAATGATTTTTTTGCAAAGAAAATGCTCCGACGCTAAAAAGTATCGGAGCATATATGAGCTTTTTTATAATTAACTGACGGTAATTTTGTTCTGACCGCCTGTTATGTCGGAAAAATTGTTTTTTGCACTTTTAACGAATGCGAAGATTGTTTTCAAAAGCATATTTCTTGTTTTGCTGTCAAGACCTGCAAAGGATTTTAGGATTGTTCCCGTGTTTTTAAGCGGATTTTTCAACATCTCATTAAAGGTTGCGGTTTCGGTCAGCGACAAAAGGGCAAAAACCTCTTTTGTGAACTCCCGTCTTTGAGCAATTGTCAGCGATTCAACAAATTCTTTCAGCGTGTGGTCAAAGAAAACGCTGAAATTTGTAGTGCTTTTCAGCCTGACAAGCCTGTTCTGCTCAATCTCCCACGAATAGACATCGTGTTGGAGAAAACCTTTTTGATTGCTCTTTACAATTGTGTAGCTCTCCTCATGCTCAAACATCATGCCGAAAATGCTTGACTGCGGAACAAAGGTGTAGATTCTGTCGTCGACTTCATAAAATCCGCTGTCCCTGATTTTGTCAAGAGAAAACCCCGGTCCGTCAAAATTGTAAATATAATCAATGTGATTTCTTGATTTTTCATTGGTAAAAGCACCGGCATAAACCGCAAGATTTCCGCCCTTTGAGTGACCGCCGAGGATAAATTTTCCGTTGAGCATACGGACTGCCTTTTCAAAATAATCAAGAGCCTTTTTCTGTGACGGCAACGGAAATGTGAAGAACATATTGAAGTCCTCCTGCCAGCCGACAAGAGAATTGTCCGTTCCTCTGTATGAAATAAAATAATTCTTTTTGAGAAATTCAAAAGTGATTGCGGAAAACTGCATACTTACATCGGACTCAACCTCGTTTACATACCCCGAAACAAGAATTTTGCCGAATCTCTTGCTCTCTGCCGTCGCTTTCAAAAGGTCGGCGTCACCCTTCCACAATAGATTTTTCTCGTAATCATCGGTTGCAAACACACGCATTGCCGCCTGTTCAAGGGTAATTTCATCAAACAGACAGGACGATACCGCACCGTCAAAAGGAAGATATGAAAGCCGTGAAAGCACAAGTGCGTCAAGCTCGTTAAAACCGTCCTGTTCAAATGTCAAATCGCCTCTCCGACTTATGTAATCAAATATGTCAGCCATACAAATGCCTCCAATCTGTTTTCTCTCTGTAACTATTGTACCACTTTGTACTAATTATTTCAATACAATTTTGAAAATTGAAAAAGAAAAGGACAAACGAATTCGTTCATCCTTTAACAGTATATGAAGTTATCTGAATTTTGCGATTTCTTCAAGAAATTGTTTTCCGAATTTTTCAAGCTTTGTTCTGCCCACACCCGAAACTTCAAGCATTTCATCGGGTGTTTCGGGGCATTTTTTGCACATATCAATCAGTGTTGCATCGGTAAAAATAACATAGGCAGGAACGCTCTTTTTGGATGCAATGCCTTTTCGCAAAGCCTTGAGTGCGTCAAGTAAATCGGAATTGACAGGCACTTCGGGGCGGTGCGTTTTGACAACCTTTTCGGAGTTTTCAACTTTCTTCATCACAAGCCGTTCCCGTCCGAAAAGCACATCTCGGCTCTTTGGCAGAAGTTTTAGAACCTCGGTTTCATTGTCGGATGAAATATACTCCTTTTCGGCAAGAAAGTCAATTGTGCCGAAAATATGCCTTGCCGTAACCTCTTTCATTATTCCGTAGGTTGACTGATTGTTAAGCTCAGCTTTTAGAATTTTCTCGCTTTTACTGCCCTTTAACACATCACAAATCACGGTTTTGCCGTACCTTTGTCCTGTTCTTGCAATACACGACATAATTTTTTGAGCATCAATTGTGACATCAACAAGCTTGTGAACGGAAAGGCAGTTGGAGCATTTTCCGCAGTAAGCCTTTTTTTCACCGCCGAAATACCGCAGAATAAATCCACGCAGACAATCGTTTGTTGTGCTGTAAAAGGTCATATATTTTAAGCGTTCAAAATCACGCTCACGAATTTGCTCGTTTTCTTCAATTGTAAGCTCATCGTTGCCCTCGGAATTTTCAATCATAAAGCGATTTAGGCGAACATCCTTAGGACTGTAGAGCAAAATACAATCAGCCTCACTGCCGTCACGACCTGCCCGTCCTGCCTCTTGATAGTAGCTTTCAATGTTTTTCGGCATATTGTAATGGATTACATATGTAACATTTGACTTGTCAATTCCCATACCGAAAGCATTGGTTGCGACCATAATATTTTTTCGGTCAAAAACAAAATCCTCCTGATTTTTCCTGCGTTCGTATTCATCAAGACCTGCATGGTATCTTGCCGCCGAAAAGCCGTTATCGCAGAGCAATTCGCAGACAGATTCAACATTTTTTCGGGTTGCACAATAGACAATTCCCGACCTGTCGCCACGCTCCCGAATGAGGTCAATAAGTTTTTCGTCCTTTGACGATGACTTTATTACACCAAAGAAAAGGTTGGGGCGGTCAAATCCCGTTGTAATTTCAAACGGATTTTCAAGCCTGAGAATTTTCTTTATATCTTCTTTTACATCATTTGTAGCCGTTGCGGTAAATGCTCCGACAATCGGACGATTTGCAAGGCTTTCAACAAATGAAATAATTTTGAGGTAACTCGGTCTGAAATCCTGTCCCCATTGTGAAACGCAATGAGCCTCGTCAACTGCAACCATTGAGATTTTTATCTTTTTACAGACGTCGAGAAATCCGTCAGTCAACAGCCTTTCGGGTGCAACATATATGATTTTGTATTTTCCGTGTTCAACATTTGAAAGCACTCGGAGAAATTGCGGATATGAAAGCGAGCTGTTTATATATGCCGCAGGAACTCCCGACTGAACGAGTGAGCCGACCTGATCCTTCATAAGCGAAATCAGAGGTGACACAACAATTGTCACCCCGTCAAAAAGTAATGCGGGAATCTGATAGCACATAGACTTGCCCGCACCTGTGGGCATAATGCAAAGTGCATCTCTGCCGTCAAGCAAAGCGTCAACTATCTGTTCCTGTCCGTCTCTGAAAGAATCGTGTCCGAAGTAATCTTTTAACACGCTTAATTTATCACTCATCTTTTTGCCCTTATCTATCATTCTTTATTGGAATTATAATTGTTGTATTCCCGTTCAATCCAAGCCATAAGCAGATTTACAATTTTCTGCTGTTCGACCTCGTTAAGCTGCTTATCCCTTGCAACTCTGTACCACTTGTTAAGACACCCTCTGCAACAACAGGCACAGGCGTGCTGTGCGATAAAAACAGGGTGTCCCCTCATAGGCGTTTGCTTTCCGTCATTCGGAATATATTTTGGTGCAAGCCGTGTTCTGACAAAATCTTCTGCATGGGAGCGGATTTTATTCATTCCCTTTTCATTAATATAGTCAATATCCTTTTGCTTTAAATGAAACCGACTGCGAAAATCAGATTTTTTCAGTTTGTTTAGTGCCTCATCTATCGTTTGCATTGTTCATGCCTTCTTTTATTGTCATACCTTAATTATAAACAATTACTACGGTAATGGCAAGAAAAAATGCACTCATTTTCTGTTACAGAAAAAAACAACCCCACGATTATTTTACCGTGGGGTTGTTTTCATAGGGTTGCTTTTCAATTATTTTTAGAGATTAAACATCTTTGCAATATTTTTCAGCAAGGGCAAAGAACGCTTTTTCGAGCGAATCCAAGGTTTGTTCCGTCATACTGACCGACATACTGTTTTTGTCGGAAAATATGATTTCAACGATTGTAACCGTGGCGTCATCGACTGTCAGTCCTTTGTTTTTCGGATTATATTTTTTCAGAATTTCCAATGCGTCTTCGGCGGTATCACACAGCAGTCTCATATCCGTTTCGTCGATCAAAACATTTTCAAAAGCGATATAACCGCATTTGCAGATAGCGTCAAAAAGGAAATTTACACCTTCTTTTCGCACATAAAAAGAACAGCAGTAATCAAAATTTGAATGATTTTTTGAATAGCTCACGGATACAATTTCTTTTTTTACACGCGTTTTTCGTTTGGAAATATTATGAAATAACGGCCGTAAAGTCATATTGGTTATGTCATGGCAGCCCCGCAGAACGGGCAGAATTTCGGCGGATTGCCGTCAGGCTTATATCCGCAAGCCGAGCAAACAATTGCCGCAGCATTTTGCGGAGTAAACGGCTGTGAAACTTGCTGATTTACTGTGTTGCTCTGCATAGGCATTCCGTTCTGCTGATAGCCCATATTGTTCTGCATGGGCATTCCGCTTTGCTGATAACCCATATTGTTCTGCATAGGCATTCCGCTTTGCTGATAGCCCATATTGTTCTGCATGGGCATTCCGCTTTGCTGATAACCCATATTGTTCTGCATGGGCATTCCGCCTTGCTGATAACCCATATTGTTCTGCATAGGCATTCCGTTCTGCTGATAACCCATATTGTTCTGCATGGACATTCCGCTTTGCTGATAGCCCATATTGTTCTGCATACCGTTCCTTATTTGTTCACACAGTCTCATTAACTGCATTCCGTCATCAAACGCTCTCATAAGCTCATTCCTTACAGTACCGATTGACGAATCAACATACATTGATATATCGGTTATGAAAGGATGATTTACGATGAATTTTGCTTTTAAAGAAGATATTCTTTGCGGTGATGACGATGTGTTTGTATCACGAACATACAGCTGAAGTGCAAGCGGAACATCAAGCATACCGTTTTGCCCCGAAAATGAGTTTGTTGTATCAAACTGACTGCCAAAACCGCTGTTCCTGCCCTGACGGTTATCATAGCGGTCATACTCATCAGGAATTCCGTCACGGTCGGAATCCTGCAGAGTTGTATATCCAAGCTCAAGCCAAAAGTCCTGAAGCTGTGAAAAATCAAAAATTTCAGGATTGCTGTTTTTGAAATCTCTGCCTATTGTAAAATAGAATTTTCTGTTATTAAAATCTACAACAAGCTTTTCGTTTGTACCGGCACTTGCCGACTGAACAAATGCCGAATATTTCTGTCTATTCTGTTCACGCTGTTCAAGATGAGTTTTAACATCAGCTATTGTTCTGTTTTTCCAGCCTGATGAAAGCGAACTGAGCTTGTGCTTACAGTCGCTGCAAAGATAACCGTCTGAAAGCTTTTGCCTTGTGAGGGCGTTTACCTTGTCACCGCAAAGGTCACAATATTTCTTTTCAAATAGTCCCATAAACTTTCTCCTTTACAAAAGATTCACGATTTTCTTCTGAATATTTGTAGCATCAATAATTGATATTGTGCCGTCACCGTTTGTGTCTGCAATTTTAAAAGTGTAATCGTCAAATTCTTCAAGCCCGACAATGTATTTTTGAACCAAGGTTGCGTCCACAACATTAATAACACCGTCCATATTGACATCATACGGAACAGTAATTTTTACTACAAGGTTAACATCTTTCTTAACAACATTCGCTTCATATACCCGTGTTACGCATTGCGGTTTGCTTACAGTAATGACATATTTGCCTGGAACTGTTTCATAATACACATATAAGGGTTTTGCATTACTGTTTACCGTTTCATGTGTATAGCTGCCATTATAGACGCCGTCAGGAGTGTATCTATCAAACTTAACAGTAATAGTGTCATCCGGTAAGCCGCCCGTTCTTAAATCCAGTATAATACGGGCCTTAACCTTTTGCGTAACTTTAACCGATACACTGTAAATGACATCACCGTTCTCACCCGTGACAGCACACCTGAAATGAGTTTCATCAAAATCCGTATTCGGTCTGATGGTCAAAGCATTTGTTTTTGTACCCTTGAAGGAAAATTTGTTTGATGTGGATGAGTTGTCACTTATGTTGCGCCACACAGTTCTTGTTACACCGGTGGGTGTTCTTCTCCTTACTTTCATCTGCCACTGATAGCTTGCGGCATTGTTGGCAGTAACCGATATAGTTCCTTCTTTGCCTTTCATAATTTCTGCCTCAGTGAACTGATGTGAAAATGAAGGTGATTTATCTGCAACAACGTAATATGCCCAAATATAATATTGACCTGTGGTTTCATCCTGAAGAATTGTCGCCTGACCGTCGTCGTTGTACAAACCACATACTGCGTTCTTGGCAACCGCATATCCTCTGTTCATATTAAAGTATAGCTGACAACAATACATACCGCTGTCAAAAGCTTCTCCGTCGTTGAGCTTTCTGCCAACTTTGTTGTTTTTGTACTCATACCACTCAATATAATCAAAACTGTAGTAAGTGCTGTTTATCGGAGTTGCCGTAGTTGAGGGGATTTTCCGCTGTTCAGGTTTCTCCAAGCCTAAAAATCCAATTGTAGGAATTTCTGTCTTCTCAAGAAGTCCCGGAAAGTTACATTTTCCCGAATAAAAAGTACCGCTCTTTGAACCCGTTACTTTACATCTAAAGACAACATCTTTCCACCCTGAGTCAGGTCCTACAAGTTCTGCGTAGGTCTGAAATTTAAGATGGTCTGTAAAAACACCCGAAAATTTCGAGTCGGGGTTGTTGGTTTTATCGGAGAGGTTAACCCAGCTTAGGCTCGGATGCTTTGCCTGCCATTGATAGGTAAAGGTTTCGTCTGTACTGCCGCCGTTTACTCCCACGATAATGTTAAGGACATCTCCTTTGTAAACCTCGGTGTCGATATATTTGATATAAGCCTGAGCCGCCGCATTTGCGGTTATGGCTGTCATAGGAAGTGTTGTCAACAGCATGAGAAAGCATAAAACAACACTCGAAATACGCTTTGCTTTTTTCTTGATTTTCATAAAAATCCCTCCTTCATGCCCAAGGATCAACCGAAGCCGGAGTTCGTATGTCGGAGAGTGCAAGATTGCGCCACAAGAACCATTGATTGCCCTTTCTGCGAAGCTCAATCGGACGAGGTGAATCTGCTCCCGACGACTGAACCTGAACCTTTGCATAACCCTCGCTCTGATAGGTATATGCATACTCGGAAACGGTTATTTTGTACGGAACATTCGGTGTATAATCGTTCTTCACGGATGAACCCTCAAAATATGAGCGAGGAATATATCCCCTACCCTTGATTCTGTCACGCAAAAACTGAATATCCATCCCGTTCATCGGCTGAGGTCCTTTTAATACATTAAGCATTTCTATTGTGTTTTCCGGACTTTCATCATATTCAAGCAACACAAGCATTGCAAATGCCGCTGTTGAAAGAGGTGACGAAAAGTCAAGCTCCGGCATTTTTTTGAGTTCATCTGCATTTTTCGGATAATCGGCAAATACAAATGTTTTGCTTTTGTGCATCGCATTGTTTACCGCTCCCGAAACGGCCTTTGAAACATTGTTTTTTACAGCCTGATTTGTCATATTTTTTAAGCTGTCAAATATACCCATAAACAGTACCTCCTTTTTAAAGTGCGTCAAGTGCGGCGGCAAGATAATCTGCCGTTACAGATGAATAAAAAAACGAGCTTATTTTTCCGAATTGTTTTGCCTGTTTAACCTTGTCGGCAAGGTCGGGATATGCCTGTTCGTCACAGAGCAGAGCCGTTTTACAGCTTGGCAAATATTCCTTTACTTTTCCACAAAGCTCAAGCCGTTTCTCAATAGTTGAATCGGCAAGTCTTGTGACATCCATAAGTAAAACATCAACTCTTTCTGCAATGCACAAATCAAGAATTTTCCCGTCTTGATTCGGTGAAACATTTTCAATACAAAATCTTCCCTTCTTTACAAGGGCATTTTGAATAGCCTCACTGAGCAAATTATTCTGAACACTGAGCAAAATTCTCTTCAACGGACATCACCCCTTTTCACCTATATCTTTCACTTATATTGTACAATTTTGCGATAGAATATGAATGTGCCAAACGGCATATTTCACAACATAAACAAAAAAAGCACAGCTGCCCGATTGTTCGGACAGCTGTGACCTTGTGCTAAAAATATTTACGGTGGGTAATTAAAAGGGGGGTAAATAATAAAATAATTATGCTTTGTTCTTAACAGCGCCTATAATGTAAAGTACAGGGATAGCAAGACCGCAGATAAGAGAGAATACATTGAACTGTGATCCGCCTATCATGCTGATAATTTCGCCTGCAATACACATAACAGCAACAACAACGCCCCATACAATACATGTATTTGCCTTGTGCGGAAGTTTTGCGTTGATAACGCCGATAATACCTGCAACAAACTCAGCAACCGCACTGATAAGTGCGAAAACGCCGCCGACATAAAGCATAGTCATATCGTATGTACCGTCGTTAAAAGCTGCAAGTGCGGCGATACCGAGAATGGCGATGATTGACACAACCAATGCAATAGCACCGAATACAATCATAAGGATTCCCGTTACTTTAAGAAAAGTTGAACCTTTTGCCTCCATAGTTTTTCCTCCTGTCATTAAATAATAAATTTTATGCACCTTTGTCTTTGATTATTAATCGGACAAAGATAGCGTTTTGCACAAAAGATATTCACCGTCTGAGCAGTTTATATCCTGTAATTGTATTATACTGTTTTAACAGCAAAAAAATATGTGCCAAACGGCACATATTCAGAAAAAAGTATTTATTTGTCGTTAATTCTATCGTCAAGGATTACAAGTCCCGCCTCTCTTGCCTTTACGGCAAGCTCCGTTCTTGACTTAAAGCCTGTTTTTTCAAGCATATACTGTATATAGTTCTTGACAGTACCCGGAGCAATGTAAAGTCTTTTGGCAATTTCCGTGTTTGTATCACCGCTTGTCAGTTCACGCAAAACCTCAAGCTCCCTTTCGGTAAAATCCGTACTCATTGCGTTGCCGAATTTAATTTTCGGCGTTGTGTCGGGAAACACACGCTCACCGTTCATTGTTCTGTCCATAAGTTCAATAATAGGTTCGGAACTTACCTCTTTGTACCAAAAGCTGTCAACCCCTGCATCCTTGGCACGCTTTAGATAGGAATATTCGGGCATTGAGGTAACAATGATTATCTTAATTTTCGGGAACTTTGCTTTTATTCTTTCAGCCGCCTCAAGACCGTTTGCTCCCATTGAAGTGCATATATCCATTAAAATCAGGTCAACATCGGAATTTTCACAATGATAATCCGTCATATCGGCATTACTTATTGAGCCCGCAAGCGTATAGTTTTCGCTTTGGTTTACATACATTTCAAATAAAGTTCTCGGCATTGACTGATCTTCAACTATCAGCACTCTTGTCATACTGCAGCACCTCGCTTTTCGGTATTGTGATTTCAAGAACAAAAATTTCGGAAATCGATATTTTCATGCTTCCGCCGATTTGCTCCGCCTTTTTTCTTACGGAAGAAAGTCCGCCGCCCTCATTGATTTTTTGAGGCGGTTTTCTGCCGTTATTTGCAAATTTAAAAATATATTTTTCACCGTCGTCAAGACTTTCAAGAATCATTTTATCTGCTTTTGCGTGTCTTGCTGCATTGTTAAGGCATTGCATTGTTGCAAAAGTCAGAACCCGTGCAACCGCATTGTTATCAGTCGGAAGATTTCCGACTGTTTCAAGCGTTATTCCGACAAGCTTTGCGGCATTTTCAATATCCTTAGCAAAGTTTTCGTCTTTGCAATCATTCTCTGCGGTATTCAGAACAGAAATATTGTTTTTCCACATTTCAAGTAATTTACTGTTATTTTCAGACAGAGTGCCGTTTTCAAGATATCTTCTTGTTGTTATCAGCGTACTGCCGAGCCTGTCATGAATTATCTCTTTTGTGCGAAGAATTTCTTCTTCTCTTGTCAGGTCACAGACCATTTCATTGTATTTTTTCAGATGAGCATTAACCTTTTTTAACTCGCCTATTTCATATTCCAAGGTTGATGTAAGCTTTGTAAACTCTGTTATATCGGTTGCCGCAAGCTGAAAATACAGTTTTGAAAAAATTTCCGTTTCCGACAACGAAAAGCTGAAAACCCTGCCGTCCTTTAATCTGACTGTAAATGCCCCGTCATTTTCATATTGAGAAGCCTCTTTTATCTTCTCTCTGAAGGGCATTGCAACATTAAGCGATTTTCCCGTGAGTTCAAGGCATATGCTTTCCATAAGATTATTTTTCAATACAACAAGTCCGTTTTCGTCAAAATAGCAAAGTCCTGTCGGCAAGCCGTCAAAGCTTTCTTTAATTGACATTGCGGTAATATCGGTATTCCTGCAATGATGAAGCCTTACCGTTATGTACACAGACATTATCGCACAATATGCCGTTATGCCGACAGACAGAGCAAATGGCATTCTGCCAAAAAATTCAGCCATTTTATTAATTTGGTTATCATAATATATTTTACTCAAGACATGAGTGCTTACCAAAAACATTGTCAAAGAGATTACTGCAATTATAACCGCTGAAATCGGTTTCCACAACCTGATTTTATAAAGAAAAGATTGCGTTGCGTTGTATATTGCCGCACAGGCAACAACAAATTGCACACTCATCAATATAACACAAACAAACGAACGCATTTCAAGGATGGATGTCATATGTCATCACCTCCGCTTTGCATACGAACAAACACAAACAGAGTGTCGGCGTCATATTCTGTGGTGACATTTCCGCCGAGTTTTATAATATCGTCAAGTAAATCATCGGGGATTTTCATTTCATTTTTGCTGTCACAATTGATTTTTAAATCAATAAATCTCTCATTGACTTTTAAATTAAACAGCAACGCATCTGTGCAGTTCATTATGTGCCTTATAAAAATCCCGATAAATTTAAAAAGTGCAATCGTTTTTTCGGCTGAAATTTCTCCCGAAACATTACTGAAAAACGAGCACGAAATTCCGTAGACAGAAATGTACTCGGCAAGTTCTCGGATACTGTTTTCAAGCTCAAAAGCATTCAGCATTTTTCTGCTTTTTGCCATAATGAGCAGATTGCTTATTCTCTTGATGTAAACATTAACAACACAGGCACCGGCATAATCAGCCGAAACATCTCCCCTGTTGTTTTCAATATTTTTGAGTACATTTTCAAGGTCGCAAAGCTGAGGGCGGATAAATTCGGTTATACTGTCATAGAGCTTGTTCTGTTCGGTTACTGCCGCTCTTCGTTTTTTCAGCTCTGCCTCTGATTTTAAGATTACATTGTATTCCGAAATCTGCTCTTTTACTTCCGAAAGTTCTCTGTTAATTCGGTTAATTGCCGATATATCTTCCGTCCAAACTGCCTTACCGCCTTTTATATTATGCTTTTTAAGAATTATATTTTCATCAATCACAACACTGTTACCGTTTTGCAGAACAACATCTTTTGAAACATTTGTTGCGTTTTTAGAGCGGTATTTCACATTGCCCTCATTGTCAAATATGAGAGTGTTAAGATTTGACGCATTGAAAAAATCGCCGTAACCCGTATTTGACGGCACAAGACCTATCTGAATAAGGCTTTCCCATAAAGCAATTGAGGCAAAACAGAACACCTCGGGAACATTGTAAATTCTAAGTCCCGAATATCCGTGATTCAGATTATTCCAGAGTGTGTAAATTATTGCGACAAGAATTATTACAATCGGAATCCACAGCTTTTTGCGTGTTGCGGAAATTCTGCATCGATTGATTGAAAGCACAATTGACGAAAGTACAAGTATAAAAATCCACACTGCAATTACATAGTAAACAGGACCGTAACTGTATTGTTTGTTCCAATTGTAAAAATCGGGTTCAAATACAAAAGCAAGCTGATGAAAATCGTTCGTCATAACAAGCAGCACAAGAACGGCGGCAGGTATAATCAAAAGATATTTTCGGTTATTTGTATTTTCAGGCTTACCGATATTCAGCATTGCAAAAAACATCATAAGCGGCAAAAACACCATTGCTATGTAATATGAATACCAAAGATACCGTCCGTATGTGTTGATGTCGGCAGGGCTGTTGTATTTTATGGCACGAAGAGCCATCCACAAGAGCATAAGCGCCGCAGATATCACAAGGCAGATTCGTATATTCTTCTGAACAATGCGATATGCAACAGACACACCCCAGCCTATAATAAGCCCGGAAAAGATAATAACATCAAAATTTTCAATATAATTATCCGCCGAGGAAGTAAGATGAGAAAAAATTCTCACCGCACCTCCAAACAGGAATATAACTATCCCAACAACAGTCAGAAGCTTTGTTTTGTCAACTTTGCGAACCATATGCCACCCGTCAGTTATTTCAAGTTTAATTTCAGCAACATAATTTTTTTCAAAACACCAATGTTGCACACTATTTTACTACATAATAACACAATAAAACGGATTATACAATTCATATTTACCGCAAATTTAAACGAAAAAGTAAATAGTTAATCCCCAAAGTAATTTCCACGGTGAAACTTACTTTGGAAATTAACGCACTGAAATCTTCCTTGTTTTGGACTGTAATCAATCGTGGTATTCTTAACAAACTTATTAAACTACAAAAGGCACATAACCGAAAGTGATAACGGTTATGTGCCATATTGTTTTTTGCAATGCTGTTTTTTCACAGTCCACGAGTAAAATTTGTACCCTAATTAGATTTACACTATTCTCAAACTGCGTGATAAGTGGTTTTGTTACTCTCTCCGTTTTACTACCTTATAGATTTACACTATTCTCAAACCGCCGTCCTCGGAGTGGGTTGCAAGCTCCGGTTTTACTACCTTATAGATTTACACTATTCTCAAACCCTGCGACGAAGCTTTTAGCAAGCCTGCGAGTTTTACTACCTTATAGATTTACACTATTCTCAAACGCTCACATAACACGGCTACACTCGCATTCAGTTTTACTACCTTATAGATTTACACTATTCTCAAACACAAGTGTTTTTGCACATAAAAAAACACCCGTTTTACTACCTTATAGATTTACACTATTCTCAAACATACCTCTTGATATGACTTTTAAAATCAGGTTTTACTACCTTATAGATTTACACTATTCTCAAACGTATATGTACCTATGTTATCACTTTTAAATGTTTTACTACCTTATAGATTTACACTATTCTCAAACATGAAAAAGATTAAAGACATCAAATACGATGTTTTACTACCTTATAGATTTACACTATTCTCAAACCTTTAAATCCCAGCACCGGCGAAAACTACGGTTTTACTACCTTATAGATTTACACTATTCTCAAACCGTCCGGGCAAGGCAAGGCTTCACCTCGTTGTTTTACTACCTTATAGATTTACACTATTCTCAAACATGCAATGAAAGTTATCAAATCGCTTGGAAAGTTTTACTACCTTATAGATTTACACTATTCTCAAACCTCAAATTGAAAATAAAATGCACCCACTATACTGTGCACGGCAAATCTATGAGGATATTTTATAACATTTGTATAATGATTGTCAATAAAATTCGCACAAATCATTATCAATCACAACAAGTTTTTCGTATTCAGAAACTTCTTTCGGCACTGAGTTTTCAATGTTAAGCAAATATATACCGTGCATAACGGCGGATTCCAAAAGATTTTCACATTCACTGTCATCAAGATAAATATGCAGATTTTGAACAATAAAACACTTTATTCCAAGATACTCTTTCATAAGTTTGAAATATCTTAAAAGATGACCGACATTATCATCCGAGGCATCTGCAGGCACAAATGAAAACAATTTTACTAATGCCATTGTTTCGATACTTTCGCAGAACTGAAAATCATAATCATTTTCCTTAGAAAGCTCGCAGCACAAGCTCACACATAAAGCTTTAATTTCTGAAATTTGCGGAAAATATTTTGTATTACACAAATTTTCAAAAAAAGAATTTACCTTAGTCATCATTTTTCTGTCAGAAAATTCAAATGTAAGAACGCTGTCAACATATTTGACTGATTTTGAAAAATCAAGCGGCTTAAAATTTTCAGAAAACACAAACATTTCATTACAATCACATTCACTAACCGAAAGTATTGTATGTCTGAAAAGTTTTTTATTTTCTATAACAAGAGTAACCGCATTGCTTTTTAAAAAATCAAAAGGCTCCGACATATACTTGAAAAGAAATTTCATAGCATTAACAACCTTTCGTCACTGTCAACGGTATCACTTGAATAATCGCCTGTAATTATCTCAATTTTTGAAAACTGTTTTTCGGTAACAGACAAAATCTGAACAAGTCCCTCCGGCGGTTTATTCTTTTTCAAAGCGTCAATTATTGCCGCTGCCGTATTCTGATTCAACGCAAGCTTAACATACACAGATTCCTGCATCATCATAAAACCGTTTTTTATTAAATATCTTCTGAATTTTCCGTAGTTATGCCTCTGTAAAGGAGTTTCAACGGGCAAATCAAATAAAACCATTATTCTCATAAATCTGTAACTCATTTTCCTGCAAACCTTATAAGCGAGGTATCACATTCTTCTATTGCATCAAAAACACTTTTGCAGTATATTTTCACGGCATTTATAAAAGTTTGTGTCCTGCCGTCAATTTTGAATTCATCGTTTAACAAATTGAATATTGATATTTTCTCTTCTTTTTCAAATTTTTGAGGATTCATATCCTTTACCGATATGTCAACGAACGGGCGAAAAGGTTCCATTAAATCACAGCTCAGGTTATATTGATTAAACATATTATCGTGAAATAATCCCAATTGTGTGAGATATCCGTTTGCTGTAATTTCTCGGTTAAAAACAGAAAGAACAATACTGTAGCCATAATTCAGAGCAGCATTTATAGGACATTCGTCATTGCGACTGAATGATTTACCGAACAAGGCATTAAAATACACCTTGGCGGCATGTCCTTCTCTGTTTGATTTATCATTAAGTTCAAGCTCATCTATATATCCCATAAGCATACTGCTTTGTGGAAGTTTGTATATTTCAAGAACCTTAGCTTGATTCTTAATTTTTTCGGCTACAATCTGAGTCCACACACATTGCTTTACCGCTTCATTCCACGCAATTTGTCTTTTAATTTTAAGACTGCAGTCGTGACTACCGTAATATGGCGTAAGTTCCGAAAGAGGATTGTGCTTTTCATCGCAGAATATGACCTTTACTTTTTTCTTGATAAGCTCACAAAGGAGAGCGGCAGTAACCGAAACAGCCGTACTTTCAATAACAAGCACGGATATTTCACTTATATGCACCTTTACCGTGCTTTCAACATCACGCACAACAAGGTGTCCCATGCTGTAATCCAGCTTTGATGTTTTCGTAATTACTACCGTTCTCCAACTCATCTAAATATCCTCTTTTCTGATAACTTACATATGTAACAAATCAATCTTCTTCTCAAACAAACCTGTTACCGACTGATGAACAAGATAAATCGACTTTACACCTTTAACCTCCGACAATACGGAATTTAAACCAACTCTTCCCGAAGAACTACCCTCACCAATATATGTAAGATTTCCTAAAACAGCATTACAATGTATGATTTTGAGTATTTCTGTAAGAACAAAACATTGTTTTCTAATATCCAGTTTTTCAAAAGCATCACGATGAGATGCAATTTTAACACCCATATCACCGAATTTAACCTTTAGAATTGTATCTGTCATTTTAGAGGTTAAAATATCAAACAACTTCAAATTCTCATCGGCACTCACTTTGTCAAGCTCTGTAATATTGTAATTTTCAGGCTTGGAATTCAACTTAACGACATTTCTGATATATTTTTCTGTATCATAACTAACTGTTAACTGCATGGCTGGTTTGTATATAATTTGCTTACCAGTCTTGGCACTTATATGCATTCTGAAACCGTCAATTTCAATGCAGGCATTATATTTTACAACGGGAATCAGAACCACAGGATTTTTCAAGCCAAGATTTTCACTCAGATATTTTTCAGGGTTTGCCTCATACCGAGCCTTAATGTAAGAATCAATTGCAACAAGCTGACGCATTTCTTTGCCCTTTTTGCCCTCGTATTTAACAAATGAAAAGTACGAAGATGCCGGCTTGTCATAACCTCCGTATTTACTGATATCCGAAAGCGGAGAGTTCTGTTTTAGTGAAACCTGACCGCTTCCTTTTTTCAGAGGATTCATCTTGAAAAGTCCGCCGTTTCTTGTTAAAGCATACCTTGTAAAACGGATATTGTTCTTGTTCATAGTCTTTCTGACAATTTTGATTGACTTATTATCATCAATTGACCATGCGTTCGGTGTATTAAAACTGAACATTTTGTTTAGGCTATAAGCTTTGGTTTTCAAACCTTCGATAAATATGGACTTGTTGTGTGTACAGCGTTCGTTATACACATTGCCGACAACAACATTTAAATATGCATCTTTTGCATGGTGAAAATCGTTTACTTCTCTGCATTTTAAGAAATCATATTCGTGTCTGAATTCAGAAACCGTTGACGCTTTTACATACACAATTTCAGTATCGGGATACAATTCTTTAAAAAGTGACGCAACTGCTTTTGTTGATTGAGATGTTTCAACAATCTGTCTTGCAATAAAATCTGAAAGTTCGCTGTCAGTAAGCTCAGTTGCCCTTGTAAGCCTCTCGTACTTTTTCTTGCTAATAAGACCTTTATCCATAAGCAAATGCCAGAAGCCTTTCATCTTTTCACGAATTGAACTGTCAAGCGGATATGTATTATCCTTGTGAGCATTAACCTGTTTCTTTACAAGGACACGGTTATCAAGGCTGTCATCTTTAACTTTTGAACGAGGGAAAATGTGATCCACATCGTAAATGTTTTGATTGTACAATTCCGACAGATTTATCGGTTCTCCCGTGTACATACACTTGCCGAATTGAGTATAGTAAAAATACAGTCTGTCTCTTTTAAATTCATCATCAGGTGTTTTTTCAAGAGATTCCCAGAGTTCGCCCGAATCCTCACTGCACTTTTTATACAAATCTACAAGCTTGGTCTTTCTTGACTCTTTACGGCCTTTGTCGCCTTTCACACCGTCTTTTCTTGTCATCTCAACAAATATCTTTTTAGGTGCATGACCTTGAATTTTGTTGATTTCATGCATAATTTTCAAAGACTGATACACAGGTCGTTTTACCGCAGGAGAAATATAGAGATTCTCCACCATTTTCTCAAGGCTTTGCCCTGTCTGAATACCGTCAAGATAGTTTTGTCTGCTCTGTTCAAAACCGTATTTTGAGCCAAGCAGCTCCATAAGATTATCATTTGTCTGCCATAGTGCATGGATAATGTTAAATTGCAACTCACCTGTATTTTTATCGACATTATAAACTTCGGTAAGAAACTCCTTTGATAATCTTCCCCAATCCTTGTATTTGAGTTTAGAAATTCTCATTATATCTTCATCCGATAATTTTGAACCGAGCTGCCTTTTTAAACGCTTTCTTAAAAGTTTTTTATCATCGCCAAATACAGTTATAGCTTTTATAGCGTCCTCTTTTTCGCTGTCGGTCAGATTAAACTGTGACATTTCAATTGCGGAACGCATACTTGACTTAAAATCACCGTCAATGCCTGTGATATCTGGCGTAATACCTTTTTCGCTTTTTAGATAATTTAGCAAATCTTTTCTTCTGACCTTTTTATGCGTCATAAACAAGTCATTAAATATTGCCTGTTTAAGACTTACATCAGGCTTTTTTCCGTCAAGTCTTAAATTATTCAGTTCATTAAGAACCGTAAAGGTACTGTATAAAATCGAATTCTTAGGTATTACATCCTTCGTTGGAAGATATGTACATTTTGAAGTCAGATTATTTATAAAATTCTCTGCCGATTGCTCTATGTCAACAACACTGTCAAAATTCCACGGATATATTTTTTCATCACTTCTGACAAGCCACGATTTTTGGCTGTGATTATTCAGCGGACCTACATAATACGGTATTCTGAATTCAAAAATTTTGACTATCTTGTCACTTACAGAAATTCCGTTTTCATCTTTTTTATTAAGAAATTCAAGATAAGTTGAAGCATTTTTCAGAATTGCTTTCAGCTCACTCCTATTCACCTGCATAGGAATAACGCCGTTATCTTTTACGACAATTTTCGGCATAAATGTGCCGTTTTCAATCTTATCAAACATTTCTTCATAGCCTGTTTTGTCAAGCTTTTCAAACTTTTTCTTCAGATATTTGCAGAAATCCGCCTGATTTGTACGATACTGAATTACACCGTTTCTGCCGTTTTCTTTGTACTTTCCGCAATATGCCGTATAGTTATCAAGCTTGTCCTTTGTAATTCTAAAGATTTCGCCATATAACGATTTACATCTCTCTTTAACGAAATCTTTGAGCATTTTCAAATCAGAATTATGTTCTTCATATGTTTTGACTTTGGCAAATGAAATATACTTTTCACCGTTCAAAATATCTGCAAGAATTGCCCAGTCATAAACCGCCTTTGCTTTTTCGATAAGTTCAAACTTTTCTTGTAACAAATCACGGTATGTATTTTCATTATCGTCATAACCGCTTTCAAAGGTAATACCGTTTACTTCCTCACTGTCAAACGACTTATAACCGAACATATCGGAAAATTTAACCTTTCTGCCACACATCAAATCTATCAATGCGGTTTCATATGGATTATTTCTTTTACTGTAACCGAAAAGCTTGTATGATTCAGACGATTTTGCTGTTTTCTTCAATGTTTTGTCCTTTAATATTTCTGAAAATCTTAACGAATCATTGCACTCAAATTCAATTTCATATTCTTCTTTTAAGTAAAGTTTTAAATCGTCAAAAAGAGCTTCAAAAGAGGACTCACTTTCAAAATCAGACCCCATATTATCAAACAAGAAATGTCCCCTGTGTTTTATAATATGATGTAACGCAAGATATACAAGTCTTATATCGTGTGGTTGTGAGCTCTTAATCAATTCTTTTCTAAGATGATATATTGTAGGGTAGTCTGTGTGGAATTCTATATCGGTGTAATTACTGTCTGCAAAAACCGCATACGGAACATTTGAAGATTTATCTTCAAGATACAAACAACTTTCTTTTAATCTCTGAAAAAAAGCATTATCAACTTTTGAAATTTCCTCATCAAAAAGCATTTGCAGCCATTCAATACGGTTTCTTTTTCTCAAGCCTCTTCTTCGTGCCGATCTAAGAGTTCTTCTCTCGGCAGCTGAATTACTCTCCTCAAAGAGATCAACACCCCACATAGCATTGCCTTTAAATTTGCAGAGATTGTAATCTGTATCGGCTACTGCATATCCGACAGAATCCGTTCCTATATCAAATCCTACATAATAATCGTCATTAAAATTCTTCATAAATTTCCCCCTTTTCTATTGACAAAGTATTTATTTTGTAATATTATTAAGATAATCTAATTACCTTATTGGATTTACACTATGAGTTCAAATAAAAATTCATTCTATCCGTTGCTTAGGCAACCATCACAGTGTGTGATTTGAGGATTCGGTTTTCCGAATCCTTTTCTTTTGTCTAATTTTAGCACATACTGTAGTTATTTTCAATATCTTTAAGTCATTTTATCCTTATTTTTAGTATATTTTATTCAGTTATACAATTTCGGTATACTTTCTATATATTTTGCATAGTATAACATACTACTATCAGTATGTCGTATTATACATTTTTAAAATCAAAAGATTTCTGCCCCGCCAATTGCTTGCGGAGCGTAACCTTAACCCTCATCAAAGCCCTTCTATTTCAAATATTGCTCTATAATAAAAGTTAGGGCAGAAAAACAGCTGCAAATAAAAAGTAAAAAAAGCAGAGCATATTTTGCCAAAATCCGTTAAAAGGAATTGCTTAAAAACCTGAAACGGAGGACAAAATATGCTCTACAGATATTTTACAGAAAAGCTCTAAAGAGCTTTTGAACGCAAAATCAGGGCAACCAAAAGAACACTTGCCGCTTGTGATGAGGCTTTAAATAACCTCTCTGATGAAGAGCTGTTACAAAAGTTAGAAAAAAATTTCAGCCACTATTCAAGCAAGTTGAAACGGCAGGAGTCAGAACTGAATAGCTTTTGTAAAAGAACAGGATTACTTCCTGACGGTTCTCGTCAACAGGCTTATGGTTTTGGCAGAAGTACTGCTCAAAAAGCGGTGTGGAGAAATAAGAAAGCAGTTGCAAATTCCGCTGAAAAGAGTATAATTAAAACTATAATTAAATCGGTGAAATTTCCTGATAATTGTAATTATTTATTAAAAATCAGAAACTAATTTTGGAAAATATAATAAAAGCGAGTTATCTGCAGATATTCTTAAAGCAATTAACGGTGCAATCGAAAAAAGATTATCCGAAAATGACGATTTCATATTTGATGAAATTAAAATTGCTAAATTTCCTATTGGGAATAAATCTGTATTCATTACTAACTATGAAACAGGTGTACACCCTAAAACTCAGTTGTATTTAAATAGAGATTATTTTTTAAATGTAACATTAGATGAGTTTAATGCTGCTTGTTTGAATTATTACGATTCAGGTTGGTGGCAAAGTGAGAACATCGAAGATTTAGTAAATCACGAAATAATGCATGCTTGCATTAACTACTATAATTCGTTTGAGAAGACTGAACAGTTATATCAATTTTTAAATGAAGATACTCGTGTAAAAGGTTTTTGTAAATTGGTTGATAATATCCTGATGAGTTTCTTAATGAGGTGTATGTTGCTATAAACAAAGGAAAAAGTATAAGCAAGAAATATTTGGATGTATATTATGAATATATAGACACTTATTTAAGGAGATAATAAAATGGCAAATTTACCAAGGTGTAGTAGTTGTGCTAACAGAAAAAACAAATTTGGTACTATATGTAAATATTATTTAAAAGGAATTCCAAAAGAGTTTTTAGCCGAAAAGCAATTTTGCAAGCATTATACAATAGAAACAGAAAGAGCTGAGAGTAATTATGATGATTTGCCTGTAGCAAAAGGTAGATAATTATTTATGCTTATTTTCAATTGTATTGGCTTTAAATGCCGAAAGGTAAAGAGTTACATAGTTGATTGAATAAAAACAAAATTAAACGAATTTAAAAGGGTATTAAAGTGGTGTTTAGAACATTCCTTTTACTTTTACCCCGAAAATTACAGATTATGGTTAGAAGCTCCCGAATTTCGGGGGCTTTTAATATTGCTCAAATATCTGAGCATACACACAATTGCTAATAAATTGAAAGGAGCAAACAAATGGACTTAATGGAAATTTTAAAAACCATGTTTGGCGGCAAAGCGTTAACATTTGAACAGTTTGCAGAAAAGGTGAACAATGCGGCAGACGTTAAGCTCGGCAACCTTGCAGGCGGTCAGTACATTGAGAAAGACAAATACGATGATGTATCAAATCAGCTTGCAAGTGCAAACGCAAATTTTCTTGAGGCTTTGTCAAGAAAAGTGTGCAAGTTATTTTTCTAACTTACACACTTTATTTTACAAGCTCCAATCCGCTGTTTTGTTATTGCTTGAAGGATTATTATTTACACAGAATTTTATGGGGTGCCGTTTGTTTACAACATTCCTTACTGCGGTGACTTACAAATATCTACTTCAATGAACATGATATTCTTAAAAAATTGTTTCAACTTGCTATTGCAATTTACATCCATTAATTTTTCCTCCAATCAATCTGAATTTTTTAATTCAGGTCGATGGGGGGACTTCTGTTTCTATAAATCATAAGTGCCCTTTCTGCTTTCAACGCAAAATGGCAAAAAATAATGCCGACAGTTAATAGCATTAACAGCTATAACTTGTCGGCATTTAAAATCTAAAATTTGACTTTATTTAATCTCCGCAAATATAATCAGTCAACTATGTTATTCAATTCTTCAAATGGTATGTCATGTTTGTTTGCATATTGTTCTGCATATGAGCCTTTTATTCCATAGATTGTGAGCTTATCACAACCTTCAAAGGCATTATCCGCAATATCTTCTGCCTTATCGTAAATGATAATTTTCTCCAGCAAGGTGCAGTTTTCAAAAGCACCCCATTCAATGCTCTTAATATTTTTAGACAAAACTAACTGTTTTAAGGATATGCAATTACTAAATGCATATCGTTGTATTGCAGTAATATTATCGGGAATATTTATACTTTTTAGTGATGTGCAACCGGAAAAAGCACCGTATGCTATACCACGATCAGCAATATTATCCGGAATTACAAGCGTTTCTAATGAAGAACAGCCTGAAAATGATAAACTTTCAATTTCTTTTACATCACCATTAAAATTAACATTTTTCAGACTTTCACAATTCGTAAAAGAGAATTGTTTTATAGTACTTGGGAGTTGTATGCTTTCTAATGAAATACAATGGTCAAAACATCTGTTAAATATATACTCTATCCCTTCAGAAACAACAATCTCTTTTACTATATCGTTATCCTCAAACATTCCTTTCCTTTCTGCTCCCCACAAATTGTATCCTGTAACATATCCGCCTAAAGCATTTACTTTATGGAAAAATATTGTTGAAGGAATTACAACTTTCTCTGACGGGTAGTTTATCTTTACAATTGTTGCCGATTTATTTGTATATCCATCGGTTTCATATGTGTACCCAAACCACCAATGCTCACTTGAACAGCTTTGCAGCAATATAAGTATCACTAACACTACGCACAATATCCCGATAGGTAGTTTATATTTTTTTATTTTTTTCATCATATTAAAATTCTCTCGTAAAAAATATAGTTTTAATTATCAACAAACCGATAATTATTAATTTACAGACTGAATTGTTGTATCCAATTTTTCAAATGGTATGTTATGTTTTTTTGCATACTGTTCTGCATAACTACCCTTTATTCCGCAGATTGTAAGTTTATCACATCCATCAAAAGCGTTGTCCGCAATGTAATCACATTCATCATAGACATTAATTTTCTCTAAAGAAACGCAATCCCGAAAAGCTCCGTCACCTATTTTTATTAAGTCCTCAGGCAGATTCACTATTTCAAGAGATTTGCAACCATCAAATGTCCAGCTCTCAATAATCCTGACCTTTGACGGAACATCAATAGTTTGCAGAGAAGTACACCATTGAAAAGCGTTTGAACCTATTTCTGATAGCTTGTCGGGTAAATCAATATTTGTAAGTGAAGTACATCCTTGGAAAGCCACACTCTCTATACAATAAACATTTTTTGAAAACTTCACATTTTTTAATGAATAGCAACGAGCAAAAGCATTAGTGCTGATTTTGTTAATTTGCTTCGGTAAGTATATTTCTTCAAGCCCGGAACAATCGCTGAAACTAAAGGATTCGGTAATAGTATCTCCGTCAACAATGTTCACTTCCTTTAAATTATCACACCGCACTACGTCAAATGTCGTCATTGTGCCTGGTATAGTAATTTTTTCAAGATTATAGCAATTAGCTATAGCCGGGCCATAAGTTTCCACTACTCCTTCAGGTATTATAATTTCTTTTACAACATTATTTCCCTCAAATACACCTGTAAGAGACACCCCAACTAATGCAGCTTCTTCTACACAACTTAGCTTTTTGACTTTATATGAAGAAATTTCCGAAGGAATTTCAATGGTTTCAGCCAATATATCGGTTTTTATCAATGTAGCGTTTTGATTTTCATCAATTTCAAATGTATATCCTTCAGCAGTTTTTGTTATAGGGTATAGCTCTTTACAACTTGAAAACATTAAAATAAAAACTGTACAAAAAGATATTGCAAATACTATATTTACTCGTATTAATCTAGTTGTTTTCATATATAAAACCTTTCAAAAGTTTGTAGCACTAATTTCAAAGATGAATGAGCAAACATAATTGCTCATTCATCTTTAGAAATTTATAATGAATCAGTTAATCTGGTTCATATGTTGTCCAAATATTATCCTTAAACCACACATCTTGTGTAACCAAATGCCCAGGTTGCAATACACCAGGTATCTGTTTATTCTTCGAATCATTGAACATTACTTTCGGATTTTCCATTCCAATTAATGTTGCAGTGCCATTGAAAAAGTCGCCCTCAAATGTATATCCCTCTCTGTTGTGTTTTCCGTTAATACTAAAATATGCAATAGTAAATACAACAACGCATAGACCTAAAACTAAAGCTATAATGCTCGAAACTATTTTCGATTTTGGCATTATCTCACTTCCTATTCTTTAGATGAAATAAAATTATATCAACAAACAGTTACTCACTAGTTTAGAAACTCAATTGTTGCATCTAATTCTTCAAAAGGTATATTGTGTTCGTTTGCATATTGCTCGGCATATGAGCCCTTTATTCCGCAGATTGTAAGTTTATCACATCTGTCAAAGGCATCATTAGCTATATATTTAACTTCATCATGAATATTTACTTTTTCTAAAAAGTCGCAGCTATAAAACGTCCCACTATTAATAGATGTTACTTTTGGTGGTATAGTAACAAATGTTAGAGAATCACACTCCCTAAATGCATAAGATTCAATTGTATTTATGTTTTCAGGTAAATCTATTTTTTGTAACGCACATTCTGCAAAGGCATCACCTTCTATCTTTTCTACACTACTTGGCAATTCGATAAAACGCAGGTTTTTACAATTACTAAACATTGATTCACTTATTGTTTTTATTCCTGTTTCAAATTCCACAGACCTTAAATATTTACAAAAAGCAAACGCCCTTGTCCCGACTACTCTAACGCTGGAAGGTATATTCACTTCACAGAGACCTGAAGAATAAAATGCATCATTACATATTTCCGTTACACCTTCAGGGATACTCACTTCTGACACATTACTGTCTTCGAATATTCCCCTTTTAGCTGCTCCTGAAAGATTAAGCACCTCATACTCACCTAACTTTGTAACTGGAACTCCATAAACACTTGACGGAATCTTAACATGATACTCTTCACCCGTATATTTAATCAAAGTTGCTTGACCATTATCCACCTCAAACCAATAGTTATATTTTTTTGACATATAATACTCCGTACCATCTGATTTGTTACTCTTCCAAGGATGAAGCAAAAGTATTATTAATGCTATAAATGCTACAATTAATACAATTATCAATATAATTTTAGTTTTTTTATTCATACACTATCACTCTTTTTGTTATAGTATATTGTAATCGGATGACATAGCAAAAGACTCTGTCATCCGATTGCTTATCAAAGTATATTACGGTTTATATGTTGACCATATACCATCTTTATACCACACATCCCGTGTTACTAAGTGACCTTCTTGTAATACTCCTGGTATCTGCTTATTTTGAGAATCATTAAATATTACTTTGGGATTGTCTATACCATATATCGTATAGGTTAACCAATTATCGTACATTTGACTATTCATCAGCGTACCAGGCCATTCCATCAGAATATTATTATCTTCATAGAAGTAAATCCTTGTGTTCCAATACTCCCAATCAGCCGGACGATAAAAATGAACTGTAATTCCTTGTGGCTTTTGACTATATGCAGTTTCATTTACTATCCACATTTCATCTTCTATTATTTCTATTCCTGGTTGATTAATACCGGGATGTTGTTGTCTGGTTGCAGGATCAGTAGTGCTATTATTAAAAATAACTCTCGGATTGTTCACACAGTAAATTGTGTAAACATACCGGTTATTACCACCATCCGGGGACATTTTCTCTCCTGGGAATGGGAGTTCATGGTCATCATCATTATAATAATAGATATGAGGAGGCTTTGTCAAGAAAAGTGTGTAAGTTTTATAAAGATCATAAAAAATTATGTTAATGCCTTAAATCATGTGCTCGTATTTTTTAATACGGACACTGATTTTTTCATTCGCAGCCAGTTGATTTCTGACCATAGGCCAATTTTGAACCTTACTGCCATTCCACTTTTAGTAAAGCTCGGTTGTGCGTAAATAGAGCAATTTGAGTAGTGCGTTTCATTTGGAAAAGCACCCTTTTTTGTAACTTTTCTGAAACTTGAATTTATGCTTTCAACCGCATTGGTTGTACACATAACCTTATGAACAGCACTGCCGTAATCAAAAAGATGCTCGACATGGTTGAAATTTCGTTTCCACACATCAACTGCTCCGTGAAATTGTTTGCTGTGCAAACGGTGAAATACTACATAACGTATTGTGAAATTTTTTGGTAACACAAAAAGTGAAATGAAATAAATCAGCTCACGCCGTAGGCATTTCACATTGCGAAGGAATATTTCACACGCAAAGCGTATTTCACAAATCCGTAAGGATTTATTTCACTAAAAAAACGACAGGTAAAAACCTGTCGTTTTCTGGCTCCCCAACTTACTTTGTAAGGGAGGAAAGTAACTGCCTCGCATACTATGTTTGGTTCTTAAACAGCACTCGCACAATCCCAGTTCACTAAAAGCAGTCCACAGGACTGTTTTCTTAACGCTCACCTTCTCGCCCGATTTAGCAGTAAATTTAGATAAAAAAGAAAACAGAGTAGTCAAAAGACTACTCTGTTTTGGCTCCCCCAACTGGGCTCGAACCAGTGACATCATGATTAACAGTCATGCGGTTTATTTTGAAAAAGTCAGTATTTATCGGCACTTTCGGGCTTTTTAAACTGTGTCTGTAGTAAATCTGTAGTAACTGCTGAAATTAAAAAAATATTTACTTTTTCTAAAAATATTTTAAAAAAGCGCTTGACTTGTCACGCATTGCGTGATATAATATAGATACAATAAAGAAAGGGGACATCAAAATGACAAGAACAGAAAACAAGGAAATTACCGTAAAAGATTGGTTCGCTGACAAGGTGGCAAATGAACTGGGCAAGAACATCACAATGTGCTATGTCTTTGCAATCTTGAAGGAAACAGAAAAAGCCGTATATGCAATGCTTAATGTTGGATGCTATCAGCGCAAGACAATGTGGATCCCGAAGTCTGTTCTTGTTGAAGAAGATGCTCCCGAGGATTCCAACCACAAAGTAATCTATACAGACGATTACGACAAAGCAGTTGAACTCTTCAAAGATCATTGGTCAGACTTCGTTTAATAAAGGAGATAAAAATTATGAAAAAAGAAATTTTAAATTTGATTGAAAGCAACAAGGGCGAATTTGTGCTGAATAACATCAGTTACCTCAGAAGATGGAAAAAATCCGCAATCGGTGAAAGTGTAGACAAGTTAGTCGTTGAATTTGAAAATATCAATAATGTAAATTTCGGAGTAGCAAGCAAAGAAATTGTTGCAAGAGATTACAACGGAATCATCAATGAAATCACGATTGCAACAAGAGAGTATTTGCAAGAAGTGTCAGACGAACTTTGTAGAAATCTAAAATGTGGGTATATAAATTCAAAATAAAAAAGGAGTTAACTCACCTTGAACACTATATATATTGAAGAATCAGCCTACTCTTATCTTAGAGAATGGGCCGACAAAGACAGATTGAAATGTTCCTTAGCCGAACCGTTTTTCCGAAAATGTGAAATACGAAAAAAAGATAATCCTGAATGCGTCCTGTATGTTGAATCGAAAGGACTGAAAAGAAAATTCTCGTTAAAATTCAACAAAAAACTGTTCGTAAAGGGCGAGTTCTTTCCTACTCCCGAAGGTGCGAACGATTTTCAAATTCATTATAAAGTTGCAGAAGAAACTGAAATGAGCCAAGAACAGCTTAATCTAATGATGATCTTGATAACTTCGTATGTTCACACGAACGCTTTTCTGTGGTACGGAAATTTTCTTGACCGAGATAAACGAGAATTTTCCGCTGTAGGAAAAAATCAAAAAGGCAACAAAACAATTGTGTTCAGACCTTTTCAGAACCAACTATACGCTACATCAGTCGGCCGTCACAGAAGCCCCGAAGGTGTGTTTCAGGTTCGCGGACACTTTCGCCGATATCAGACCGGTAAGGTCATTTGGATTGACGGTTTTATGAAAGGGGTTGATAAGATTGACAACAATTAAAGAGGCAAGGCTCAGCGCCGGATTAACTCAAGCTCGAATGAGCGAGATTCTCGAAATCCCTAAGCGAACCATAGGCGATTGGGAAACCGGCAAAAGAACGCCACCCACATATGTCGAAAAACTTGTAATCCGTGAACTAGAAAGGATTGCAGAAGAAAACAATAACAAATAACAAATCCCCCTCACTCGCTTTTTGCGGCGGATGAGGGGGATTTTTTTGCAATTATGTGTTTTTTTATTTCTTTATGCAGTTTGTTTAATCGCTGAATTTATTCTTTCCTCAGCAATTTTGTAATACTTTTCATCAAGCTCAACACCGATAAAATTGCGGTTTGTGTTTATGCAGGCAACACCTGTTGTTCCACTCCCCATAAATGGATCTAAAATTGTGAAATTTTCCTTTGAACTATTACGGATTATTTTTTCGGTAACGCAAAGAGGTTTAATGGTTGGATGTTTCCACATTTTTTGTCCTTTTAGGTTTGAACCGCTTAAATAATATGTTTTCGCATCCTCGTAACTGTGGGGAAAGCACTTACCTTTTCCTTTTCTGAAATAAAGTAAATATTCGGTGTCGCTTAAATACTTATTTGAATAGGTGGGCAAAGCGTTCGTTTTGTGCCAACAAATTATATCAAATTTGCATTTAAGTTGCCCGACATAAAATTTTAAATAATCATATATTTGTGCTTTATTGCACCAAAAATAAGCATTGATTTCTTTCATAACTCGCAAAAATTCTTGTCCGAAAAGTTCAATATCATACCCATTAATTATTTTTGCTTTCTCGACATCCGCTAAAGATTCACTTAATTTCATTATCTTGTTTACAGTTCCGCCGCCCTTTGTGTTTAACACATAAGGCGGATCTGTCAGCAACAGGTCTATGCTGTTATCGGGCAAAGTTTTCAGCACTTCAAGACAATCGCCTTGATATAAATTTACCATTTTCGTCATCCCAATTCTTCATTTATGATATTCGCACCGTCACATAAAATTTGCAACGGTGCGAAATATTTAACATGAGCCAAGTGCCTTTTTTGCGTTAGCAATTTTCTTATCTTTAGCCCAATTGCAATCATTGATAAGATGATAGATAGCATTGATTGTCTTCTCACCTACAATGCCATCAACTGTGACCTTACCTGCTCTCTGTGCCTCTTTAACAGCCTTTAAAGTGCCGTCACCGAAACCGTTTGAATTATCGACTTTTGTTTTGATTATTTTCATATTGTAAAGTGTAATCAACTGCTTTTTAAATGCAAGTATCGCTGTATTGTGTGCGCCGTATTTAATCATTTCCTCATTCTCCTTATTTGATGTTTTACCGCCGAGCTGTGCGGTTACTTCGTCTGCAAGATTGCCGAGCCTGTTATAGAGCCAATCACCTGGGCAAGATTTATTTGCAAACCATCTATGTACAGTCAAGACCATTTCACCTGATTTTGGCGAATAGTTTAAAGTCTTGTCCTCGTTACCGAACCAAAGCAGTTTAGTCTTGCCGTTTCGTTTGCAGATGTCAACACACAAGTCAACAAGTTTGTTGTACACTTTACTGTTCATCGTGTACGGAGCTACCGTGTCGCTTGCACATTCGATTGTGACTGCACGCTGGTCATTGGCATTTGATGAACTACACCAAGAGCGGTTTCCTTCGTCAACGCAGAGCAATACTCTGCCGTCATAGCCAATTCCGTAGTTACAACTCGCCTCATTTCTCGTGTTCATAAAGATGTTGCCGAGTGTTTCAACGCTACACTGACCGACTACACAATGCGGAGTAATGCGGTCGATACTGTGTGTGCGTTTACCGCTGTGGTTTGGCGATAATTTAGTGTAATTTACAAGTTTGGAGTTACTCATAATTATTCCTCACTTTCTGATACTTCGGGCAGACCCGCAATGCTTGTCAGCACAGACAATACACCTGCCAAAAGGCTTGCAGAGCCTACCGCAATCCAGTTTACATCTGTCATAACGGCAGATACACCGATTGTTGCAACAGCAGTCTGAGCAACAGTCTTAATCGCTCTGACCGCCGTAGCTTTCGCCCAATTTTTTGTAAAAATATTTTTCATCATCAATCTTTCCTTTCGCTGATTTTTTCAAGGTCTTCAATTCTGTGATTTGCGACCTTAATTTCCTCGTCAACAACAGCGTTGTGCTGTTCAATCGCATATGTGCGCTCAATGAGATTGTTATGTTTTTCAACTTTCTTTTCGAGCTGTTCGATTCGATAGTTTGACATTCGGTTGCTTACACAAATGCCACCAAGAGTGCCCACTAAAGTACCAAACAGCGATATAACCGATACAATTACTTCGGGTGTCATTTTACTTCAATCTCGCTTTCTGTCGGCTCGTCAACGGTTGGATTATCACCCCACACCGCCATAACGGCATTGTAATATTCGTCTGACAGCACCGTTTTAAGTCGTTCTCTGCCTGATTTGCTGTTCATGTAGGCATTGCGGATGTTTCCGCCGACCTGCATTTCTTCACCGTTAAAGGTCAAAAACTGCTGTCTGAGTACCGACACGCTGTCCTTCGTGAGCATATCGAGTGTGATTTTTTCTTTAAGTTCCATAATTTTTACCTCCGTTATTTAATTTTGTACAAGCAAATCACATTAATTTGCTCGCCGTCTGCGAATGTATATGCGGTCTTATCCTGAGTCGAAAACTGTAGCCAAGTGTTATTTTTCGGAATGGCAAATTTAAAGAGCTTGCCAAGGTTTGAAATACCGACACAAAAAACATTGTCCTCGGAAATACATTTATACGGCAAATCAATCAGCGGACACATGCTATTGCCGGCAAGAGATACTGCGTTCATTTTGACCGTTGCACTGACGATTACGATGTCACCGATTGTCTTATATGTACAGCTTGCGTTTTTGATTTTGTCGGTGACGGTTGAATATGGCGTAAGCGTTGATGTACCGCTCTCTATGTTGGCAGAATCGTATTTGGTCGCAAGAAACTTGTCCGTTTCTTCTGATGAGTAGGCTTCGTTTGCGTCGTAATAATAATCGTCAAGGTATTTAATGCTCGGATAATTAACTCTGCTGTCTGCGATGTCCGTTTTGGAACTTACTTTGTTTGAATCGTCCTCTTTCCCTTTAAGTGCATTGGCTACATCTGTTGCGTTTGCTTTGCCTGTAAGAGCTTTCTCTGCCGTCTGCATTCGTGCTGATAACTGACTGACCGTGCTTTTATCAGCTTTGTCAGACACAGACGAATCAATCCCGTTAAGCCTTGCCCCAAGCGAATTATGGCTGCCTCTTGCCGTAGCAACCTCTCGGCTGATTTCGGCAAAATTGCCAATACTTGCACCGCTTATCTTGCTGTTCTCAGCGAGGCTCGGAGTTACCATGACTTTTAAAGTTAGCGGCGTGTTTAACACCTGCGTTTCACCGTTTGCAATCTTAATTTCAATTGCCAAGAAGCCCGACATAGACTTGAAATTTTCGAGCGGAACAGTAATAACCTCCGCTGCGCTGTTTATTGTGCAAGCGACTGAATCTGAAATTAAATATCCGTCAGTCGCAAAAGTCGCTGTTGCTGTGCAATCTGCAAAGGTCAATTTTTCACCGCTTGCCGTCAATGTTACATCAAGATAGCGGACGGCTTTATCGTTTACATTTGCAATTGCAACAACATTTGGTGCATTTCGATTATTAATATCGATTGTAATTGATTTATGTGCTAAACTAATTGCCATTATTTTTTAAACCTCCTTTGAATTTTCAGTAAGTCAGACATCGACATACTTAAGTCGCCGATTGTAATTTCCTTGTATTTCTGAGATACGCTATCGTAGACCGTTTTTGAAATTCTTCGGTTCAAATTCGTGCCGTCCGGCATTACAACCGTCACTTCATCGTAAAGTTTGATTGCGTGCATTTTAGTGAGCTCGTTTTCAAGAGTTACCCTTATACTCAGGGTTTCCGCTGTCTGTTCTGTTGAATAGTTGTAATCGGCGACCGCATTCCGTAAGGCATCTCTGACTTCTTCGTAGTTTTCGCCGGTGCTTGGATTTAAAGTAAATTTCTTGATTTTGCTCGAGCAATCATACAAATATGTGTTTTTTATGCTCCGTTTTAGTCCTGTTTCATATGGTTCAGGGCTTGACACGACAACTTCTTTATTATTTGTAGTGTTGCATCGTGCATAGGGCATAACATGCGTGTAGTAGTTGCCGATTTCAGCAGTCTGCTTATATTCTGACACATTAGCGCCGAAAGCAATTCGATAGCCGCTTTTCGCACCTGCTGTACTGATTTTTCCAAAGTAAATGTCAAAATTGTTAAAATACAGAACACCGCCAAACTGATTTATCAGTCCTTCGTCATCGTCTTTGAAAATATCCTCAAACTTTACTGCCTGTGAATAGCCTAAGTAAATTCTTTTCTTTGCTGTGATTGATGAACTGAAGCTAAACCACTTATATGGGGCTTCCGTAAACCACATATGCAGAGGTTTCCCTACTTGGCTGTAATCTCGCATGAAGTGGTCAATTAATTCTTTCGGTGTGCCATACATCGAACCGTCTGTTGCACGAGGGATTGTTCCGTTTTGGAAAAACATTCTTGACACATGTTCGCCCGACACGGTTAAATCACCGTTTTTATCAACCTCTATTTTGGTCACATAAAAGTACTGTGGCTCAGCCACATTATTTACTTTTGCTTTAATATATGAGGTTATTTTAATTTTGGGCGCAAGCTTATCTGTGCTTTTAATTTTCGCGCTAAAGCTGTATGTGCCATTTTGCTCCATTGTCACCAAAAACTCGGTGCATTCAGTCAAAAAACCGAAACCGTTAGATTCAAACAATGGGGTTGAATTTTTGTAAAAGTCAGCAATATTGTACAAAATAGGGTACATTACAATCTCCTCCAATTAGGCTTAATTTCAATGTCAGTAAACGCATTTGCGCTTTTTCCTGAGAGTTTTATTTTATTCCAACCGGGCAAAAGCTTTGGAAACTCTGTACAACTTATGCAATTGTTCGCCAAGCTCGTGCCATTATTGAAAGAAGCGGACTGCTGTTCGGAATCAAGTTCAATATAATCCTTATCCGATGATGTTTTAACTGTTAAAGTTTGACCATCATTAACCGTCAGCGTCAACGGATTAACTTTTGCGCCTTTATTGATAATCTTGATGAAAGGCTCGGCTGTGTAATTTTCGCCGTTGTAGATTTCGATTTCGGCATTTTGAGTTGAGGTCAATTTTGGTCGGATAATCTCCTGCCCTAAATCGCTATACCAGAACGGCACTCGGCTAAAATTTATAGTCGTTGACAAGCAAAGGGGGGCAACTTCTTCGATTGGCTCAACCCCTGTGCAAATCGCTTTTGTAAAATAACCGGGATTATACGTGTCCCTAAAAATTTTATATTCACCGTCCCAAACGGTAAGCCATTCGGCGAATGCTCTTACAAGCTCTGCGTTATTTTCATTCGACACAATGTACGGATAGCTGTTGACTTCAAACGGCATTTCAACATTATCGAAAACACCATTATCGGAAATTATTCCGCCGTTTGTGCCATAGACGGGGGTAAAATCAAAATTACGCTTAGCAATTTGATATTTAGGAGGTGTAGTTATAAAAAAGCCTAATGTCCGTAAATCAATGCCGTTGTATGTAAAACTATGCCTCATCTTTAACCTCCCCATTTTGATACTTCACAGACAAGTGTCTGCATGATTGCATTTGATACACGGCGGTTAAAATCATCAATATCCATATCATTATTGATGTTGACATCGCCTGTGAATTTAATTTCAACATTCGGAGAATTAGTCACAACCCTTGACATAGACTGACTTGCAAAGGCGCTTTCGCTGTTCATTCGGATTCCTGCAAATTTGCTGTTAATGCTGTCAATCGGGTTTCCACTGACACCTGCAAGTGCAGTTGCTGAAAGAGCCTGCGCTTTTTTCTTAGTCTCGGCAATTTCGTCCTCGATTCCAAGCCAATAGCCTTGTCCCAAAAATCTACCGGACTTCCTTGATTTCCTTGACGGTGAATGTGAATCCTGCGTTTTTTGAATCGTCGTAAGTCCGCCATTCACAAGCTCTCTTGCTTTCTCATTAACCATTTCAAAAAGTCCGCTAAGACCATTGCTGTAGCCTTTTGGAACATTCTGACCTTCTTTGAAAGCTAAGTTGTAACTTTCTGAAAGACTGCTTCCGATTCTGTCAAGAATTCCCTTTCCTGCCTTACTTACCGAATCGAGACTTTTCTTATCTTTCATGCCGTCGCTGACACCCTCAGTGCCGTTCTTACCGGCAGTTTCGCTGTTGCCTTCAAGTTTATTGAGTTCCTCTGTCGCCTTATTGACAAGCTCGTGTGCGTTATCAACCATTTTTTGAGTAACACCCGGCTGATTTTCGTCCATTGCAGTTTTTAGCAACTCATAGTTTGCGGTAAAATTTGCAAGCTGATTTTCAAGGCTCTCTTTCGAGCCTGTTTCAGCATCAATGAAACCGTTTTTGATTTTCTGCTGTTGCGCATTGATTTCGTCAGCTTTGCCTGTAGCAATCGCGGCAACCGTGCCATACATATCGGTGTATTTAGCAAGCTCAATTTCTGCTCTTTCCTGCAATTCTTCGGCTTCTTCAACTTGGTCTTTTGTGACACCTTCAACACCGTCTTTGTATGCTGTCCTTAAATTCTCGGCATTTGTCTTAAAATCATTGACCTGCTGTTCGAGAGCAGCTTTGTTACCAGTTGCATATGTAACAATGTTATTAGACAAGTCCGACATTGCGGCTCTAATCTCTTCGGTGTTGCCTTTAGCATTTGCCGCTGTGAGGTTTTCGACGTTTTGGATCGTGGTGTTATAATTAACGAGTTTTCTTTGATACTCGTTATATTTGCTTTCAACTTCTTTAAGAGTTTTTTCTTTCTCTTTGAGGTTATCTTTAGCTTTTTGATTTTCGGCACCGTATGCTGCGCCAAATGATGATAAAGCACGCTCGTTTTTAGCTGTATTCTGCTTATTTTGTGCGTCTTTAAGGTATTTTTGATAATCGGTTTGCGAGATTTTTCCATTTTCAAATGCCCACCCCGCAATTTTGATTATTTTTTTGTTTCTGTCAAGTCCTTCTGTATTATATTTTTGTGCGGTTTCCGCTGCACTGTCGCGCTCTTCTTGTGCTTTTTTCTTTTTGGCATAAGCATTTATTGCGTCAGTTTTCGCTCCTGCAAGACCCGATACAGCAGTCTGATAAGCATCTTCTGTAGCTGATAACATAGCAAGGGCTTTCTTTGATTCAAGTGCATCATCAATTGAGCCTTTAAGGTCTTTATAAGACTGAATAACATTGCCGTTCCAAGTGATTTCATCACCTGTAACTTTGCTCAGCTCATTTGTGATAAATTTTGCCCTGTCTTCATAGCCTTTTTTTACTTCGCCGTTCTTGTCAACAATACCTTGTAATTCGCCCCACAAATTGTCATAATATTGAAATTCACTTTCAACCTCTGACGCCGCATCTTTCTTACTTTGCACATACTCATCATTGGCATCTTTCAGCTCTTTGATTTCTTCCTGAGCCTGTTCATGCGCTTCGTTGAGCTTGTCCTGTGATTCTTTAGCTTCATCGTTCGCACTTGCGATTGACCACAAGGAACCTACAAGCGTAGCCGCTAAGCCTACGATGATTCCGATTGCGTTTGATTTCTGTGCGAGGTTAAGACCTTCCTGTGCGATTTTGGCAGTCTCTGTAGCAGTTCTGAGACTTTTATATGCGCCTATAAGGCTTTGTACACCGCTTACAACAGCGGTTGTTTTCCGGCCTACCCAAATGCCACCTACAAGAGAGCCGACAACTTTTAATGTAGGGATAATATCGTCAGTATGGTTTTCAACAAATTTACAAAGTTTTTTTACCTCGGGGAATAATGATTTGCCGATAGGATTAATGACATCAGTTTGCACAGTCCTGCCAAGACTTGCCCAATCGGTTTCGACATCATCATATTTGATATCCTTGATTTTTTCCATTGAGCCTTTGACATTTTTGTAGTTTTTGTTGACATTTCCAAGCGATTTGATAACTTTCATTGCGTTGTCTTCACCGAGAGCCGACCAAACCGTTGAAGCTGTAGTTAATGCCTTTTGCTCATTCTTTGTATTTTTTAAATCGCTGATAACGCTATAAAAAACATCTGATGCAGTAGCTTTGCCGTCCTTCCACTTTTTGAAAATTTCGCCCGTTCCTTTTGAAAAGCTTCCGAGATTTTCTTCAATTCTTCCGTCGGAAAGAGAGATTGTAAATTCTTTGACGAAATCATTAACCTTGTCAAGATTATATGCGCCGTTTTTTGTGCCGTTTTCGAGGATTGAAAACATCTGCTCGGCATCAAAGCCTGCCTGTCCCCAAATCTGTGAATATTCGGCGATATTGTCGCCGAGCTCTCCGCTGTAGTTTAAGCCGTTTTGCGCGCCTTTTACAATATAATCAAAAGCCTCGTCGGCTGATAAGCCCATGTTGGTTATCAGACCGTTAATGCCTCTTAAGGTTTCGCTGATATCAAAGTTATCAAAGGTTGCCTCGAGCGTGTACAGGTTTTCCGCCATGTCTTTAAGCTTTTGGGGATTTTGCTCGTCCGTAACCTGCTTGATTTTCGACAAGGTATTTGCAATGTCTTCTTGCGATTCACCGAAATTGTCTTTGTAAATTTCGCCGATAATGCTTTCGTATTTTGATAACTCTTCGGTAGTCAAGCCTGTTTGAGTCTGCAAGGAGTTTAAAGCCTTTTCTTCGCTGTTTGCACTTATGACAGCTCCGGTTAACGCTCCGCCAACCGCTGTTGCCGCTGCGCCTGCTTCTTTTAATGCATCACCAACAGCAGATTTGAGATTGTCAGCAGAGGATTTAACATCATCCATTTCTTTTTTGACCTTGGATAAATCAGTTTTATCTGAATTATTTTCAAGGTTTTTAAAGCTGTCGCCGACTTTACCAACGCTTGTTTCGGTTTTTGACATCTCACTTCGGGCAGATTCGAGGTTTATTGCATTTGCTTTTTCCTCGGTTTCCGCAAGCTGTTTAGTGAAAGTTTCAAGTTTGCTTTTCGCTTTTTCAACTTCACGCTGATAAGCTCTGTACTGTTCGGTTGAGATTTCGCCGTTTTTGGCCTGTTCTTCGACCTGATCCTGCACATCAAGTAACTTTTTAAGGGCAGATTTGCTGTTTTCAATTTGTTCTTTTAGCACTTCTTGCTTTTGAGCAAGCAAAACAGTGTTTTCAGGGTCAAATTTTAACTGCTTATTAATTGCAGTCAGTTCTCTCTGCAAGCTCGAGGATGAGGACTGTACAGCTTTTAGAGATTTCTGCAAATCCATTGTATCACCGGCAATTTTGACGGTAATACCTTTAATCGTAGATGCCATATCTGTCCTCCAATTCTTTATATCTGTTCATAAACTCGCTGTACTGCTCTTCTGAGATTTCTTTATTTTCAAATCTTTCTGTCACGAAAGGTAACACAGATTTCATTTTCTGATATTTTTCTTCATTTTCGTGGATATTCTTATTGTTTCGTAATGCAAAATATGTTTCGACATAATCAAGGACAAAGCCTATTGTAAATTTTTGTAAATCAGCGACAGTCAGACCACACCTGACGGCATAGGATAAGATTTCCTTCGCCGTCAGGAAAGTTCCGTTTAGGTCGCTGTCGCTGTCACTTTTGGGTTGTCGCTTTTTAAGCTGTCAACAATAAGGTTGACAATTGTGCCGATCGCTGAAATAGCGTCCTTAATGCTTATTTCTTTTGACCAAGCTTTAAAGTTAGGAATTGTATCGTCTGCCGTCTTTGCCGCTGCCCATAAAAGCTTTACTGCAGTGCCAAATTTTACATCATTGAGATTCGGGACAAGAACACGGTCGGCATCACGCAGAAAGCTGTGGCCTTTGAATGTGTCCTCGTAGATGAGCATTGTGTAAGCCGTAACCTCAACCTCAACATTTTTATCGTTAATAACAACTGTGTCTTTCATTAGCTCTTAGCCGCCTTTGTAGTGTCTGATGAGGTCTGATCTGTAGGAACTGCCGATTTTGCAGCCTTTACAGCCTTTACAGTAGGAGTTACAACGCTTTCGGGCAGAGTATCTGCATATGATGTGTAGCGCACAAAGTCATTGTCAGGGCGTGGTTTTGACGTGATTGTAAATGTTGGGAACTGTGGATCGAAATTGCCTTCTGATGTCTTGTCATTCCGGCTTGCCCTTGCAGCTACGCAGTCGAAATAGGTGTCAATCTCGTAGAGCTTGTCACCTTTGTATGTTTCCTTGGCAACAAGAAGAGCGAATCTCGGCATCATTTTGATACCGCCCTTCTCAATAATGCCGCTCTCAGTTGCTTCATCATTGCCGAACCAATCCTTTTCGATATTGTCAACAGCCGAAATAAGCTCAAGACTGATTGTATAACCGCTGTTTGCACTCGCTACAATAATAGGCAAGCCGTCAGCGTAGATTGTGTTCGAGTCGCCGATAGGCTCTGCACCAATACTTCTGCCGCCTGCCTCATCGGATTTAAACCACACGGGATTACCGTATGTGATTTCGCCTGTGCTGCTTTCTGTCAGCACAGCATAACCAACTTTTCTGATCGTTTTATTCATAAAATAAACACTCCTTATGTTTTTAAATTCTTTTTATACCGCTCAAATCACCGCCACCAAAAGCTTCCGATGATTTAATGAGCTTTTTTATTCCGGCTTCAAATTCGCCGTGAATTTTCTCTGTAGCCGGAGCAATATGCACCTTTGGTTGTACCGTTCCGCCTTTTTGGCCCCTCTTTTTACGAGTTTTTTCAAGAAGATGTGTAAGCCGATACTCAGGTTTTTCCGCATAAACTGTTTTTTCGTAAAACCTAAATGTTTCGTTCGTGATTTTTATTCTGAACGATTTGCGATATTTTTTTCTTCTGCCGACAGGTGCATTCTTTTTGATTTCGTTTTTAAGTTCTTCGGCTTTTTCATCAACTAACAAACGCACGCCCATTTGCACATCAGCCGAATAGGTTGCAAGTTCTTTTGATAAAGTATCGCCAAGGCGGTCGATACCGACTTTTTTGTAATCACTCATCAAAAGTCACGCCCAAATTGTAATAGCTTACACAAAGTTTATTGGTTGTGTCCCATGCTCGATTTGGTTTTTTCCAACCGAAGCCGTTTTCGTTGAGCCACTCCTCAAACTTCGTTTCGCTTGTGTGGTCATCTTTCGCTGTGTAGAGTTCTATGATGATTTTTGCAGTTTTCCAAAGGCATTTACCGTCTGCGTAAATGCCTTCTTCCTCGTCTTTAAAGTAAACAAGATAGGGAGCAGGGGTTGACTTGTTGTAATCTGCCTCCACACACTTAAAACCACAAGACTTTATGAGTTCAACAAATTCATCGTAGTTTTTAAAAAACATCTGCACCACCCTCATACAGCCCCCTCTGTGACAGGCTCAAAATCGAGCAAGGGGGATTTTTGCTCTTATCATGCTGTATCTGTTCGATTTTAAACCTTGTGCCGCTGATAACAACCGCCATATCCGTTCGCAAGTTTTCATCTTTGTGGATATGCATAACTTTTGACAATTCAATGTCATTTTGCTTCGCTCCGTAAAACCGAGTTACTCCGATTTTTTCATTTCCGAAGCGATATTTTTTCAGGCTGTCGGCAATGATATCATCGTTTTCATCGGTTTCATAGATTTTCGCAATACCGTCATTAAAGGTTAAAAAGTCTATGTTATTCTTCAAAATCATAGCTTTTTACCTCATATTCCTGCCTTAATTTCAAAATTTCGTTTTCAAAATTGTGGTCAAACATTTCAACTGCATTTGAGTAAGCATATCTGCAGTAGTCAAACAGTAAACTTCTTGCCCTTGTGGGTCTTTCAAAGTCCTCATCGGTAAGCAAAGGGTTGTAATCGCGGAGGTGCTGTTTACCATTGGCTATAATCAGTTCAATTTTCGACTTTGTGCTTTCATCTGTTTCAATGTATTCACGGTCAAAATCAAGCATATTAACTACATCGTTCGTGATTCCCATTGTTCAACACCTCCGTGAAAAATTAAGCTGTTGCTGTCTGATTAAGAGTTACCTTGATTTCACGCGGCTTAAGACCTGAAATGTCGAGCTTAATAAAATCATTTGAAGAAACAGCAAAACCTGTTGCATAGGTCTTGACAAGATAAACTCGGTTATCCTGTACAAACTGATACTGATCGGAATAATCAATTTTTCCTTCTTTGCCCGTTGAAACACAAGCTCTGTACTTTGAAAGCTGACCGATTACAGCTGTGCCTTCCGCAATCATTTCGCTCTGAAATACTCTTGTAGGATAAGGGAAAATATCGTTTTTGTATGTACCGTCTGTCGCAAGAACGGTTGTTGCAGGCACAACCTTAGAGAGATAATCTGCAGGATTAACAATAAGGTCAACTACAGGGATAGATTTAATCTTTCCGCCTTTATCCTTTGCAAGCTTAGCCACAACAGCCATGTATGATTTAACATCAAGACTTGTGAGGGCAGTCGCTGACTTATCGGCATAAGCACCCTTTGTAACAGCACCATCAACATCCTTGAGCATACCGATTGGCTTATTATTACCGTCACCGTTGATAAAACCGTCCTCAAGGGCATATGCAAGAGCATCAGCAAGGATTCTGCGGACATATGCGTCGATATATGCAGCGCCAAGATCAAGCATTGACTTAGGAACAGGTACATATGCCGAAACCTTTGAATCTTCAAAATCCTTCTTAGTGATTGATCCCGAAAGTTCCTGAGTTACTGTTGCCGCAAGTTCGCCCCAAGATGCAAGCTGTTTTGTGTCTGTCGCAAAAATCGCTTTAACAGCACCGTATGTATTCTCAATTTTGATGGCGTCAAGAAGCGGATGATTGTTTGTAATGTCATCGAGCACCGTGTCGAGGATTGTCTGCGGAATAGTCGCATCAAGATTCGAAAGTGCCTGCTTTACATTATTCGATTTTGCCGCCTGAACAACAGTGTCATAAAACTTCTGTTCTGCCGATGTAAGCTGTCTGAATCCTCTCTTTGCAAGAATTGTGTTGTCGGCTGTTTCGCCGATTTCCTGTGCGACCTCAATGATTGACTGCTGAATACTGTCAGCGTAGGCATTGAGTGCATCGGTCATTTTTGTTTCGTCTTTTGAATCAATGGCAGTTTTCAAGTTCTGCGCAAACTTTGCTTTTGCGTTCTTAATCGCATCAAGATTCTTCATTTTTTAATCTCCTTTATAAATAATTTTTGTTTTTGAAGTATTCTTCAATAAAGCCAAAGCTATCCTTTTCTTCGGGATTTTTCAGTTTTGGCTCGGGTGGTGTCTGCTGGTCAGGCTTTGTTCCGAGCATTTTTAAAAGCTCTGCCGCTGCCTGTTTTGCTTTTGGATTTTTCTTCTGCTGTGCATCATCAACGATTTCTTTTGAATCGGTTAAATCAACCGGATCAAGAATTTCGTCACACAAGCCGATGTCAAAAGCTTCCTGCGCAGTCAGAAATGTTTCAGCATTAAGAAGCGGCTCGAGGGTTTCCCTCGTGAGTTTATCGCCTGCGTGCACAAGATAAGAATTTGTGCTTGCTTCGCTGATTTTGTCGAGCTGGGTTGCAAATTCTCTGTGTTCCATCGCATTTCCGTAACAACCACCGATTGCATGATGAATCATCATCGTTGTGTTTGACGGCATTACAATCTTGTCAGCCGCCATTGCGACAACAGAGGCGATTGAACAAGCCATACCGTCAATGTATGCAGTGACGGGCACACTCTGCCGTTTGAGCAGGTTGTAAATAGTTACACCTTCATCGACGAATCCGCCCACGGAATTGATGTAGATTTCAATGCCTTCAATTTCACCTGCTTTTTCAATTGCTTTACGGATATATTCGGCACTTGTTTTGGATTCTACGAGGTCGCCCCAAATATTCAAATAGCTCGGCTCGATTTCGCCATAAAGATATATCTGCAAGACACTCTGATTTTCAGCAATCTGCTTGATGTTGTAATTTCTACTTTTCATTTATTCACCACCTTTCAGAGCGTTTGTTATTGTTTGGTAATTTTTGGTAAGGTAATATATGTGTGCCCAAGCTTCCGAGCAAGGAAGCATATTGCAATATTTTTGAGCCTGCGCAGGTGTCAGCACACCGCTGGCTATTGACTTATCAAGATTGTTTGCCTGACTGATTGCGTCAATGTGTCTGACTGTCGTTGTGTCAATCAGCAGATAATTACCTTTGCTAAATTCGTTAGCTCCGAATCTCTTTTTTGTAATCTCTTGCTCAAACATATTTGCAATCGGATCAATTGCATTACCAATAGCACAATCCATAGCGTCTGAGAGCTGAGAGGCTTCACCGCTTAAAATTGCCGGCGGAATATGCAAAGCATTTCCGACAATCGTATATGCCTCAGCTTTTAATTTTTGGATATCGTTTATCTCGCTGTTCGTAGTTTTTCCCGCGTCTGTTGACGGCTCGGAGTATTTCATCCCCTTAAAAATCGGCATAACGGCATTTTTGTTCGAGTAAAAAGCTTTAAACTGTTTAGCTAAAACTTTGTTATAAGTTTCGGCAAAATTTTCGTCGCCAAAGCTATAATTTTCAAGTTCCAAAATACCTTTATGTCCGACCGCCTTGTTGTACCTTTCCTGAGCCGACAACATTAATTGTTCATAAGTGTTGCACATATCGGCTAATAAGCCTTTCAAAGCAAAGTTATTGTATTGGAGATAAATTACTTCACTTTCAAAAAAAGTTCGCTGATATGTAAAATTTCGGCAAGTAATACCGCTGAAAGAATCATCAATCAGTGCGTGTTCTGTTCTTGAAAAACTGTCCGCAATTAAAAGCTGATTGTCGGCTGTTTCGATAATTAACAGTTCATTGTCAAAAATCAACTTTGCAACAGCCTGCGTAAAAAATTCAATTTTGGTTTGATGCTTATTCGGCGAATAGTTCCAAAGATAATATTCAGCCTTGCGACTTTCTCGGTTGTTGTTTACCGTCACAAATTCGCACTTCGCCAAACTTCGAGCAATAAAGTCAACCGCAGTAAATAAAGCAAGTTCGGTCAGATGAAAACTCTGTTCAGTCGAGTAATTTTCAGAGTTAAATTCCGCTGCAACGGCATCTTTTTTGCCAAAAACACTACGAAAATAATTAATAATTTTCATTTTCTCACCTGCCTTTTAAAAAACAATCGCATTAAAGCAATTCCTGATTTCATCAACCGTCATCGGCTGATTTTGCTTTAACATTTCAATCTGTGTGTATGCGGCAACAAACGCCATAAATCCGTCTGTCTTTCTTGATTTCGGCTCAATCTTACCGTAGCTTATGTTGCCGTTTTTGTCCTCAAACGCTGATGTATTGTTTGTGTACCATCTCATCAGAGGCGAGTCGCCCCAAATTATCCTGTGATTTGCAAAATCAGAGGCAATCAGAGGAGCAACAAGCATTTTGTCCGACGGTCTAACAAGTTTAAGGTTATTTCGCCCTTTGCGGTCACACTCAAATCCTAACTGCATTAACGGCTCTTTGAGTAATGTATAACGGTAACTGTCCAATGCTCCACCGACGATGTTGTAATGCTTTTTTTGTTCTTTCAACCAATCAGCTACAATTTCAGGAGGTATTTCTGCTCCGTCTACTCTTTTTAAGTCAGGCTGTTGAGCATAAGGGAATTTAATCCTGCCCAAATCTGCAGATTGCGAGCAATACCACGAAAATGGTTTCCATGCGATTTCGTTGTCAATCAAAAACATTAAGCCTATACCTAAGAAGTCGGTCGTTTTTGTATAGTCAATACCAAAAACACACGGCTTGCCCTCAAGGTTGGGAAGAGGTCTGTTTGTAGCTTTGATATTGTCCCAAGAAGTAACAGGATGGGCTTCTGTGCCTTTTGGGATATTCATTCGCTTAGTCATAAACGCTGAATTATTGATTTTATCTTTTTTCCATTCTTCAAATTCTTTCTTTATTTCTCTTTGTAAATCAGGGAAATATTGTAAAGACGGATTTGCTTTATACCAGTTTTCGGGATTATAAACCTCTTTTTCATCGTCTAAGCGACAAATGAAATAGAGCGTCCCGTTATCCAAGGCATCACCATTTAAAACTTCAAGCCCTTCCGAAAGTTCGTTATCGAGCGGCCCGTCACGAACATCTCCCATCGTGGTTATTGTCGTCCTACGTGGTAAAGGTTTTTTGCCTAAACCTGTAGTAAAAACGTTAATGAGGTCATAATTTTCGTAAGCGTGTTTTTCATCAAAATCTACCTTGCCCGGTCTGCCGCCGTCTTTCGTTTTGCTGTTTGATGTTCTGTATCTAATCGTCGAGTTTGTTTTTATATTAGTGATTTTGGTTTTATTCCACTTAAAATGCCGCTGCATTTTTGACGCATTATTTTCCAAGATTTCATAAATATCATTAAAACTCGTTTGTGCTTGTTCTTCGGACGTTGCGCAAATATCAATATCGTAGTTTCGCACACCGTTGACCGGAGTTACCAAAGCAAAATCTTCAAAAGCAAGATAACCGTTTTTTCCAGTTCCTCTTCCGACTACACAAACCAAATCAGGGAATCTTAAAACACCGGGAGCAGAGTAGGTGCAATTGTGCAAAGCAAAGCAAAATTTTTCCCATTCAAAAAGTTTATAAGGAAAATATTTCTGCAAAGCTAAATATTTTTCAAGCTGTTCTTCATCGACGTAAATTTCTTCGTTTTCAAAGACATTTTCGACAAACTTAATTAGCTGAATTTGCTCTCGGCATACACGATATTTACCGTTTTTAACAAGGTCAATGTAATCGTCTATGACTTTACAGTTCGTCATCAGATTCACTCTCAACTTTGTCAATTGACAGCCCCATTTGCGAGAGGATCGCTAAACGCTGTTTGTTGTACATTACGGCATTTTTTACTGAGGGGTTGTCCTTCATATACTCTTTGCCTGTGGCACTGATAGCTTTGTATGTCAAGCCATTTTTGCGGATGTCCACCTGCATTTTACGCTCAAGTTTAGTGCAGAAGATGTAACTGTCAATTAAATCTCTATAGACTTCAATGTTTGCCCCTTTCAAAGTCAGTTGCTCAATTAAGCTATCCTTGATTTCAGCAATTTTAATCTGCGCCATTTTGTTCTCTCCTCTCTGAAAATTTCTCGTGTGCGTGCGCGAAGGTGAACTGTCGTGCCTTTACTCCGTTATCCGTAAACCTCAGAATTTTTCGATTTTTTACCCGGGGGTATGTCTTTTTTGACTACCACCTCTCAGCAAACTCATCTTTTAATTTTTTTGGCTCGTATTTGTGGTGCTCTTTGTAGTGGCAATCTTTGCATAGACATTCGAGGTTGTTGATATCAAGAGCAAGGTCAGGTCTTGCTTTAAGATACAGCTTGTGATGTACCGCCTCACAAGGGCTGTACTTACCCACAGCACGACAGCGTTCGCATTCGTAATGTTCTTTCGCTTTTTTTGCATCTCTGACTTTTCGCCAATCGGCTGTTAAGTAGAATCTATATGCCTTGCCCTCACGGATTTGGCGGACAATCCAGTCCGTAGTTACTTTTCGTTTTATCATTACAATTTAATTTTACAACAGGTTTAATCGCTTCTACTGACATCTTTCTTTGTGCAATATGTACAAACGTTAAGCCCACGAAGCTTTGCACAAAGCAATCGTGCCTCTTTGAGCCAGCGAAACACCGTGCGTTCGTCTATATAGTTATTGACAGCAAACTTGGTCACTCTCAAATTTATTTCACCTTTGTGCAACGGTTTTGTTGGTGCAACAAAGTAAACAGCGCTGACAGCTTGACAGATGTAGTCTTTACCGCTATTGGTCAAGGCATTAAGTGTGTCTGCCACAGCAAGCAGGTCAAGTTGTAATGCTCGGTGCATTGTCTTGTCAGCTACAACCTGTGCTTTGCTTGGAAATCCAAGAGAGGCATAAAGTCTAAACTGTGCAATTGTATAATCTCTTGTTGTATCTCTCAAATCCTTGCACCTCCGATTTTCTTGTGTTTATGGCTATTGGCCAAGTAAGTAAAATGAAAAGACGCACCCGTGAAGTCGTTTATCCACATTTCGTCACGATAAAAATAATATCCTTCGGGACAAGGCAAAGCCTCACCTCGTTCGAGTTTCCTGTATTCTCGTTTTTTCCCTTCAACAACTTTGACCTCAGGCTTATTGAGATTGCGAGATGTTTTCAAGCGCTTCTTACCATTGACATCTTTGCGTATGTATTTTGCAAGGTCAGCATAGTTTCCGTCTTTGTAGAGCGGAGTGAAATTTATTCCGTTTTTCCACGACCAACATTCCGTTAAGATTTCACGAACGCAATCTTCAATCACTATATGCAAATGCCAATTTTTCCCGAGCTTGCCACATTCGCAGTAGCCGATGTATTTAAACTTGATTTGTTTCTTATCTGTCCTGCGTTTCACTCGTTTAAAAAAATTTGAGACAACCCTCTCAAATTCATCTTCGGTAAATTCACCAAACGGAGCGGAGAATCTTGCGAACCAGTCACCTTCTGAAAAGTTGCAGAGGATAAGCCGTTGCGTGTGTTGCTCTCCTCTGATGCGGTTAGCTTTTGTTTGCTTTTCGTTGGTTCGGGATTGATTGATTTGCCTCGCAAGATTTTTCTTGTTTCTCTTTCTGAAAGATTTATAATATTTCACCTCGAGCAGAGGCCCCGACTTGATTTCAGCTTTGTATGTAAACATATTAAACTTCCTATTATATATGTTAAAACTAAAACGGTCACTTAATTAATTCCTATAGCAGGCTATAAAAGGAGTGTTTCAACTCCTTAATTTGTGACTGATTATTATTCTATTTTCGCATTAAAAAGTCAGATGATATAAATATGCAGTAGTCCGTCTGACCTCCGAACTACTGCTTTGTGCAACCTTACCGTTGCAATTGTGTGTTTGATTTTTGGTGCATTTTTTGTAACAACTAAAACAATCAAAAGAAGAAGTCGTCATTTGACTGTTTTTTAATATGAAAATTTACTTTTTACATTTTGTTTTTTAGATTTTGCATACGGTAAGGATATTGCCGTGTTTAAATGTCAAAACATTCTTTGTAGCTTTTTGCGATTCCTCGACAATCGTCCGACTTAACCGGCACGTGACAAGCTACAGTTCTGATGTTGTCGGCATCCAACTCTTTGAAAATTTCCGATGCTCTTGTTTCTTCTGCCGATTTATAAAACTTAAAGAGCAAATCTACAAACGGTATGTTTCCAAACTCGTCCAAAAAGGCTGTATCATTTTCGGTCAACGTTTTTAAGCAATCTGCTTTATATGTATCTGATGCGTCCGATAAAATAAAAAGTTTGTTGTAAATATCCTGCTTCGTGAGCAAATCAATAATTTGTAAAGCTATCGACAACACTTCCGGATCATGTTCAGCAATCGCCTTTGACAGTTCCGTTAGTTTACATGAGGTTTCTCTTGTGCGTTTAATCCACTCAATATGTTCTTTTTCGGCGAAAAATGTGTTGGTTCTAAATCTGCGATATTCCTGTAAGAGTTTGTACTTTGCCTTAACACAAGCCTTAGCGGACAGCAATCCTATTTTCGCACAGCTATATACGGCAGACATTGACAGAACAAGCCATCTGTTGAATATATCAAGATTATTGATTTCATTAACATCAAGAGCGCCGTCAATAAACGCAACAACGAGCTTGTCAAGCTCTGATAATGTTTCTGCCGGTGCTGTCGGTCTGTCCTGTGTTTCCGCTGCAACTGTTTTTTTGGATTCAGCCATTGTTGCTTGCCTCACTTTCAAGCCATTTTCTAATAATTTCTTCATTTTCAAGACAAGGAGCATCACAATTTTCGCAATAACCGCAAACATTGTTATTTAATGTGTCAAGCATAATATCAAGCATAAAATGTGTCATTTGCTCTTTGCTCATTGATTTGATTTTTTCAAAGTTAGTCATTTTGTCTGTTCTCCTTTATCAAACAACATCTTTTATATTTTTTTCCGCTTCCACAAGGACAAGGTGCGTTCCTATGACTATTCTCAGGTGGGTGATATGTAACGGTAGCGAGAAAAGATAGATTACAATCTTGTGTATAATACTCACATATGTCAGCAGGCTCTTTAGTTATATGGGCTTTCATTCTTGCTCCCCCTTTCTTGCTCATTCCATAATTTCAAAATCTCGTGATATTCTTCATCGTTTAAGTTAAGTCCTGTTTTTACATATGCGCAATCAACGCAATAACTTGAGTATTGCAATCCGCATTTATTACAATGCATTGTTGCTTACCCCCTATCCATTTTTGCGCCACAGTAGGGGCAATATGGATACAATCTATGTTTCACCATAATGATATTTTTATGGCAGTTTGTGCAAATAAACCAAGCACAACCACAAATATCTTTTTCAAAATTCCACTTTCCGTGTTTAATCTCTTGCACATCACACACGGTTGCTTCGTTGAGTTTACTACCGTCAACTTCGATAATACGCTTAACTGTTTCAGCATTTCGTTTTAAATTAAAGTATATCGTGTTTACACTACCGTCTGCGAACGGTATATCTAATGCATAATCACCGCATACCTCACGGATTTTTAATTTATTATCCATCATCATTTTTCACTCTCCTTACCTGTTTTATTTTGATTTTCAAAGTAAAATTCAATTGGATTGTCCGTCTTTTTAATCAATCCGTACTTTACAGCTAATCGAAAAATAAAGACCTTTTCGAGCCTCGAAAGCAACTTTCCTAATTCTTTTTTAAAATCTTCGACTGTCCTTGTCGATTTGTAAAAATTGCACATTCTGCAAGCAGGATTATAATTTTCAATGTCATTCGCACCATTGTACCAGTACACGCTCTGTATATGGTCAACTTGCATGTCCTTTAATTTGAGTGTACAACCGCAGTATGCACAGTGACCGCTGTACTTCTCATAAACTTTAAGCCTTGTTGCTTTGGATATTGATTTTCTCTGACTCAACCAAATCACTCTCCTTAATCAATCATTTTTTCCTCCTAATCTGCGTAATCATACAAACCGAGTGGTTTAATTTTTCTTGCGGCGATTTGCGCTACAAATTCCCCGTAGCTGTAGTTTGTGCCGTGTTTTTTATTGTAGTCAGCACAATAAAGACACATTCGGTCCAATCGGTCAAGTTTCTTCCTTCTGCCTCGTTTCTTTTTTTCTTTACTCATTTGTATCACCTAATTTCAGATATTTTAATATTTTTTCGCTCGCTTCTTCGCAACCATAACATACAGCGACCGCGTAGCCTTGTTCATTCAGACTTTTAAGCCATTCGGTTTGTTTTTCAGTCGGCTTATTTTTGCCGTATTTTAGTTCGATGAACAGACCGTGATAGCTTCCACGGCCAACCGGCAAAAACAAATCCGGCACGCCTGCCTTTACCCCTTGCTTTTTAAGGTTGGCCGCTTCGAGCTTATTTCTGCTCCCACCGTTCGGAATATGAAACATCAAATCAATTTCGGGATATTTGGTTCTGATGAAAGTCGTCCATTGAAATAACTTCCGCTGTTGGTCAGCCTCATACTGTTTCATCGGCATTCCCTTTCTTGTTCTTTAAAATGATTTCGCTTTCAAAATACAATGACCGCAACTGTTTTACAAAGTCATCGTCAACTATTTCGTATGCGCAAATAAAACCGTATGCAACCATTCCAAACTTAACAGCAAAGTAAGGTGTTCCTTTAATGTCTTTTCGTAATGTAAGCATCATTGTTTCATTTGGTGTGTCCGTGAAAGGGTTGAGATATGTGCGGTCAATAAACATTAAGCCCTCTGCGGTGCTAATCGGGAGCATTACTTTACCGTCGTATATAATGCTTATATCCCACATTTCAGCCGGTGTTTCATCCGCCGAACAATCCTCAACATCAATCAACGGCTTGGTTTGACTGATTGTAAATCTAATTTTATCTCTCTGTGCATCGTTGATGTCATAGAGTTTGCATATGTAATCCTCGTTGAGCTGTGGCAGACCAAAGATAGGATAAACTGCATATCCGTCTGACAACCATTGCTCGCCGACATCATTACAAAAGATTGAAATGTTTTTATTTTTCTTGCATATGTCAAATGCTTTTTTTATTTTCATTGTTTCACCTCTTCATTGCGTTGTATATTTCGGGTTCTAAATCAAATGTTCTTCCGATATATCTAACTTCGTCGAAATTAAAAAAACTGATTATATCCATTTTTATTAACTTTGATAACATTGTTGTTTATTGCATAATCAGAAACATCATCAATATATATGCTTGAACCGTCTTTAAATTTTATTGTGATTGTGTTTACATACATTTTTTCGCCTAATGCGGAACATCTGCACCTGCTCCGCTTTTACAATGTCAGAATTTATTTAAAGAGGAGTAAACGAGTTTTATATAACAAGCTGTGCAGAGCTTGTTATTGATTAATTAATTCGGGCATCTGCACCTGCCCGAATCGGTATTACTGAAAGAAAGTAGATAGGTATGTATTAATTTATCAAAAGAGGGAATTTATAATCTCACGAGTGCAGTTGTGTGATTAACTTATTAAATTTTCAACACAAGAACATTTTGCAGACATCAGCAAGATGTTCTTTTAATTGACTTCACCGGATGTAAAAATCGGATGTGTGCCGTCACGGAGTTGTATCTCCTCATCAGACATCACATAGCCGAGTTTACAGAGTAAAGCATAAAATTTGTTTAAATCCGGGCTGTTTTTTCGGCTGATCGTTTTGCGGCTATATTCTACATAAATAAAGCTTAATTTTTCATAAGTTCTTTGGCACAAAGCGTATGCCGTCGCCATAAGCATTCTACCGCTGTTATCGTCCCAATGTTCGTTGATGTAGCTGTCTATGTTTTCAGCATCTTGATTCTCGACCACTTCGCTAAATCTGTGTACATTTCTACTGGCTCCTGCCGCCACTTGGGCTACAATAAACTTCACAAGCTCCTGCTTTTTGCTGCTGTCATTGAAATTTGTATCAAGCATAAAGCCTATTCTGAGAGCCTCACAGCGTTTGTCTATTTCTTCCGCATGTTCAACAAGCTCATCCCATCTCTGCTCTTCAAGCTTTCGCTTTTCTTCTTCGGCATCGTTCTTTTCCTGCTTTTCAAATGCTTCTGCGTAAATATAAATGTTTGAGCCGTAACCAAAATAAAAATATCTTTTCCTGCCGTCCGCAAAGTCTTTACCAATCAAATCTTTGAGCGCAAAAAATCCCGTATATTCGTAGTTGCTTGGAATTTCGTCATGTTTCTGCGCTTTAATCATTCCATGTTCAAGACAGAGCTTTTCAATTTTTTCTTTTTCTTCATCGGTCTCCTGCTTTTTAACAGCAGAGTACAAAAGATTATCGAAATTATTCGTTCCGATTGATTTAAGCAATTCGTTTCTTACTTCAATATTCTTAATCTGATTCAGACGCTCGTAGTCTGCCAATGTGGGTTGTCTGAGCTGGCTTTCTTTGAATGATTCCTCGTCAAGCTCACAGAGTTTTACTCTCCGCCTTATTTTGCTTTCCGAAAAGCCTGTCTTTTTGGCAACCTCTGCGACCGTATCACCGAGGTCGAGCAACAGCTGACAGCCCTTTGCTTCTTCATATACGGTTAAGTCGGACCTCTGCATGTTTTCGGTTAACATTGTAGATAACTGCTCCTTTTCAGTCATCTCAACAACTGCACACGGCAGTTCAGTTAATCCTGCCTGCTTTGCCGCTGCAAGCCTGCGATGCCCGATGATAACGGTAAAATCATCCCAGTTATCATCGTTTGGCACTACGGTCAAATTCTGCAAGATACCGTTTGCTTTGATAGATTCTGCAAGTTCTGAAACATCGCCGATAACCTTTCTTGGATTGTCGGGGTGCGGGTGCAGTTTGTCAGTCGGTATCATTTGTAATTTAGATTTTTTATTCATTTATATAATTTCCTTTGGATTTAATAAGCATTCACGCATATCTTTGAGTATATGCGGTATGTTGTCAATAAAATCAATTGTGTATCCTGTATTCTCATAGTCGTAAAGTTTGCGAATACAACCGTAAAACTCATGCGGAACATCTTTACAATCGTGTGTTTTGCCGTAGATGTCCTTAACCTTGATTTCACTGTCTTGATTTAAAGTTAATCTTTTCATCGGTTACACCTCTTTGCTGATAAAATCTGTAGCACGATATAGCGTTACGTAATCCCCCTCAAGGTCGTCATCGTAATACTGTGCAGTTTCATCGCCCATCGCTTTAATTATCACGGCGTAGTAATCTTCTTCCCATTCTTTCGCCGCTTCAATTATTTCGTCGAGCGTAAACTTGCCTTTAGCTTTTTTGATCTTCAAATGCCAGCGTCCCTCGGCATCATATCCGCTTTCGACTGTTGTCCCTTTTTTCATTTGCGGACACCCACACATTCAAAACCGAAGGATTCTGCCTCTGCTGATTCATACATTGAAAGTTTTTCACAGAGTTTAGTATTCTCGTTTTTATAACCTTTTAATGCATATTGAGCGTTTGTGCTATTTTCTTCGGCTTGGGATTTATCAAGGCGAGCTTTTTTTAACTCGTTTTTGAGATTTTTGTTTTCTTCTCTTAACTCCTTAACATCTTTGAGCAGTTTTCTGCGTGTCGGGTAATTTCTTAACCACATTTGTTACACTCCTTTTCAGTTAATGCTGTATAGATTTCTCTTTCTACGAGCACGCAATCTTTAACTTCGCAAAGTAAAGGTGTGAAATCTGGCTCAACGGTTTCGCCGTCTGAAAGTCGTACTGCATAAAAATCGTTGTTTTTTATGTACCATTTGCCATCTGAGGCTAATACAAAAATATCGCCTTTTTTCAAGTCATTAAAAGCGATATGTTCACGGTTATTTGCACGGTTATTTGCAATGATTTCCATATATTCACCTATTCTTTCATTTATTTGATTTGCGACATCTCGTATGGATGTCGATTTTATGACAGATATAATTGAAAAAATCGTAATTCTTAGAGCGTTCGGCTCGGCGGTTGTCGCACTTTGATTTGTACTCGAGGTATCTTTCACAATCTGTATGACATCTTGTCGTCCGTATCTGACAGCCGTAGCACGGCGAATTTATCATTTTTACGCCGTCCTTTCGTTGATTGTATTTCCGCTGCCGATCAATTTGTTGAGCAGTGTAGTCAGTAAGGATATATCTGCGCCGCTTGCATAGGCCTTTAGCCGGTCAATCGGTATGTTGTAACTCCAACGCCCTGAATCGCTTTGCACTGCCGAGCCTATCGGCAAAGTCTGCTTTTTAAGTCCTTCGTAAATAAAATTAAGAGCCACACCAAGATATTTCGCCGCCACCGTGGGCGGCACATCTCTGTACTCCTGATTTGTTTTAGGGTTGATAAGGATTTTGTCGTTCATTTAATCACCTCAAATCTATATTGATCGTACAAGTGCCGATTTTTGCATTCGTGATACACTGCGCAACACGCTTATTCCAATTTTTGATAGCAGTTACTCTGTCGGTGCTGTAATCGCCAAAGCAGGTAGCCGAGGCACAATTATCATTAGTGCACTCAAACATATACATCTCTTCGTCAGCGTCTTTATGGCTTATATTCTCAACTGTTACCTTGCTACCACAAAACGGACAAGGCTTGATTCTCAGTTCAATCATTTTCTTCATCTCCTAAAATTTCGGGATTGTCGTAGATGTTGCCTACAACTTCAACATTTTCAGGCCAATAACTCCGCCCTAAACCCTCGCAGAAATTGTCATACACAAACTCGAACTCTGTTCCTTCGGCATCGTACCGAACAACTCCGTAGCCGTCACCGTCTGAACGGTCAGAAAAATCAATAATATCTCCCTCAAAAATTTTCTTGCCGTTCTTGTCAACCATGCCTGTGTACTGACCAACCGTTTCGGGGTTGACCGCACCGTAGCTACCTAACACCGTTGCATCGGGTGTTATACAGCAACCTTGTTTAGTCACAAGCAAATTGCCCTCTGACCACTTACCGTTAGCTATCATCTTGCCTCTAAATAAATATTCTCTCATTACTCTTCACCAATCCTCTCCGTCAAAACTTAATTGTCCAGGCAAAACACCATCCTGCATCCACCAGTGATAAACCTCAAGTCCATTAGCATGTTGTGTAGCTTTGCCTCTTTGCTTTCGCACTTCAAGCATCTTGTCAAATGCTCTTATATACAAATTTCGGTACTTGGGATATCGTGCAAATTCCGCAAATCTCTTCTTACTTGTCATTGGACAGCCAATGCATCCAACACGGTCAAATCCACAACTGTATAACGGATTAAGATTAATGTGTTCTTGGTTGATGTACTCCCAAACATCACTATCCGACCAATCACAAATAGGGTTGAAGATTATCTTCCCTTGTAACTGACAATGCTCAACTATCTGCCTCTTATCGTCGTTGTCATTGTTAAGGACAATTTTATTCGACAGATTAGAAGAATAAGTTTCGATTATTCCCTTCGACCGTCTTTTCGTGCTTTCGGCTCTTCGCACTCCTGTGGCAATAGCACGATTCTTACCGCCTGTTTCTTTCAGAATTGCACAACAATATCTTACTAACCTTGTGGGTGGAATACCTTTTTGCACTATCAGTGACCACATAGATGTCGGCTTGTCCTTGTATTTTGGCATATCAATGTTGCATTTTATGCCTTTAGATTCCAATTCCTTAAATTTATTGCGTATGTGGTAAACTGTTTCGGGAGCATCAGCCGTTGTGTGACTATGTTGAACCTCAAAGTCTATGCCTGATTTAAGGGCTAAATCTAAAATAATGTCGCTGTCTTTACCACCTGAATAACAAAGCATAAGCGGTTTATCATAGTAGCGTTTACTTATTTCTGCTCCGTCACGAAGTCGCATTATAGCAACTTTTTCTAAGTCCATTACTTTTTACCGTCCTCAATAGGCTGATTCCAACACTTAACACAGTTATCGTCACAATCATCTATGTCCGTCAGTCCTAACGTATGTGGACATACACCTTTAGGTGCTCCGTCATCGTCAAGCGGAGCATTCGGATAATTCTTCAAGAACTCCGTAAGAAATGTCTTTTGCGGATGTGCATCCGACCGCGGATGTGCATCCGACCATTTTTGAACGATTTCGATTGCTTTTTCAGGGTTAAGCATTTCAAGAGTGGTACACGAAACAAGACCAGATGTCCCGTTATTTTCACTGCATAAAGGACACACGGAACAATCAATTTTACATAACCCTTTTCTTGTTCTTTTCGTCATCCTCAACTTTTCAGCGAAATAATTTTCTGTTTTTGAGCAATCAATCATTTTTATCATTCCTTTCTGAGGTAATAAGTTAAGCAGACTGCTTAAAAAACTGCCTTGGATCAACATCAAGCACTTGACATATTCCCAAAAACTCTTCTGCTGTAACCTTACGGTTGGAATTTAATATTCTTGAAATTGCATCAGCGGTCATTCCAGTATGCTCACACAAATATGATTGTTTAAGTCCTTTTTCTTCGACAATCTTTTTAAGTTTTTCGTTCACAGTCATACCTTTTACCTCCTTTCAACTGTTAAATGCTACATTTTGTAGATTTCATTTTAATAATAATCTAACTTTTGTAGATTGTCAAGAGATTTTTAAAAAATTTTTCTACATTTTTCAGATTTTTTTCTTGACAATCTGTAATTAGCAAATTATAATAAAAGCGTAGATAAAACATCTATAAAAGGAGAAACAAAGTGTCAAGAGAATTTATAGCACAAAAATTAAAAGAGTTAAGGAAAAAAAGCGGATTAACCGCCGATGAAGTCGGAAAATTAATAAATAAAAGTGGAAAAACCGTAAATGCGTGGGAGAACAATCACGGTCAACCTGATGCAGAAATTTTAATCGCACTTTGTGATATATATAAAGTAGATGATATTCTTGCAGAGTTCAGAGAAATGCCAAACAAAAGCAATACTATGATTTTAACCAATCATGAAAAAGATTTGGTTTATGCTTATCGAAATCACCCTGAACATCAGTACACAATTGATACTATTTTAAAAATTAACGATAATCTAATACCAACGGTTAAAGCCGCACGAAGTGACGGTAATAATCAACCTATTGAAATAGTTAATCTTCCTGATCTCAGTAAGTTTGAGCCTGACGATACAGATTTATAATACATAATAAAAAACACCTCATGGGTTAAAATACCGATGAGGTGGTAAAACTTGAATTATGAAAAATACAAAAACGCACGCAATGCCTCTTGGCAATGCTTAATCGACTACAGAATTAGCAACTTGCCTGTTAAAGTCAGTCAGATAGCAAAGCAAGCCGACATTGTTTTGTTGAAAAATTCGGCAGTCAATCTGCTACACCAAAATGAGAGCGGTACAACTCTTATGCAAAATGATAAGCTGTACATCATCTATGCAGATGAGCAATCCCCTCAGCGATGTAGATTTACAATTGCGCATGAACTCGGTCATATATTTTTAGGTCACTTGTTTAAGGAAAACGGCAACGGATTTGCAACAATCGACGATGCCGAACATTCAGCAAATGTATTTGCTCGGGATTTACTCGCCCCTGCCTGTGTCCTTCATGAACTGCAAGCGTTAACTTCCGCTGCAATTGCAAATCTATGTGACATTAGCTTTGAGGCGGCCACCTACAGGGCTGAACGAATGGCAGAGCTTGAACGCAGGAACGCTTTTTATCTGCACCCTCTTGAACGGCAAGTAAAGGAGCAATTTGCAGAATTTATAAACAAAAGAAAAAACCTACCATAGCGGCAACTATGGTAGGTAAAATAGAATAGTGAGAAGTCTGAACCTCTCTAATATTATTTTAGTATATGATATATATTTTGTCAATATATATATCAAAAAGAGGAGGATTTATAAATGAAATGTCAAAAATGCGGCGCTGAGGTTCCTGCCGGCTCAAAGTTTTGCAATGAATGTGGTGCAAAGATTGAACAGGTTGCCTTGTTCAAGGACAGCGAGCCTGAAAGCACAGAACCTTACAAATGTGGGGAATGTGGTAAAATAATACCGAGCAATTCAGTATTTTGCCCTGAATGTCATGCCTATCAAAAAAGCAAATTCAAACCCACAAGCGATACTGAAAAATCTTCTGACAAAAAACCTATATATCGCACTTCACATTTTTACATTGCTTTACTAATAGCTTTGATTTTATGCGCCGTTGTTGTAACGGCTATTTCGCAATGTAGCAACCAACCTGATATTCAAGAACCGGTAACAACTTCTACCAATCAAACCTCTAACGATACCTCAGAAACCGATTTGTTTGAGTGGTACGATATAACTCCTTTTTCTATTGATATTCCTAAAGAGTGGACGCATAAAGCTCATGACGGTTACCATTATTTTTACGACCCTGACGGAAACAGGCTGTATATAAGTTCATCTCAATCGAATATTTCACCATCTCAATTTACCTCAGGCTATGTAGACAGCTTTCTTGATGGCTTTGCAAATTCGTTTGATGACTTTGAAGAAATAAGCAGAACTACAACTCATATAGATGACTTTCTCGCTTATCGTGTAATAGCAAATTTGGAATTATCCGGAGATAAGTATTACGGCACAATGTATGTGTGGGTGACGAAGAATTATTTGTGTTGTATGCTTTTCACAACCGAAGGCGATGAGCAATCTGAAGAATTTGATTTTTATGAAGACATCATTGTTAATTCTATAATAACATATTCTTCAAAAGATGTTCGTTCACCTGAAGAAGATTCAGCAGAAAAAGCTACTGAACCCGAAACAGAACCGCCTACCGAAAAACCTACAGAGTTTAAAGATACTTTAACCGAGCTTTATTCAGATAGCGACATAGCCGTTTATTACAGCGATACGGAGCAGGCTCCTTATTCGGATGAAGAAGTTGATGTTCATTTTTATATAAAAAATAAAATGGATAAATCTATAACCGTACAAGCCGACACCGTTATATTGGACGGCAGAAGTTATAACAATGTTGTTTGCAGTGATCCAATTTCAGCACACAGCGAGGGCATGATTGAAGTCAGTGTGAAAGATTGTAAAAACTTCAATCCATCAACCGTAGGAGCTGATTTAATATATTTCGATACAGATACCTATGATAATGACGTTAAAATGAACCTTGTCAGCAAGAAAGTAAAATAAAATAAAAAAATCCGCCCTACCCTGCGCCAACAGGATAGAGCGGAGACCATTACAACGGGTGCAATGGTGCATTTTTCTTAGCAAATATATTGTACCACAGCCCGTTAAAATTTACAAGATTTTAACGGGATTTTTGCACCCTTTTTTTGAGGTGAAATATGAAAAAATGTGTTAATAAAAGGTGCAACAGAGAGTTACAAGATGATTTTGGTTTTTGTCCTTACTGCGGCAAAAATCAAACCGACAGCAAGCCGAAAAACAGGCGCAGGACGAAAGGCACGGGAAGCATTTACTTGCGAAAAGACAGCAAGTCAAAACCCTATGCCGCCGCAAGTTCTGTCACTGGCAAGCAAGTGTATTTGGGGACTTTCGCAACAAAGCGAGAGGCAGAAAATGCGCTCAAGGATTATGAGTATAATCCCGTCAATGGCTTTAATATGACACTTGAGCAATTACACGATAAATGGGTAAAAACTAAAGCATATAAAAAACTTGGTAACAGCGTAAGAAGTAACTATGCAAGCGCCTACATCAAACTAAAGCCCTTGTATAAGCGTAAATTTAGAGATTTACGCACATCGGATTATCAATTCATCATAGATTATTACGACAACCCACATCACGAGGTCGGTGCAGGCGGTAAGCTGAAATATCTTCTGCCCAACGGCAACGGTACCTATAAAGTCACAAGCACACCGAAAATCTGCCAAGGCTTAGGATACTCAGCTCTACATAAGATTAAATGTTTTGTCACAAGTCTTTACAATTTTGCGATGCAAGAGGATATTGTAAATAAAGACTACGGCACATTTATCGAACTTCCGGAACCCGAAGAGGTAAACGCTACACGCTTTACCGATGTGCAGCTTGAGCTTATCAGACAAAACATAGGTAAAGTGCCTTATGCTGATTATGTTTATATAATGTGCTACCTAAATTTTAGAGTGAGCGAATTTTTGTCACTTACAACTGACCAATACCATGTAAGTGAACAAGGCATACCTTACTTTATTGCGGGCATAAAGTCAGATGCCGGCAAAAATCGTGTCGTTCCTATCCACCCTAAGATTTTAAAATTGGTTGAGAATTGTATAAATAATAAAGGTGAAACAATCTTCTGCCGAACACACGAAGGTTCAGAGTTTGGCAAAGCGATGAACAAGGATTATTTCTTGAAATACGGTTTTCGCCCGGCGATGCAAGCGCTGGGGTTAGGCGATGAGTTTACTCCGCATTCTTGTCGCAGAACCTTTTCAACTCGTATGTCAGCGGCAGGCGCGAGGGAGGAAGATATTATCGCACTTATGGGCCATACAGATTATAAGGTAGATATTGACCACTACATTATTCAAGAGGTTGACACTCTTTACAATGCAATAAAATTGCTGGCATAAAATAAGCCGTTCGATTACATTTCGGGCGGCTTTTTTTGTAGAAAATCTGTAGTTTATCTGTAGTATAAGAGATTAAAAGGCATAAAAAGAAGTGAATAATTTTGAAAATCGGAAATATTATAAACAAAGCAAAAAGCCAGTAAACAAGCCGTTTTTGGCTCAATTACTGACTTTTCTCTTGGCTCCCCCAACTGGGCTCGAACCAGTGACATCATGATTAACAGTCATGCGCTCTACCGACTGAGCTATGGAGGAATATATGAACCCTGCATCAAAAAGATACAGGGTAATGTCGGCATTACCTATTTTTCCGGGAGGCTGCCCTCCGAGTATTTTCGGCACGTTTGAGCTTAACTACCGTGTTCGGGATGGGAACGGGTGGACCCTCAAAGTAATCAACACCGACTATGCAGTAATGGATTGCACTACTGATTTTGATAAATGACCTGTTGGAACCTAAAGGTCAATGTGGTGACCCGTAGGAGAATCGAACTCCTGTTTTCGCCGTGAGAGGGCGATGTCTTAACCGCTTGACCAACGGGCCATTGATGGTACACCATCACGGGCTCGAACCGTGGACACCCTGATTAAGAGTCAGGTGCTCTACCAACTGAGCTAATGGTGCATAGCTCATAAGGGATATAAATATATACCCTGAAAACTAAATACAGATATTGATTTATGGAACTTAATTAACTCACTTGACACATAATACTTACTTATCAAGGTCAAGCCCTCGACCTATTAGTATTGGCTAGCTAAATACATCACTGTACTTACACATCCAACCTATCAACCTCGTAGTCTACAAGGGGTCTTAACTGTAAACAGTGGGATATCTTATCTTGGAGACGGCTTCACGCTTAGATGCTTTCAGCGTTTATCCGATCCGCACATAGCTGCTCGGCCGTGCCATTGGCATGACAACCGATACACCAGCGGTGCGTCCATTCCGGTCCTCTCGTACTAGGAACAGCGCTCCTCAAATATCCTACGCCCACGACAGATAGGGACCGAACTGTCTCACGACGTTCTGAACCCAGCTCGCGTACCACTTTAATCGGCGAACAGCCGAACCCTTGGGACCGAATACAGCCCCAGGA
>OOCP01000027.1_pt1 | contig 182405 bp, 139 predicted proteins | sample 1671511 | NCBI WGS metagenome assembly OOCP01 (sample SAMN06348164, study PRJEB24527) | human gut metagenome | biome: human gut; feature: ankylosing spondylitis patient; material: feces | host: Homo sapiens | place: China | collected 2015-10 | reverse complement strand
CAGACGTACAGCCACACGGTATTGGTGCAGCAGTGCTTGTCCGTGCGCAGGAACATCTCGAAGTCGGAGATGAAAGCCGGGGTAAGCTCTTTTAGGGCGATGTCCTTCACATGGTAGCGGATGTCGAGGAACTCTTGCATGTGCTTGTAAACGGTGCGGTACTTCAGCAGCGTGCCTTTGGCTTTCATGCCTGCCTCCACCTGCTTCTCGTAGTCCTCGTTGTGCTGGCGGAACACCTGCATCAGCGTGTGGTAGCGGTGTTCCAGTCCGAGAAAGGCGTTCTTCACCTTCTCCGCCGTGACGAAGTTGTCACGCTCCATGATTTCCTGATAATGCCTGTTGATGCGTACCCGCATCTTGTCAAGCATACGGTTCGTTTCGAGTGCCGCCGTGCTTCTGCCCGTGACACGTCCACCTTTGGTGTCCCACAGTTTCGGATCGACAGTCAGTTTGCAGCTGAACTGTGTCTGGCTGCCGTCCACCGTGATGCGTCCCATGACGGGAACTGTCCCGTCCTTTTTCACTACCTGACGCTTGAGGTAGTAGATTACTGAAAATGTACTCTTCATTGTCCTTAATTTTTGGGTTTCAAAATTAGTTGGTGAAGAGTCCGGTGTTGGTACGCAAAACGGGGAGGAACGGCGCAATCTTTTTCCGTAACCTGATTTTTCGCATGAGTTATGGATAACTCACTATTCCTTAGAGCCTTGTTTCGCTATTCGTACCCGTTTGTCGCATTTTCGGGCATGGTTACGAACAAGTAACGTAGCGGCGTCAGGATTTGGCTTCGGCAGGGATTGTAATGGCTTCACGGATTATCGCCACTTCAACCAAAACCCTTGTAACTCAATTCTATCACTATATCTTTCCGCATTTCACTTTTTTGTAGTAACTTTGCTGTTGCAATTTTGCTTTTTAAGTTTTTCATGTAAATATGGTGGAGCAAAATGAAATACAATTGCACCATAATAATACATGAAACGAACCACAAGTCATAACCATATACAATCCTGAGTATTCGATTGCTGATGATGTCGTAATTGCCATTGAGTAATGCCTTCCAATTATCGAGGCCGATGAAGACAAGCAGGAAACACAAGAGGAAATATGGAATGATTAAGTTTCTTACCAATTTCAGAATATCCGTTTTGATGTCCTTGTGGCAATTGAACAAATATCCAGACAAGAAGAAAAATAGGGCCAAAAAGAATGGCGTGTAAATCATTTGTAGATAAGTGTGTTCTAATTTGCAGTGTGCCAATAAAACACAGAAAACACAAATTCCGCGGGCATTGTCAATCCATCGTATCCTTGTTTTCTTTGTTTGCATAGGATTATTATTAGTTGATATGTTCTTAATGTTTTATTTTCGTTTTTCTTTTAAAAGCATTGTTTTCTCAAAGCTATTTTTAATTTTGCAATGAAGCGATAATAAACCTATGTCAAGCACTAAAAATCTATACCAGGATTTTGTACAAAGTCGACGAAAGAGCTTTATTCTGTCAGGGTGGTGTCTATAACTTTCTTTTCTGTCCAATGTGGATTTTTGGGATAATATGACTTGCTGCCAAGAGATTTCATTTGTATGGATATAGTTATCATTTTGGGCTTGAGTTAGGATGCGATTTCCAGTCTCAGAGAAGCAAGTGGCTAAAGTCATGCCGATTTTTTCTGATGATATATATTCTTTTAGCCATGGATCTGCGAGTGCGATATCACTATGTTGGTTTAATGTGTCTTTGCACATGAAACATTTTGGACGAATAAATAGGCGTGAATGGAAGATTCTATTCCAAATGGAAGCGTTATTGGCTATGAAGGTCTTTTTGTTGTCTTTTGTCTTTATTGTGATTCCGCTTGGCCATCCGTTTCCTCTATATTGGATATGGCAGACATTTTGTTCTTTTATATTGATTCGTTTTAATAAATACTTGGTCGCATCAAGTGTTTGTTGCGAAGAGCAAGTTAACCCGATTATGAATACTTTGTGACCATATCTTTCACAAATTGATTTTATGGCCTTGGTTTGGCAAGGTAAAGCGAAACAAGCAAGTGTTCCCTTTATCTCATTTTGGTGAGATTTGACAAACCCGATTAAATCTATTTCTTGATAAATTGAGCCACAAATCTGGTATTCGTCAAATGAGTGAATTATTTTAGGAACATATCTTAGTGTAATAGGGTCAAACTCGAAAGATATGGATGTGCCAATAAGTTTGTTGTCGAATAACCATTTGATAATGGTAGTTCCTATTCCTCCAGACGTGGCTTTATATCTGATGTCGGAGTTTGTGGAATATCCGATATAACTTTTCATTTTCTTATCATTCTTTTAAAATAACGTAATTCTTTCCAACCTAATAATATGGCATAGAGTTGTAGCTTCATGACGTTGTGGTAGGTGGGAATCAACAGGTTTGCGAAGCATCCGGTGAACAATACCGTGATTATTGTGACGTATGAGGAACCGATGATTCCATATTGGGGAATTAGGAAATAGTTTAGCAACACACATAGGATACAACCTAATATATTTCGTATGAAGGCCCATTTTTGTATGTGTTCCATGATGATGATTTGTCCTCCGGCAGATGACAACGCCATTCCTACAGCCTTGAACGCCATGATTTGCAAAACAGGGATGGCTGGAGCGTACTGGATGCCGTATGTGTATGTGATGAGCCAATAAGAGAGCGATGATACCATTACGGACATGATGATAGCCGTCCATGTGGTAATGCTTACGAATGTCTTCTTTTTAACTTCGTATGTTTCCGGCTTGTTTTCTTTCTCCCTTACCAACATCGGGGTGACAGTCTGCACCAAAACCATAGGGAGGAACACAATCAAGTCTACGAACTTTCCGGCTGTGGCGAAATAACCGACTTCAGTTTTGTTTATCATGTCACCAATCATGACTTGGTCTATGCGTTGGTAAATGATGACAGCGGCACCGGATAGGACGAGGGGAAATGATTCTTTTAGGATAAAAGGCACTAAAGTCTTGTCGAAATGCCATTTTCGGATGGAACCGACAGTGGATTTATAACTAAGGTAATATCCGCTTGCAACCAATGCCGTATCAAATATTTGTGCATAAATAAAGTATTCCAAAGGTGCTTTAATCCAAAGCAACAGGATTTTGATTCCTGCACCGACGAATGTACGGTACATTTCGGATTTTACAATATATTTGTTTTGGACTATGGATGTGAAATAGTTACGTAACAGATTCCCTGTACCGGTGAACAGGGTCAGTCCATAAGCTAACACCATCAGGGAGGTAAACTTGTCTGTTTGGAAGTAGAACAAAGATATGGCAATGACGATATAAGCTATTGTAGCAAAAAACATTCTCAAGCAAAAACATGTCCCCATGATGGCATCCTTTTTGTCATTCTGCCGGGACAGCTCACGTATTTCGATGTTGTCCATGCCGAATGTCGCAATAATGGAGAAAATGGCTACATAACTAATTACATAGTTCATGAGACCATAACTTTCCGGGCCGAGATATCTGGCGACCAATATTCCGACGAAAAGCGCACTCGCCATATTGACGGCCTTGCCTCCTAAAGACCATGCTACATTTGAGACGATTTTCTTTTGTGAATTAGATAAGTTCATGGCTAAAGCAGTTCAACTCTCTTGGTTACAGTCGTAAATATTGGGATTTGCTAATTTGGGATGCTTACGGTTTGAAATTAAGTTTATCGATCATGCCAACTTGTTCAAATCTACATCAAGCCCGGCTGCTTTCATTTCTTTGGCGACAGTAATCTGCCATGCTCCCTTGTCGTCAAACGACACATATACGATGCCGGACTTGTCGCCGGGGAATTCTACATCAGAATCCACCAAGGCGCATACGTTCTGTCTTCCCAACAAGGCACACATATAACCGTGTTCAAAAACCACATTTTGCCGGGCACGGGGATTCAGATGTTCGTAGGCATGCAACTTGTCATTTCCTAAATCACATGCTGTGTATAGGATTATGGCAAAGGCCAAATCATTGGCTTCACGTTCGATTTTCTCAATGATGGTACATCCGGCATTGGGCTGTTTGAAAAGGACAACGGGAGTGTATCCCAAGGTCTTGATAAACAATTCGACTTGTGACCTTATGGCCGTGTCGTGTCCGTGTACAATGAAAACGCGTTTTGAATCTGGATGGAAACTTTTCTTTTCAGTCCTCTCTACTTGTACGGTGAGAGTGGGTAATAATGGGATTTTCAGAACCAGGGTTTCCAAATATTCGATTTTACTTTTAAGTTCGTCCTGATATTCTTGAAAGAGATTTTCATTTCCTATGGAAATCAGGTATTGGCCACTGTTGATGTAATCACGTTGGTATTCATTGTTGGGGATGTCAAATGCTTGTTTTAATAGCTCACTGTTATAATCAGTCCATTGCTTGAACTCTGAAATCCATTTTTCTTGTTCTTCTGTCGGTTCTGTTCTTGCTTTCCTTGTCATATAGCCATATTCTCTATACGCATCAGGAATATTGGGAACAGAAGCTTTTATTAAAGGTAGCTTTTTGCCAATTTCTATCCTCTCAGAGAGTTGCGATAGGAACTGTTCTTTTTCCAATACAAGTCTTGCTTTTTCAACGGGTCTGTTTGTTCCTTTTCGGTTCGCCATAAACGATTATGTTAAGCTTGTTTAAAGTTATTTCTAATTAAAAAGTTTAGTCCCTCCTGAAAATATCCCTCGTATAAACCTTTTCCTCCACATTATCCAGACAAGCATCATACCGGTTGGCAATGATGGCCTGGCTTTGGCTCTTGAAAGCGTTTAGGTCATTCACCACCTTGCTGCCGAAGAACGTGCTGCCATCTTCTAACGTGGGTTCATAGATGACGATCTCCGCGCCTTTGGCCTTGATGCGCTTCATCACACCTTGGATGCTTGACTGGCGGAAGTTGTCCGAGTTCGATTTCATCGTCAGGCGGTACACGCCGATGACACACTTCCGCTCCTCGGCAGGATTGAAGTCTCCACGGTTGTAGTAGTCGTAGTAACCGGCCGTGTGCAGTACGCGGTCGGCAATGAAATCCTTGCGCGTGCGGTTGCTTTCCACGATGGCCTCGATGAGGTTTTCCGGGACGTCTTGATAGTTGGCCAACAGTTGCTTGGTGTCCTTGGGCAGGCAGTAGCCGCCGTAGCCGAAAGACGGGTTGTTGTAATGGCTTCCGATACGTGGGTCGAGGCTTACACCGTCGATGATGGCTTTCGTGTCCAACCCTTTCATTTCGGCATACGTGTCCAACTCGTTGAAGTAGGATACCCGCAAGGCCAGGTAGGTATTGGCAAAGAGTTTCACGGCCTCGGCTTCGGTCAGACCCATGAACAACGTGTCGATGTTTTCTTTGATGGCCCCTTCCTGTAGGAGGGCTGCAAAGTCGTGTGCGGCCTTGTCCAACCGGGCATCCCCTTCGGGGCGGCCCACGATGATACGGCTGGGGTAGAGGTTGTCGTACAAGGCTTTACTCTCGCGCAGGAATTCGGGCGAGAAGATGACGTTTTCCGTGCTTAACTTTTTGCGCACGTTTTCCGTATACCCCACGGGAATGGTGCTCTTGATGACCATTATCGCATGGGGATTGACTTTCTTCACTAATTCGATGACTTCCTCCACGTGACTGGTATCGAAGTAGTTCTTCACCGGGTCGTAGTTTGTCGGTGCGGCGATGACCACGAAGTCCGCATCGGCGTAGGCTTTGGCTCCGTCGAGCGTGGCGGTCAGGTTCAGTTCCTTTTCGGCCAGATACTTCTCGATGTATTCGTCCTGAATGGGTGACTTCCGGCTGTTGATTAAATCCACTTTTTCGGGGATGACATCTACGGCCGTTACTTGATGATGTTGGCTTAAAAGTGTGGCGATACTAAGCCCGACGTAACCGGTTCCGGCTACGGCTATTTTTATATTCTTGTTCATTTGATGAGTATAGATTTATTACCTTACTTTGCGAACGAGCAAAGTAAGGTTACAATGTTTCATTTATTCTTTTGGTTCCGGACAAACATGCCTCTTTTTTCCTCTACAAGGAGTTTTGTCGGGAAAAGGGTTCGCATCCTTCATACTTTTTGTATATCAGCGTATTAAGGTGAACCCTGTCATAAAGAAGCCTTCACAAGCCTTTCACTTCTGAAGCTTGCGTAAATGCGCCTGTAGTCTATCATTCAATAGGTTAAGGTGAAAGTTCTTGTCTTCCATTCGGAAAGCACATGTCATCGGCGGCTTATCCGATCATCCAATCCTTCAGCGTATGCCGTTCCATGTCAAAGTTAATGCCGACCTTCACCACTGGCAGGCCGCACAAGGCGAAGCGTTCGGGATAGTTCTTCAGGTCAATTTGCTGCATGGCGGCTTCGGCGGATTGGTTCAATTTCAGCTCCACGATGTAGAGCGTAGTAGCCGTGCGCATCACCATGTCCACCCGTCCCCTCGGGGTACGCACTTCCACATCCACATACATGCCCAAGAGGCTGAAAATGATATAGAGCATCTGTTGGTAGTGGCCTTCGTAGTCCGTATGGTCGCAATAAGGCACGGTGGAAAGGAAAGTCTGGAGGAGTTGCAACATGCCTTCCATGTCTCCTTTCACCAAGGCGCGGGCCAGATTGACGATTGTGGTCGTGGCCGTCAGCGTGTCGGGTGTGACATAATAGGGCAGGAGGCTACGCATCAATCCTATGCGCACTTCCTTATTGGGAATGTCGAGCCTGTAGATACCGAAGTCCGTATCCGCGTCCTTGATGGTGACGTATCCGCTTTGGTAGAGCAGGGGAGTGATGCTTGCCATGCGCTCTGTGGGGGCATCGAACTCTTCCGCCATGGCCTCATTGCCTCCAATCTTGGAGGGCAACACGCCATATTTCCTTAGCATTTCGATGAGATACGTGGGCGTGCCGCTGCCGAACCAATAAGAATCCAACCGCCCGGTGACGAAGGCGTTCAGCAGGCTGAATGGGTTATAGATGTCCGGTGAAGGCCAGGTGAAATGGTAGCCGTCGTAATTGTACTTGAGTTTCTGTACGACCTCCTCGCGGCTTATGCCCATCCGTTTAGCTAAAATGCCCAAGTCTTCGTCCATTTGGGTGGCCATTTCCTCTTCCGTGATGCCACAGATGGCGGCGTATTCCGGCAACATGCTGATGTTTTGGATATTATTCAGTTCGCTGAAGATGCTGAGTTGCGAGAACTTAGTAATACCGGTGAGGAAGACGAAACGCAGGTAAGGGTCACAGGCTTTGAGCGGACTATAAAAGTTGCGCATGATGTCGCGGAGAACCGGGAGGTTCTTTTCTTCATGCACCACGTCGAGCAAGGGCGCATCGTATTCGTCGATGAGTACCACCGCTTGGCGGCCCGTCTGCTCGTAAACGTGACGGATAAGTTTTGTCAGCCGTATATTGGAATCGGGAGAGTCCGAATGTATGCCGTAATCTTCTTCTATTTGTTCCAGTTGGGACAACAGGTAACGTTCCAACTGTTCCTTTTCCATGTGCTTGCCCAAGCTCATGTCGAAATGCAGCACCGGATATTCCGTCCATTCCGTTTCCAAACGTTCCATGGCCAGTCCTTTGAACAAGTCCCTCCGTCCTTCGAAATAGGTTCTCAAAGTGCTTGTCAACAGCGACTTGCCGAACCGACGGGGACGGCTCAGGAACATGTATTTCGACGCGGAGTGTGTCATGTGGTACACATGCTCTGTTTTGTCGATATACAAATAATTCTTGTTTATTATTTCAGAGAATGTCTGTATCCCTATGGGATAAAGTTTGGTGGCTTGTGTCATACTCCGTTCCTCCATGTCATGATGTGCAATGGCAAAGATACAAAAATGAAGTGTGGCGTAAAAATTTTATTGCGGAATTTTTTCGCCTACAGGAGTTGTATGAATTCCGGTTCCACCTCCACGGCGGCGGCCAGCAACATCGGTAGTTCCACCAACAGGCGTTTCACGGTGGTGCCGCGTACGGAGACGAGGCTGCCCTCGTAGCCGTGGAGCGGGCCGCCGATGATGCGTATTCTGCGGTTGCGCATGGCCGGGGTGATTTCTTCGGGACGGTAGTATTTGGAAGAGACGGAAGAAGTCACGGCCAAGATAAAACGCTCCATGTCGGCCTCGCGTACGGTCATGGGTTCCATGAATCCACCGTATATATAGCGGTATTGCAGTTTGAGCCCGGGTCTCATAAAAGGGTCGAGCACGTCGCGTGTGCTGTGGGCGAAAAGTAAGTCGCGCATGTAAGGCACATCTTTCCAACCGTGTTTGCCCCTCCTTTCGATTGGTTTCTTTACCATCGGCGTGAAACATCTTACACCTCGTTCCGTCAGTTTTTCAAAAGCGGAACGTTTGGCGTTGGGACGGCTCAAATCACGTAGGACATACCATTGGGGTGTTTCGTCCATCTTTCTCAAAAGGGTACTTTTATTACTCCAGCTTGTCTTTGCATTTTCTTGTTAGACAAGCTGTTAAGCTGAAGGTTGAAAAATAATCGGTTTCCCGGATTGTCTGTCCACATCGTTTTTCTGCCGTGTGTTTGTTGTTCCGTTTTCCCTTTACGCTTTCGCGCTTTTTGCGGTATATCTCTTGGTAAGAGAGCAACCGTATCCAATCATGGAAAAGTAAATAGTTATAGATCAGGATGAAACAAGCCCGAAACCGCTTGCTTTTGTTTCGCAAACGGTATACAAATGCTGTTTTGCAAAACAAGAGAAATAAAACTTTCTGAAAAAAACGACTGTAAATTAGTATATTGTGTAATATTTTGTATAACTTTGTACCGTGGTTGCTCTCTTACCAAGAGAACGACCACAATGCTTCCCCTGAATCCTATCATTCTTTTTGTCATTTTGCTTTCGTTCCAATCCTTTCTCTGACAGGATGAAAGTAAGGAGGCCGTTCTTGCAGGGATTGATTCTTTATCTGAAGTTTAAAACAAGAGCAATGGGGAGCTTTTTCAGATACATTTTTTTAGTTTTCACGGCTGTTTTTCGCTTTCGTTAACCCAAGGAGCACTTTTTTCTCAGGAGAAAAATTTTCCGTTCGGCTGAAAAAACATTTTTTTTCTCCGCATCCCGTCCCGTCGCTCTCTGCACGGTGACGAAAAGCATGCCTGAAAACGTAAAAACGGGCTGCTGCCATTGCCCCTTTTTATGCTATTTGGACGGTTGGGCAATACAAAAGCGCGATGTCTTTTTGTAAGGCCGAATGCCTTGAAGCCTGCATAATTTATGCCTGCAAGAGCAGGATGCCGCCGTCCGGCAGACTTTTGGAAGGCATAACCTTGGAATGGCTGTCATCATGCTTTTTCCGGGACGTGCAAGAATCGCGTATTTGCGGACACGTCTTATGACGGCTGGAAATAAGCAAGTCTTGCGAGGATGAGATTAACGATTTGACAAAATGGCAATGAAGTACAAATAATTCTTCAATGTCTATGTAGGATATAATGAGAGGAGGGCGGCAAAAGAATAAGGCGCACCTTGCGGTACGCCTTACCCGTTGTTTGTTTGAAAGAAGTATTTAATAGAAGTTGTTTATGCTTCGGCAGGAGTTTCTACAGTTTCCTCTGCGGGAGCATCAGCAGGAGCTTCTGCTTCAGCCTCTGCTTTTGCAGTAGCCTCGGCAGCTTTCTTCTCTGCTACTTTCTTAGCGATCTCTTCATTGACTTTCTTCTCAGCTTGCAGACGTGCTTCAGCGGCAGCCTTCTTCTCGGCGGCTTTCTTGGCCTCGAATGCTTCTAAGCCTTTCTGCTTGTCGTTTTTCCAAGCTTCGAATTTTGCTTGTGCGGCAGCTTCATCAAAAGCACCCTTCTTCACACCGCCACGGAGGTGCTTCATCATGTAGACACCTTCCTTGGACAAGATGTTGCGAACCGTGTCGGTAGGCTGTGCACCTACTTCCACCCAATAAAGAGCGCGATCGAATTTCAAATCTACAGTGGCGGGATTGGTGTTCGGGTTGTATGTACCAATCTTTTCTGTAAACTTACCATCACGTGGTGCTCTTACGTCTGCAATAACGATGCTGTAGAAGGCGTAGCCCTTACGTCCGTTACGCTGCAATCTAATTTTTGTTGCCATAATTAATGTTTTGTTTTTAATATAGGTTTGAAATATGCCATTAACTCGTAACGGCGGCGCAAAGTTACACTTTTTCTCCGACTTGCCAAAGGTTACCCTTTGTTTTTTAGGCGTTTTTTCTCTTCTCCGTCATTTCTTGATGCGCATGCTCGCCTTTATCATATATATAATAAGTAGAACATACATCAGCAGGGAGAGCCATTCGCTGGCCGGATTAGCCCACCAGGCGGAATAGTCGAACGAGATCCCTCCGAAACGCAGGGCTGCACTGACTACGCCCATCAAGGCTCCTCCGGCAATGAATCCGGAAGCGATGAGCGTACCTTTCTCGCCTCGTTCCTTGTTGACTTGCTCTTTGCTGCTCCGTGTGGTGACATACCAGTTGATAAGCCCGCCGACCAACAAGGGCAAGTTCAGTTCGAGCGGAATGAACATGCCTAAAGCGAAGGCAAGGGCCGAAACGTTGAAAAGGGTGAGAAGGATGGCAAGGGCCGCGCCGATACCGTAAAGCAACCAGGGGGCACCCGCACCGCTCATCAGCGGTTCGATGACGGCGGCCATGGCGTTGGCTTGAGGTGCGGCAAGTTGTCCGCTTGTGAATCCGTAAGTGTCATTCAATATCATGATGACTCCGGCCACGGTGGCGGCTGATACAAGGGTACCCAGAAACTTGAACGTTTCTTGTTTCTTGGGCGTGCTGCCCAGCCAGTAGCCGATTTTCAAGTCGGTGATGAAACTTCCGGCCGTGGAGAGGGCGGTGCAGACTACTCCGCCCATAATCAGTGCGGCCACCATGCCAACCGGACCTTTCAGGCCGACGGCCACCATGATGACGGAAGCCAGGATGAGGGTCATCAGCGTCATTCCGGATACGGGGTTGCTGCCGACAATCGCAATGGCGTTGGCCGCAACCGTAGTGAAGAGAAAAGCGATAACGGCTACGAGAAGCACTCCGGTGAGCGTGAAGAGCAGGTTGCCTTCCATGACCCCGAAATAGAAAAACAACAGGATGGCCGCCAAGGTCAGGAGAGAGCCGACAGCAATGATTTTCATCGGCAAGTCCTTTTGTGTCCGGGGAACGGCCGTGTCGCTCTTCCCCTTGCCTTTCATTTCTTGTGCAGCCAGACCCACAGCCCCCATGATGATTTTGCGGCTTTTGAAAATGCCGATGATACCGGCCATGGCGATACCGCCGATACCGATGCTCTTGGCATATTGGAAGATTTGTTCGGCACTGGCTTGGGAGGCTGTAACGGAAGAACTTCCGGCACTCACGACGAGGTCGGGGAACAACCATGAAATGGCAGGGACGATAACCCACCATACGGCCACGGAACCGCAACAAATGATGAGCGCATATTTCAAGCCCACGATGTATCCCATACCCAGCACGGCCGCCCCCGTATTGATTTTAAAGACGAGTTTGGTCTTGTCCGCCAGCGCTTGCCCCCATTCCAGACAACGTGACGTGACGCTCTCGTTCCACCAACCTACGGTAGCGATGATGAAATCATAAATGCCGCCTACGACTCCGGCCACGAGGAGCGGTAAAGCCTGATTGCCGCCTTTCTCTCCGGAAACCAATACCTGCGTGGAGGCCGTGGCTTCTGGAAAGGGATATTTACCGTGCATGTCTTTCACGAAATACTTGCGGAAAGGGATGAGGAAAAGGATGCCCAAGACTCCTCCCAACACGGAGGCGATGAACACTTCTATGAAGTTCACCGTCATTTCCGGATATTTGTCTTGCAGGATATAGAGGGCGGGCAAGGTGAATATGGCTCCGGCCACAATCATACCGGAACATGCCCCGATGCTCTGGATGATGACGTTCTCGCCCAATGCCCCTTTCCGGTGGGTGGCTCCCGTCACGCCTATCGCGATAATCGTGATAGGGATAGCCGCCTCGAACACTTGTCCTACTTTCAGTCCTAAATAGGCTGATGCGGCCGAAAAGACCACGGCCATGAGCACGCCCCACAATACCGACCACACGGTCACTTCCTTATACGTGCGATCCGGTGACATCAGAGGTTCATACTGCTCGCCTTTTTTGAGTTCCCGGAAGGCGTTTTCCGGCACTCCTGTCTGTTGCTTTGCGTTTTCCATTCAATCGTTGTTTTTATGAATTTTTATAAATTGCGACAAAGATATATATTTCACGGCAGAATGTTCTTTCTTCTTTTGTAGAATTTCTTTAAATAGTTTAATTTATAATGTGAATCCCTCGCTATTCACTAATTTTGCAATTCAATTTAAAAGAAATCGCATGCTGCTGAAGCTTTATCATAGATACATATTATTGTTTTTAGTCTTGATGTGCTTTGTCTCGCATACCCTGAAAGCACAGATTCGGGGACGGGTGACGGATGCCGACACGGGAGAACCTATTCCGTCGGTCAACGTATACTACGGAAAACAAAAGACTGTGGGAACCACAACCAATGACAAAGGCAGATACACTTTGCAAACACCGGATAAAGGAGACACCCTTGTGTTTTCTTATGTCGGCTACCAGACGTATAAGATATATATAAAGGCCGGAGAGAAAAAAACATTGAATGTCAAGCTTCAGAATTTGGACAAGGAATTGTCTGAGTTACTGGTAAAACCGAAAAAGAGACGATACAGCCGCAAAGACAATCCTGCGGTGGAATTGATGCGGAAAGTGATAGCGGCCAAAGAGAAAAGCGACTTGAGACAGAACGACTATTACCGTTATGACAAGTATCAGCGTATCACTTTCGGCTTCAACAATATCACGCAACACTTTATCGACAGCAGTTTTTTACGTAAATATCCGTTGTTGGTCAAACAGGTGGAATTCTGTCCGCAGACCCAAACCAACATCCTCCCCCTGACCTATAATGAGACTTCGTCGGAACATATATATAGGAAACAACCGGAGGCGGAACGGAATTTCATCCGGGGAACGAACTCGGAAGGCTTGAATGAACTGTTCGCCACGGGGGACATCGTGAACGTGGTCCTTCAGCGTTTCTTCGCCGACGTGAACATTTACGATAATTCGATCAATCTTTTGGAGCGTTACTTCACCAGTCCTTTATCTTCTACCAACGCCATTTCTTTTTATCAGTATTACATCATGGATACTCTGGACATGGAAGGAGACAAGTGCATCGAATTGAGTTTCATTCCTCAGAATCCGCAGGATTTCGGGTTCTCGGGACGGTTATGGGTATTGGACGATGGGACTTATCAGGTGAAACGTTGTCTGGTCAACCTGCCGCTCCGTTCGAGTGTGAACTTTATCAGCAATCTGGTGATAGAACAGGATTTTTCCACGCTCCCCAACGGTCAGCGGGTATTGGTGAAAGACAATATGATTGCAGAACTGGGCGCATTGAAGAAATACCATAATATGCTGATTAAGCGTACCACGGCTTATACCGGATTCGACTTTTCTCCCATTCCCGGCGAGAGATTCGACCAACGCGAACAGCCAAGGGAAGGTACACCGGTCATCAAAGACGAAGGTTTTTGGACACAGCACCGGACGGACACCCTGACCCGTTCGGAAGCCAACATGTCCACCATGGTACGGGACATGACCCGTAAGAAAGGCTTCGGATGGGTGATTTGGATTGTACGGGCCTTCGTGGAAAACTACGTGGAGACTTCTCCTCCGGGAAAAAAGAATTATGTGGATTTCGGGCCGGTCAACACGGTTGTTTCGTCCAATTTTATTGATAAGGTACGTTTCCGGGCCAGTGCGCAAACCACGGCCAATCTGAGCCCTCATCTCTTCTTGAAAGGATATGCGGCATACGGAGTACGGGACAAGAAATGGAAATACGAAGGAGAAGTGGAGTATTCGTTTTTGAAGAAACAATATTCGCCGGAAGAGTTTCCGCGAAACTCGATAGCGATTTCTACCCGTTATGACGTAATGGCTCCCTCAGATGCCATGTTGCCTACGGACAAAGACAATGTGTTCACGTCGCTCAAGACGCAGACCATCGACCAGATGTCTTATTTCCGCCAATACAATATACGTTATGTGTATGAATTCGACAACCATTTCGGAATTACGGCACAATTGCGCCATATCACTCAAAACCCGACAGGCACGCTGTTCTATCGTACGGTGGGCGGACAAATGGTGCCGGAACTGACGCAAAGCGAGGCGACGTTGAGTTTGCGTTACGCGCCGGGCGAAAAGGTGGTAGTCACGAAACAAAGACGTCATCCGGTCAACCACAATTATCCTATTTACACGTTAATGCACACGACCGGCTTCAAAGATGTTTTGGGAGGGGACTATGCTTCCAACTACACGGAACTGTCCGTGACAAAGCGTTTCTGGTTAAACTCATACGGGCGCATTGATATTTACGGTCGTGCGGGAGCGCAATGGAACAGGGTACCGTTTCCGTTGTTGATTACGCCTGCGGCGAATAATTCATATATCATACAGCGCAGCATGTTCAATATGATTAACAACATGGAATTCATGAACGACCGTTTCGTCTCGTTGGACGTGCAATGGGATTTGAGCGGCAAGCTGTTCAACCGGATACCCTTGCTCAAACATCTGAAATGGCGTGAGGTGATAGGTTTCAAGACGCTTTACGGCACGTTGACGGACAAGAACAACCCATTTAAACAAGGGAATCAAAGCGATTTGTTCGAGTTCCCGTCACGGAACGGACAACCGACCAGTTTCGTAATGGGGGACACTCCCTATATGGAACTGAATGTGGGTATTCACAATATCTTCAAGATACTTCGTGTGGACTACGTACGCCGGTTGAATTATCTGAACGCACCCAATGCCAAGAAGAACGGCGTGAGATTCGTATTGCAGTTTGACTTTTAAGGAGGATTTGACATGGCAGCACCTTTGGCAGAAAGATTACGTCCGCAAACGCTGGACGATTACATCGGGCAAAAACATTTGGTCGGTCCGGATGCCGTTTTACGTAAGATGATAGATACCGGTCGTATTTCTTCATTTATTTTATGGGGACCGCCGGGTGTCGGCAAAACGACTTTGGCGCAAATCATTGCCCACAGGCTCGAAACGCCGTTTTACACGCTGAGTGCGGTAACAAGTGGTGTGAAGGATGTCCGCGAGGTGATAGAAAAGGCGCGGAACAATCGTTTCTTTACCCAAGCCAGTCCGATTCTTTTCATTGATGAAATCCATCGTTTCAGCAAATCCCAGCAGGACTCTCTCTTGGGGGCTGTGGAGCAGGGAACAGTCACGCTGATCGGAGCCACGACGGAAAATCCGTCTTTCGAGGTCATACGCCCGCTTTTGTCCCGTTGCCAGTTGTATGTCTTGAAAAGCCTGACGAAAGACGACCTGTTGGAATTGCTGCACAAGGCTGTGGAAAGAGATATCATACTGAAAACGAAACATATCGAATTTCGTGAGACGGATGCCATGCTCCGGTATAGCGGAGGAGACGCCCGCAAGTTGCTGAATATTCTTGAACTGGTAGTAGAGGCTGACGGAACGGACCAAGTGGTTATCACGGACGCCGTCGTAGCCGAAAGACTTCAGCAAAACCCGTTGGCATACGATAAGGGTGGAGAATTGCACTATGACATCATATCGGCTTTCATCAAAAGTATTCGGGGAAGCGATCCGGACGCCGCTTTGTACTGGTTGGCACGAATGATAGAAGGTGGGGAAGACCCCTCGTTTATTGCGCGGCGACTGGTCATTTCCGCCAGTGAAGACATAGGTTTGGCCAATCCGAATGCACTGCTTTTGGCCAATGCCGCTTTTGAAGCTGTCATGAAGATAGGATGGCCGGAAGGGCGTATCCCTTTGGCCGAGGCTACGGTCTATCTGGCAACCAGTCCGAAAAGCAACTCGGCTTATAAGGGTATCAATGATGCCTTGCAGCTCGTACGGCAAACCGGGAATTTGCCTGTACCGTTGCACTTGCGCAATGCGCCTACCCAACTTATGGAAGAATTGGGGTACGGCAAGGACTATAAGTATGCACATGACTATCAGGGGCATTTCGTGGAACAGCAATTTTTACCCGACGACATTCGTAACAAAAGAATCTGGCATGCCCAAGAGAATGCGGCGGAAGCTAAATTGCAGGAACGGATGCTGCATCTATGGAAAGACCGCTATAAATAATTTTTGCCTTGTCCCCTCTCCACGGAGTTTATGAAAACACCTTTCATCTTTCAGACTAAAAGTCAATTTATTGATGTATAACGTGTTATGGCATGAAGGATAAAAGAGTCATCTTTCAGTTTCCCTTCATGACCGTGAACGGTGGAAAGTTTGGCTTACGTTATTGAATCGTTCGGCTGAGAAAAAAAGTGTTTCTTCAGCCAAACGATTTTCCTATCTCAGGAGATTGAAATGACAGGCGGCTGAAGGATGACTGAAACATCTTTCAGGTTTCAATATTTTCATTATGAATATGATAGGCTCTATCCTGAAGGATGAAGGATGTTTTTGCAAATTCGATTGCGCTAATCTGTGTTTTTTGTGAGGCTGTTCCATGGAATTTTGCTAACTTTGTCTTTTCATATCTACATTGTTAAATAGAAAACGCTACAAATACAGATGAAAAGCGATATAGAAATTGCCCGCGAGTGCCGATTGAAGCCGATTGAAGACATTGCTCGCCAAGTACAGATTCCTGTGGATGAATTGGAACATTATGGGAAATACATTGCCAAAGTGCCGGAATCACTGATTGACGAGAAAAAAGTAGAAAACAGTAATTTGATTTTGGTTACGGCCATTACTCCCACAAAGGCCGGTATAGGCAAGACCACCGTTTCGGTAGGTTTGGCTTTGGGACTGAGCCACATTGGGAAAAAGAACATCGTGGCTTTGAGAGAACCTTCTCTCGGTCCGTGTTTCGGTTTGAAAGGTGGTGCGGCTGGAGGCGGTTATGCCCAGATATTACCGATGGACAAAATCAACTTGCATTTTACGGGGGATTTCCATGCCGTTACTTCGGCTCATAATATGATTGCCGCTTTATTGGACAACTACATCTATCAGCATCGGGATGAAGGTTTTGCCATGAAAGAAATTTTGTGGAAACGCGTGTTGGACATTAACGACCGAAACTTGCGTTATGTCGTAACCGGACTGGGAGCCAAGACGAACGGGGTCACGATGGAAAGCGGTTTCGACATTACTCCGGCATCTGAAATCATGGCGATTCTTTGCTTGTCGAAAGATGAACATGACCTGCGCCGCAGAATCGAGAACATATTGTTAGGCACTACAATCGAGGGAAAACCGTTCCGCGTAAAAGACATGGGAGTGGCCGGGGCAATATGCGTACTTTTAAAAGATGCCTTACATCCCAATTTGGTACAAACCACGGAAAACACACCGGCTATCGTGCACGGAGGACCTTTTGCCAATATCGCACACGGATGCAACTCCATATTGGCCACCAAACTGGCTATGACGTACGCGGATTATGTGGTGACGGAGGCCGGTTTCGGAGCAGATTTGGGAGCGGAAAAGTTCTTCAACATCAAATGCCGGAAGTCCGGTTTGAATCCCAAACTCACCATACTTGTCGCTACGACCCAAGGTTTGAAAATGCACGGTGGGGTAGCGTTGGAAGATATTAAGAAACCTCATTCGGAAGGGTTGAAGAAGGGTTTTGAGAATCTGGACAAGCATATCAGGAACATGCAGGCCTTCGGGCAGACGGTAGTGGTTTGTTTCAATCGTTATGCAACGGATGTGGATTCGGAAATAGAGTTGTGCCGCGAGCATTGTGAGAATATGGGAGTAGGCTTTGCCGTGAACAATGCTTTCTCGGAAGGCGGAAAGGGAGCAGTAGAGCTGGCTGAACTAGTGGTGGACACTATCGCCAGTCGCCCATCCCGTCCGGTCGTGTTCTCCTATACAGACCGTGATAATATCGAGACGAAAGCGGAAAAAGTAGTTCGTCAAGTGTATGGAGCCGATGGTGTCGTTTTCTCAGCCGCAGCCCGTAAAATGTTGGAAAGGGTACGTCAGTTGGGTATAGAGGATTATCCCATCTGTATAGCCAAAACGCAATATTCATTTTCGGCAGATGCCCATGCATACGGAGTGCCGCACGGATTTAAAGTGCAAATTCGGGATATAGTAGTCAATTGCGGAGCCGAAATGATCGTACTGATAGCCGGAGATATATTGAGAATGCCCGGATTGCCGAAATCTCCCCAAGCGGAACGGATTGATTTAATCGACGGAAGAATAGAAGGGCTTTCTTGACACATTTGGGCGAATATCACGGGACCTGATTTATAGGGGATATGAGAAATCCGACGTTTTGTATAACAGGAAGAAAGAATCTTTCGGCTATATGCGTGTCTGTCATATTAGGATTATGTATAGGAGTCGGATATCATTGGTATGCTTCTTCACGTCCGGACATCACAAGAGTCGGAAAAGTAGATTCCCTGAACACTAAAGCTCGTTTGGTGCGCTACGTCCATCCGGACAGTGCGTTACTGTTTGCCCGGAAAGCAGCCCGTATGGCCCGGAATTATGCGGATGGGCGAAGCGAGGCCTTAAATCATCAAATGTTCATTTGCTTCTTGCGAATGGACTTTGATGAGTGTATAGACTTATATAGTCGGATTCAGCAGTCCACCAGTAACCAGATAGAATTATTGGTGAGCGAAGTGAATATGATGATGATATGCCAACGTGCCGCACAAAACCGTTTGTTCTTCGATTATTATAACCGCGCACTTGAAAGGATTCAACGTATCAGAGAAGAATATGATGAAGTGAAAGGCCGTAATAAAGAACGGTTGGACTACGCCATGACGGAATTCAGTTTGACCACGGCTACCAACTATATCAATCTGATGCAAGAGCAAGAGGCTGAAAAGGAACTTTCGGTAATTGATACGGATGGATATATACGTCAAAATAAAGCTTTACTTATTTACTATTATTACCTGAACGGTTTGATTTGCCAAAATCGTTTGGATCTGGGGAAAGAGCGTGTAGTAGATGCGTTCGATTATTTCTATCTGGCCTACTCTTTCGCTGAGCGTCTCGGTAACATTTACTTTTCCTCCATGTTGGAACAAGTCTTTTCGGAGATGTTTGCCCAACCGAAAAACTATGATATCATCAAGACCTACCGTAAAGTTGAATTGGATTATTTGTACAACTCATTAGTTACGGAGAAACTTAATGAGGCCGGATTCCCTGTATCCCTGCGTCTGTCTACGGCATTAGCCCAAAAGGCTTTGTCCAATGCCGAACAATGCGGAAATCTGTTGCTTAAGATTAACGGATTCCGAGTGTTGGGAAATACTATGTTTGCCAAAGGGGAATATTATAGGGCTTTGAATTGCTTCGAGACGGCTTTGTCATATTTGAATCTTCATCATCAAATTTATTATCCGGAAGACAAAGAACGATTGCTGACATCTTTTGAAAGCCGGAAAGACTCGGCAGTAGACATGTTATGGTCGAAAGACAGTGAATTCCAAACCGTTCCGGGCTATCTGACCTACATCCGGGAACGTTTAAGTGCGACGTACAGTGCGCTGAATGACAAACAGAAATCAGATTACAACCGAAATCTGTATCTGGACTTGATGGATTTTACCCGTCAAGACAAATCTCTCGAAAGCCGTGTAGATATGGTGGCGCAGGACAACAAGATATTAAACACACTTCTGGGAGCTATTATTTTACTGACTCTTGTTTGTGGCTTTTTCCTCTTTTTATATGCACGCAAATGGAAACTGCGGGATGCCAAACAATATTCTTTATTGAAAGATATGTCCGAATGGTTTATGGAGGTAGCTTTCACCAAATCGGAAGAAGGACTGGAAGAAGTGCTCAATGCCTATCCTTGGATAAAAAAGGAAAAACGAATCCTTCATGAAATCCTCCGCCCTTATATCAAATGGACGGAAAAGAACCGCATCCTGTCCGACCGAATGGATGAGGAAAGGATGCAGCTTCGTGAAGAATATCTGCAAAGCGAAAGGCAAATAGCCCGCGACAAGAAGAAAAACATATCCAAACGGGCGAAAGTTTCTTTAGTACATTCCATCATGCCTTTTATCGACCGTATTTTGTATGTGGTACGCCGGATGGAAAGCAAAAATGAATATGACCGAGGTACTTTGACCTATATAGGTGAACTTGCAGACGAAATCAATTGCTACAATGATGTACTCGCCGAATGGATTCGTATGAACCGAGGCGAGTTGGAACTGACAATAGAAAGTTTTCCGCTACAAGACTTATTCAAGTTACTGGATAAGGGCCAGTATAATTTCAAACGCAAAGGTATTGACTTTTTAGTGGAACCGACGGACGCATGGGTAAAAGCAGACCGTGCCCTAACCTTTTTCATGCTCAACACTCTGACAGACAATGCACGTAAATTCACGCCTTCGGAAGGGCAAGTCACGGTATGTGCAACAGAATTGGCGGATGCTGTGGAAATTAAGGTCTCAGATACGGGATGTGGACTTACGGAGTCTGAGATAGCATTGATTTTATCTTCAAAAATCTATGATGCTCAACAGATAGGTGTCAATTCTTCGACCGTACGCCATGAAAAAGGAAGCGGCTTTGGCTTGTTGAATTGCAAAGGTATTATCGAAAAGTACAAGAAGTCGGGAGAGTTCTTCCAAGTATGCTGTTTCCATATCGAAAGTGAAGAAAATAAAGGAAGCTGTTTTTCTTTTCGCTTACCTAAGGGAATAAGACGAAAGGGCATGATGGTACTGACGTTTATTTTCTATTTACTCACTTGCGGTCAGTATACGTATGCTATCCGGCCCAATATCGGTAATGCTCCAACTCATGAAGAGACAGACATGAATTACGGAGAGCTTAAATGGGCCGTGTTTTATGCCGATTCGGTCTATTTTGCCAATGTTCACGGTGATTATGAACGCAGTATGCAATATGCCGATTCCACCTTTAAATATATCAACCGTTATTATGAAGATTTCTTACCGGAAGAATGCGTAAGCCGCCAACTGACTGCTACGGGAAACGGCATGGAGGAACTGGAATGGTTATCTTTAGGAGTGAAGGCAGACTACTTCCTGATCATGGGATGTCGAAATGAAATGGCCATTGCGGCATTGGCGTTACATGATTGGGAGAAGTATGAGTTCAATAACAGACAGTTCACACATTTATATAAGCTATTGACCAAAGACGATTCTTTGGAGGAATTCTACGCCCGACAACGAAACACACAAATAAACTTATCGGTCAGTCTGGCCTTATTGGTCTTTATGCTCTTTATTTTTTCCGTCCTGATATACATTGTTTATTTTCGTCGGCGAATTCTGTTTCGTTTCAGCGTGATGCAGGTCCTTGAAACCAATCATGCCATGCTGAATGTCATCGAAATGTATGCACGTCCCGGACGTACGGACGAATTGATGTCTCAACTCTTATCAGTCGTGTTGTCCAGGCTTAAGGAATTGCATGAAATAAATAGCGTCCGGCTGTTGCTATATCGGGGAAAAGGAGAGAAAATCGGAACGTTTTTACAAGGAAAGGAAGACTATGGAGTATTGGCAGATTCTCTACTCAGTCAGGCTTATGAAACGGAAAATGCTGTTTTTGATGAAATGTCCAACACTCAGATTTATCCTTTGCTTCTTCGCCTGAACGAAAACGAACGACTCTGTATCGGTTCTGTAGCTGTCAACTATGGGACTTACCGGATGCAAAAAGAAGATTTCATTTTTGAGAATTATATCGTAAACTATCTGGCCATTTTACTGTATGAAGCGGTCATACAGCGGGGGCAAGACCTGGAAAATGTGGAAAGTGCGGAGAACGAGAAACAACGTTCTTTGTACGAAAGAACACGTATCAAAGTACAGAATCAGATTTTGGATAACTGCCTTTCTACCATTAAACACGAATCGATGTATTATCCCAGCCGCATGAAACAAATCATACGGAAACTGGAAGAACAAGAGGAACATCATGATTTGAAAACATCCATTCACTCATTAAGGGAGCTTGCCGAATACTACAAGGAAATATACACTCTGCTGTGCGCACAGGCAGACCGGCAGATTGACACCGGATACTTTAAATGCGAGAAACTCTCTCCGCACATCATCGGAGAAGAGTGGATGAAAACAATAGAAGTTTGGAGAAAGAAAAAGGCTTATGCCCTTCGCCTGTCTTTTGTCGACGAGTTGCAACAAAATAGTTTTATGAATGTAGATGCTACATTGGTGCGCTTCATGTTGGAGACCTTGACGAAAGAATGGGCAGCCCGGTTAGCGGAACATGAAAAAGATGGTTGCTTGACGCTTCGCGCATCGGAAGACGGTGGTTTTGTCCGTTTTACGTTGCAGGCCTCCGTTCGGATTTATGAACCGGAAGAAGCTGTAATATTATTCCAACCGGACGTCAAGCATTATCCCTATCTGTTGTGCAAGGAAATCGTTCGAGAACATGATAAACTAAATAATTTTTGCGGTTGCCGTATCAATATCGAGACTGATGTGCATTCTTCCGGATGCAGTATATGGTTTACCGTACCTAAATATAGATGAAATGGGAATGGATTCTTTTAAAATCATTATTGTCGAAGACGTTAAACTGGGGTTAAAAGGAACTGAAGAAATCATCCGCACGGAACTCCCGGAAGCCGAAATCATCGGAACAGCAATGAATGAAGGCGAGTTTTGGTGTCTGATTAAGAAAGAAGTTCCGGATTTGCTGTTATTAGACTTAGGATTGGGCGGCTCCACGACCATCGGAGTGGACATTTGCAGACAAGTCCGGTTGACCTATCCGGAATTACGTATCCTGATTTTTACGGGAGAAATACTGAACGAACGCTTGTGGGCCGATGTATTGAAAGCCGGAGCAAACGGCATTATCCTGAAAACAGGTGAACTGCTTACGCGTAACGATGTGCGCCAAGTGATGGATGGCCGCAATTTTGTTTTCAACGAGCCTATTCTGGAAAAGATCGTCAGCCGCTTTATGAAATCCGTGGAATCGGAACGTTTACATAAAGACGCGCTCATCCATTATGAAATCGATGAATATGACGAACGTTTCCTTCGCCATCTGGCATTAGGTTATACAAAAGAAATGATAACCAACTTGCGCGGAATGCCTTTTGGCGTAAAGAGCTTGGAAAAAAGACAAAACGATTTGATTTCACGTTTATTCGATACCAACGAAAGGGGAGGTATCAATGCCACCCGCTTGGTTGTGAAAGCATTACAATTACATATTATAGACTTAGAACATTTGGAACCGGATGAGGAATAGGTTCATGATATACCGGAAAGGACATAGTGTGGCTTCCGCACTGTTGTTCGTTTTGTTGATTGCACATCTGCTTTTGCCTTTATTGGCATGGTTGGGAAGTGCCGCAGGTTTCCCTTTGGGCAATCTGTTTTCCAGCGAGGGGATACGATGGTATTATCTCCATATTCAGGATTGTTACCGTTCTCCGTTCATGGCTGTAGTCTTTCCTGTGGTTTTGGTATTTGGAGCGATAGAGCGTTCCGGTTTGTCTGAAATCATAAAGGATACTATCAGCAAAGGCGTGCTATCTCTGACTTATCGACAACGTAAGGCTTGCCTTATGGCTGGTACATTCCTGTTATTGTACCTAGCGGGAATGCTACTTTTGTTATTCGGACCATATGCCATATTGCTCAGTGTGACAGGACATCTTTATCCATCTCCTTTCGTGTCCGGCATCTTGCAAACTATGTCTTTGGGTTTTGTCCTGACCTCGTTATTATACGCTGTCCTGAGCTTTCATTTACGAGGCTGGCAGGAATGCTTGTCTGTACTGTATTGGGGAATCCAACGTTATGATGTATGGATTCTCATCTCCATGTTGGCCGTGCAACTCTACAATGCCTTATGCTATGTATGGAACGGAGCCTAAAGAGGATGGGCGGAAAGTTTTCAAGGCTTAAAGGAGCGTCATCCTTAGGCATTCAGGCGAAAATATCTATTTTGATGTAAGTATTAGAAAAAACATGATAAAAGATTTTTTGAAAAGGATAGAGGAAGAACTTAATGAAGAACAGCGTCGGGCCGTCTATTACGACAAAGGCCCTTCGTTGGTGATAGCCGGAGCAGGGTCGGGCAAGACACGGGTATTAACCTATAAAATAGTCTACTTACTGGAGCGAGGATGGAAACCATGGAACATTCTGGCACTGACTTTCACCAATAAGGCTGCGCGGGAAATGAAAGAGCGTATCGCCCGGTTGGTAGGCCATGAACTTGCAGCCGGATTATGGATGGGAACGTTTCACTCCGTCTTTTCCCGTATCTTGCGGAAGGAAGCCGATAAAATCGGGTTTTCTTCCTATTTTACCATCTACGACCAGGCCGACTCACGAAATCTGATAAAGACCGTTATCCGTGAAATGGGGCTTGACGACAAAACCTATAAACCGGCAAGCATAGCAGCCCATATTTCCAACGCCAAAAACCGCTTGATACTGCCGGAAGCCTATCTGTCCGACAATGCTGTACGAATGGCGGATCAGGCGGCCAAGATACCGATGACGGGAGAAATCTATCTTCGCTACATGTCCCGTCTTCAGCAAGCCGACGTGATGGACTTCGACGATTTATTGCTCTATACTTATATATTGCTCAAAGAACATCCCGAGGTCTGCAAGCGATATGCGGACAAATTCGATTTCGTTTTGGTGGATGAGTATCAGGACACGAATTATGCCCAACACTGTATCATATGGGAATTGACCCACAAGAAACAACAGGTGTGCGTGGTGGGAGACGATGCACAAAGCATTTATAGCTTTCGTGGAGCAAATATTGATAACATCCTTAATTTCACGCAGAAATATAACAATGCGAAGCTGTTTAAGCTGGAACAGAACTACCGTTCTACAAAGACAATCGTTTTGGCTGCCAACAGTTTGATAAGCCATAACGACCGACAGATACCGAAGGATGTTTTCAGTGATAAGGAGAAAGGTTCGCCCCTTCATGTGTATTCCGCTTATAGCGATATCGAAGAAGCCGAAATCGTGGTAAACCAAATCGCAGCGTTGCGGAGAAAAGAAAAAATGGAATATGATGATTTTGCCATTCTTTACCGTACCAACGCACAGAGCCGTACTTTTGAAGAAGCTTTGCGCAAACGGGGTATGCCTTATCGGATTTATGGAGGACTTTCGTTCTACCAACGAAAGGAAATAAAAGATGTGATAGCCTATTGCCGTTTGACCGTAAATCCCCACGACGAAGAGGCTTTCAAACGGGTCGTCAATTATCCGGCACGAGGGATTGGCCAGACCACGGTAGATAAGATTGTATCCGCAGCTTCCACAGACGGAGTCAGCTTGTGGGAAGTGGTGTCTCGTCCCGAAGAGCATTCCTTGCCCGTAAATAAGGGTACGATGGGTAAATTGAAGTCGTTCACGGATATTATCTCCGGTTTCATCGAGAAAACAGAGCTGATGGATGCCACCTTTCTCACACAGGAAATCATCCGTGAAAGCGGTATAATGAGAGAGATTTTTCAAGATGTGAGTCCGGAAGGAATGAGTCGTCAGGAGAATGTGCAGGAACTGTTGAATGGCGTACAGGAATTCGTTTCCAGACGTTTGGAGGAAGGGCAAAGTACCGGACTCAGCGATTTCCTGCAAGAAGTATCGTTATTGAGCGATTTGGACGAAGACGAAAGTGACGAACAACACAAAGTGACATTGATGACGATTCACTCAGCCAAAGGGTTGGAGTTTCCGGTGGTATTTATCGTTGGAATGGAAGAAAATCTATTCCCAAGTCCGATGGTGGGAAACAGCCAACGCGCATTGGAAGAAGAACGTCGTCTTTTTTATGTGGCTATTACCCGTGCAGAACGTTATTGTTATCTAAGTTTTGCCCGCAGCCGCTATCGTTTCGGTAAAACGGAATTCAGTAACCCGAGTCGTTTTCTGCAAGACATAGACCCACGATATGTGGAAATGGATGCTCAAGATGGTTTTTCGTTCGGACAGACAAGGCGAAGGAATTTTGCGAGTGAGCGAGTGCAGACCGAGCTCCGCTCGAGTCTGTCGAGCGTGAGCAAATTATGCAAATATGAAGACGAAGATGATTACGGTACATCTTATCGGGAACGTCATCACCGCGTTTACGGAGAAGGTGTCGGGACAAGTTCTCCGATAGTAGCAAAAGTTTCCGGTTTGAAACCTTTGGGAAGCGTAAACCGACAAGTTCCTATACGAGATGCAAAGCACGACGACACAGGGCATCCCGTTGTTCCGTCGCCACCGTCATCAACCAGAGATAACAGTGAGCTACGGGCAGGCATGCGGATTGAGCATGAACGTTTTGGTATGGGAGTGGTGAAAGCTGTCGAAGGCAGCGGAGAGAACACCAAAGCCACCGTGGAGTTTCAAAATACAGGTATCAAGCAACTGCTATTGAGATTTGCCCGCTTTAAAATCATGTCGGCAGAATAAAGCGATAAAAAATAGTATTTGGATTTTCATTGCCGGAAAGTATTATAAGCGACAAATCGGAATTTAACGGGAAGAAAAAATGGAGAAGAAATTATCTGAAATGAGTTTAGAAGAATTATGGAAGCTATTTCCTATCTATTTGACAGAGCATCAGCCCTATTGGAAAGAATGGTACACTGATGAAGAAAGCTTTTTGAAAAACAGAGTTCCTAAAATAGAGAGAATAAGCCATATAGGAAGTACAGCTATTAATTCTATTTATGCAAAACCAATTATTGATATTCTCGTAGAGATTTCAAAAGATTATTGCTTATCTGACTATAAAGAAGTGATTGTAAAAAGCGGTTATACTTGTATGTCTGAAACTTTTGATAGACTTTCTTTTAACAAGGGATATACAGAAGAAGGGTTTGCCGAGAGGGTGTTTCACCTACACCTAAGATATATTGGGGATAATGATGAGTTATATTTTAGAGATTATCTTATTGAGCATGCCAATATTGCTATCGAGTACGAGAGAATGAAATTGAAATTATGGAAGAAATATGAATTTAATAGAGATGATTATACAAATTCTAAAACAGATTTCATTCAAAAGTACACCGAGAAAGCAAAGTTGGAATATGGAGATAGATATTAATCAAAGCCATAATCAATAAAAAAATAGCCGGAGGAAATGAGTTCCCCGGCTATTTTTATAAAGTCATTTCACGTCCGTATAACCATCGGCACCAAGCAGTTCCACTATACGCTGCTTCCATTCCCCCTGAATGATGATTTCACCGTCTTTCACGGCACCGCCTACACCGCACTTCGTCTTCAGTATCCGCCCCAGTTCTTTAAAGTCGGCCTCTGCACCGACGAATCCTTTCACCACGGTGACCACTTTTCCACCGCGATTCTTGCGTTCGATACCCACTCTCAGTTTCTGTCGGTTTTTGGGAGGCGTGTCAGCCTCTTTTTCCTCGCCGCTATCGAATGCGAAATCAGGGTTGGTGGAATACACCATCCCCAATCTCGATTTCCAGTCGTTGTCCTTTGCCGACATGGCTCAATCCTCCGTCAGTTTCCGGTAACGGATGCGTTTCGGTTCTTCCAGTCCGAGACGTTTCATCTTGTTGCTTTCATATTCCGAGTAACTGCCCTCGAAGAAGAATACATTGCCATCGCCTTCGAAAGCAAGAATGTGCGTACAGATACGGTCGAGGAACCAACGGTCATGGCTGATGACCACGGCACAACCGGCAAATTCCTCCAGACCTTCTTCCAAAGCCCGGAGCGTGTTCACGTCGATGTCGTTCGTCGGTTCGTCGAGCAGCAACACGTTACCCTCTTCTTTCAGGGCCATGGCCAAATGCAAACGGTTGCGCTCACCTCCGGAGAGTACGCCGCATTTCTTTTCCTGGTCGGCCCCGGAGAAATTGAACCGGCTCAGGTATGCACGGACATTGATGTCGCGGTTTCCCATACGCATCAATTCGTTACCGCCGCTCATGACTTCATACACGCTCTTTTCCGGAGAAATGTCCTTATGCGTCTGGTCTACGTAGGCTAATTTGACGGTTTCACCGACTTCGAACGTACCGCTGTCTGCATGTTCCAACCCCATAATCAAACGGAAAAGCGTAGTCTTACCCGCACCGTTGGGACCGATGACGCCCACGATACCGTTGGGCGGAAGCATGAAATTCAGGTCGTTGAACAATATCTTATCGCCAAAAGCCTTCTGCACGTGTTGCGCTTCGATAACCTTGTTTCCCAAGCGTGGACCGTTCGGAATGAAGATTTCCAACTTTTCCTCTTTCTCCTTCTGATCCTCGTTAAGCAATTTGTCGTATGAATTCAGACGGGCTTTACCCTTGGCCTGCCGTGCCTTCGGTGCCATACGCACCCATTCCAATTCACGTTCCAAAGTCTTCCGCCGCTTGCTGGCTGTCTTTTCCTCCTGTTCCATGCGTTTGGTCTTCTGTTCCAACCAAGAAGAATAATTGCCTTTCCAGGGAATACCCTCACCGCGGTCAAGTTCCAGAATCCATCCGGCCACGTCGTCCAAGAAATAACGGTCGTGCGTCACGGCAATTACCGTGCCTTCGTATTGGTTTAAATGCTGCTCCAGCCAGTCGATGCTTTCGGCATCCAGATGGTTGGTCGGCTCGTCGAGCAACAACACGTCCGGTTTCTGCAACAAGAGGCGGCAAAGTGCCACGCGTCGGCGTTCTCCTCCCGAAAGGTTTTCCACCGACTGATCGGCCGGTGGACAGCGCAAGGCATCCATGGCACGTTCCAATTTGCTGTCCAGATTCCAAGCATCCGTAGCGTCGATGATGTCCTGCAATTCCCCCTGACGGGCAAACAAGGCATTCATCTTATCTTCATCCTCGTAATATTCCGGAAGACCGAATTTCTGGTTGATTTCTTCATATTCCGTCAGGGCATCCACGATAGGCTGTACCCCCTCCATGACCACTTCCTTCACGGTCTTGGACGGATCCAACTGCGGTTCCTGAGGCAGATATCCCACGCTGTACCCCGGCGAGAATACCACTTCGCCTTGGAAATCCTTGTCCAGTCCTGCGATAATTTTCATCAAGGTGGATTTTCCGGAACCGTTCAAACCGATGATACCGATTTTAGCCCCATAGAAGAAACTCAGGTAAATGTTCTTCAACACTTGTTTGTTGGTCTGGCGGATGGTCTTACTCACGCCGACCATGGAGAAAATGATTTTCTTGTCGTCTACTGTTGCCATAAGTTGTTTTTTGTTTTTATGGAGTTAAATGAATAATCCGATGGAAAGCAATGCCCCGAACAGGAAGATGTTGCGTGCCGTTTCGCCTAATACGCCGTTCAGTTCCCGGCCTCGTTTGAGCCTCGTCATGCGTCTCCAAGTGACGGTATGCGGTATGAGATAACACACCGGAAGGAGGGCGGCCACAGGTTTTCCCGAGAGCCACATCGTCTGGCAAAGCCCCACAGCCGCAATGCCGAGCCAAAGATAAAGATTTTCTGCGGCTTTTTCGCCTATTCGTACGATTAAAGTGATTTTTCCACCGGCTTTGTCGTTGTCACGGTCACGATAGTTGTTCACTACAAGCAGGCAGTCTATCACCAGACCGCAGGCCAAAGACAACGCCCATACCTCGGGAACTACCGTACCGCTCTGCAGATAGTACGTGGCACCCATCGGAACGAGACCGAAAAACACCAGTACGAGCAGGTCGCCCAACCCAAGACGGGCCATGCAGGTAGTATAAAGGAAACAGAACACCACACAGCATACCCCGACGAGCACCATCGTCCATCCGCCGTACCACACCAACGGCAAGCCGGTGAGGCAGGAGAGGAGCGTGGTACAAACGATTCCCCGGCGCATGGCAGGCAATGTAATCCAACCTTCGGCACAGGCGCGTTTCGGGCCAAGACGCTTCTCGTCGTCCAACCCTTTCCGGAAATCGTAATAATCATTGATGAAATTGGCGTCGATTTGCATGAGGAATGCAAAAAGGAAGCACAATAAGGCCGGAACCGGACGAAAGAATCCGTCGGCCCAAGCTGCCGAAATCCCGATCATGACCGGTACGGCCGCTCCCGTCAAGGTCTTGGGACGTGCAGCCAGAATCCATGCATGCGGTGAGTTCGTGGAGATATGAGACATATTTGCCATGGGTAAGAATCACTATAATTTCATACGTAAATAGGTACGGTCGTCAAAAGACTCGTTTCCGGCGGCCACTCCTTTGGTGGACGGGTGTTCTCCGATGCGTAACGGGTCTTCGGCCAAAGAGCATGCCAATAACCGTTCGGTTTCCGCCAACGTATCGGCCAACACCGGATAGCCGTCCGATGCCAAAATCAATTCTTGGGTATCTGCCGGGAGAGGCAAGACGCGAACCCGGGACAGGTCAACTGGAAAACCGTCGAGGACGGTGTATCCAAAAGGCCCGGCATCATCGGCATTCTGGAAAGCACACTGGTCTTTCAAGTGCGTCCAAATCCACTTACGCCCTACATCGCGAGCGCACAAGTCTGCGATGGAATGGCCTTTTCGGAGCAGATACCGGAGCACGTCGGCGCGTATTCTCGAGAGTATGTCGTCCGTGGGCTTGGGATTCGTATAAGTCATCCCGTTGAAACGGCACAAACAATCTCCTATCATCCAAACTTCATGCCTGTGAACAGAGTAAACCACCGCACTGGCCGTCATACGGTTCTCCGCGTGACGTGCGGCCTCTTCGTATAACCCGTGCATTTCGTAATAATGACGAATGGCAGAAGTGAGGCAAGCTGCCGCCGTGGCTGCATCGGCATCTTTTGGAAGACAGGGAATGGATGCACGAAGCACTTCCATGGCCATCCTTCCAGAGCTTTTTCCGTCCATGCGTAGTGTCCCTTTACTGGTAGAACCGTCGATAACCGCAAAAAAGTCACGACTTTCCGCTATTCCGTCTTCGCATAGCCCTGTTCCGTCCGTCTCCTGCTTCTCTTCGGGGATTTTGAAGAAATCGCTCCCGCTCGGTAGACTTCGAGCAAGCTCGGTCTGCGCTCGCTTGCTCGCGATTTTCCCCTTTTGAAAACGTTCGATGACTGTGACCGGACCGGTCTTCGGGGCGGTGTCGTCCGCCTTCCAAGTCATAATGTGCATTACCTTTTTTATTCCATTCCATCGGACGCATGCGGTCGAAAAGCTTGTCTGCCAAGTCCGTTCTTCCGATACGCCGCAGTTCCGCTTTTATTTTTTGCTGTTCTTCCGGCTTATACCAGAAGAAGAACATCCGTTGTGCCAACTTTTCACGAGGCGATTTCGCGCTATACACCGGTTCGAGCGTATAAGGATGGTAGCCTGTGGCCCAAGCCTCGGTGCTCACGGTCATGGGTGTGGGCGTAAAGTCCTGCACTTGTTCCAGTTGGAAATCCATCCTTTTCGTCAGTACAGCCAGTTCCGCCATGTCTTCTTCCGTACATCCCGGATGACTGCTGATAAAGTAAGGGATGATTTGTTGGCGGAGACCGGATTCCCGGTTAATACGATCGAAAATGTCCTTAAACTCCCCGAATTGCCGGAAAGAGGGTTTACGCATCAGCTCAAGCACACGATCCGACGTGTGCTCCGGAGCAACCTTCAGCCGGCCGCTTACATGACGCGTAATCAGTTCACGGGTGTATTCGGCATTCACTTGGTTGATACGCGAGTCCTTTGCATCATGCAAAAGCAAGTCGTAACGCACCCCGCTGCCGATATAGCTCCGCTTGATGCCCGGCAAAGCGTCTACGGCATGGTAAATGTCTAGCAAAGCCGTGTGGTCGGTATTCAGGTTCGGACATATTTCCGGATGGATGCACGACGGACGCTTGCACCTCTCGCACGCCTTCAGGTTTTTCCCCTTCATGCCGTACATGTTGGCCGAAGGGCCGCCCAAGTCGGAAAGATTACCCTTGAAATCGGGCATTTCCGTGATTTGCCTGACTTCTTTGAGAATACTTTCCTTGCTGCGGTTGACGATGAACTTGCCCTGATGGGCAGAAATGGTGCAGAACGCACATCCTCCGAAACATCCCCGATGCAGGTTTACCGAAAACTTGATCATCTCGTACGCCGGGATGCGTTTTCCCTTGTATTTGGGATGGGGCAGACGGGTGTAGGGCAAATCGAACGAATGGTCGATTTCATCCTGCGTCATCGGCGGATAGGGCGGATTGACCACTACATACCGCCCGCCGGTGGGCTGGATGATGCGCTGCGCGTAGTATTTGTTGCTTTCTTCCTCGATATGCCGGAAATTTTCGGCTTGCGCCTTCATGTCTTTCAGACAGGTCTCATGGGCGTGCAGGATGAGGTCGTCGGGAACGATTCCGCCGGGAATATCCTCCTTATTATATATAGATACCGTTTGGGGAACGCAATGCCCATGCGTAATCACGTCGCGGAAGGCCTTCAGGCCGACGCGGGCCGTGCCATCCTCCGCATAATCCAGATGGGCATTTCCGTCCTCTATGGCCATCTGTAGGTGGTTTGAAATCTCCACCACCGCCTTTTCTCCCATGCCATATATAATCATGTCGGCTCCGCTGTCGCATAAGATGGACGGGCGGAACCGCTCCTGCCAGTAATCATAATGCGTCAGACGGCGCAGAGAGGCTTCTATTCCCCCCAGTATGACCGGCACGTCGGGATAAAGTCGTTTCAGGATTTGGCTGTACACTATCGTGGGATATTCCGGACGAAGGTCGTGCCGCCCGTCCGGCGAATATGCGTCCTCGCTCCGCAGGCGGCGGTTGGCCGTGTATTTGTTCACCATCGAATCCATGCAGCCGGGAGCCACACCGAACCACAGGCGCGGCCGTCCCAGTTTCTTGAAATCGCGGAAATCACCGTGCCAGTCCGGTTGGGGAACAATCGCCACCCGGTAGCCTTCGGCTTCCAAAACACGCCCGATGACAGCCGCACCGAACGAAGGATGATCCACGTAGGCATCTCCGGAGAACAGGATAACGTCCACATAATCCCATCCCCGCAACTCCATTTCTTTTTTGGTCGTGGGGAGCCAGTCAGTCAAACGGAAATCTTTCATCAAGGTCTCCTCTTCCTTTATTCTGCCAATACGTTTGCCTGTTCTATCTCCTGATGCGTTTCCAACCAGTTTACGTATAATTTGACTAATTGGTTTAATCCGAATGCTTTCATGTTGTCATGGAAAAGCACATCCTGACACAAATCGACAAGGTCGGCCTTGTCAGGTTCCGCCTCTATCAGGGCACGGACGTTCAGGCGCAGTTTCTCTAACACCATCTCGTCGATGATGCCACTACTGTCCACCAACTGTTGGAAAAGCCCGTATTTTTCAATCGTTTTGAGATTCTCATCAGTGACAAACATCTGACGCGAACCTTTGGCATTGGTCTGTATCTCGTACATATTCTTGTTTTTTAGACATTACGCTACAAAGATAGTGAAAGGCGAGTGCAGAGACAAACGAAAAACAAAGTTTTTCAAGTTTGGCTATGCCGAGCCGTATCTTATTTTCGAGGAGACAAAGATAGTAAAAGGTGGCATTTTAAGGATTCAAAACCGGCTGAATTTTTGTGCGCCAAATGATTTTTCATTCTCAGGCGATTGATTTTTCATTTGGCTGAGATTGATTTTCGCATCTCCTCAGGGTGATTTTCATGCAAGAAGCGGTCGCTCTCTTAGGAAGAGATAAACCTGTGGATGAATAACGCAGTTAATAAATGAGTTATGGCATTCAAATGTTTGCATAAAAGCTGTTTTTAAAGATTTTGGATTACGGAAACATTGCCACATGCAGCAGGACAAATTTATCCGGAATGAGAAAAATATTTTAAAAACAGTACGTTGGATGAAATATTTTTTATACTTTTGCCGAACAGTTTATCTCTTCCTAAGAGAGCGACCGGAAAAATGAATTCAAATGCGTTGCGGGAAAAGTCCCGACTTTTTTATAAATCAAGTGTAACTGATTGGTTTCTAATAGATTTTAAGGACAATCAGGACTAGATGCTTTATCCTTTATTCTATGGAGGCTTCTTTACCGTTCCCGGATGACGAAGCGGAATGTTGGTTCGTGTTAAGGGATCTGAAACGTTCCAACGCCAGACATCCCGCTTACCGCCAACTTGCGGAAATGGGGCTGCGCGTATTCACCCCGATGCACGAGGTGGTCACGTTGGTTCGTGGGCAACGCGTACGTAAGGACGTTCCCTTTCTTCGCGACCTGTTGTTTGTCCGAGAACGTTATTCCGAACTCCGTTCCGTAGTAGAAAGGGACCCCACATTACAGTTCCGCTATGTACGTGGCGGATACTGTACCCCGATGACTGTGCGTACGGCCGAGATGGAATGTTTCATCCGTGCAGTGGAGTCTACTTTCCGTCCCCGCTACTATCTTCCGGGAGAGATAAGCCCTTCGATGATAGGACGCCAAGTCCTCATTGTGGGCGGCCCTCTCAACGGATATGAAGGGCATCTCCTGTCTATCCGCGGCAGCCGTGTGAAACGTCTATTCATCGACCTTCCCGGACTGTTATCGGCAGGAGTGGAAGTAAGTCCCGAGTACATTCGATTGTTGTAATTCGCGTAAAAACTCCAGATTCATAAAATGGAAAATCGGTGTTCATCTTCTTCTCAGCCCTCCGGAGTCCGTCTGTTGGCATTACTGCAAGGACAATGGAAGGAAATCCTTCGCCGCGAAGAAAGCAATGTGTCTTTGATGCATCTTTACGGTACGGGCACGCATTGGGTGGCATTCGAACGTTCGGCCTGCCAGTTGTCCCGCCTTTGTACCGAGGCAAAAACAGTCCCGATGCGGATTTCCGGCTTCCCCTTTCCGGTAGTGATGGCCACGTTCAGCCAAGCACAATCGGAACATTTTATCCATGATTTACCGAAAGTGGAGGAGGGGAACGACCGACTTTCATTCAAAATGCCAGTATTGACGGATAGAGAATACGGCATTTGGCATAACCGGCAGACTGAATATCTTTCAAAATATGACGTTAACAAAAACTAAAGCCAAGGCGAAAATGCTTCTTTTTACCTATTTTTGTAATGAAGCAATAAAGGAGTGATAGTTATGGAAAGGCAAGGAAGACTTTACCCGATAGGGATACAGACGTTTTCTGAAATAATAAACAAGGATTATTTGTATATCGACAAGACGGAGTATGTGTACCGCATGACACACTCCGCTTCGAAATACATGTTCCTGAGCCGTCCCCGGCGTTTCGGTAAGTCGTTGCTGACAAGTACTTTGAAAGCCTATTTTGAAGGGCGTAGAGAACTGTTCAGGGGATTGGCTTTGGAGCGGCTGGAAACGGAATGGACGGAATATTCCGTTTTGCGTTTTGACATGAGTACGGCGAAGCATGTGGACAAGGAACGCTTGGAAAGCGAGTTGAACTTAAAACTGATAGAATATGAAAACGTATATGGCCGTGGCGAAGGTGAGGAAAATGTGAACCAACGCTTTCAAGGCATCATCCGCCGCGCCTACGAACAGACGGGTCGTCAAGTGGTGGTGCTCATCGACGAATACGATGCGCCCTTGCTCGACGTGGTGCATGAAGAAAAGAACCTGCCTGTCCTGCGTAACATCATGCGCAACTTTTATAGTCCGCTCAAAGCTTGCGATCCTTACCTGCGTTTCGTGTTCCTTACCGGAATCACCAAGTTCTCGCAACTGAGCATTTTCAGTGAACTGAATAACATTAAGAATATCAGTATGCTGCCGGAATACGCTGCCATCTGCGGCATCACAGAAGAGGAAATGGCCACTCAGATGGACGAGGACTTGGACATTTTGGCCGAACGGATGGGCATAAGCCGCGAAAAGACCGTGCAGAAACTCAAGGACAATTACGACGGTTACCATTTCACTTGGCCTTCACCGGACATCTATAACCCATTCAGCCTGCTGAACGCTTTTGCTGACGGGCGGTTGGATTCTTATTGGTTCGGCAGTGGTACACCCACTTACCTTATCGAAATGTTGAAGAAGTACGGCGTGCAGCCCCAACAAATCGGAGGACGGAAAGCTATGGCGGAATCTTTCGATGCCCCGACGGAACGCATGACGGACATCGCCCCGTTGCTCTATCAAAGCGGTTACGTCACCATCAAGGGGTATTCCTCCATCACGCAACTCTACACCTTGGACATCCCCAACAAGGAAGTGCGCCTCGGCTTGATGAAAAGCCTTTTGCCCGGCTATTTAGACCGCCGCACGACCGACGGATTGACCACCGTGGCCTTGCTCTATGAAGCCATTTACGAGGAACGATTGGACGATGCATTGCGGTTGTTGCAAACGTTCCTTTCCACCGTCCCTTACTGCGACCATACGGATTACGAAGGCCACTACCAACAAATGCTCTACATCATCTTCAGCCTCTTGGGCATGTATGTGGATGTGGAAGTACGTACCCCGAGTGGGCGGGTAGACATGGTGATGCGCACGGCCACCACGCTCTACGTCGTGGAACTGAAACTGAACCAATCCGCCGAGGCCGCCATGCAACAGATCGACCTGAAGAACTACCCCGAACGCTTCGCCCTGAGCGGCCTTCCCGTGGTGAAGGTCGGCATCAACTTTGACATGGAACGGCATACGCTAAAGGATTGGGTGATTACGAGATAAAATATACTCTACCCTAAGAGTTTGCAAAAATATCCTTCATCCTTCAGGATATGTGGTAAATATCTATTATATAACATATTACGGGCTGAAAGATGAAATGCTCATCTTTCAGTTCCCTTTCATGGCTGAGAGCCGTCAAACGCTCTGCGCCAAACGATTCTCTAATCTAAGCCAAACGATTTTTCATTCTCAGCCGACTGATTTTCCGTTCTCTTCCCTGCGGAATGAAGCTTGGCTGAAAGATGCCTGAAACATCCTTCAGTCCATAACATACAAGTAATGAAAGGATTAACATACATCCTGAAGGATGAAGGATGTTTTTGGAAAAACTCCTGTGTAGGGGAAATAAGTATGGCATGCAAGGGTGAATCTCAAAAACTGATTGTTTAATATGCTTGAATCAGCCAGAAATTTCGAGCGTTGGGAGGATAGTATTGAAATGTAATTGACTTTTAACACGCTTGGTTTAGGGCGTTCTTTACAGCCCTTTCAAATAGGCTATTTTATTGACACAGGTTATTTGTTATGGAAAACTTGGCACCAAACAATAAGCGCATAGTAAAGAATACGCTGCTGCTGTATGTACGCATGCTCTTCCTGATGGTTGTGAGCCTTTATACAAGTAGGGTTGTTCTAAATGCATTGGGAATAGAGGACTTCGGAATATACAACGTGGTAGGTGGCATGGTGGCGATGTTCAGCATGTTGTCAGGGTCGTTATCTGCTGCTATTACGCGATTTATCACTTACGAACTTGGCAGGGGAGACAGGGAGAAGTTGAGGACAATATTCTCTTCCGCAGTGACAATCCAACTTGGCTTGGCTGCCATCATCATCATATTGGCCGAGGTTTTAGGCATCTGGTTCTTGAACTCCAAGATGACGATACCTCTTGACAGATTAGCGGCGGCCAACTGGGTTTTCCAGTTTTCGGTGCTGACGTTTGCAATTAATTTGGTTAGTGTTCCTTATAACGCAAGTATCATAGCGCATGAGCGGATGTCGGCATTCGCTTACATTAGCATCTTTGAGGCTGTGGGTAAACTGGCTATAGCTTACCTTATAACCATTTCGTCAATTGACCGACTTGTGTTCTATGCCATATTAATGTGTGCGGTTGCACTCATCGTTCGGTTTACTTATGGTATTTATTGCAAGCGGCATTTCGAGGAATGCATGTATCATTTCATTTTTGACAAGAATTTGTTGAAGGGTATGTTTGGCTTTGCCGGTTGGAATTTCATTGGTGCATCGTCATCGGTATTACGTGACCAAGGTGGCAACGTTGTCATAAACCTCTTTTGCGGTCCTGCGGTAAATGCCGCGCGAGGCATAGCCTTTCAGGTCAACAATGCCGTCAACGGGTTTGTCGTGAACTTTATGATGGCTTTGAATCCGCAGATTACCAAACAGTACGCCGCAGGTAACCGTGAATATATGATGACGTTGATATTTCAAGGGGCACGGCTTTCATTTTACATGCTTCTGTTGCTTTCCCTACCTATATTGGTTAACACGCATTATGTTCTTGGGCTTTGGCTTAAGATTGTGCCGGAACATGCCGTGTCCTTTGTACAACTTGTGCTTGTGTTTGCCATGAGTGAATCCATTTCCCAACCATTGGTAACGGCTATGCTTGCCACAGGAAAAATACGAAATTACCAACTCGTGGTGGGCGGACTACAGATGATGAATCTGCCAGTGTCATACGTGCTTCTGCGTATGGGTGCTGTTCCCGAAACGGTCTTGATTGTGGCAATGGCCATATCGCAGTGCTGTCTCGCCGCACGTCTGCTGATGTTGCGTGGCATGATTGGCCTTTCTGTCAGGCTGTATTTGAAGAAAGTGTATACAAACGTCCTGATGGTTTCATTTATATCTATGGCCGTTCCAATCCTGTTTGTGAGCCACATGGATGAGACTTTCTTGGACTTTGTTGTCTCGTGCGCAGTCACAGTAGTTTGCACGGGCTTTACCATCTATTATGTGGGGTGTAACAGGACGGAAAGGAAATTTGTAGTGGAAAAAATTCACAAAATAGCAAGAAAGCAGAGATGAAAAGACTGAATAACATAGACTTATTGAAGTTTATATGTGCAGTGTTGGTGGTATTCCTGCACATGGGAACGCCATACCAACAGTACATACTGCCGCTCACGAGGTGTGCAGTTCCTTGTTTTCTAATCATTTCTGGTTATTTCATTTTCAATGCCGACGATGCCAAGTTTCAGGCAAGGTTGAAAAAGAATATAAGGAAGATTTTTCGCGTACTCGTTTGGAGTACTCTCCTTTTCGCTGTGGTGAAATTTATGTTTGCGTTCAAACAGCATGATTTCAGTTTCCTTAGTTTGAAAGCACTTGTTAAATTTGTTGTACTCAACGAGAATCCCTTCGGCTTTCATCTTTGGTACATTGGGGCTTATCTTTACACATTATTGATAGTCCTCTTTCTTGAAAGGCGAGGTTGGCTAAAGTGTCTGTATTGGGCTGCTCCAATCCTCTTGATGACAGACCTGTGTTTTGGAAAATATAGCTTGGTTTTGTGGAATATGGAGATTCCATTCATTTGTGTGCGCAATTTCTTGTGCGTGGGTATTCCATACTTTGCTGTCGGAATGTTTATCAAGAAGTGGCGTGGTACGCTTCTTGGAATTAGATATTTGCCGTTGTTAACATTCGGGGGGGGGGATTTTGTTTTCGTTAACATCGTTGTTAGAGAACGGGCTGCTTGTGGAGTTAGGTCTGAACGCCACGAGAGACCATTATGCAAGTTCAACCTTTCTGGCCGTCTCACTGTTTCTTTTCTTCCTGTCTGCAAGGCAAGTAGGACAGAACGTCTTATCTGACTTGGGTGAGAAAGATTCCTTATACATCTACATCTTACATCCATTGTTCATTATGTTCTTCCAGACGGTCAACAATCGCATGCCTGCATTATGGCAAGACACATATTTGTATTTGTCGCCGATAATCATTTTAATCGCGACAATCCTTCTTAGCAAAACATTACGGATTTTACATATAATCAAATGATAAAGATAACAGACAAATCACAGTGCTGCGGATGTACGGCTTGCGCAAGTGTCTGCGCACATGATGCCATAACGATGCAGCCAGACGCGATGGGCTTCCTCTACCCAATGGCAGATGAGACAAAGTGTGTGGAGTGTGGGCTGTGCGAGAAGGTCTGCGCCTTCAATGACAATTATGACACAAGCCTTAACTTTCCACAGCCTGACGCTTACGCTGCGCGGCACAAGGACATGGAGGAAGTTAAGACGAGCCGCAGCGGTGCGGCATTCATAGTCCTGTCCGACTATGTGCTTGAACAAGGCGGCGTGGTTTACGGAGTGGGGTATACAGACCATTTCCGCGTCATCCACAAACGTGCAACAACAAAGGAACAACGCGACGAGTTCAAAGGCAGCAAATATGTACAGAGTGACCTCACAGGAGTGTTCCGTCAGGTAAAGAAAGACCTGAAAGACGGCTTGACCGTCATGTTCTCCGGTACGCCGTGCCAGACCGCAGGTCTGAACTCATACATAGGTAAGAAGCTGCGCGAGAAGCTGATACTCGTTGACATCGTATGCCACGGTGTACCGGCACCATACCTGTGGCGTGACTATATAGCCTACCTTGAAAAAAAGCAGGGCGATAAAATTTGTTGGGTGAACTTCCGTGACAAGCAGAAGTTCGGTTGGGCTGCCCATCATGAAACGTTTAAATTTGTTAACGGGGGGGGGGTAAAATGAGCTTCACATATTTATTCTATCAGCACATCATGTTCCGCCCATCGTGTGGAAAGTGCCATTATGCGAATACGAAACGTCCGAGTGACATAACCATAGCCGACTTCTGGGGTTGGGAAAAGACGGATCCCAATATCAATGCAGACAACAAAGGTGTGTCACTGGTATTGGTAAATACTGAAAAAGGGCGTGAACTGTTTGAAGCGGTAAAAGACCAGATGACGGTAATTCCGGCAAAATTGGAAGATTGTTTACAGCCCAATCTCTGCCGTCCTTCCTTAGAAAGCCATCTCCGATGCAAATTTGAAAAAGACTACCGGAAGTATGGTTTCAAGTATGTATATTACCGGTATGGCAACATCGGACCGATATGGAGATTGAGACAGATAAAAGCATTTTTCAAGAAGAATTTAAGACTAAGATGAAAATAGGACTTCTTACATTTCATGCGGCCATGAACGTGGGTGCCCAATTGCAAGCATTGGCTTTGTTCAAGACATTGAAAGATGCAGGACATGAAGTAGAGTTTATCAGGTACGAACCCAACTACTTAAAATATCCGTACCGTTTTTTCAGGAATGCAAGAATCAAGAATGGCATAGCTTCGTATGTAAAGCAGTGTCTGTTGCATATTTTTTGCGACACATATACTTGGATTAAGACCAAACGGCATTATGGGGATTTTCAGGAAAGATTCTATACCCTCTCACGGCAAGTTTATAAGAATCCGGACGAATTAGCCAAGGCAGATTATGATGCGATAATCACCGGAAGCGATCAGGTATGGAATCCGGAAATAACGAACGGCAGCCTCGACCCGATGTACACGTTGCATTTCCAGTCGGACAGGATAAGAAAGATTTCTTATGCCGCCAGTTTTTCTGAAAAACATATTGACAGAAATATGGCAGAGGAGTTGGTTGGCCGGATAAAATCATTTTATGCGGTTAGCGTCAGGGAAGAGTGCCTAAAAAAATATTTGGATAATCTTTGCTCATTACGCATAGAGGTGGTTTTGGATCCGACTTTGTTATTGACTAAAAGTCAATGGCTTGCCCTTATGCCTGAGAAAAGGATGATAAAAGAACGTTATGTCCTTTTATACCAAGCAAGAGGTATAAAGAAAGATGTCCTTAAACAAGCTACGGATTTGGCTGACAAACTTCATGCTACAGTCTATGATGCATCGGGAATGAACTATCGCGTGGCGAAATACGGCAAGCAATATGTCAGCCCTATTGAGTTCCTGAATCTGGTGTTTTTTGCAGAGGCTGTCGTTACTGTTTCCTTTCATGGCACAGCACTTTCATTGGTATTGGAGAAACCGTTTTTTTCCATTTGCTTGAATGACGGGCGCGACGGAAGAGTCATCAACCTGTTGAAAGGCATGGGCTTGTCATCCCAACTGAAACCCGTTGGTGAAGAGTTGGCGGTACCTCGTATGGACTATTCCCTTGCGAGACGACATTTAGACACCGCGCGTACGGCTTCCTTGTCTTTCCTATTCAAGGCTTTAAATTAAAAATTACCCTTTATGAACATATTATACGTCATGCGCTACTGGCCTGTTTATGGTGGTGGTGAAACTATAACCGTGACCTTGGCAAATGAATTTGTCAAGCGAGGGCATTCGGTTTACGTAGTTTATACTTATGACAAATCCTGTAATCCGATGCCTTACAGCATATCTCCTGCAATTAACTCGCAAAAAATGCATACCATAGAGAAATACTGTGCTTCTGACGTGGAAAAGTTGCAAAGCTATGTGGTGGATAACGGGATTGATGTGATAATCAACCAATGGGGAAGTACTAAACTGTGCCGTTTGGCTATACGGCAAACAAAATGTAAACTGATAACTTGTTGGCATCTGGATGTTCTCCCAAAGGTACGTGCTCCTCATGACATCAAGGAAAAAATTGTCAATGCAATATTCCGGAAACGCGTGTATGTCCGTTATGTCCATTGGCGGCAGATGAGAGACCACAATCTGAATTACAAATTGAGTGATAAGTATGTGTTTTTGTCGCACTCCTTTTTGCGAGAATATGTAAGCCTTACGCATCTGAAGCCGGATAAAGAGAAACTCGGAGCTATACCTAACCCACTGACTTATACTTATGATTACGACTTCAATGACTATGGGAAAAAGAAAAAACAGGTTTTGTTCGTAGGCAGGATTTTTGAGTACCATAAGAGGTTATCATATATATTGCGCATTTGGAAACAAATAGAAATAGACGGTAGGTATTCCGACTGGAAACTTGTTATTGTTGGGGACGGTCCTGACATGCACCAGACAAAACAGTTCAGCACCGAATTGGGGCTTGAGCAAATATCTTTTGAAGGTTTTAGAGACCCACGGCAATATTATCTGGAATCGGCATTGTTCATGATGACATCAGCGTTCGAAGGTTTCGGCATGACATTGGTCGAAGCACAGCAATACGGCACCGTACCTATAGCTATGGACTCTTATAAAAGCCTGCATGACATTTTGCAGGATAAAGTAAACGGTATTGTGGTTCCGGACAATGATATCGACTGTTTTGTGAAAGAGTTGAAACAATTGATGGACGATAAAGAGAAACGCAAACAGCTTGCAATGAAAGGTTCGGAAACGTGCCGTAGATTTTCGGTAGACTCTATTGCAACGCAATGGGAATCTTTTTTTAATACGCTAATAGATGGAAAATGAAAAATAAGGCAATCATAATAGACGCATATTCTCGTGGGGGCTATCATGAAGTGATAAACCAGTCATTCCTGATGATGATTTCCAACTTGTATGCAACCGTGACCTACATAGCAGATGAAAGTGCTTGCAGAAACCTGAAATCACTGTTGGCCAAATGCAATGTGGATTGTCCCAATGTGGAATATATAGAAAAACGATTTTCATTCCCAAAGTTCAGGATTGAGGGACTGACATATCTGGCAAAATTGGCAAAAGTCTCTTTCCTTAATTACAAATTCTACAAACAGGCACCTGAAGATGCCGATGTGTTTTACAACAACAATTTGTTTTTTGCAATTATGCCTATTTCATTTCTGAGAAAGAAGAACAATACCTATGTGCTTTGCCATAATGAAATGGAATTGATAAACAAAATGCAAAGTTATTCAGTGGCCACTTCTTTGCTTTCCAGGTATTTCCGTTTAGTTTTCCGCAAATTTGTATTGAGCGAGAAACTGCACTTTATCCTTCTTTCTCCGGAGATGGTCCGCTATTTCAGCACGTTTATTTCCCCAAAGAACACGCCCCGTATGTATTGGATGGATCACGCTTACATTCGTCCTGAAAATCCTGAGAATCCTGATTTCCGGATAAGGGGTACGCATATAAAGATAGGTATACCCGGTGCAATAACCCCTTCGCGTGGGTTAAATACATTGAAACAAGTACTTTCTCGCTTGCATAACAACGACATTTGCATTTATGCGCTTAGTACATGTTCTGAAAAAATAGAAGACAAGCATTTTGTAATGCTGAATTCAACAGGCAGATTATTGCCTTTCGAAGAATATAATGCTTATGTTCAATCCATGGATGCCATGTTGTTGTTGTATGATACCAACTCATATAAACTAACTGCAAGCGGTGCTATATTGGAAGCCATTTGGAATGAAAAACCTATTGTTGCATTGAAAAATAAATATTTCGAATATTTGTTTGGTAAATTCGGTCGTATGGGAATATTATGTGATGACATAAACTGCTTATCTAAAAGCATGGAGAACATATGGGACGAAATTTATGCATTTTCAGAGAATATAAGGAAGGCAAAAAGAAAGTTGTATCCTACAACAGTACAAAAGCAAATATTAAATATTGTTTCCAATGTTTGATTATATAAAGATTGATGAAGGAGCCAATAGGTTACTAATGTGTATTCTAATATTGGCTATTTGTTGGTTTTTGGTAAAGTGGAAAAAACGTGCAACACTCCCCTTTAATGTTGTAATGGTATATATATCCGTGGGATTTGTTTCAGCCACTGTCTTTTACTGCTTGTCACAAAACTATTGGTATTATTTTGATAGCAAAGATATTAATTTAGCCCCCCTTTTATATTTGGTATTTCTGTTTATCGTATTGGCTTTACCTTTTTGCATGATTGACTTGAAGAATATAAAGAGAATTGACGATACTGGAATATCACCATATTTAAATGGGATGGCTACGGCTATTTTTATTTTGTCTATCTTGCCATTTATTGATGCCGTCATAAAACTGCCATCATTGGATTATTCTACAATAGTCACAGCTTATGAAGGAGAAGGCGAGCGAAGCTCATTTTTATTCTATTATTCTAATCAATTAAGGAATTATTTAAAGTTCTTCATTTCTCCTCTTTTATTCTATTATTTGTACAAGGAATCCGCATACAAGAGATACGCAAATTACATGTTCTTTGCCGTGTTCACAAACATATTATTAGCTATAACTAGTGGTGGGCGTGGAACGATGGTCAATGACCTGAATTATTTGATAATTTGCTATATATTGTTCCGTGGACTATTGCCACCTAAAGTAAAATACAAAATAAAACGCATAGGCATAATTGGTGGTATGTGCACCGTAGCAGGCCTGACTGTCATAACATTTGCACGCAATAATTTTGATGCCAGCACAGCCTCGGATGAAGATAAAGCAAATATAGTGACAGGGGTGTCACTATATTTAGGACAAGGGCCGCTTGAGTTCTCAAGGAACATGTATCCTTCCACAGTCAGAACGGAGGGAGATAATTCATTCTCTCTCGTCAAAACGGCATTGGGGATGAAAACTTTTAAGGATAATGATGATAGGCGCGAGTATTGGGAAGACAAGCAAACCATTCCCAATTTCATTTTCTATACAGTTATAGGTGATGTCTATTCAGATTTAGACTTTGGCTATACCATTCTTTTCTGTGTTCTCATCTCTTTGGTGTTTTGTGTATTTTTTTATAAGACTCGATTTAAACCGATGTCTATTCAAATGGTTGTAATTATTTCCCTATATTTTGAATGGGTCACCATGGGATTTATGAATAATTGCTACAAAACCTATTATTCTCAGTTTTATATTTTAATCACATTACTAATAAATATTTTGCTATCATTTATCCAAAACAACAGAAAAACTTTGGTTCATATCAAAAAAGAATAAAATTATGATTGACGTGGCAATAGTGATTGTCTGTATGAACAATCTCAAGAATCTCTATCCCTGCTTGGAAAGCATCAGGAAATACACTTCCGTGACATACGAGACGCTCGTAGTGGCATACCTCTTCACCCCCGACAATCTGCGCAAAGCCAAAGAGGATTTTCCATGGGTGACATTCATAGAGAGCAACGAAATCCGAGGTTTCTCGGAAAACAACAATCTCGCGTTACGGCAGGCGAAAGGGAAATATTGTTTTGTAGTGAATGATGACACGGAAATGACGATGCCGACGATAGATATTTTGGTCGCTACCATTGAGACCTTACCCGAACAAGTTGCTATCGTTAGTCCTACATTGGTAGGTGCAGATGGAAGGGTGCAGGTTTGCGGAGTACCTCCCATCAATTGGAAGACAGCTTTGCTCGAAAAGCTTCACTTATGGCATCGAAACAAGCAAGATAAATATGTTAATAAGAAAGGCGTATTTAAAAGTTATAACATTATAGGTGCCGCATTCCTAATAAAGACGGAGGTTTTCAGAAAAGCAGGCTGGTTTGACGAGCGTTATTTCTTTTGTCCGGAAGATATTGCCTTGTCTACAACCTTAAACAAAATGGGGTATGAATGTTATGTGAATGATGACGCAAAGATTGTCCACTATGAAGGCATGTCAGGCAAGTCGTTGTCGTATATTCAAACAGCGACGAAACCCGCAGCCAGACGGGGAAGTATAATCTTTTTCTCAGGTGGAAAACGTTCGTTAGCTTTCTTGATAAAGGTGTTGTACACCTCTCTTACATTGATGAGCTTTGTTGTTCACTTCTGCATAGGGATGACATCCAAACGTCCCAATAAGTATTACATTTTATCCTTAGGTGAGTGGAATATTATAAAGACATCGTTTAGCAATGCCACCCCTAAAGACCTGTTCATTAAGTACTACAACAAAATAAAGAGATGAAAGGTGATGTTATACACGTTTCGATAGACGATGTGATTCTCGTATTCAAAGAGTTGACGGGACAAAAGCCGGTTTCTATTTTTGACATACCTTTCTTTCATTATTTTAAGAGGCTGCATAAAAGGCATGGCTTGAAAGTAAGTTGTTATTGCTTTTATCAGTATGAAAACTTCACATTAGCATCCTGTACCCGGAATTACAGATCTGAGTTTGAAGCCAATTCTGATTGGTTGCGTTTCGGGTTCCATGGTTATAGCGGAGCTGAAGACTACGAAACTCTGAACGAAATGGAATCAGAACGACAATATGATGCTGTTATGGGCAATCTCTCAGAAATAGTGGGGGAAAAAGCGTTGGATGCAACGACGAGGATTCATAAATTCAAAGCAACGAAAGAGTTCTTCATGTACATGAGACGTGCTAAATATCCTGTACAAGCATTGCTGGCGGCAGACGATAACCGTTTGTCATATTCTTTATCCACAGAAGAAAATCGCCTATTGCAAAAGAAAGGCATCTATAATGTGGATAACATGCGATTTATACGAACCTCCCAACGTTTTGATTACTTAAGACCATTGCCTGTATTTCGTCTTTTCACACATTTTAGGGGGGGTAAATATTTCTTTACACATGAATATTTTTTCTTTCCTGCATCTACAATAATGAAGATAAAGGGAAAGATAATAAAAAGTTTAATTCAAACGGCTGTGATTTATTACAGATATTGTTTGCACTGTATCAGTGATTTTCCGATGAATAAATAATTAATTAATGTAAATGGAACGAATGAAGCGTTTTATAGATTGCGGCGTAGGAACTTTTGCTTGCAATCTGCGTTGCCATTATTGTTATGTGGCACAAAATTACTTGTTCACACAAAAGATACCTGATTTTAAGTATCCTGCTGAAGTTGTTGGTCAATCTTTATCTAAGGAACGTCTGGGAGGTACTTGTATGTTTAATATATGTGCCAGTGGTGAAACTTTAATTCCCCATGAAATAGTGGACTATACCAAAGCTATTTTACAGCAAGGACATTATGTCATGATTGTGACAAACGGCATGCTGAAGAAACGTTTTGAGGAGTTTGCCGGATTTCCTGAAGAATATCGCAAACGATTGTTTTTTAAGCTGTCGTTCCATTATTTGGAACTGAAACGCCTGTGTAAGTTTGAGCTGTTCTTCTCAAATGTAAGATTGATAAAAGATATGAAAGCATCTTTTACCATAGAGGTGACACCTTCTGACGAGTTGATCCCCTATATAGACGAGATGAAGGAAGTGTCGTTGAGGGAATTTGGCGCTTTGCCGCATATCACGGTAGCACGCGACGAAAGCAAGCCGGACTATCCTTTGCTTACCAAACTCTCAAAAGATGATTATATCAAGACATGGGGGGAGTTCGATTCAAAACTGTTCGATTTCAAGATAAGCGTGTTCGGGGAGAAACGCAAGGAATATTGTTACGCAGGTAACTGGACGTGGACATTGAACCTGTTGACCGGGATGATGAAACAATGTTACCAAACCAACTATTTCACAAATGTTTTTAAGCACCCGGATAAGCCTTTGCGAGTTGTGAATATTGGACATGGATGCAAAGCCCCCCATTGCCACAACGCACATGCGTTTCTGTGTTTCGGGGCAATCCCGGAACTGGAAACACCTTATTATGCAGAATTAAGAAACAGGACTTGCATAGATGGTTCAGAATGGCTGCAGCCCGAAATGAAGGCTTTCATGTCATGTAAGTTGAAAGACGATAACGAGTTGACGCGGCCTAAAAAATACGTTTTGACAAATCAGGTTTACAATGCGGTTTATCAAACAGCATGGACTGTGAGAAATATGCTTAAAAAGTTTGACAAGCATTATAAGTCGAATGAAGTGCATAAATAAAATTATCCCACATGGATGTACAGACGAAAATTCTTCAATTAAGAAACAACATAGCACAATCCTTAAAAATGGTGATTGGAAGGAAATGCATTCTTTTGGATGTTCCTTACTATCATAATATAGGCGATGTGCTGATATGGAAGGGTGAGATGTCTTTTTTATCAGAACATCACATACAATGCCTGTATAATGCCTCGTATGAAACTTGTACTTTTCCTGAAATAGCAAAGGACGTGACAGTATTATTTAATGGAGGTGGAAACTTGGGAGACATTTACCCGGAACACATGGATTTCTTGCAGAAAGTCTTGTCACGGTATCTTGATAATAGAATCGTGATATGTCCGCAGACGGTTTATTATGAGGATAAGTTTCGCATGGATAATGACTTTAAGTCCTTACTGCAACATAAGGATTTATATTTCTGCGCAAGGGATAAGTTTACTTTTGACATGCTTGCAGAATATTTCGGTGACCGGACTCTCCTTCTTCCTGATATGGCATTCTGCATTCCTGAAGTAGATTTACAGAAGTATACGTTGGAGGAGACAAAAACAAAACTGACAATTGAACGGAAGGATTGTGAAAGCCTGTCCGGAAGAGTGAAGTCCAATGAAGAGGGATACGTTAGCGATTGGCCTACGTTTGAACATTCTTTTCATCGGACTACATTTCTGAATAAAGTTTTAAAAAGAGTCTCAGATGCGCACATTCCGTATATATCAAAACATAGTAATATCTTTTGGAATTATTATTTTGTACATTATTTTGCCGAAGCAATATTCAAGGAGGGGGTTCGTTTCATTTCTCCTTATAGGGAAGTTGAAACCACACGACTCCACGGCTGCATCCTTTCCATTCTATTGGGCAAGAAAATAACCTTAATAGATAATTCATATGGAAAGAATGGTAATTTCTACAATACATGGTTGTCTGATTTAGATAACGTGACATTAAATCCGAAATGAAGAAGATTTCCTTAATACTTCCTGTTTATAACGTTGAGCTGTATCTGCCTAAATGTATCGAATCATGCCTCAATCAAGATTTGCCCAAGACTGAATATGAGATGATCATAGTGATAGACGGATCTTCGGACAATTCCTTGTCGGTGGCAAGGAAGTACCAGCAGAAGTACGGCTGCATCAGCATAGTAGAACAATCTAACGGGGGGCTTAGCTCAGCCAGGAACACTGGACTCAAACACGCAACAGGAGAATACGTGTGGTGCATAGACACAGACGATTATATCAATGAAAACATATTGAAAGGAATCGTTACGCAACTTCAACAAAATGACTTGGATGCTTTGTGGGTAGATTGGCAAGACGTAAACGACGAGGGAAAGATTATCAAACCTTTCGCCCCACATTATTTCAGACGAAATAATTGTACCATGTCTGGTTCTGATTTTATGGCTGGCGTATTAAGTAATTTTCTGTTTGCATGGTCTTTCATATACAGGCGCTCTTTCTTGATGACCAATCAACTCCTTTTTACTGAAGGGATGTTCTATGAGGATAGCGACTTTGCCTTTCGCAGTTTGCCGATTGTACAAAGAATAAAGATGTATGGCAAGGTGTGTTATAATTACCTGCAAAGAGGTAATAGTATAGTTCATCATACCGACAAAAAGAAACTGATGGACCTTTGCAAGAACTGTTCGACGACTTATCAAGAGTATCTGCATTGCGCACCAAAACTTAAGAGGTTTTATCATATTTGCTATTCGGGATTTTACATGAAAAGCTTTAAAGATGTCCTTAAATCAAGGAACAGGGATTTGATGCGCTACTTTATGGACTATACCTTGGAAAATAAATTAGGACGGGTTTGCATGTATGGTAACTTTAAAACAAGGCTGATGGGATTATTATACAATGTTCTGGGCGTAAAAATAAGTTTGGGAATCTTATTTCTAATTGCAAGAAGTAGCTATGCTTTCAGCCGGAAGATATACAGAGTGATTGTTAATTTCACCATATTCATACCATTGTCAGAATGAAAGTCCTTCTTATAGACATCTACAACTTCAACAAAGGTGGAGCGGAGACAGTCTGCTTCAATACGGGAAAACTGTTGGAGGAATATGGGCACAAAGTCGTTTACTTCACATTGAAATGGCCTCAAAACAAGCCTTCTCCTTTTAGTAAGTATTTTCCGGAATCAAAGGAAACAAGGGACGGCCCGTTGAGGCAGGTAAGGAATCTGATAAACTACTTCTACCATTTTGAAGCTGCGAAGAAAATCGAACAACTGATACTGGATGAAAAACCGGATTTGGCCCATATCCATTTAATGTGGGGGCAGATTACTCCTTCCATATTCCCCGTCCTAAAGAAATACCACATTCCTATTCTTTTTACCGTTCACGATTACCGCATGGTCTGTCCGGCTTATACGTTCCGTGACGGTAGCGGCAGGGTATGCGAGGTATGCCAAGGTCGGTATTTCTATAAGTGTTTCGCTCACGCATGCTGTAAGGGTAACAAGTTGATGAGTGCGGTTATGGCTGCTGAACAATATTTCCGCAATGCCTTTTTTAATCCGGTAAAATTCATAAACGGCTTTATCTATGTAAGCAACTTCGCGAGAAATATCCAAGAGAAATATATGCCAGCATTGAAGGAAAAGCCTAACATTACGCTCTATAACTTCTCAACCTCAATAGTAAATAGACCGAAGGAAATGTCTACGGAAAAGTATTTCCTGTTTTTCGGTCGCCTGTCATACGAGAAAGGTGTAATGACGCTGCTCCGCTCATTTAAGGATATACCACATTGCTTCCTGAAAGTTGTAGGAACAGGTCCGCAAAAAGGCGAACTAAAGGCTTTTGCAAAGGATAACGGAATGCAGAATGTAGCGTTCCTCGGTTACAAGACTGGTACGGAATTGACGGACTTGGTGATTAATGCTTATTTTGTGATAGTTCCGTCAGAGTGGTACGAGAACAACCCGATGACAGTTATTGAGGCATATTCAGTAGGTACGCCTGTCATAGGTGCTCGTATAGGGGGAATACCCGAGATTGTCGTGAATGGTCAGACCGGTTTTCTGTTTGAGAGTGGCAACGTGGAAGACCTGCACCGCGTTATCCGGCAAGCCTACAACCTTGATGGTAAGGCATATACAGCATTAAGCTGCGGTACGATAGACTTTGCTAATCGAAACCTGAGCAAAAAAAGCTATTGGGCGAAGCTGATAAAGTTTTACAAGCTGTTTGTTGACAATGAAAAGTAATAACATGGATAGCATAAATCAGTTATCTTTTAGAAAGAAAAGGATTATTTTCATAGATGTCTATGCTTTATTTGGATTGTTGTCGGTCATACTTGGTAACTCGTTTGTTTGGTACGTTGTGCTCTACGACATAATTTACAATATGTTCCACATGCCGCTATTCATGTTCGCGAGCGGCTATGTCTATATAGCGACAAAAAAGGACGGATTGTATAGCACTTTTTTTAATTAAATGAGAAGGTTGATGCTACTGTATATCTTGAGCTTTTCTGCATAGAAGGCTAACTGTGAAGAAATTCTAAGTTACATGGAATTGAAACACCTCGTGGTGAATTTGGAGAGGGATACAAAGTATTAATAAAGTAGAGTGCTTCTAATACCTATGCGGTTTCCACTGCATAATGTGAGATATAAGTACATTTTGGTGAAGATATAAGGTTCTCCCTTTTAATGTTTCCTTTTGTCCGTCAGCCAAAGCCAAAGGGCAGAAAGGCACGTCAACGATAGGATGCCGACATATTGGAGTGTTTCTTTGATTCGGGTAGCAAATGCTCTCATGAGTTCTCGAAGTTGTGGTATTTGAGTGTAAAAGTAATGAATTATTTTCAATGCGGATGATAAAATGAAGAAAATAGTGGTAACCGGTACCCGCGGCATACCCGGTGTCATGGGTGGGGTGGAGACGCATTGTGAGGAATTGTTTCCGCGCTTGGCGGAACGAGGATGGGACGTGACAGTGGTGCGACGCTCCAATTATGTGGAGGATGGCCTGAAGGAGTGGAAGGGTGTTCGGCTCGTCACGCTTCCTTCACCCAAGAAAAAGTCGTTCGAGGCCATCATCCATACTTTCCGTGCCATCAACGAAGCCCGGAGGTTGGGGGCGAACATCTTGCATATCCACGCCATCGGTCCTGCCTTGCTCGTACCTTATGCCAAAGTATTGGGCATGAAGGTGGTCTTTACTCATCATGGGCCGGACTACGACCGCGACAAGTGGGGGCTTGCCGCCAAAACGATGCTGAAACTCGGTGAACGCATGGGCTGCATGTTTGCAGACGATGTCATCGTCATATCCGATGTGATTCGTAACCTGATAAGTCGAAAGTACGGGCGTACAAACCGTGTACACCTTATATATAATGGAGTGTCGCGACCGGAAGTGTGCGATTTTTCTGAATATTTCGAGGAACTGGGTATCGAGAAAGGAAGGTACATTTTGGGCATGTGCCGCTTCGTCCCCGAAAAGAACTTGCATCATCTTGTGCAAGCATTTGCCCGGATGAAAAATGCCCGGGGGATTAAACTGGTTCTTGCCGGTGATACGGATTTTGAAGACGACTATTCCCGGTCGTTGAAAGAAGCGGCCAAAGCAAATGGGGTAGTGTTGACCGGTTTTGTCAAAGGGCGCAAGCTCCATTCTCTGTTGACCCACTGCCGCTGCTACTGTTTGCCGTCAAGTCACGAAGGCCTTCCGATAGCCTTGCTTGAAGCTATGAGTTATGGCGTAGAGGTCGTAGTCAGCGACATCCCTGCAAACCTTGAAGTAGGTTTGGACAGGGATTGCTATTTTCCGGTAGGAAACATAGATGCATTGGTACAAAAACTGGACAAGATAGCTGCTTTGCCTTTAAAACATACAGACTACGGCATGTCGAAATACGATTGGAACCGGATTGCCACACAAGTGTCGGAAGTCTATCTTACCTTGACAACAGGAAACTCAGGAATGCACCCATGACCTTATCCCTGTCGGCAGCATATTTGATACACTCGAAAGGGAATCCCAACGTAATCGCACGGTAGTCTTCCCCTTGATAAGCCACGGCTGCCGAATAATTGGTAGGTGTATATAATAAGGTGGAAAACGCTTCAGGAAGAGGAATGAGGCAATCTGCATGCGTAACGGCATAGTGTTGGGGATTGAGTTCCGTGTACAAATGAAGGGTGGTATTCATTCCCGTAGCTTGAGAATAGGCATCCAAGGCGACCGGAGCGTATGCGTCTACCTTCAACGTATTGCGCAGGAAGTCTGCATTTTCTTTTTGCTTCTGGTCCCGGGCTATATAGGCACCGCTCACTAACAGGCTGCCGCGCATACGGGTAAATTCTTGTAACGCACTACATAAAGCAGGTGTCAATGACGGATACGGTCGGGTACTGTATCCGTCATTTTTTTGCAATCCCAAAATCAGATCCACGATGTTGTATTCGTTTAAGTCCACAGACTGCGCCTCTACTGCCGCACGGGAAACGGATGCAAACGAGTATCCGCCTGCGGTGGATATGGCTTCACCATGCGTGCGGCTATGGTCGAATGTATTTCCCGCTATCATCTTACCTTCAAGTTCATTCCCGCTGAACCCCCACGCGCTCTTGGGGTTCAGTGCTGTGTTGAATACGATTTGCCGACCACAGAATCCGGGAGAACGCATGTAAGGGACACCGGGATCCGCTGACAGGTCGAATCCCCGGGTCGAATCCGTCAGAATAACCTGTGGTCCGGCCACTCTCTGAAAGCCATCGATAATCAGGACTTTGGCAAAGGCATTCTTGGCTATCATAGCCGACAGTTCCTCCGAAGGAAAACTCTCTCCACCGTCGTTCACGGCTGTCACTTTGAACGAATAAATCACATTCTCCTCCGCACGGAACGAGAACCGAGGCTCATGTACAAATATACCATTGTCGTAACCGTTCTCTCCCTGCTTGGTATACACGACATATCCTTTGGGAGTGGCAGAAGGTTCCAACGTATCTTGCCCGGGTGTCCAGGTTAATGTTATTTCTTTTTCATCCGGGTTCAAACGGGTCTGGAAACAAGTGATGGGAAGGGGCTGTACGACATAATCCTCCTCATGTTGATAGGATGTATATTTCAGAACTCCTTTATATATGGCCCGTGCCAAATTGAATTTGAATGCAGGGTCGTGCCCCAAGGCCATATCCCGGAAATTCTGGTGGGACAACATTTCCAATATCATGGCCGGAACTTGTGGCTCGCGCGTTTCACTGTAATTCCGGTCGAACATTTGGCGTCTTTTCCATTGTCCGTAAAGTCGGTTCAAATCCTCGTCCACTTGCGTCATGACCACATCGCATAGCTCACGTGATGCCAATCGCGACATTCCGGTCGCAAACGTCCCTTCATTAAAATCCGTGGTATAAATGCCTAATGTACCGACAAAAGTACTGTCGGGTGCTATACCGGCATCGCTATGAAGCGCGACGGCCATTTCAATCGGTACGTGCAATCCGCTGTCGGCCGGAAAATAAGAAGAACCTCCGGCCAGATAGTTTGTCATATATGAACGGACATTGATGTCATCGCTATAATCGTTTGTCCCGTTTTTACCGCTGTATACGGAATAAGGCATGCCGCTCCATTGCGCATTGTAGCGGGCACCTTCCAAGTACCTCGGGAAACCGCTTACGACTTCCTGCAAAGAATCTCCACGGGCAATGTTTCCCATTCCGCCTCCGAAACGTACGGCATCTGCTGTCACCGTTCCGCGATAGTTGCTCAGATTGCTTAAACTGACATAGTTGGAATGGGGCTGGTCTTTGTCGAAATCAAACGTTCCGAGATAAACCCAAGTCCCTCCTCCCATTTGCTGGTTGACTTTGAAGGTCGTAGACACACCTTGGTGACGAACCACATAATGGGCATCGGAAACACTCGTAGGTAAAGTCGCGTATGAAACATATACGGCATAACGTCCGGATTCAGGTACATCAGGTGTCCAACGTATTTCGGAAGCCTGGCTTTTTCGGGTGACCGTATGGGTACTGCGCACCGTCCCGTCCGTAAAAGGGTTCTCACCGTCAAGGTAAGTCCGTTTGAGTTGCGCAAATCCTACACCACCGTTTTCCCATGCATATTTGTTTTCATGTTCTGAATATGTTCCGCCCGAATCCCGGGTGTCATTGTCCACTATTACTTCGTGGGGCTGCCAATCCCTTTCACGAGGTGTAAAGACGTACGCCCCGGCGTTTTCCAGCATGGGGAGTAAGTAGGGAATGACTATCGTTTGAGTGAACAAATCTTCAGTCGTGCAATACAAATACGGTCGTTGCCATGTCCACTCTTTTTGGTCGTTCTTGTAATAACGTCCATGACTGGCCCAAACAGACAAATGGCGTTGTTGCATACCTTTGGTGATAGGATAGGGGCGTTGCGTCCGTTCCACCCACGGTGCTCCGCGATGCAAAGCCTGCCCCCACTTCTTTTGAACTTCCGATGGAGTTCCGCTCATATCCGTAACAAGATTCTCTATGGGGATACCGTTGCCATATATAATAATAGTATAAGCATTGTACGGCGCAGGAAGCAAACGTTTTACGTCGCGATAGATACCTTTGACCTTATCCCTGCTAAAAGACTGTCCGGCAAAGAGTTCATTCAGATAAATCTCTGCCGTCCGCGCAGAAGCATCCACTTTAACCCTTTCTATCTTACAGCGGTCGGTAGCCGTAGTATAAGATGTTTGATAGTCAGAGAAATAATCCCCTAATCTGGATTTTACTATTTTCTCTCCACTCTGTGAATATACGGAAAGTCCCAGCAAGAATGCTCCCGCCAGGACCATAAGTCTTTTCTTCATACTTACCATTATTTTAATCCGGTTGCGAACTTTTCAGGATGCCGCCCTGTGAAATCTTTAAAGTATGCTTTAATGTCGTTCATTTGTTTATCTATATTTCCGTTGGGGACGACTACTTGCGTGCAACGTATGGTTTTGGTCGGATAATCAATTCCATACAATAAAATAGGCAGCCCGGCCTTCAAGGCGATATAATAGAACCCTTTTTTCCATTCTTCCGTACGTGAACGAGTGCCTTCCGGAGTGATGCAAAGGTGAAATATATCCCGTTTCCGAGCCACTTGTGCCAACTGGTCCGTCATACTCATCTTCTTACTCCGGTACACTGGAATTCCCCCCAACCATCGCATTAAGATTCCCAAAGGCCAGAAAAACCATTCGCTTTTCATCAGGAAGTCACAACGAAAATTCATCGCACGACTATAAAGCACTCCCAACAAAAAATCGAAATTACTTGTATGAGGTGCCAACGCAATGATGTATTTATCTCCCATGGGAACCGTCACGTCGACTTTCCATCCCATCAGCCTGAACAGGAGGAAACTGCAAAAACGTCGGCTCATTTAGCAAAGCTGGCTGATAGTGCTGACAATGTCGCTGACCTGTGCATTGAAATCCATGCGCAGCTTTTTGTAGAATCCTTTTACGTTTCCCGGTTCCGTATGACTGATCCTGCTGACAAATTCATCATGCATCAACAATATGCGGGTCATTACGTTATCCACATCTTCTTGTTTTATATCTACTTTGTAATGCGTCAACGCTACACATTCCGCAAACAGTTCACTACAGATATAGTTGATATTCTTTTTTAATGTTCTTCTTTTAGCCATATTCTTTAATCTCAAATTATGATGTAAATTAGTAACTTGGACAAAGATACGCAAAGTTGACGATATCGGGAAATTTTATAGAAGAAAATAAACTGTATGTTTTTGGGGTGAGAGTTTCTTCATTCCGACAAAAAACATTAATTTTGTGTGCTGAAAATGCTTTTCAACAATTAATTAGAATCACAACATGGAAAAAAGTGCATTGCAAATTGCAAGAGCGGCTTATCAGCCCAAGTTACCTAAAGGATTGCAGGGTAACGTATCTGTAAAGGAAGGCGCACCCACGCAGTCTGTGGCCGACCAAGAGGAAATCAAGAAATTATTCCCGAACACTTATGGAATGCCTCTTATTGAGTTCGTTCCGGGCGAGGCTCAGTCTTACGCCCCGTTCAACGTCGGTGTAATTCTTTCCGGAGGCCAGGCTCCCGGCGGGCATAATGTCATTTGCGGCTTGTTCGACGGTATTAAAAGACTGAACCCGGAAAGCAAGTTGTATGGCTTTATTTTGGGTCCCGGTGGACTGGTGGACCACAAATATATAGAATTGACGGCTGACATCATAGACCAATATCGCAATACGGGCGGTTTTGACATGATCGGTTCCGGACGTACCAAACTCGAAAAAGAGGAACAGTTCGAAAAGGGACTTGAAATCATCAAGGAATTGGGTATTAAAGCCATTGTCATCATCGGTGGCGACGACTCTAATACGAACGCTTGTGTCTTGGCTGAATATTACGCAGCCAAGAAATGCGGTGTGCAGGTTATCGGCTGTCCGAAGACCATCGACGGCGATTTGAAGAACGAACAGATCGAAACTTCTTTCGGTTTCGATACGGCTTGCAAAACGTATGCAGAGGTTATCGGTAATATCCAACGCGATGCAAACTCTGCCCGTAAATATTGGCATTTCATCAAATTGATGGGACGTTCGGCTTCTCACATCGCTTTGGAATGCGCTTTGCAGTGCCAACCCAACGTTTGTATCGTATCGGAAGAGGTGGAAGCCAAAAATCAAACTTTGGATGATATCGTTACTTATATTGCTCAAGTTGTAGCCGACCGTGCGGCCGATGGAAACAATTTTGGTACGGTATTGATTCCGGAAGGTTTGATTGAGTTCATCCCAGCTATGAAGGCTTTGATTGCCGAATTGAACGACTTGTTGGCAACTCCGGAAGGTACTGCATTGGCTAAAGATCAGCAACGCGAATGGATTTTGAATAAACTTTCTGCAGCAAACAAGGCTGTATACGAATCTCTTCCTTTGGGAGTAGCGGCTCAATTAACCATGGAACGTGACCCGCATGGAAATGTACAGGTTTCACTGATCGAAACGGAAAAGCTGTTGTCCGAAATGGTGGCCAACAAACTGGCTGCATGGAAGAAAGAAGGTAAGTTCAACGGCAAGTTCTCAGCTTTGCATCATTTCTTCGGTTATGAAGGCCGTTGTGCGGCTCCTTCCAATTACGACGCAGACTATTGCTATGCTTTGGGTACAAGTGCCGCCATGTTGATGGCTAACGGCAAGACCGGTTATATGGCTATCGTAAAGAACACGACGGCACCGGCTGCTGAATGGATTGCCGGTGGTGTGCCCATCACCATGATGATGAATATGGAGAAACGTAATGGTGAGATGAAACCGGTCATCAAAAAGGCATTGGTTCGTTTGGACGGTGCTCCGTTCAAGGAATTTGCATCAAGACGCAACCAATGGGCTCGTGAAACTTGTTTCGTATATCCCGGTCCTATACAGTATTTCGGTCCGACCGAAGTCTGCGACCAAGCTACCAAGACGTTGCAATTGGAACAAACTAAGTAATTCATTTATAGATATGCAAGTCCCTTTATCCGTCGATGAAGGGACTTGTTATTTTTCTGAATAAAAGGATAATAGAGACCGTTTCTATCATGTGTGCACAAACGCCGCAAACTATAAAAAACAGAAAAACGAATGTTCAGAGGGGAAGCCGTAAGAAAGTGGATAGCACTCCCACAGCACGTAGTCCTAAGAGAAAAACCGTTTCGCGCAAGAAGCAAAAGAAAAAAGGGACAAGCAAATGGTTGTTTTTCAAACGCTGGCCGTCGTGGGCGATATGGGTCGGAGCGTTGTCTTTGGGAATAGCTTATATACTTTTCTTTTATTATTTCTTTGTCGGTCCTTATTCATTCCGTTGGAAAGCCATCTATGGGGATCCTGTATACCCTGAAGGTTTTGACGTGCACGGCATTGATGTTTCTCATTATCAGGAAAACATAGATTGGGAACGTTTGCGCAATGCCAGCTTGAATTCATCCCCTGTCAGTTTTGTCTTCATTAAGGCAACCGAAGGTACGACATTATTGGATGACAATTTTAACCTAAACTTTTATGAAGCAAAGCAAAATGATTTTATAAGAGGAGCTTATCATTTCTTTTTGCCGGATGTGGATGCCCAAAAACAAGCTCGGTTTTTCTTGAAACAAGTACATTTGGACCCCGGTGATCTACCTCCTGTTTTAGACGTGGAAAAGGCAGGAACGTTGACGGAAACACAACTCCAAAAGGCCGTAAAGACGTGGTTGGATATTGTAGAAAAAGAATATGGCGTGAAACCTATTATTTATACGGGATACAAATTCAAATTGCGCTATCTGAATACTCCCGCATTCGATGAATATCCTTATTGGATAGCGCACTATTATGTGGAGAAATTGGAATATAAAGGAAAATGGAATTTCTGGCAACATACGGACTGTGGAAAAGTTACCGGAATCAAAGGGAATGTAGACTGCAATATCTTCAACGGGTCGTTTGAAGACTTGATGAACCTGACCATACCGGAACAGGAAGACAATTATACCGACCCTGAAGATTCGTTATAAATAGAAATAAAGCCGCCGGAAGTCTTACAGACATTACCGGCAGCTCTGGATTCATATCGCTTATTACAAACGTTCGAATAAAAGCGTTGCCCAGTTCTCTTTTTCCGTATGGTTGAGGTAGCTCAGCCCCAAGCTTTTCGCTTTTTGCACAAGCAAAGGCATATCCTCTACATAAAAACCGCTGAGAATCATTTGGCTTTCCGCATGCATAACCGATACGAACGATGGCAAGTCGGCTAAAAGAATGTTCCGGTTGATATTGGCCAGAATCAAATCGAAAGCGTCTTTTCCTTGTAATATGGAGGCATTCCCTTCAACCACTTCCATGTTTTTCACACCATTCAGCAACATATTCTCTTTCGTATTGTCCACACTCCAACGATCTATATCGTAAGCCCACACCGATTTTGCCCCTTTCAAAGTACAGAAGATACCCAGTACTCCCGTTCCGCACCCGGCATCCAATACGGTTTTATGTCCGAGGTCCATCCCGAGCAAACGTTCCAATATCATGCCCGTAGTGTGATGCGTACCGGTACCGAAAGCCTGATGGGGATCTATCACGATATCATATTCGGCAGGAGACAGACTATGATGCTCCGGGCTATGAATCAGAATACGGTCGGCGATTCGGACCGGTTCAAAGCCGTTGCGTTCCCATTCCTCGTTCCAATTCTTATCTTCCGCTTCTGCCAACCGGTAGGTCACTTTCACCCCGTCCATGGGAAATATGTCTGTCAAGCTATCCAATACGGAACGCTCGAAAAGTCCGGTTTGCACATATCCTTTCACCCCCTGTGGGGTATCTACAAAACTTTCCAAACCGGCATCGGCTACCAATGCTATCAAGATGTCGGCAGCATCCCTGCTATAAGGGGATATAATGAAATCCAATTCCAAATATTTCATATTGTTTATTTTATGTCGAGAATCTATTGGTTCTGCAAAAATAGCAAAAAAAGAGTTATATACTAAACTTTATTCTCGTTTCCGTATTGTCCGACAACCGAGAAAAAGTTATATTTGCGTATAATATAGGTAAAGGAGGAAAGACAATGAAAAACAGAATATTATTTTCACTCGTCGTTGCAGTGATTCCGTTTTTTAGCTTTGCACAAATAGATGACATGTATTTTGTTCCCCAGAAAGAAACGAAAGAACAGAAGGAACAACAGACAAGGTCGCAACCTTCAATGCACGCGATCTCCGAATCTGTAGCAACAACAGCATCCAACGAACATGTTCAGAATAATGCAAGAGATGTAGATGAGTACAATCGGCGATATCGTTGGGAAAATGACAGTACAGCCGCAAATGAGGAAGAGACGGCAAACGAAGAGAATGCGCGAGCCGACAGCATCCAGGGATTGGAAGAAGATTATCAATACACCAAACGAATTCTTCGTTTCAACACCCCAACTATCGGCGTTGCGGTCAGTAGTCCTTTATACTGGGACTTACGTTATGGTCCCAATTCCATATATTGGGATGTATATGATGATGGATTTTACGCATACGCTTATCCCAGCAGTTGGTATTGGGGACCTACCTTTTCCTACTCGTGGGGATGGGGATTATACAATCCTTTTTGGGGGTGGGGAGGTCCTTGGTATGCCGGATGGTATGATCCTTGGTATTGGGGACCACACTGGCATCATCCGCATTGGGGACATCCCGGTCATGGATGGTATCCATCAAGACCGGTTACTCGACCCAGTGTAAGATATCGAGAAAATAGTACACTGGCAAGAGGAACATCCCGCACTAATGTAAGAAACAGTTCTTCTGCCAGAAGAGCCATACGAAACACAGGCAACACCAACCGGCAAACCATTTCGGAGAATTCGGCACGATTTACTCCAAATCGTTCTTCAACAACTACCAGGCAGTCTCCTCGTACGCGTACGACTTCAACTCCTCAACGTAACACTCAACCGTCGAGAAGTTCTAACTTCACGCCATCGACCACAAGAAGTACTTTCCGTCCGTCGGTAAGTTCCCCCAGCCGTTCCGGAGGCGGTTTCTCTCCATCCAGGGGTGGAGGAGCACGAGGCGGTCGACGTTAACAAACAAAGATAAACCATAAAAGGAAGAAATAATGAAAAGAAAAAACCTCATATTTGTAAGCGCATTGCTGGCAAGCCAGTCTATGATGGCACAGACACCATATATGAACGAGAATTATATGCCGACCGATTTAATCGGAAGTGCACGCTATGTAGGTATGGGCGGTGCATTAGGAGCATTGGGAGCCGATTTGTCTACCGCTTCTTCCAATCCGGCTGCATTGGGACTCTATCGTAGAAGTGATGCTGCTTTATCATTCAGCGTATTGACCCAGCAAGAAAAACCGGATTTAAATGCAGACATGACCCATTTGTCTTTTGATCAGATGGGATTTGTGGTAAGCATCCCGGTTATGGCTAAAAGCGTAAGATATGTTAACTTTGGAGTCAACTATCAGAAAAGAGCCAATTTCAACCAGTCATTTATCGCAGATAACGGAGCCTTGAACGGTTTGTCACAGACGCAACAAATGGCAGACATTCTGAACCATACCCAGTATTCCACTCCTTTGGCAGACCTGATGTATAATTCCTGTCTTGTGAATCCGGAATACATACGGGATAATCAAGGTAATGTGCAGGTAGACCAAGAGGGCAATCCCTTATATGATTCCTATAATGCCTTAGCGTCCGACCGGAATAATTATGACCGTACGACGGAAGGCGGTATCGCAGGATATGATTTCAATCTGTCGATGAACATTAAAGACCGTGTGTATTTAGGTTTCACTTTGGGAGTGAACGACGTAGACTATTACAGTTACAGCACCTATCGGGAGTTCGGCACGATTTCGGACGGCCAAGGCAACTCTTACAGTGATTTCGAGAATTATTCCTTATATAACACCCAACATGTAAGTGGATATGGAATCAATGTGAAGTTGGGTGGTATATTCCGTCCCATCGGAAATTCCCCCTTCCGCATAGGTCTGGCCGTAGAAACACCGACTTTCTATCATTTGGAATCTTATTCTTCATATAGTATAGACTCTCCCATGATGGAGGATGAGAACTATGACATCTACATCAATCAAGACAGAAACGGTAAGTTTATATATACCAATTATCTTCCGGATGTAGATTTGGCAAACTTGCACATGAAAATTACCACACCGTGGAAATTTCGAGTTTCGTTAGGACATACGATTGGAACTTATCTGGCTATAGGAGCCGAATATGAATACGCCGATTACTCTAAAACGAAACAGGGGTATGAAGACTGGGACTACGACTATTGGGGCTATGGTTATTCCAGAGGAACGACACACGACCGCGATATGGATGCGTTGCACAAGTCTACGTTACGCGGAAGCCATTCTTTCAAATTCGGTATGGAATTGAATCTGACGGATAATGTCGCATTCCGTGCAGGATATAATTATTATTCCCGCATGTTCAAGGAAGAAGCGACTTTAGATCAAACAGGGCCTTCTCCGGCTTTCGGTTACCAAACTACAACAGATTATCTGAATAAAAATGACGTGAATATATTCACAGCCGGTTTAGGCTACCACGGAAAGCATTTTTATGCCGATATGGCTTATAAGTGTCGCATACAGTCGGGAGATTTCTATGCATTCGACGATACTTACATCACGCAAACCAGCGGTCGTCTTACTCCAGTGGATGTAAACCTAAATACCCATCAGGTATTTTTTACATTAGGATATAAATTCTGATTATAAAGGAGCAAAGTCAGACGAAAAAAAATAGCAAAAAAGTTTTGCGTTTCAAAAAATATATCTAACTTTGCATCGTCAAAAAGGTTGGGGTATTAGCTCATCTGGCTAGAGCGTTTGACTGGCAGTCAAAAGGTGGCAGGTTCGAGTCCTGTATACTCCACATTTCTTTCTTATAAAGAAAGAAAAAATCAAGTAAAAGACATTTATTCAATGTCTTTTTTTGTTATAATCCTCTATATTAAAGCAATTCTGGTACAAGGTATCTTCTTTGATACATATAGTATTTCTTTATTCGGATACTCTTTTGGTATTTTATTCTTTTTTATTGCAAAACATTTGCATTTAAAAATCGTTTGCACTATCTTTGCTCCAGAAGATGATAAATAAATGGAAGCAATAGACAAAATAAGAGAAGCTGGATTAAAACTGACCCCACAGCGCAAAGCCGTATATGAGGCTATGATGGAGTTGCGCCATGCTCCTATTGAGGCAATTATTTCCTGCGTGCAATCAAAAGACAAAGAAATAACCCTTTCTACGGTATATCGTATACTCGATTCTTTTTATAAAGCTGGTTTGCTATCGCAAGTATACCATCCCCAAACGAACAAATGCTATTATGATATCACGGTTCATAGTCACCACCATTTGTTCTATGGGCAACAAATCGTAGATTACGAAGACCCTGAACTTACGCAATTGATACGGCAACACTTGGAAAAGAAAAATCTTGTATCGGCTGATATAGAAAAGATACAAGTACAAATCACAGTTAATAAAAGTTTAATTTAGAAATGTTTTTGAAATGAGAAGTATCACCACATTTGACTTGCAGTATGCGCACAGATTTTATGGCTTCCAAGGCGAAGCCCAGTACCTTCACGGACATACCGGTGTATTGACCATTGAAGTGGAAGACACGGTAAATGAAGGTGTAAACATGGTTTATCCATGTAACGAAATTCAGAAAGTAGCTTGGGACGTGCTTAAAAATTTTGACCATGCCCTTGTTCTTCGGGAAGATGATCCTTTATTACCGGCTATTCTCGATGTGTACGAAAAGCAAGGTATCAAGAATGGTCATCCCCAGAACAAAATGAAAGGCGAAGCATTCAAAACTCCGCTCGCTACAGCCTATCCTGACTGTCGTTTGGTAGTAACCAAGGAAACTATGACTGTAGAAGGTATGATTAAAATCGTATATGATCTCCTAAAAGAGAAATTAAATATTGCTAAGATCACCTTTACGAGCGGAGTGAATGCCGGTTCTGCCGAATTTGAAACGAAAAATAATATCGAACGTTGTCCATTATGCGGTATTACCTTAAACAAAGAGGGAGTATGTCCGAAATGTGGATATAAGAAAAAATAACACTTCAATGTTGTTTTATTCAGAGGAGGCATCGGTAACGATGTCTCTTTTTATTTAGCTTTGTAATATCTGATGCTTAGAGAACAGAAATATAAGAGTCTATCTTCTATTTTTTCCTTTATTTTTCTCCCTTTGAAAGTGAGCTTATCTAAAGGATTTTCTGTATATTTGCCTATGTAAATACTCAAAGTGTACCAACGTTTACTCTTAAATCTCTTTGCTTATGAAAAAAGGGACATTTTTATGGTTGGGGCGAATGGGATTACCCTTGTCTTTGGCATTATGCCATATATATCCTCTCGCAGCACAGAACAAAGTGATTCTGCCGGATTCCATTCCCTGGATGTTGTCTGATTCATTAATGAGAGGAGACATACTGCAAATCGGCTATGCCACAGGAGACCGAAGAACCGTAGCCGGTTCCGTAGATCAGATTTCTGAAAAGAGAATGAACAAAGGTATGATTTCCAACCCTTTGAACTCTATTAACGGACAAGTAGCCGGTGTCAGTATGTTACCGGGAAGGGAGGCCATGCTCAACTCCGTACGTGTCCGGGGTACAACATCCCTTACCGGAGGCAATGACCCTTTGGTAATCATCGATGGCGTGTTTGCTGATTTGAGTACGTTAAGTATGATTTTCCCAGCCGACATAGAAAGCTTCACGATCCTCAAAGATGCTTCAGAAACGGCTCAATATGGCGCACGAGGTGCTTCGGGTGTCATAAAAGTAAGTACCAAACAAGGGCACAGCGGAAGTTTCAGTTTGAGTTACGACGGAAATTTCAGTGTCGAGTCTATTTATAAAAACATGAAAATGCTTTCCGGAGATGCTTTCAGGAGCGTGGCACACGAACGCGGTATATCTATTCTGGATTTAGGTTATGACACGAATTTTCCAGAGGAAATTACGCGTATGGGATGGGTACAAAATCATCATGTAGCTTTTGGAGGTGGTACGGAATCCTCTTATTATCGTGCTTCTCTGGCACTTTTGGATCGAAAAGACGTAGTGAAAAGTTCGGACTACCGGAATTACATGGCCAAGATAGACATTACGCAACGGGCGTTCAATGACCGTCTGCGTTTCGACCTGGGGGTAATGGGGGCGGTACGTAAGAGCAACAATTTGGTAGATATACAAAAGACATTTTATTCAGCCGCAGCTTTCAATCCCACTTTTCCGGCTCATAAGAACACGATGGGCGGTTGGGATCAAGTGACAACTGCCAGTTGGATTACCAACCCTTTGGCCTGGATGGAAGTAAGCGACGAAGAATCGAATGCACATTTTAATGCCCATCTGAAAATGGAGCTGGTTCTAGCCCCCCATTTGGTACTTTCCGCCTTCGGATCTTACTTGTACAATGTCATAGATAACGGACAATATCTTCCTAATACCGTATGGGCACATGGACAAGCTTATCGAGGCGAACAGAAGGTGGAAGATGTGCTGGGAAACGTGATGTTGAACTTCAATCGAGCTTTTGGAAAACATAAACTGGATGCCCTCCTGTTGGGAGAAGCGCAACAACGTGTTATGTCCGGCTTCCATACGACTGTCACGAATTTCACAACCGATAAGTTTGGTTTTCACAACCTACAGGCCGGAGCCGTAAGACTATGGGAGGGGACGGGCTCTTATTATGAGAATCCTCGTCTGGCATCTTTTTTAGGACGTGTCAATTACGTGTATGACGATCGTTATGTGGCTACCGTAAACATGCGTACCGATGCTTCATCCAAAGTGGGACGCAACCATCGTTGGGGTTTTTTCCCATCGCTTTCCGCGGCCTGGATTCTGAGTGAGGAAAATTTCATGAAGTCTTTCTATTGGCTGAACAACCTGAAACTCAGATTCGGGTATGGATATTCAGGAAATCAGGATGCCATTGATTCTTACAATTCTCTCCAATTGGTGAAACCCAATGGCGTAGTATCCTCTGGCGGTGACCCAACGGTGACGATGGGGTTGATACGCAATGCCAATCCCGACCTGCGTTGGGAGGTAAAACGTACGATGAACGTTGGACTGGATGCTGCTTTTTGGGACGGACGGGCTATTTTCACATTTGATTATTACCATTCCGTCACGGACGACATGCTGTATCAATATGATGTAAGCGTACCGCCCTTTGCCTATAATAAATTGCTGGCCAATCTGGGATCCATGCGTAACAGCGGAGTGGAATTAGGATTCGGCTTCACTCCTTTGCGTAAAAAAGACATGGAACTGAACGTCAACGTCAACGTAACATTCCAACGCAATAAGCTACTTTCTCTGAGCGGAATGTATAATGGAGAATATATGTCGGCTCCACAATATACGCCGATTGCCGACTTAACCGGTGCAGGCTTTCATGGTGGATACAATCACATCGTATACCAAATCGTAGAGCAACCTTTGGGTGTCTTTTATTTACCCCATTGCACAGGACTCATCCAACGCGAAGACGGGACATACGCATACGAGATAGCCGACCTTGACGGGGGAGGTGTGGACTTGGAAGACGGAGGAGACCGTTACGTAGCCGGACAGGCCACTCCCAAGACTCTATTGGGTTCCAACATCAGCTTCCGTTATAAGAATGTGGACGTATCGTTGCAAATCAATGGTGCTTTCGGACATAAAATTTATAATGGAACGGCCCTGGCTTATATGAATATGGGAAGTTTTCCCGATTACAACGTAATGGCAGCCGCTCCCCAACGTAACATTTACGATCAGACTGCTACAGATTACTGGCTCGAAAATGGAAACTACGTGAATTTTGATTATTTGACTATCGGTTGGAATATCCCGTTGAAGAAATGGGGCAAATACGTGCAGCATCTGCGTTTATCGGCTTCGGTAAACAATCTGGCTACCATTACAGCCTATTCCGGACTGACCCCTATGATCAACAGTTATATCGTAGATGCCACACTCGGAGTGGACGACAAACGGAACTATCCGGTATATCGTTCTTATACCTTGGGATTAACTATTCAATTTTAAAGCATGACGACATGAAAAAGTGGATTTTATGGGCGGGATACACCCTTATTTGCTGTTATGGTTGTGCAGGATTCTTAGATGAAGCCCCGCGAGACCAGTTACCCGAAGAGGACGCTTATGACACGCCAGCCAATATATATCTGAACACTGTAGCTACCCTCTATAACTATGTGGGTGGATACGAAGACAGTCAAGGGTTGCAGGGAACCTGTCGAGGCGTATATGACTTGAACACACTGACCACAGACGAAGCCTTGTTGCCGACCCGCGGAGGAGACTGGTACGACGGCGGACTTTGGCAAGGACTGTTCCTGCACGATTGGGGAGTCAATAATGACGTGATAGCAGCTTCGTGGGAGTATCTATACAAAGTGATTGTGCTTAGCAATAAGTCGATAGAACGTCTGACGGAACTGCAGAACCGTAAGGATGCTCCTGTAGAATTGAAAAATTATGTGGCAGAAGTCAGAGCCTTTCGGGTGATGTACTACTATTATTTGTTAGATATGTTCGGGCGTGTACCTTTAGTATTATCTTCGTCCACCCCCATGAAAGATGTCAACCAAAGCGAACGTGAGGACGTATTCAAGTTTATCGTAAACGAATTGCAGGCGGCATTACCTTATCTGAATGAGGCGCACAGCAATCAAAAAGGTGAATATTATGGTCGGATGACCCGTCCGGTAGCCTGTTTCCTGTTGGCCAAGCTATTCCTGAATGTAGAGATTTACACGGATAACGACTGGACGGACGGAAGCCGTCCCAGTGGAAAAACATATCGAGTGAAAATAGGCTCCCAAACAGTGAACGCATGGCAGGCCGTACAAGCGTATTGCGATTCGATACGGGGTATGGGATACCAATTATCCTCGCGCATGGCTGATAATTTCGTGGTCTATAACGAACCTTCGGAAGAAAATATATTTACGATACCGATGGATAAACATGCCTTGCAAAACCAAATGCAATATTTATTCCGTTCCCGCCATTACAACCATGGAAAGGCTTACGGACTGAGTGGAGAGAATGGAACCAGTGCTACGGTTGAAACTTTACGTACATTCGGTTACGATACCGATTCGGTAGACCATCGCTTCGAAGACAGTTTCTTTGCCGGAACGGTTTTGGACCCAAATGGCAACCCGGTGAAACTGGATGACGGAAGTACCCTGGAGTATCTACCGTGGGCCATACGCTTGGACGTATCGGCACAACCTTACGAGAAATCCGCCGGTGCACGGATGAAGAAGTATGAAGTAGACCTGAAAAGCACAAAAGACGGAAAGTTGTCGGACAACGACATCGTATTGTTTCGTTATGCCGACGTATTACTGATGAAAAGCGAGGCTAAAATAAGAAACGGGGAAGACGGAACAACCGAGCTGAACGAAGTACGGCAACGTTCTGGTATGTATCCTCGTCCGGCTACCCTTCACAATATCCTGGAGGAACGTAAGTTGGAGCTCGTATGGGAAGGATGGAGAAGACAGGATATGATTCGTTTCGGCACCTATACGCAAGCTTACACAGACCGTCCGCAACTGGAGGGTGAGGCATCAGGCTACACCACGGTGTTTCCTATCCCAGCCAAGGTGCTGTCTTTGAATCCGCGCTTATCCCAGAATCCCGGATATGAGAAGTGGTGAATTGCCTGAAAAACCTGATAGGTTAAAAAAAACAAATACGGAGAATTTTCTATTTAAATACCTACTATTAGTTACTAAATTAATGCTACATTTGCGGCGATTTGCAATATCGAGTTTACAAAATGGCCCAAATAATCATACATCGAGGTACCGTGAAAAGCGTGAAAGGAAAACACATCTGTGTGCAGATAACCCAAGCTTCCGCGTGTTCATCTTGTGTAGCTAAAAAAATGTGTAATTCGTCGGAAAGCAAAGAGAAGCTGGTCGATATTGTCAGCTCCGAAGCATTTTCTTACCGGGTAGGAGAGGAAGTACTCCTGACCGGAAGCGTGGAAATGGGACTGACAGCCGTATTTTGGGCTTACGGTGCGCCATTGTTGCTATTGATGGCTGTCTTGCTTGCTACTTTGCAAGTCACGACCGATGAGCCATTGGCAGCCCTGATGGCATTGGCGAGCCTGGCTGGCTATTACGGTGTGCTCTACCTCAACAAAAACAGGTTGACAAGAAAATTTTCATTTACCATTAAACACATAAAATAAACATTGTTATGAACGTGATTTTGATTGCAGTAATCATTCTGGGACTCGTAGGGCTGGTGGCATCCATCATGCTGTATGCGGCATCCAAGAAGTTTGCTGTCGTAGAGGATGAACGCATCGGACAGGTGGCCGAAGTCTTGCCGCAAGCCAATTGTGGCGGATGCGGTTATCCGGGATGTGCCGGTTTTGCCGCTGCTTGCGTGAAAGCGGCGGACGGCGGTTCGCTCGAAGGCAAGTTATGCCCCGTAGGCGGACAACCGGTTATGGAAAAAGTAGCCGGAATTTTGGGGCTTGCGGCTACGGCCAGTACCCCGAAAGTCGCCGTTGTGCGTTGCAACGGGACTTGTGCCAACCGTCCGCGTGTGGTGGATTACGACGGAGTGCGTAGTTGCCGCGTGCAACTGTTAGCGGGCACAGGGGAGACAGCGTGTGCATTCGGTTGCTTAGGAGGCGGCGATTGTGTGGCGGCGTGCCAGTTCGGTGCGTTGTCCATCAATCCGGAAACAGGGTTGCCCGAAGTGGACGAAGAACGCTGTACGGCTTGTGGTGCCTGCGTCAAGACCTGTCCGCGAAGAGTCATCGAGCTCCGGCCGAAAGGACCGAAAAACCGCCGAATGGTCGTGATGTGCGTAAACCGCGACAAGGGCGCTGTGGCTAACAAAGTTTGCAAGGCTTCCTGTATCGGTTGCGGTAAGTGCGTGAAGACCTGTCCGTTCGAGGCCATCACTCTCAACAACAATTTGGCCTATATCGACCCGGAAAAGTGCAAGTTGTGCCGAAAGTGTGAAGAAGCTTGCCCGAAAGGAGCCATCCATGCCATCAACTTCCCGCCGCGTAAGCCGAAAGTGGAGAAACCGGCTGCAACAGCAGCCCCGAAACCAGCCGAGCCGGCGGCACAACCGGTATCCGCTCCCGCAGCACAGCCTGTAACCACCGTTACATCGGAAGAAAAGAAAGAAGCATAATTCATAGGATTGTCAAATTAAAAAAGAATATCGTGAAAACGTTTAAGATAGGTGGAGTTCATCCATCTGAAAACAAACTTTCCGCCACTTCTCCCATCCGCCGGGCCGGATTGCCCAAACAAGCTGTCTTTTCGCTTTATCAGCATATCGGCGCACCGGCCAAACCGGTCGTAGCCAAAGGAGATGAGGTGAAAGTGGGCATGATGTTGGCCGAGGCGGACGGTTTCGTGTCGGTTCCCGTCCACTCCTCCGTGTCCGGAAAAGTGAGCAAGATAGATGCGATTGTCGATGCCAGCGGCTACCGTCGTCCGGCCATCTTTGTAGACGTGGAAGGGGATGAATGGGTCGAGACGATCGATCGGACCCCCGATTTGGTGACATTGGGTCAACGGCCGGAGTTGACGGCCGAAGACATCGTGAACAAGGTGAAAGCGGCCGGTATTGTCGGTATGGGCGGTGCCACATTCCCCTGCCATGTGAAACTGACTCCCCCAAAAGGGACAAAAGCCGAATGCGTTATCATCAACGCCGTGGAGTGCGAACCGTACTTGACAGCAGACCATCGGTTGCTGTTGGAAAAGCCGGACGAAATCCTGGTGGGAGTGGATCTGATCATGAAGGCAGTGGGTGTGGACAAAGGTTATATCGGCATCGAGAACAACAAACCGGACGCTATCGCCCTTCTGACGGAGAAAGCGAAAGCTTATTCGCATATTGAGATCGTGCCTTTGCAAGTGAAATACCCTCAGGGAGGAGAAAAGCAGTTGATTGCCGCTGTTACCGGACGTGAAGTCCCGGCACCGCCAGCATTGCCCATTAACGTAGGAGCAGTGGTGCAAAATGTAGGTACGGTTTTTGCCATCTACGAGGCGGTGATGAAGAACAAGCCCCTGTTTGAACGTGTCATCACCGTGACCGGCAAGGAAGTGCAAAACCCCTCCAACCTGTTGGCCCGTATCGGTACGCCGATGAACCAACTCATCGAGGAATGCGGCGGCTTGCCGGAAAATACAGGAAAAGTAATCGGCGGTGGCCCGATGATGGGAAAGGCGCTGATGAACCTCGATGTACCGGTATGCAAAGGTTCTTCCGGTCTTTTGCTCATGAGTGAAAGGGAATCCCGCCGTGCGGAACCGCAGCCCTGTATCCGTTGCGCCAAATGCGTCAGTGCCTGTCCGATGGGGCTCGAACCCTATTTGTTGGCCACGGCTTCCGCGTTGCGCAACTGGGAGTTGGCCGAAGAGAACGACATCACGTCATGTATCGAATGCGGGTCGTGCCAGTTTACCTGTCCTTCCACACGCCCGATGTTGGATAATATCCGTATGGGTAAGACTACTGTAATGGCCCTCATCCGGGCTCGTAATGCAAAATAAAAGAGAAAGATTATGGCAAAGAAATTAATTGTATCGCTGTCGCCCCATGTGCATGGACGGGATAGTGTACAAAGAAATATGTATGGAGTGTGTATCGCACTCATACCGGCTCTGCTGACCTCGTTGTATTTCTTTGGGTTGGGAGCCGCAATCGTATTGGCCACGTCGGTGGCCGCCTGCGTGTTCTTCGAGTGGGCTATAACGAAATATGTATTGAAACGCGACCGCGTAACGATAACCGACGGCTCGGCCATCCTGACCGGACTGCTGTTGGGTTTCAACCTGCCTTCCAACCTGCCGATATGGATCATCCTCATCGGAGCGTTGGTAGCCATCGGCATCGGTAAGATGACTTTCGGCGGATTAGGGTGTAATCCCTTCAATCCGGCATTGGTGGGGCGCGTGTTCCTTCTGGTTTCATTTCCGGTGCAGATGACCACATGGCCTGTGCCCGGACAAATGGCAGCTTACCTTGATGCCGAAACGGGTGCCACTCCGCTGGCCGTCATGAAGGAAGCCATCAAGAGCGGAGACGCTTCCGTGCTCCAAAGGCTACCGGACGCCATCGACATGCTCGTCGGGCAGACCGGGGGATGCTTGGGCGAGGTGAGCGCCTTGGCCTTATTGATAGGGTTGGCCTACATGTTGGCCCGACGCATCGTGACATGGCACATTCCGGTCTCCATTCTGGCTACCGTTTTTGTACTGGCCGGACTGCTTCATCTGTACAATCCCGTTTATGCGTCTCCCGTAACAGTGTTGCTAACGGGCGGTATGATGCTGGGTGCCTGCTTCATGGCTACGGATTACGTAACCTCACCCATGACAGCAAAGGGGCAGATTATTTATGGAGTGGCCATAGGTCTTCTCACCGTAGTCATTCGTACTTTCGGCGCATATCCAGAAGGCATGTCCTTCGCGATCTTGATTATGAACGCCTTTACGCCGTTGATTAACACCTATTGTAAACCTAAAAGATTCGGGGAGGTCGTAAAAAAATGAAAAAGTTAGAATCTTCATTACTCAATATGGTCTTGGTGCTGACCGCCATTTCCCTCATAGCCGGCGGGACTTTGGCTTATATTAATAAGGTGACACAAGGCCCCATTGCCGAAATCAACGCAAAGAATTTGCAGGATGGCATCAAAAAAGTGATTTTGGGAAGCCAACCCGGCGATTTGAAAGTGGAAGAACCGGTAGAAGCAAACGGTTATACTCTCTATAAAACCGACAAGGGAACGGCTGTGAAAGCTGTAACCAATGGGTTTGGCGGCCCGCTTGAAATATTGGTGGGCTTCAACGAGGACGGCAATATTCTGGGCTATACGATTCTGGCTACGGTGGAAACCCCCGGACTGGGTGTGAAAGCCGACACATGGTTCCAGGAAGGCGGTAAGGGAAACATTATCGGACGGAATCCGGGAGAGAAGGAACTGGCCGTATCCAAAGACGGCGGAGACATCGACGCCATCACGGCGTCTACCATTACCAGCCGGGCTTTCCTGAATGCCGTGAATGCCGCTTATCAGGCATTTAAGGGAAATACGGGCGATGCGGCGAGCGGAGCCAGCGTACAAGCCGGACGGGTGGAAAACGCAACCGGAACCGGAAGTGATTCTATTCATTAAAGAAAGGAGGGACGTAATATGAATAATTTTAAAGTGTTGATGAACGGTATCATCAAAGAAAACCCGACGTTTGTACTTCTTCTGGGTATGTGTCCCACTTTGGGTACGACTTCTTCCGCATTGAACGGTATGTCGATGGGATTGGCCACGACATTCGTGCTCGTATGTTCCAACGTGGTAATTTCTTTAATTAAGAATTTGATTCCCGACATGGTGCGTATTCCGGCATTCATTGTCGTTATCGCATCTTTCGTAACCGCCTTGCAAATGTGCATGCAAGCATTCGTACCCGACATTTATGCCACATTGGGCTTGTTCATCCCTTTGATTGTGGTGAACTGTATCATTCTGGGACGTGCTGAAGCATTTGCCAGTAAAAACGGAGTGGTGCCTTCGTTTTTCGATGGAGTGGGAATGGGGTTAGGATTCACAATCGCCTTGACTGTCCTCGGAGCCGTACGCGAGATTTTGGGAACGGGTAAAATCTTCGGTCTGGAAGTTTGGCCGGAAGACTACGGCATGCTGATGTTCGTGTTGGCTCCCGGAGCTTTCATCGTATTAGGTTACTTGATTGCCATTGTGAACAAACTGAAGAAAGCGTAATTTGTAAACTTAGAACAATATGGAAGCAATATATCAGTATTTAATCGTTTTCATTACCGCCATATTTGTCAACAACGTCGTGTTGTCGCAAATCCTCGGTATTTGTCCGTTCCTCGGCGTATCCAAAAAAATCAATACGGCCTTAGGCATGTCGGGCGCGGTGGCGTTCGTTTTGGTGCTCGCCACACTGGTGACTTACTTGTTGCAGTATTATGTTTTGAATCCGCTCGACCTCGGCTATTTGCAGACCATAGCTTTTATCCTGGTCATTGCGGCATTGGTGCAACTGGTGGAAATCATCCTGAAAAAGGTTTCCCCTTCGCTCTACCAAGCTTTAGGGGTATTCCTACCTTTGATTACTACCAATTGTGCCGTCCTCGGTGTGGCCATATTGGTTATCCAAAAGGAATTCAATCTGATGATGGGCGTATGGTATGCCCTGAGCACTGCGTTGGGCTTCGGACTGGCTTTAGTCATTTTCGCCGGCATCCGCGAGCAACTCAACCTCGTGTCCGTACCTAAGGGGATGCAGGGCATGAGCATCGCGTTAGTCACCGCCGGTCTATTGGCCATGGCATTTATGGGTTTCAGTGGAGTAGACAACGGATTGAAGGCATTTCTGAGCCTCTAATCTGCCACGTTTTTTCAAAACCGATACGACCTGCAAAGAAAATGCAGGTCGTATCGGTTTTTTATAGCCTAAAATTATACAACGTATAATTAAATTTAGTACATTTGCTACTGTTACAAAAACAAAAAATCGAAGCTTACTAATATGAAAGAGACAATTTTAGTGACAGGCGGTACCGGATTCATCGGTTCACACACGACGGTGGAACTCCAGCAGGCTGGTTATGACGTGGTCATCGTGGACAACCTCTCGAATTCACGTGAAGATGTATTGGATGGTATCGAAAAGATTACCGGCATTCGTCCGGCTTTTGAGAAAGTAGACTTGCGTGATTTCGACGCCACCGAGTCCGTATTCAAAAAATATCCGAAAATTAGCGGTATCATTCATTTTGCAGCGAGCAAGGCTGTAGGTGAAAGCGTACAGAAACCGTTGCTGTATTATCATAACAATATCGTTTCCCTGATTAATCTGCTGCAGTTGATGCCGAAGTATGATGTGAAGGGTATCATCTTCTCTTCATCATGTACCGTATACGGCCAGCCGGATGTGCTACCTGCGACAGAGGAGACCCCCATCAAAAAGGCGGAAAGCCCATACGGCAATACCAAACAGATTAACGAAGAAATCATCGCGGACACCATCAAGAGCGGTTCTCCGATAAAGGCCATCTTGCTGCGTTATTTCAACCCGATCGGTGCACATCCTACGGCATTTATCGGTGAAATGCCGAACGGTGTGCCTCAGAACCTGATTCCCTATCTGACGCAAACGGCCATGGGTATCCGTAAGGAATTGAGTGTGTTCGGAGACGATTACGACACGCCGGACGGCTCTTGCATCCGCGATTATATTTATGTGGTGGATTTGGCTAAGGCACACGTTTGCGCCATGACGCGCATCATGGAAGACCAGACCACCGAACCGGTGGAGGTTTACAACATCGGTACGGGTACGGGTACTTCCGTGCTTGAATTGATCAACGCTTTTGAGAAAGCTACCGGTGTGAAATTGAACTATAAGATCGTAGGACGCCGTGCTGGTGACATCGAAAAGGTGTGGGGCAACGTGGACAAAGCCAACAAAGTGTTGGGTTGGAAAGCCGAGACCCCATTGGAGGACGTGTTAGCCTCTGCCTGGAAATGGCAATGCGTGTTACGCGAAAAAGGAATAATGTAAATAGATTAAGGACACAGAAAACGCTTTATGCGTAATTGCACATTAATCCGGTTGGTATTTCCAATATGTGAATAGTCGGGAATGTCACGCTTTAAACTATTTAAGGCAGGTTAGTGTGCAGAATAGTTTTGTCGTGTTTTATTTTGTGTTTGTGTTGTTACTCTCTTCCGACGTGAGTCGGAAGAGAGCTTTTTTTAAATTAAACCGCAACATGATGAAACTTACATACAAAAATCATTCTGCGGCAAACGGTTTTTCATTTGCCGCAGAATGAAAAATCGTTTGCCGCAGAACGGCGTTCCGTTTGGCGCAAGGTGATTTTGGATGCGTAAGAGGTTGAAAACCAATTAAAACAAGTTCGTATAAAATGTCTACAAACGAAAGATGCCGATTATCCTATATATGGATTGTGGGCTTTCTCGAATCCGATTTCAGTGTGTGGCCCGTGTCCGGGATAGACACGGGTATCTTCCGGCAGAGTAAACAGCTTGTTCCTGACGCTCTCGCACAAGGCTTCACTGTCCCCGCCGGGGAAATCCGTTCGTCCAACGCTGCAATAGAACAAAGTATCACCGACAAATACGGCTTTTTCTGCGGCACAGTAAAAACAAATACCTCCGGGGGTATGTCCGGGAGTGCTCAGGACGGTCAACGTGTGATGTCCGAACGAGATCTCATCCCCCTCCGTCAAGTAACGTGCAGCCGCCGGAGTAAGCCCTTCTTTCATCACCTGTGCCAACGGTCCGAATATCTCCGCTCCCATACCTTTATATATAGGTTCGTCCGCCCGGTTGAACTCCGGACCGACATGAAAGGTCTCCCACATGAAGGCGGCCCCGAAACAGTGGTCGTAGTGCATGTGGGTACAAAGGTGGTGCCTGACCTGTAAACGACGGTCTTCAATATAATCCGTAATCCGCCTGCGGTCGTCGTCGGTAAGTGCGCCGCAATCTATGACGACGGCTTCACGGGTGTCGTCACTCACGACGTAACAGTTCTCTTCCAGCATGTTTACCGGAATTTTTTTTATGTCCAGCATCTTTCCTATCCTTTAAAGTGAAACGTACACCACTTTCTTGGTGGCAAAATATTCTTCCGTAAAGAACTCTTTCAACGGGGTGACCATTGTGCGGTTCTTCAACGGGTTCGTCTCTTTCTCCAATTCGCCCCCCTTCAGGCAGATAAGGCCGTTGGGGATGGCGTTGTGCTGCACGGGAGAAATGTTCTTGCGTATAATCTTGACCAAATCTGCCAACGGCATGACGGCACGGCTTACCACGAAATCGAATTTGGCCTTCTCTTCCTCTGCCCGGCAATGGCGGAAAGTCACATTCTCCAACCCGAGCTCCCGAGCCACTTCCATGCAAACCTTGATTTTCTTACCGATACTGTCCACCAGATGGAAATGGCAGTCGGGGAACATGATGGCGAGGGGGATTCCCGGAAATCCGCCTCCCGTCCCCAAATCCATAATCTCAGTGCCGGATTTGAAACGAGTGAATTCGGCAATTCCCAAGGAATGCAATACATGATGTTCATACAGATTGTCGATGTCTTTCCTGGAAATGACATTGATTTTAGCATTCCAATCATGATAGAGCACGTCCAACTGACGGAATTGTTCTGTCTGTTTTTCCGAAAGTTCCGGAAAGTATTTTAAAATCAGCTCCATATATCTTTATTTTTTATTTCGTATGGGTTTCCAACCTACTGTACGGCAAAGTCAGCCTGATAGCCCCGACTTCGTACGCAGCTATCTCGTCGGCATTGTAAATGAAAGTAATACCTTCTTTTCCCAGTTCATAATTCAAGGGAATGTAAATGTCGGTAAGCCGCAGTATGCCTTTATCCTGCAATTCCTTCCGGTTGCGGCAACCGTACGTTTTCAGGAGTTCCTCTGTCAGCAGGGAAGGAAGCAAGGCCAAGGAAGCAGGAGGCAACACGTCCTCCAACTTCACCAACTCACCCGTTTCTGTATCGAAATTCAAACATTGCTCCTCCCGGTACTCGCGTGCTCCTCCCTCGTACTTTACTTTATGAATCAGATAACACAAATATCCCTTCAGCCCGTCTTTGTGTTCCGTGGCTATCCGGTATTTGTAATCGTACCACGAGGAGTTGATGCCGCTTTGTCGGTCAGCTTTGTACAAATCGGTCAAATCTCTCCGGTATTGCTCCGCGTACGTCAGACAGAACGAATCGGCGGCCGAGGCGAACGAACGGTGCATTCCTCCAAACAGATGAAAGGCAATGGTTCGGTTCATGTTCCGGGCGGCACGGGTTGTGTCGTTTATCTCGTCCGCCTCTATGATAACTTTACATGCAGGCGAGTGTTCGCTGCTGTCCAATGGTACGGTCTTCTCAACTTTCAATTGCTGAAAGGACAACGAACAACCTCCATCTTCACCTCGGCATGCACATAAAAAAGCCATGGCAAAAGCAAGGCCGTATATATATTTACTCATCTTTCCGTATTTCATCCCAAAAGCCTGTTATGAATGCAAAGGTAGTGAAAGGCGGGCGCAGAGGCAAATGAAAACGCAATTTTCTGATGGAACCGTACCGGGCTACCTCTTGTCGGCTTCCACCTTTTACGCAACATATCGCTTTTACCGATAAATCATAAGACAAATGCTTTTTGTAGCAAAAATACGATGGATTTCTGAAAAAATATTCGTACTTTTGGACACAATCTGAAAATGGGAATAAAAATTAAAAACGATTTACAGGTATGGAGATAATGCGTTTGAACGGGGTGGATGCCAGACTGTATCCGCTTGTGGGACCGCTGGTCATGAACCCGGCCATTTTAAGACAGAACAATAATTATCCCTTTAAAACCTCCAACCGTTACTTGTGGTATATCGCCATATCGGATGGAGTAATCGTCGGATTCATCCCCTTGAAGAAAAATGAAAAGAGTTACCATATAGACAATTACTATATACAAGGAGACCGTACGGAAACGATTGATGCTTTGTTGCATCGTGTCGTCGACGATTTAGGAACCGACTCTTTACTGACGGCCTTGGTGCATAAACGTCATACGGAGGCTTTCCGTCAAAATCATTTCCGAACGGATAAACAACTGACTCTTTATGATAAAATGGAGTATATTCCTGTCCCTGAAATATGATACGCCAGTTAAATGTATACGAAGCCACGCAACGGAGATTAAAAATCATTTTTGATTATTTCGACTATGTATATGTATCCTTTTCCGGAGGTAAGGACAGCGGCGTGCTTTTAAACTTATGTATCGACTACCTCCGAAAATATGAACCGGGCCGGAAACTTGGAGTATTCCACATGGATTACGAGGCACAGTACCGGCAAACTACGGAATATGTGGAACAAACCATGGCTTCCCATCCTGATATTCTGGAGGTATACCACTGTTGCGTTCCTTTTAAAGTTTCCACTTGCACTTCCATGTACCAATCCTATTGGCGTCCGTGGGAGGAGAGCAAGCGTGACATCTGGGTTCGGGAAAAGCCCAAAGATTGTTATACGGCCAAAGACTTCGACTTTTTCAACGAGGAACTATGGGACTATGATTTCCAACACCTTTTTGCCCCATGGTTACGTATGCAAAAGAAATGCAAGCGTGTCTGTTGCTTGGTGGGAATACGCACGCAAGAGAGTTTCAACCGATGGAGAAGCATACACAGTGACAGAAACTACAAACGTTTGGCCTATTATAAATGGACTCACAGGCTCGACCATCACATATACAACGCATATCCCATTTACGACTGGAAAACCACGGATATCTGGACTGCCAACGGAAAATTCCAATGGACATACAACCATTTGTACGACTTGTACTATCAGGCCGGAATTCCTATCGCTCACCAGCGTGTGGCCAGTCCGTTTATTTCTCAAGCCATCTCGGCGTTGAAAGTTTATCGTATCATCGATCCGGACACTTGGGGAAAAATGTTAGGCAGAGTCAACGGAGTAAACTTCGCAGGTATGTATGGCCGTACCATGGCGATGGGGTGGAGGATGATTAAATGTCCTCCCGGCTTTTCTTGGCAAGAATATATGTATTTCCTCTTAGACACGCTCCCGGAATCCACTCGGCAAAACTATCTCAACAAACTGGACGTAAGCATCCGTTTCTGGCGCAAGCGGGGAGGATGCTTGAGTGAAGAGACGATACAAAAGTTACGCGAAGCCGGTGTGGATTTTACACTCGGAGAGAAAACGGCCTACCATACGGACAAGCAGCCGGTAAGAATGGAATATCTGGACGACATCGACATCCCCGAATTTAAAGAGATACCGACCTATAAACGCATGTGTATCTGTATATTGAAAAACGACCATACGTGCAAATACATGGGATTTGCACAAACCAAACAGGAAAAAGAACAGCGAGAAAGAGTAATGAAGAAATATAAATCGTTAGAACATGGACAAATATAAAAGCCCTGTATACAATATTATTGCGGTGCCCATCGAAAAAGTGGTGGCGAACGAATATAACCCTAACATAGTAGCTCCTCCTGAAATGAAACTTCTGGAACTTTCAATATGGGAAGACGGCTACACCATGCCCTGCGTATGTTATTACCGGAAAGACGAAGACGTGTATGAAATCGTGGACGGATTCCATCGTTACCAGGTCATGAAAACCTCACCACGCATTTATGAACGGGAGAAGGGCTTGCTTCCTGTTTCCGTCATCGACAAAGACCTTTCGGAACGCATGGCATCTACCATACGGCACAACCGAGCCCGCGGCATGCATTCGGTGGAATTGATGAGCCACATCGTGTCTGAACTGACCAAATCCGGAATGTCGGACAGTTGGATCATACGCAATATAGGGATGGACAAAGACGAACTTCTGCGACTGAAGCAAATATCGGGATTGGCAGAGCTTTTTGCCGACAAAGCTTTCAGTCCGTCGGATGACTGGCTGGAAGAATAATCCTATAGAGTAAGCTCCTTTTTATTTCTTGGAACACAATGTGATGACAAGAGAGCATAACGTCAGCAAGATGCCGACTGCGGTCACACCAGCCCATCCGCCGACGTGCCAGAAACTTCCGGCCAGAAAAGTCCCCATGGAACCGCCGACAAAATAAGTGGTCATGAAAATGGTATTGACACGATTGGAGGCCGAGGGACACAGTTCAAAGATACTGGCTTGATTGCTGAGTTGGATACATTGCATACCGATGTCGATAAGCAGGACTCCGGCAATGATACCGGCATAGCTGTTTCCGCCCCAATACAATGAAGCCCATGCCGACAAAATCAGACTGCAACCGATGAAATTAAAATTACGTATGCCCACACGTTTCACATATTTCCCTACGAAAGAAGCCGTGAGTGCCCCGGCGATTCCGCATAACCCCAATCCGCCGATTACATCGCTATCGGCATAGAACGGGGCGTTTCCCATCTTAAAAGCCAAGCATGACCACATCGCCAGAAACGCTCCGAAGGCCAATCCCGACCGTATGGAATAAATGCGAAGGGCCGGATAATCTCGGAGAAGGTGAAACAGGGATTTCATCAAAGTACTGTATCGCCCCTCAAACGTAGGACGTATGTCGGGAAGTACCTTCAGGACGACGAAGGCACAGATGCACATCAGTCCGGCAGCAATAAAGTACATCTCGCGCCATCCCAACAGTTCTCCAACCCAACCGCTGACCACTCTGGAGGCTAATATTCCGGTAAGCAGACCGGAAATGACCACTCCCACATTGCGACCCTTATGCTCAGGGCGGGAGTATTGGGAAGCGATGGGAACAAATATTTGGGGAATCATGGAACAAACACCCGTCACTAAAGAAGCTGCCCAAATCGTATAAATACTTTCAGCCAGCACCATAGTCAGCAAGGCAAAGACGAGCAGGAGAAAATTGACCAGTATAATCTTTTTCCTGCGGTACAGATCGCCGAGCGGTACGATGAAGAGCAGACCGAGCGCATATCCTATTTGCGTAATCATGGCTATCAGATTGGCCTGAAAGTCCGAGACGCCCAAATCGGCCCGCATAAGGTTCAGCAGCGGCTGGTTGTAATACAGGTTCGCTACGGAAATACCGGCCACGATGGCCAATGTCCATAATATATGTGCCGGAAGACCGGCATTTTCCTTTAATTCAGCATTCATCGGCTTTTTCTTTTTTAATAGTTCTACCCCGCAATCCGGCCGGGCATTCATCCTTGTCAGGAATACTTTCTCGGGTAACGGAACAAAATGCTCAGCAGCGCGCAGGCTCCCATGATAAACGGATAATATAAATAAGGTATGATGTCTATCGGGTTGATGGATGCCAATCCGGCAGCCATCAGGAGCTGTGCCCCGTATGGAATCAGCCCTTGCGTAAAACAAGAAAACGTATCCAGAATACTCGCGCTTTTACGTTTATCCACTCCGTACCTTCCGGCTATGTCATGAGCCAGCGACCCCGCCGTAATGATGGCTACGGTGTTGTTAGCCGTACACAAGTTGATAACGCTCACTAATGCCGCTATGCTTAATTCCGCCCCGCGTTTGGAACGTATATGCCGGGTCAGTGCGTGCAGGATATAATCTATACCTCCGTTGTAGCGAATGATTTCCATCAGTCCGCCCGCCATCATCGTGATGATAATCAGTTCCCCCATTCCGGTGATACCTTCTCCCATGGCAGCAAACCAACCGAACAAATCGTATGTACCCGTAAAAACACCGACCACACCGCTCAATACCAACCCGAGCACCAAGACTACCATGACGTTCACTCCCACGACGGCCGTAATCAGCACCGCCAGATAAGGAACCACTTTAATCCAGTCCATTTCGGGCAGTTGTTGCGGTGCGTGGATATATACTCCCATAAAGATATACAATGCGAACGCAATGGCTGCCGCAGGCATGACAATCTGTGAATTGACTTTGAACTTGTCGCTCAACTTACACCCTTGCGTACGGGTTGCCGTGATGGTCGTATCGGATATAAACGACAGGTTGTCGCCGAAAAAAGCTCCTCCGGCTACGATGGCCACCAATAACGGAAGGCAGGCTCCTGTCTCACGGGCGATGCCTGCCGCCAAAGGCGTTAACGCCACAATCGTACCGACCGAAGTCCCTATGGAAAGCGAGATGAAGCATGCCGTCAGAAAAATACCTCCCAACAGCAGGTTGTCCGGCAAAAGTCGCAGGGAAAGATTTACCGTCGCATCGATAGCCCCCATAGCTTTGGCCGATGCGGCAAAAGCTCCTGCAAGGATAAAAATCCATATCATCAGCATAAGGTTCGGCGAACCGGCACCTTGGGAATACACCTTTACCCTCTCTTCCAACGGAACGCCACGCATGGTTGCGACCGCATAAACGGACGACACCATGAAAGCCACCGTAATAGGCACTTTATAAAAATCCCGAACGATAATGCTGGTCACGAGATAAAGGACCACGAAAACGAGCAGCGGACTGATGGCTGCCACACTTTTTCCATTTATAGACATTTCGCAACGTTTACATGTGGACGGCTTGTTATTTCTCGTCGGCCGTATAATAAATATAATTCTCAGCCGTCAACAATTCAAGCGGCATGTAATTGCATTGCTGTACGGCTTTCTTCAATACGATATGGTTGAACAGGGCCTTCACGCTGTTATAGCCCTGTTTCCACGGATGCTGGGCGATAAGAAAATCAATCGTGCCCTGTTTTAAACATTCCACATTCCGTTCCACCATGTCGTAGCCGAACAAATGGAAATCTTTCAAGCCGTTACGTTGAAAGTATTCACCCAAAATGTAAGCACGGGAACAAAACGTGATGCAATGCCGGACGTCCGGATGTTCATCCAAAAACGCACGTATCCGACTTTCGTAACCGTCCTCTCCGTCAAGTTGCAGGGAAAGCTCCACCACCTCGCAATCCGGATAATATGTCGTCATGTATTCCCTGAAACCCACCTCACGGTACTCTTGCTGACGGGAGGCCACACGTCCTTTCGACATGAGCTTCATCAACAAAATACGTCGGGCGTGTTCTCCGGCCTGCATCATGAAGATGCGCCCGGCAAAATAACCGCTCTTCAAGGAGTCTTGTCCGAAGAAAGCCAACGGCTCTATCTCGGGAACATTGGAATCCAGAAAAACAAAGGGAATGTCCTGTTCCTGCAACCGGCGGCAAAATGCCTGAGTCACATCGAAATTCTGTGGGACAATGACCACCCCGTCCGGCTTTTTATCCCAAATGCGCTCGGCGGCAGCGGCAAAAGAACTACCTTCAAACTGGTCATAATACTCCGTAATCAGCGAAAGATGGAAATCGCCCCGATTAAGGATACACTGCTGCAAACCTTTTTCCACGTTGGTCCAATAAGCATTTCGGTCGTGATCGGGTAGCAGACAGCAAAACGTATATTTACGGTTATATGCCAAAGCACTGGCATACATATTAGGCTGATAATTGATTTCTTTCAATACAGCCTCCACTTTGGCTCTCGCCTTGCCCGATACATTGGGGCGGTTATGCAACACACGGTCTACCGTACCCACCGAAACACCGGAACGTTCGGCTATGTCTTTGATTCTGATTTTATCTGACGAATGGACTTCCCACATGATATTTTTCTTATTCGAGATAGAAAATATTGCGAATATACATTATTTTAATGATCCGCACGGTATGAAAAAAATAAAAACTCGTTTTTTTGAATTATTTTTCCGTAAAAAAGAACGTTTCACGGAAAAAATATCTATTTTTGTATATCAAAAAGACAAGCTGTGTGGGTTAACAGCAAAAATTAAGACTGATAATAACCAAAACTATAGGTATGGGAAAAATAATAACGATGGGAGAAATCATGCTCCGTTTGTCCACACCCGGACAATCTCGTTTTGTACAGACAGACACTTTTGATATTAATTACGGGGGTGGGGAAGCCAATGTAGCCGTAAGTTGTGCCCATTATGGGCATGAGGCCTACTTTGTTTCCAAACTGCCCAAGCACGAAATAGGGCAGGCTGCCGTAAATGCCTTGCGCCGTTATGGCGTACACACTGATTTCATCGCCCGTGGCGGTCAGCGTGTGGGAATATATTATCTGGAAACGGGAGCTTCCATGCGTCCGTCCAAAGTCATTTACGACCGTGCAGGTTCATCTATTGCAGAAGCCAGTCCGGCCGATTTCAATTTCGACGCCATCATGGAAGGTGCCGATTGGTTTCATTGGAGCGGCATCACACCGGCCATTTCAGACACCAGTGCCGAATGCTTGCGCCAGGCATGTATTGCAGCCAAAAAGCACGGCGTAACCGTTTCCTGCGACCTCAATTTCCGCAAGAAACTTTGGACTTCCGAAAAAGCCCAAAGCATCATGAAGCCCCTGATGCAATACGTAGACGTATGCATCGGCAATGAAGAAGACGCAGAACTTTGTCTGGGTTTCAAGCCGGATGCGGACGTAGAAGGAGGCAACACGGAAGCCGAGGGCTACAAAGGCATCTTCAAAGGCATGATGGATACGTTTGGTTTCAAGTACGTCATTTCCACTTTACGTGAATCCATTTCGGCCACTCACAACGGATGGAAAGCCATGATATACGACGGCAAGGAGTTCTACGTATCCAAACATTACGACATAGACCCCATCATCGACCGTGTGGGAGGAGGCGATTCTTTCTCCGGTGGTATCATTCATGGTCTGCTGACGATGAAGACCCAAGGCGAAGCGTTGGAGTTTGCCGTAGCGGCTTCGGCTTTGAAGCACACGATTCCGGGCGACTTCAACATGGTGTCCGCTGAAGAGGTGGCTGCTTTGGCCGGAGGTTCCGCCAACGGCCGCGTACAAAGATAAATCCGTCCAACAATAACAAAAAGATATGGCAAAATTCGATAAACTTGCAGTCATGCAAAAAATAGGGGAAACCGGAATGGTCCCCGTATTCTATCACTCCAATGCCGAAACGGCCAAAAAAGTCATCAAGGCTTGCTACGACGGTGGCGTGCGTGCATTTGAATTTACCAACCGTGGCGATTTTGCCCAGGAAGTGTTTGCCGAATGCGTAAAATTCGCTGCCAAGGAATGTCCGGAACTGGCTTTGGGAATAGGTTCCGTCGTAGATGCCCCGACGGCTGCCCTCTACATTCAGTTGGGGGCTTGCTTCGTAGTCGGACCGCTGTTCAATCCCGACATCGTGCCGGTATGCAACCGCCGTTTGGTGCCCTACTGTCCGGGATGCGGCACTGTATCGGAAATCGGCAAGGCACAGGAATTGGGCTGCGACCTTTGCAAGCTCTTCCCCGGCGACGTGTACGGCCCGGCTTTCGTAAAAGGAATGATGGCCCCCTGCCCGTGGACCAAACTCATGGTGACGGGCGGCGTGGCACCTACGAAAGAAAACCTGACCGCATGGGTCAAGGCCGGAGTCTATTGTGTGGGAATGGGCTCCAAGCTGTTCCCGAAAGAAGAAGTAGCAGCCGGAAATTGGCAATACATTACCGACAAATGTAAAGAGGCTTTAGGCTATATCGCCGAAGCCCGTGTATGATGATAAAGAACATTAGATTTTTATGGTTAATTAATACAAGATTGATTTGGGGGTATGTGATTTGCGAAAACCGCATACCTCGGTTTTTAATGTTTTTAGATGTGGGGCCATGTCTTGTGAAAAACGTGGCACTGTTTAGTTTTCATAACTATTAAAATTAGGTTATATGGATGCGGCTTTGTGAAAAGCTGCATCTTTTTTTGCATACACGGGAAATGCATTGTCCCATTAGCGGAAAGGTCTTTGCAACCAAGTTGCACGGAAATCCGGATAACTTTGCCATAGAAATCATAAAAAAGCCATATAATGAAAACAAAAGCACATACTTGCGGGTGCGGTCATGGCACCTGCCACACGGAAAACAATCGGAAAACCAGCCTCCGTCTATGGTTTTCTTTCGCGGTTTTAATCAGTGGTATCGCATGTCAAAGCTTGGACACAGCCTTTTTCCGCCCTTCATGGGTACGGTTGTGCTGGTTCTTCGTGGGATGGTTATCCGTAGCGATCCCCATCATGAAAGAGGCGTGGGAAACCATTCGCCACAAGGACTTCTTCAATGAATTTACGCTGATGCTGTTAGCCTCGCTCGGCGCGTTCTATATCGGAGAATATCCGGAAGCCGTAGCGGTCATGCTCTTTTATGCCGTGGGAGAGATGTTTCAGGATCGTGCTGTGGACAAAGCCCGGAGTCATATCAAGTCGTTGTTGGACGTGCGGCCGCAGACTGCCACCGTGCGGCGCGACGGGCGATGGCAGACGGTGGCACCGGAAACCGTGGGTGTCGGCGAGGAGATTGAAGTCAAGACCGGCGAACGCGTGCCTCTGGACGGCGTGCTGTTGGAGCCTGAAACGGCCTTCAATACCGCCGCATTGACTGGCGAAAGCGTGCCGCGCATGATTGGGCAGGACGAAGAAGTACTGGCCGGTATGATACCGACCGAACGGGTCGTCAGATTGCGTACCGTACGCGGATATACCGACAGTGCCCTGTCGCGCATTCTCGATATGGTACAGAATGCGGCTTCACGCAAAGCCCCTACCGAACAGTTTATCCGCCGGTTTGCCCGTATCTACACTCCGGCAGTCACGATACTTGCCCTGCTGTTGGTCGTGTTACCTTGGCTGTATGCCTCATGGCATCCCGGTTTCATCTACGATTTTCAGGCATGGCTCTACCGGGCGTTGGTCTTTCTCGTCATTTCCTGCCCTTGTGCATTGGTGGTCAGCATACCGTTGGGCTATTTCGGCGGAATCGGGGCTGCCTCACGCCGGGGCATCCTGTTCAAAGGCAGTAACTATCTGGATGCCATTACCCATATAGATGCCGTAGTATTCGATAAGACCGGCACACTGACTCGCGGCGTCTTCCGGGTGCAGGAAGTACATCCTTCCGGCGAGCTCACGGCCGACGAACTGGTGGCTTGGACCGCAGCGGCGGAATCCGGAAGCAACCATCCCATAGCCCGTGCCATCGGTGAATATGCCGAACAACAGGCCCTCACGCTTCCTGCGGTAAGAAGTACGGAAGAACGAGCCGGATTAGGTCTGCGCGCCATGACCGACCGAGGCGAACTTTTAGTCGGGAAAGCGGCCTTATTGGCTCAAAACCAAGTGGCTTATCCCGAAGACATTCTTCACATTTCCGATACGATTGTGGTTGTGGCTCTCGACGGACGCTATGCCGGTTACCTGCTGTTGGCTGACGAACCGAAACCCGACGCTTCCCGTGCCGTGACGGCTCTCCATTCTCTGGGTATCCGCAACCTCTGCATTTTATCCGGAGACAAGTCGGCGTTAGTGGGCAAACTGGCCGGACAATTAGGGATTTCCCGTTATTTCGGCGACCTGATGCCGGAGGATAAAGTGCGGCATATCGAAGAATTTCAAACGAAAGAACACGCGCGTGTGGCTTTCGTCGGCGACGGGCTGAACGATGCACCCGTATTGGCTGCCAGCAGGGTAGGCATTGCGATGGGCGGATTGGGAAGTGATGTGGCCATCGAGGCGGCTGACATCATCTTGCAAACCGACCAACCGTCGAAGATAGCCGAAGCCATTCGCATAGGTCGCCGCACACGAGCCGTCGTGTGGCAGAACATTATCGGTGCCCTCGGAGTGAAACTGCTCGTACTGGCATTGGGGGCTTCGGGTGCGGCCACCTTGTGGGAAGCCGTCTTTGCCGACGTGGGAGTGGCTTTGTTGGCTATTCTGAATGCAGTCCGGCTATTGAGTAATAAAAAAGATTAAACCATTGTTATACTATGGGATAAAGCACGTACCTTTATCCCATAGTTATATTGGAGGCATATACATTATGGAAGAAGACATTTATCTGCATAAACTGAATTTACGGAACGTGAAACCCACAGCCATCCGTCTGTTGATTCTCCGTACGATGATGGAGATGAACCGTGCCGTGTCGCAACCAGATTTGGAAGAAAAACTGCAAACCGTGGATAAGTCCACCATATTCCGCACCATCTCGCTGTTTTTGGACCGCCACCTGATTCATGCCATCGACGACGGCTCGGGCGCACTGAAATATGCGGTATGCAGCGACGATTGCACTTGTTCGGTGAGCGACCAGCACGTACATTTCTATTGCGAAGGATGCCATCGCGCTTTCTGCTTCCGGAGCCAGGCGGTTCCGGTGGTGCAAGCACCGGAAGGATTTGTCCTGTACGGAGTGAATTATGTACTTAAGGGACTGTGCCCGGCATGTGCGGCCCGACCGGATAAGGACTGACAAAATGGCAGTTTTTCACCTTGTTTCGCCTGTATTTTTATGGTCAAACAGGAGGAAAATACACCTGCTTCTTTCACGTATTTAAACATTCTCATGTATTCTCGCAGGTGTTTTAAGCATTCGTAACATTCAATCGGCTGCAAACGATTTTTTATTCGACTGAAAGCGAAAAATCATTTGCCGCACAATTTTCCGCATTCATGCGTTTACCGTCGGGAAAATGCCATGAAAGCGGTTTGTCAACCGGCTTCGGATGGCCTTTTTTTGTTTTTCCGGCCGTTTTTCCGTCCCAAAATCCGAAATCAAAATGTTGCTTCATTTTCCGGCTTGCCCGCAGGTTTTTCTTGATAAGGTCAGACACAGGATGTTTTTGTTTTCACAAAGATGGAAATACAAACAAAATCCCGTCATTTTAATAAAAAACGGAAGCACGAGAATCGTTTGAAATCCAAAGGACTCCAAACGGGATGCAAATACGCGATTCTTACCCGTAAAAGACTGACATTTTGTCAGTAGCCTTATCCGCGCTTTTGGGAAGCAATACCGGCCATGACACGGCGGCGCACACTGCGCAATGAGGGCGGAAGAAGGTCCGGTTCCATGATTTCGAGGTTCAACTTCATTTCTTCCAACAACTCAGGATGGGTGCGGCATAATTTATAAGCCAGTTTCATACAAAGCGCACGGACGCTATGGGGATATCGGGAAGAAGACATCCCGGCAAAGCAATAGTCCAAGAAATCCGTGCGGAACGGGTGGGGGAGCGTTGAACGGCTGATGAGCGTGAGCAACAGGCGGCGGAGCGTTTCGCTCCGGGTATTCATGGCGCGCTCCATCCACGTGTCTACGTAGTGTGACGGGAGGCTTGGCAAAACACCGGCATCCGCATAGGTGAAAACCCAAGCGGCATTTTCCGCCATGCGGCTGTCGCCGTCCGTCATGATATGGTGCAACGCATCGCGGAACATTCCATCGTGCGCCAAGCGTTTCCCCCAGGCACGGACTTCACGCATAGGAAGGCGACCGGACAGCATGTCCTGCCATTCGGAAGCAGATGATGCCTGGCTTACCATAAATGATGCTCCGCAAAATAACGCCATAACGGTGCGAGCATCAACGCCTGCTTGATTTCGTTGTGCAGCAAGAGGCTACGTACCTCGTCTACAGTCAGGAAATGCACGCTGATGTCCTCGGTGGCTTCCTGATGAGGAGCCGACACGCGTTTCACGCCGCGTGCCACAAAACAATGGCATTGGTTGTTCACGGAAGACGTATTGGGCGAAATGGTCATCAAGTGCGTCCATTCCCCGCCGCCGAATCCCGTCTCTTCGTGCAGTTCCCTTTGGGCGGACTCCAACGGCGTTTCCCCTTCTTCGCACACCCCGGCGCATATCTCATAACCGGTCCACCGCAAACCGTGGCGGTATTGCCTCTCCATGATAAATTTTCCATCTTCGGTCAGGGCTATCACATTGACCCAATCCGGATACTCCAACACGTAATATTCATTGTTTTCCACGCCGTTTGGAAGTCTCACCCGGTCACGCCGCGCCGTCAGCCAAGGGCGGCGGATGAGATATTCGCTTTCCAAAACAGTCCATTGCTTGTCTTTGTCGTCCGTCATATCAAGTTATTTACTACGCAAAGGTAAGTCTTTTCCTGAAAGAAAAGCTTCCGGAAGGCGAAAATCTTCCGGAAGCATGATTCCGGCTTACAGGGTAACGCCGGATTTGAAAATAGCGATTTCGTGGTAGCCGTTCTCTTCATTCAACGTCTGCCGCCCGCTGGCCACATCGAGGACGAAAGACGTGAAGCGTTCCAATACGGTCGGCATAGGTTCCCCTTCCAGTAACGTGCCGGCATTGAAATCTATCCAATTGGATTTTTTCCCGGCCAATCCGGTGTGGGACGAAATCTTCACCGTGGGCACAAACGTGCCGAAAGGCGTGCCGCGTCCGGTCGTGAACAGCACGATATGGCATCCGGAGGCCGCCAAAGCGGTACTGGCCACAAGGTCGTTGCCAGGAGCACTCAGCAAATTCAGTCCCGGAGAAGACAAGGTCTCTCCATATTCCAACACATCGCACACGGCAGTCGTTCCGGATTTCTGTGTACATCCCAATGACTTTTCTTCCAAGGTGGAAATCCCTCCGGCCTTGTTTCCCGGCGAGGGGTTCTCGAAGACCGGTTGCCCGTGGCTGATGAAATAGTTTTTGAAATCATTGATGAGTGAAACGGTCTTTCGGAAAACCTTCTCATCCTTGCAACGGGCCATCAAAAGCGTTTCGGCACCGAACATTTCAGGAACCTCGGTAAGCACCGTAGTGCCTCCTTGTGCCACAAGATAGTCTGAGAAACACCCTAAAAGCGGATTAGCCGTAATGCCGGAAAAACCGTCGGAACCTCCGCATTTGAGTCCCACTCTCAGTTTCCTCATCGGTACTTCTGTCCGGCGGTCCTCCACCATCCGGGCATATAAATCCCGGAGAATCTTCATCCCGCTCTCCATCTCATCCTCCTCGTGCTGGCAGACCATAAAGCGTATGCGTTCCGTGTCATAATCTCCAAGTAAGGCACGGAATGCGTCGGGCTGGTTGTTTTCGCATCCCAGACCGACTATCAACACGCCGCCGGCATTGGGATGGAGCGCCATGTCGCGCAGGATCCGGCGCGTATGCTCATGGTCGTCTCCTAATTGCGAACACCCGTAATTATGCGTGTAAGCCCTGATGCCGTCTATTCCTTCGGCACGGGTTTCCTTTTCGAGCATCCGCGCCAAACGTTCGGCCACGCCGTTGACGCATCCCACGGTGGGGATAATCCATAATTCGTTGCGGATGCCCACTTCGCCGTTCCGGCGTGCATAACCCGAGAAGGTCCGCAGGCGGTCGGGTGGAGGACACAGGACGGGTACGGGTTGGTACCGGTAATCCGATATCCCCTTCAGGTTGGTACGCAACATCCGCTCGTTCACCCACCGGCCCGGTTCTATCGTTTCCGTGGCATGCCCGATGGGGCTGCCATATTTGATAACGTCCTGTCCGGCGGCAATATGGGCAAGCGAGACTTTATGACCGGCCGGAACCTGCTCCCTCACCTTGACGGCCGTACTTCCGCAGGTGATACTTTCTCCTTCTTCCAACGGTTGCAAAGCCACGGCCACATTGTCCGCCGGATGAATGACAATATATTTCAGCATAAAGAAATCCTATGAGTCCAACATGTGTTTCAGCGCACCCCGCATGCCCTGCAAGCGGATGTCTTTCAGGTAGCATGCCAAGCGTCCGGTCAATCCGGGTATCCGGTTCAAATCTTCACCCCACCAATCCGTACACTCCAATACGCCTGAGGCCACCTTTTGCTCGTCGCCCTCCTGCCACAAGCGGGCCACGTGTTCCATGATGTCGGAAGAGTCGGACGGGACAATCGGAGTGCCATCCTCACGGTGGCCACCTTTGTAATAGGTAATCAGGGCTGCCAAGCCGAACACAATCCCGGACGGGAGCGTGCCTTTGCGTCGGAGGTATTCTTTCAGTCCCGGCAAATCCCGTGTGGCGAACTTGGGGAAGGCGTTCAGCATGATGGACGTGACCTGATGGTCTACAAAAGGGTTGGTGAACCGTTCCATCACACTGTCGGCAAACGTCCGGAGTTCTTCCCGTGGCAAGTCTATCGTTTCGATGAGTTCGTCGAACATCACTTTGCGGATATACCGCCCCACGTCCGGATCCTGACAGGCCTCACGCACGATGTCTACGCCGGAAAGATAGGCCACGGGGGAGAGTAGCGTATGCGGCCCGTTCAGCAAAGTCACCTTTCTCCGGTGGTAAGGCTCTTCGTCGGGCACAAAGCGCACGTTCAGGCCGCATTCTGCAGCCGGGAACTCCTGCGCCACGCTTTCCGGTGCTTCGATGACCCAGAGGTGGAATGCTTCGCCCTGCACGACGAGCTGGTCTTTGTATTGCAGTTTCTCCTGAATCTCTTCGATGTGCTTGCGGGGGAAGCCCGGCACGATACGGTCCACCAACGTGGCATACACGCCGCATGCCCCTTCGAACCATGTCGCGAAATCCTCGCCGAGCTGCCAGAGGTCGATGTATTGCCGGATGATTCTTTTCAGATGATGCCCGTTCTGGAAAATCAATTCGCAGGGAAAAATAATCAGTCCCTTGCTTTTGTCGCCATGGAAATGACGGAAACGATGGTAGAGCAGTTGCGTCAGTTTCCCGGGGTAGGAGGCTGCCGGACGGTCGTCGAGCCTGCAAGCCGGATCGAATGCGATGCCGGCCTCGGTCGTATTGGAAACCACAAAACGAATTTCCGGCTGTTCGGCCAGTTTCATATACTCGTCAAAATGACTGTAAGGGTTAAGCGCACGACTGATGACATCTATCAGGCGGTATGTGTTTACCACCTGCCCGTTTTCAAGCCCTTGCAGGTTGACATGGTAAAGGCCGTCCTGCCGGTTGAGCACATCCACCATGCCTTTTTCGATAGGCTGTACCACGACCACACTGCCGTTGAAGTCACTGCGCTCATTCATATTCGATATAATCCAATCCACGAAGGCGCGCAGGAAATTGCCTTCGCCAAACTGTATGATTCTCTCCGGTCTCACTGTCTTAGGAGCCGTCTTACTATTCAATTCACGCATGGATACATTGATTTAATTGACCTGTATTTGTTTTAAAACTTCACCAAGATACGGAAAACCTTAGCCGGATCATCCGCCCACCGTTGCAACATTTCCCCGGCTTGTTCGAGGGAGGTTTCGTAGGTGACGAGCCTGTCTGTCGGGCAATGTCCCTGTTGCAAATAGCGAACCACGGCACGAAAATCTTCCGGTAATGCGTTTCTCGAACCACGTATATCCAACTCCTTCTGTACGAACAACTTCGTCTGGAAAGAGACATCGCTTTTGGCATATCCGATATACACCACACGTCCGGTAAAGGCTACTTCCTGAACGGCCATGACGTATGTGGGTGCACTGCCCACCGCTTCAATCACCACGTCCGGGCCTAAGCCTCCGGTGTATTCCATCAGCCGGGCATGTACATCCTCTGTTTTGGAATTGAGAAGGCAGGTTGCCCCCAACGAACGTGCCACCTCAAGCTTTTCATCATCCAAATCCACGGCAATCACCTTTGCCCCTCTTAGGGCGGCACGGACAATAGCCCCCAAACCAATCATGCCGCAGCCGATGACCATGACCGTGTCTATGTCCGTCACTTGGGCGCGCGACACGGCATGGAAGCCCACGCTCATGGGTTCCACCAAAGCACAGTCGCGGGCAGAAAGTCCATCGGCCGTCACCACCTTCTGCCAGGGCACGGCCGCGAGTTCCGTCATGGTGCCGTCCCGCTGTACGCCAAAAGTCTCGTTATGTTCACAAGCATTGACACGCCCGTTCCGGCAAGCGGCGCACTTGCCGCAATTCGTGTAAGGATTGACGGTGACATGCTGTCCCGGACACAGAAAGTCGGGGACATCCGTACCCACAGCCTCTATCGTAGCACCCACTTCGTGGCCGGGGATGACAGGCATCCGTACCATCGGATTCCGTCCCAAGTAGGTATTGAGATCGGAACCGCAGAAACCCACGTAACGGATACGTAACAACACTTCGCCCGCCCGGCAGGCAGGCGCATCTATTTCTTTTAAAGCCGTATGAAGCGGCGATATAATCTGAAATGCTTTCATTCTGACATGTTTTTAATATAAGGTAATACGGGCAAGGCACCGAAGCCGTAGAATGCTTTTGCATTGCCTCCCAAGAACAGGGATTTTTCCTCGTCGCTCAGCTCATTGCTCTTTACAACGAAGTCGTAGGACATGCGATAGGTTATCGCCGTGATGGTGCGCGGATAGTCCGACCCCCACATCAATTTTTCCATCCCGACGAGTCCGGCAGCTTCCCGAATGGCACGCACGGCTCCTTTGAAAGGATAAAACTCATCGTTGAAAAGCCAGGTGATGCCACCGGACTCTATAAATACGTTGGGATAGCGTGCCAATTTGATTTGTTCCGTCCAACCGGGAAAAGTCACCATTCCGAAATGTCCGATGGCAATCTTCAGATTCGGACATTCCGTAATCACGTCTCTCAATTCCTCCACTTGTGTGTCGCCTTCCAGCATATCTATCGACAGGATGAGCCGGTGTTCCTCCATGAGATGGAACATGGCCATCATTTCGTCACCGTTCAACGGGACCCTGCCTGTAGACAAAGCCAAGCGGTTGGCCGGAATCTTGATGGCTTTGAATCCTTTCCTTATCAGCTCCTTGGCCTGCGTCAGGAATCCCGGTCTACGGAACTCACAGAGGCCGCACACCAAAAAGCGATCGGGGTAACGGGTCTGTACATCCATCAGATAATAGTTCTGTATGCCGTCGATATATTCTTGTGTGACCACGGCGGCACTGACTTGCGCGTAGTCCATGTTGGAGAGGAACACTTCTGCCGTGTTTCTCCCGTCCGTCATAAAAGGAGGAAGCATTTGCCGGACTTCACCCATGAAAAGCGATTTGCCTCCCGAAAGGGTACGGATGGGTAATCCGTCGACTTCGGTATCTTGCCTGAGCCATAAATGGGAATGGGCATCAATGATTGTATATTCCATCTCTTCCCGATTTTATGTGTTTTTCCACGTTACACGTTGCTGGTCTCCGATGATCTCTTTTACCTTGGCCACCAAATCCCAGTCTATCGGCTCCTCGATATATTGTATATTCTTGAGCACGTTGTCCGGATTGGCAGAACTGAAAAGGGTCGTGCCGATACGGGGATTGCTAACCGAATACTGAATCGCTAACTTTTCGATAGGATAACCCTGAGACAGGCAATAGTCCGAGGCTTTGCGGCAAGCTTCGACCAATGCAGCCGGAGCAGGATGCCATTCCGGCACACCGCGTTGCGACAACAATCCCATGGCAAAAGGCGATGCATTGATGACCCCGACCCCCTTTTCCTCAAAATAATCCAGAAAGTCAACCAATTTGTCATCGTTCAGCGTGTAATGGCAGAAATTGAGCACGCTTTCCACCGTTCCCTCCGGCACGTGGTCGATGACCCATTTCAGGTTTTCGAGTTGCAAGTCGGTGATTCCCACATGCCCTACAAGCCCTTTCTCACGAAGTTCCACCAATGTCGGCAGGGTTTCATCGACCACTTGGGAAAGGTCTGCAAACTCTATGTCATGCACGTTGATAAGGTCGATGTAGTCCACATGCAACCGTTCCATGCTTTCAAACACACTCTCCCGAGTCCTTCTTGCAGAATAATCCCACGTGTTCACTCCGTCGGCACCGTAACGTCCGACTTTGGTAGACAAGAGGAACGACTCCCGCTGCAATTCCGTCAGGGCCTTTCCCAATACAGTCTCGGCTTTCGTATGACCATAGTAAGGCGACACGTCGATGAAGTTCATACCATTTTCTACAGCCGTGAACACGGCACGGATAGCTTCCGCCTCGCGGACGGAGTGGAATACGCCTCCCAATGAAGAGGCCCCGAAACTCAACACGGGCACTTTCATCCCCGTTTTTCCTAAATATGAATATTTCATAATAAAACCTTTTTTATTGATGCCATTTCTTTCACCATGTTGTTTGCACCATAAATAACTTATGCAAAAGTAGGTGAAAGCACATTGTTTTTATTGGACTTTATAGCCTTAAATAAGAACTATATCGGCTAAACCTTATAGGATAAAACTATTTTATAATAATTTAACTACCGGGGGGGCGAAATAATGAATATTATTACCAAATTTGCAAAAAAATATATACCATGGAATTTAACATAGACACTTTTCACCCTTTTGTCCTCAACATAGGACTGGCTCAGCACAACGCTGACTGGAACTGGAAAAACGTAAGTAGCCCTTTCGCACGCCTTTATTATGTCATAGAAGGTTCAGCCAAAATTATATTACCCGACCATACCGTGTCGCTTCGCAAAGGATACATGTATTTTATCCCTGCATTTACATCGCACAGCTATGAGTGTACGTCATCTTTTACCCACTATTATGCCCATATATATGAAGACCCTCAAGCCAAATACTTGTTCTTGGAAGATTGGGTCCTACCGGAGGAGATTCAAGGTGACGCTCTTGAACTTTCTATTTTTCAGGAGTTGTATTCTTTGAACCCAACTATGAAGTTAAGTAAATCGGATCCCTCCACCTATGATAACAGCTCTACGCTGGCATCCAATTTATTGAAGAACAAACAACGGCCGCTTTACAACAAAATGATATCACGCGGTATCATCTATCAATTACTCGCTCCCTTTTTTAAGACGGCTCATCTCAAATCTACAGTAACGGACGACCGTGTGAAAAGAGCCATCACCTACATCCGCAATCATATTTCAGACGAACTCTGCATCGACAAAGTTGCGGAAACATTATGTGTATCTAAAAATTACTTTATCCGTATCTTCAAAAAGGAAACGGGAACGACGCCTGCCAATTTCATTATCCAACGCAAAATAGAAAAGGCTCAATTATTGCTTATCACGAACGACCTTCCGGTGAAACAAACATCTTATTTGGTCGGTTTCGAGGACTTCTCTTATTTCAACCGAGTTTTCAAGAAGATTACCGGTATGACACCTAACGAATACCGACGGGAAGCCAAATCGCAATCAGTGGCTGACGGAAAATACAAACCCAATGAAAAGAGCCTGAATTTGGAGTAGGGGATATAAAAAAGCCGTTTCAAATGGAAACGGCTTTCTTTTCAGGAGGTTCCCAGCAGATTCGAACTGCTGTGGACGGTTTTGCAGACCGCTACCTAACCACTCGGTCAGGGAACCAACACTTTCGCATCTCGGAAGAGGTTCCCAGCAGATTCGAACTGCTGTGGACGGTTTTGCAGACCGCTACCTAACCACTCGGTCAGGGAACCATTTCCGTTTTGCGTTGCAAAGGTACAACTTTTTTTGAAAACCGCAATTATTTATGCGCATTTTCCTCCTTTTTGGTGCAGTTTCTCTGTTTTTCTTTTCTTGTAGGGCGTTTTAAGCCCCTCAATTTACAGTCTGCCGTACAACTTGCACATGAGGACGTGTCTTCCGGATCACGTATGAATCGATAGATACGTCTTACGGCCCAGCAGAAAGCCGCTGCGATAATGAAGTAAGCTATGTATTCATGCCACATAAGTCGAAACGTATAAAAATGTACCGAACAAAAATAATGTAAAAACGGATAACGAAATGAACAGTGGGGGATAAATTCCGTCTTTTTACCTTATATTATGAAAAAGAGGATTGGGAGCAACCGAATAAAATGCTTTCACCACTATTTTTTTGAGGCTTATTTGTTATCTTTGCATACTCCTGCAATGGATTTGTTTGTTTTAGACAAGGGGATATGGAGAAGGAAGGAAAATTTTATGACGGCGTTATGCTATGTATCCGGGAGCACCAATTGGTGGAACCGGATGACAAGATACTTGTAGCCTTGAGCGGAGGAGCCGATTCCGTGGCTTTGCTTTTGGTGCTGCTACAGGCTGGTTTCCATTGCGAGGCCGCACACTGTAATTTTCATCTGCGTGGGAAGGAGTCTGACCGCGATGAGAAATTTGTGCGCGATTTATGCCGTTCACGGTCCATACGTTTGCATACGAAAGATTTCGATACGATGGCATACGCCCATGAAAAAGGCATCAGCATAGAAATGGCTGCCCGTGAATTGCGCTACGGATATTTTGAAGAATTGCGTACGGATTGGCGGTTTGACAAAATTGCTGTGGCACACCACCGCGACGACAACGTGGAAACACTGTTGTTGCATCTGGTCCGCGGCACTGGACTGAAAGGCTTGACGGGCATGCGCTACCGCAACGGCTATGTCATACGCCCGATGCTGGACACGAGCCGTGAGGAAATCGAGCGGTATCTGGCCAGAGAAGGGCAGTCTTACGTCACGGACAGCACGAATCTGGAAACGGAAGCCGTCCGTAACAAAATCCGTCTGGAGTTCTTGCCGATACTGAAAACCGTGAACCCATCTATCCTCGACACCTTACAAGACACGATACGTCATCTGGAAGATGCCTATACCTTATATAATATAGCCGTAGAGGATTTGAAGGCACGTATATGCCGGAACAACCGTATCGACATACAAGCCTTGAAGACTATTCCTGCTGCACGTACCATACTCTTTGAACTGTTGTCTGCATACGGTTTCAACAGAGTACAGGCGGAAGAGGTTTTCAACCACTTGGATGGCAGTTCCGGAAAAGTTTATGAAAGCCATGAATTTCGATTGCTTCGGGACAGAAAAACGCTTGTGCTTAGCCGTAAAGACGAGCAATATAAGTGTTTGTGCCATGTCCTTCCATTGGAAGGATGTGTGAAAGTAACACAAGACCTTACGTTCCTCATCCGTAGGGTGCATTATGACCGGCATTTTACGATACCTCGAAGCAAGGATACGGTGTGCATGGACCTGGACAAAATAGAATATCCCATAACGGTGAGGTTCGTGCAAGAAGGAGACCGTTTTGTCCCTTTCGGTATGACGGGGCAGAAATTGGTAAGCGACTATCTGACAAACTGCCAGAAAAATCTGTTCGAAAAAGAAAGGCAGTTAGTCGTATGCAGCGGAGAGCGCATCGCTTGGTTGGTCAACGAACGGAGCGACAACCGTTTCCGGATAGATGACAAGACGAACCATGTACTCATCATACAATGCCAAAGAAACCCGTGAACCTCATAAAGTTTTGAAGACCGAATACCATAAAACAGAATATGCTTTCCATTTTGATTCCGACGTATAACTACGTGTGCGTTAAATTGGTGACCGACCTGCAACAACAAGCTGAAAGACTGGAATGCCCCTACGAGATATTGGTGGCCGACGATGCTTCGGAAGATGCCTTTAAGCGTGAAAACCGTAAAATCAACGGTATTCCCAACTGCAAATATATAGAATTGCAAGAGAACGTGGGCCGTTCGCGTATCCGCAATATCTTGGGGTGCCTCGCCCGATATGACTACCTTATTTTTATGGATTGCGATGCGTCGGTAGTCAGTAACGAGTTTCTGTCTCGGTACATGGCAGTACGTAACGCGGCTGAAGTCGTTTACGGAGGCTTGGTGCATCCGGAACAGCTTCCGTCACCGAAGGTTTCTTTGGCGTTTTTCTACGAAAAACACGCCGAGCCTCACTTCACGGCAGAAAAACGGGCTTTACACCCCTACAAAGTCTTCCGCACGTTTAATTTCATGATTCTCCGCGAAACATTCCTCAAACACCCTTTTGACGAAACCATCACGCACTACGGGCACGAAGACACTTTATTCGGATTGGTATTAAAAAAAGAAGGCATCAAAATTCTGCATATAGACAACCCTTTAATGAATTGCGGATTAGACACCAACTTGGATGTACTGTTGAAGACAGAGGAGTCTTTAAGGACACTTTATATGCACAGCGAAAAGCTAAAGGATTGTTCTGAGATATTGCGTCTATACGGCTTGCTCCGTGACATGCACCTCCTCCGTTCCGTTTCGTTCCTTTACCACCTGTGCCGTCCGATGATACGGCGAAACTTGTTGGGAAAGCACCCTAATCTCTATTGCTTTGCCTTTTACAAAATAGGCTATTATTGCAACTTAGCGAAAGAAAGGAAATAAAAAGAAAACCGGACTCCTGTAAATCCTATGGAGTCCGGTTCTCTTTTTCAGTCTTATTCCCGACGATTCGTATTTTTTAATAAGCAAACAAAGGATAGCCTGCCATCACTTCGTTCACCTGCTTGCGCACTTCGGCAATGACATTTTCGTCTTCCGGCGCATTCAAGACCTTTTCTATCAACTCGGCTACCAGTACCATCAAATCTTCTTTCGCTCCACGTGTCGTAATGGCCGGCGTACCTAAGCGGATGCCGGAAGTTTGAAACGCACTGCGACTGTCGAACGGCACCATGTTCTTGTTCACCGTAATGTCGGCAGCCACCAAGGCTTTCTCGGCCACCTTGCCCGTCAGGTCGGGATATTTGCTGCGCAAGTCCACCAACATGGAGTGGTTGTCCGTTCCGCCGCTTACGATATCGAAACCACGTTTCATCAGTTCATCGGCCAAAACCTTGGCATTCTTCTGTACCTGTTTGGCCCATTCCTTGAATTCGGGTTGCAACGCCTCGTTGAAAGCCACGGCCTTGGCGGCAATCACATGCTCCAGCGGACCGCCCTGGATACCGGGGAAAACGGCACTGTTGAGCAGTTGGCTCATTTTCTTCACTTCGCCTTTCGGAGTCTTCAATCTCCAAGGGTTGTCGAAGTCTTTGCCCATCAGGATAATCCCCCCACGCGGACCTCTCAACGTCTTATGGGTGGTGGAAGTCACGATATGGGCATACTTTACCGGATTCTCCAACAGTCCGGCTGCAATCAAACCGGCCGGATGTGCCATGTCTACCATAAATATGGCGCCTACCTTGTCGGCAATCTCACGCATGCGAGCATAATCCCACTCACGACTGTAAGCCGAACCGCCACCGATAATCATTTTCGGGTGATGTTCAAGAGCCAGTTTCTCCATCTCGTCGTAATCCACACGGCCGGTTTCCTTGTTGAGGTTGTAGCCGATGGCATGGTAGAGGATACCGGAAGTATTCACAGCCGAACCATGGGACAAATGGCCTCCGTGGTCCAGATTCAAGCCCATGAAGGTGTCACCCGGCTTCAGACAAGCCAAAAATACCGCAGCATTGGCCTGCGCTCCCGAGTGAGGCTGCACGTTGGCGTACTCGGCACCGAACAGTTTGCATACCCGTTCGATGGCCAAGCTCTCCACTTCGTCCACCACCTGACAGCCTCCGTAGTATCTCTTTCCCGGATACCCCTCGGCATACTTGTTCGTCAGCCAGGAGCCCATGGCTTTCATCACTTCATCGCTCACGAAATTCTCCGACGCGATGAGTTCGATTCCTTTGAGCTGCCGTTGGTGCTCTTTCTCAATCAAATCAAATACTGTTGTGTCTGTTTTCATCTTTATTGACTTTAAATAATTGGATTTCATTCTTTCTTTTTCTCCACGCTCCAGCCGAATTTACCGATTTTCCTGCCCAGACCATAGTAAGCCCCATGAAGGTAAACCAGAGGGTGACTGGCGTCCAGGCTCCACTTTCCGCTCTGCTCGTCCAAATAACGCTCATCGGCTTTCACATTCAACACTTCCGCAATGAACATGTCATGCGACCCTAAAGATACAATCTCTTTCACCCGGCACTCGATGCTCAGCGGCGATTCCTCCACGATGGGGGCGGCCACCATGCGAGCCTTTCCCGGAGTGAGCTTCATTTCCTCAAATTTACGGTAGTCGCGCCCCGAACGCACGCCGCACCAATCCGTGGCGTACGCCATGTCTTCGGTTGTCAGATTGAGAACAAACTCCATGTTCTGCTTGATGAGCGCGTAAGAGTGTCGCTCCGGTCGTACGGAGATGTAGCACATGGCCGGATTGGTACAAATGGTTCCTGCCCACGCCACGGTGAACAAATTATAATCTTCCGGCGTACTGCCGCAACTGACCAACAAGGCGGGCAGGGGATAAATCATCGTTCCGGGTTTCCAGTCTTGCTTCATAGCCCAAAGGGTTATACCAATTTGACGTGATCCAAATCCACCTCTTTATTACAATAATGACAACGAAGCACACCTTCCTTACCCGGTACGGCATGGAAATATGTCTTCATCGGTTCGTTGTTCGTAATACATTTGGGATTGGCACATTTCACGATGCCTTTCAACTCCTCGGGCAAGAAGACCTCCTTCTTCTCCACGACCTCATAATCGCGGATAATACACAAGGTCACATTCGGACTCACCACGGCCAACTGGTTCAGTTCTTCGTCCGAGAAGAACTTGCCCGCAATTTTTATGATGCTCTTATGTCCCATTTTCTTGCTCTTCAGATTGTAGCCCACGGTAATGGAAGTCTTCATCTGTTCGAGGTGGAGAAGGTTGACCACTTCAAAGAGCTTGCTGGATGGAATATGGTCTATCACCGTACCGCTTTCGAGTGCGGCCACCAAAAGTTCTTGTCTTTTCATTGTATACTTACGGTATTTTAGTCAATAATCGTCCGGTCGTTTATCACATCGTCCAAGGTCAGCCCCAAGGCATCGCATATCAAAGCCTGCCGCGCAAACAGGCCGTTGTGGGCCTGCTCGAAGTAATAAGCATGCGGGTCGTCGTCGATGGCATACTCGATTTCGTTCACGCGAGGGAGCGGATGCAGGATACGCATATTGTCCTTGGCCTTCTTCAGCATGGAAAGTTTGAGCAGGTAGAGGTCCTTCACCCGCTCATATTCCATCAGGTCGGTAAACCGTTCCTTTTGTACACGGGTCATGTAGAGTATGTCCGCCCCGGCAATGGTGTCGGCGGTAAAGTCCGTGTGTTCTACATATTTTATATGATGAATGTCGCAATACTGCTTGTACACATCCGGCATCTTCAACTCTTCGGGAGCAATGAAATGAAACGTCGGGTTGAAATGACGCATGGCCATCAGCAAAGAATGTACGGTACGTCCGTATTTCAAATCACCTACCATATAAATCTGCAGGTTGTCGAGCGTGCCTTGCGTCTTATAAATAGAGTAAAGATCCAACATGGTCTGCGAAGGATGCTGGTTGGCCCCGTCGCCCGCATTGATAATGGGCACCGGCGACACCTCGGAAGCATAACGGGCCGCCCCTTCGAGATAATGCCGCATGACAATCAAATCGGCATAATTACTTACCATCATGATAGTGTCCTTCAGGGTTTCGCCCTTGGTGGAACTGGTCACTTTCGGGTCGGTGAACCCGATGACGCGCGCCCCCAGACGATTCGCTGCCGTTTCAAAACTCAACCGTGTCCTCGTAGACGGTTCAAAAAACAAAGTAGCCACGACTTTACCCTCCAGCAACTTCCGGTTGGTATGTTTCTCAAACTCTCCGGCCATTCGAAGCAGATACATGATCTTCTCTTTGGAATGGTCTGCAATAGTCACCAAACTCCTGTTTTCCATTTCGGATTTCTTTTTGCTTAAATATAGAATTTCTTCAGCTTTCAAAGTTACATAAAAAAAGTGGAACGAAAGAGGACTGCACATCATTTCGTTAACTTTTCCACAAATAGACAGCCTATTATAAAGTTTATTTGTAATTTTGCACTTTACCACTTTGATAAATGAAAGAAAAAGATTTATGAGGAAGAAGTTTGTAATCACTTTGTGGGTGATTTTGTTTCTTTGCATCAGTGCTGTTTCTCTGGCTTTCTACGCCATCTGGCACGGATGGATTGGATACATGCCGAACTTATATCAATTAGAAAATCCCGTCAATAAATACGCGTCACAGGCCGTTTCGGCCGACGGTAAACTTCTGGGAACCTGGTCGTACAGCCGGGCCAACCGTATTTTCGTGGGCTTCGACGACCTTTCCCCCTGGTTGGTCAAGGCATTGGTGGCTACGGAGGACGAGCGGTTTTATGACCATTCGGGTATCGACTACCGCGCTCTGGCACGGGCCGTAGTAAAACGCGGCTTACTCGGACAGAGCAATGCCGGGGGAGGAAGTACCATTACCCAGCAACTGGCCAAGCAACTTTATAGCGACGTGGCACAGAGTACGATGGAGCGCGCCTTGCAGAAACCCATAGAGTGGGTGATTGCAGTCAAGCTGGAACGATACTATACCAAAGAGGAAATCATCACCATGTACCTCAATTACTTCGATTTCCTGCATAATGCCGTGGGCATCAAGACGGCATCCCGCACATACTTCAACAAAGAACCGCAGAACCTCTCGGTTTGCGAAGCGGCGACGCTTATAGGAATGTGTAAAAACCCGTCTTATTTCAATCCGGTGCGGAAACCGGAGCGTTGCCGTGAGCGGCGCAACGTGGTACTGGACCAGATGGTCAAAGCCGGATATTTGAGCAAAGCAGACGCCGAGTTGCACAAACTGGAACCCATCGGGCTGCGTTTCCACCGCGTGGACCACAAAGAAGGACTGGCCACTTACCTGCGCGAACGGCTGCGCACGATGCTGATGGCCAAAGAACCCAACCGAAGCGATTATGCTTCATGGCAAGACCAAAAATATTATGAAGATTCGTTGGCATGGGAAACCGATCCCTTATACGGATGGTGCAACAAGAACCGGAAGAAGGACGGTACACCTTATAACCTATATACGGACGGACTGAAAATCTACACCACCATCGACTCACGCATGCAACAATATGCGGAAGAAAGCGTGGAAGAGCATGTAGCCGGTTACCTGCAACCCATCTTCGACAAAGAAAAGCGTCACCAGACGACACGCCCGTTCTCCAACCAACTTTCTACGAAAGAGGTGGAAAAAATCATGCGCCGTTCGATGGAACAGAGCGAACGTTACATCAAGATGAAAAAGGGCGGCGCAACGGAAGAGGACATCCAAAAGGCATTCAATACGCCACAAGAAATGACCGTATTTTCTTACCACGGAGAAGTGGATACCATCATGACGCCGATGGACTCTATCCGCTATTACAAAAGTTTCCTGCGTGCAGGATTCATGTGTATGGATACCCGCACGGGATACGTGAAAGCCTACGTGGGCGGACCGGATTACCGCTATTTCCAATACGACATGGCCGGAGTGGGCCGCCGTCAGGTCGGGTCCACCATCAAGCCCTTCCTCTATACGCTGGCCATGGAAAACGGTATGTCGCCCTGCGACCTTGCGCCGAACGTACAACAGACGTATATCGTGGCCGGCAAGCCTTGGACACCCCGCAACGGCAGCCGCTCCCGATACGGAGAAATGGTTACGCTGAAATGGGGACTGGCCCAGTCCAACAACTGGATTTCGGCCTACCTGATGAGTCGTCTCAGCCCGTCGGCTTTGGTGAGGCTGATTCACGAGTTCGGCGTGCTCAACCGTGACATCCATCCTTCCATGTCGCTGTGCCTCGGTCCCTGTGAAATCTCCGTGGCCGAGATGGTCAGTTCATACACGGCCTTTGCCAACCGCGGCATTCGTACGGCTCCCCTTTTCGTGTCGCGGATAGAAGACAACGAAGGGAATGTAGTAGGGGAGTTCCAGCCCCGCATGACGGAAGTCATCAGCGAGGAAAGCGCTTATAAGATGATTATCATGCTGCAAGGCGTCATGAACGGAGGTACGGGCGGCCGCATGCGCTTCCGTTACAACGTGAATGCCGACATGGGAGGAAAAACGGGAACCACCAACCGGAACTCCGACGGTTGGTTCGTATGCTTCACGCCGTCGCTTTCCGCCGGTTGTTGGGTAGGCGGCGAAGACCGCGACATCCATTTCAACAGCATGACCTATGGGCAGGGAGCCTCTTCGGCTTTGCCCGTCTGCGCCTATTTCTTCCAAAAGGTATATAAGGACAAGGCCCTGGGATATTCCCCCGACGAGAAGTTCAAAATTCCCGAAGGATTCGACCCTTGTCAAGACACGATCCTGACGGAAGAGGCTCCGGTAGAGGAATACGGCGGCATCGACGAAGTTTTCGAATAAGCCATGTCTTGTGAACAAAATGTCGCCAAAACCCTTATAAAAGATACAGAAGGTCATTTTTGAGAATAGAAATCATGAGAACAACCCCGAAAGGGAAGCACGAAAAAAGGCTTCCTTTTTGGGGTTGTCCGGTAAAAAAGCACGAGTTGGAGAGGCAACAAGCGGAGTTTTTTCGGATTCTTTGTGGAAAGTATGAAATCGTTCGGCTGAGAACGGAAAATCATTCGACTGAAAGCGATTTTTCATTCGGCGCAGACATGAAAACGCACATCCGAAAATCAAAGCCGAGGGTCGCTTCACGGCCTTTTTTACCGGCTTTTTCTGCGCATGGCAAAATTATTTACCCTTGTCCGGCCGACAAGGACACCGCAACATCCTGTACCTGAAAAGTCCCATCCGGCTTACGCCAAACGGCGCACCATGCGGCAGGACACACTGCCGGACCCACCCAAATGACAGGCACGACCACATTTTTTCTTTCTTTTTGAATCAGGCAAAACTCGCGAGAATCGCTTAAAATCTTCGGAGGCTTGCCCTGCCCCCATACACGCGATTCTCACGGGTTCGGATTTGACATTCTGACAATATGACAAAATGAATGATAAGATAAGACATAAGAACAAAAGGACATCATTTTCTTACATGCGCAGCCCTTTGTTCTTTTGTTCTTATGTCAATTCCTACCCGGACAGTCCCCGTCACTCCATAAACGCTTCCGGATAGCATACCACGCCCCGTATGTCCCGCAAGCCTCCGGCCACCAACTCGACAGCCATGCAACATTCCGAGGGGGCTTCAAAAGGAAATGTTATCCCAAAGTCCGAAGCTTTCCTATATCCGAAGCGGGGGTAAAACCCTTCGTGCCCCAACACGACGGCCGACTTGTAGCCCAACCGGGCGGCCCGTGCATACAGTTCCCGAATCAAGGCGCTGCCTATGCCCATGGATTGCTTGTCTGGCCGTACGGCCACAGGAGCCAACGCCAAGGATTCCGCATCCAGACTTCCCGAACGAATCGACACACGGGTCATCAGGCCGTAGCCGACCACGCCGCCGTCCCCGTCGGCCACCAAAGAAAGTTCCGGAACAAATGCGGGGGAATGCCGAAGCCGTTCCACCAGAAACTGTTCGCGATGGTCGCTCTCTTTCATGTCCCGGAAGGCTTCTTCCACCAACTTGAAAACTTGCGGATAGTCTTTCTCCGTCTCTTGCCTGATTTCGTAGTCCGCTTTCATTGGTCTAAAATTTCAAAACGAACCGACATGGAATAATGGTTCTTAATCGTACGAAAACCATCGAAAGAAGCCGCGTCGGAAGAGCTTACGTTGCTTTGTGCCGTGAACACGGGAGAAAAGCCGTTGTTTCCGTTCTCGATGATGCGCTCCACGCCTCCAAGTTTCTGGCCCAATGCCTCCACTAAATAAGCGGCTTTCTCCCGGGCGGCCATCAAGGCGGCTATTTTTCCTTTTTGATGGTAAAGCTGCATGTCTTTGTTTTTCAACTCGCCGATGCGCATCGTATGGATGCCTTTGGTGTCCACATGCCGGACAATACGGTCGATTTGCTTGAAGTCGGTCAGCGTAAGGTCAAACCGCTTGGAGACGAGGAACTCCCGTCCGCTCTCGCGCCAATAGTCGCCGATTTCCTGTGTGCGCACGGCTTCGTCCGGGACACCGGCTTCCCGGAGTGTCTCCCGCAGCCTTTCCTCTATCTGGGCCAAGGGTACCTTCGTACGGTAATCTTCCTCTTTGGATTTGCCGTCGAATTCTTCGGCAAAATATTCCTTGATTTCGATGATGTAATGTATCTCGTCCGGTACGATTTCCACCTCGGAAGTACCGGTCACTTCAATGTAACGCCCTTCGTCCGTGGCGGCCTGCGCCGTGCCCCATGCCCATCCGGCAAGGAACAGCATGAATAAAAGTCTTGTTCTCATACGCTTTTTTGTTTTTATGATTTGAAATATGTGTCGGCATTCCGTCCTTCAGGAAGAGGCCAGTTCCGCCACCCCCTCGCGGACATCGACCCGCAACCAGTCCTGCGGTTTGAGGACTTCTCCGTCGTAACACAGCAGGTCAATGTCTATTTTCACGATGCCTCGCGCCTTATCGTCCGCCGTGCGTCCGTGGTCACGTTCTATCTTTTTCAGGCATTCGCGGACTTGCGATGCCGTGAGCGGAGTAGTAAAGCAAGCCACCTGATTGTAAAACATGCGGGGCGAATCAAAGCCCACAGGAGCAGTCTGCACCAAGCGGCTGAACACAATGCCGGGAAACGACATGCACAGATCGGACTGCGCAGCCAAAAGCCGTGCCGCCGTGCGTTCATTGCTGCCCAATCCTATGAAACACTTCTTCATCCGTTCTTTTTATTCACAAAAATAAGGAGTTTTACCCTCCCTTACAAAATCTTTTTGTATTTTTGTATGGCATACTTTATTAATAGCTAAAAAATGAATTACATAGGGATTATTCCGGCACGATATGCTTCCACAAGATTTCCGGGCAAGCCTTTGGCCATGTTGGGCGGCAAGCCTGTCATCCAACGGGTGTACGAGCAAGTGTCCGGCGTGGTGGACGACGTGCTCGTGGCCACCGATGACGAACGGATTCTCAAGACGGTAAAAGGATTCGGCGGCAAGGCCGTCATGACCCGCGCGGACCACAAGAGCGGCACGGACCGCTGCTATGAGGCTTACGTATTGCAGGGCAAACCATACGACGTAGTCGTCAACATTCAGGGCGACGAACCTTTCATCCAACCGCAGCAGTTGGAGACCGCAAAGGCTTGTTTTGAAGACCCGCAAACGGAAATCGCCACTTTGGTGAAACCTTTCACGCTGGCCGACGGTTGGCCTGCCTTGGAAAATGTCAACTCTCCCAAAGTGGTGGTCAACCACCGGATGCAGGCTCTTTACTTCAGCCGTTCCATCATTCCTTACCAACGCAACAAGGATAAAACGGAGTGGCTGAAGGAACATGTGTATTACAAGCATATCGGCTTGTATGCCTACAAGGCCGACGTGTTGAAAGAACTCACCTCCCTGCCGCAATCGCCGTTGGAACTGGCCGAATCGTTGGAACAATTACGGTGGTTGGAAAACGGCTATACCATCAAGGTGGGCATCAGCGAAATAGAAACCATCGGCATCGACACACCGGCCGACCTCGAAGCGGCCGAAGCTTTCCTGAAGAACAAGACCAAACGATAACACATTCTAAATACAGACAATACGGCAATGGGATTGAAACACAAACTCTTCGGCATAGTTTTGTTATGGCCTGTCCTGCAAGGCTACGCCCAAGAAATCAAAATAGGGAATTATACTTTTAAAGACGGTGCGGAATACCAGGGTGAGCTGTTCAAAGGCAAACCTTACGGCAAGGGCATCACCCACTTCAAAAACGGAGACTCTTATGAAGGCGAATACGTGAAAGGCAAACGCCAAGGATACGGCGTGTATAAATTCCCTGACGGAGAAAAATACGAAGGCGAATGGTTTCAAGACCAGCAACACGGGCATGGCATATATTATTTCATGAACAACAACAAATACGAAGGCCTGTGGTTTCGCGACTTCCAACAAGGACAGGGCACCATGTACTATTACAACGGAGACGTGTATAAAGGTAACTGGGAAGCCGACAAGCGGGAAGGTTACGGGGAATATAAATACGCCAACGGAGCATTCTACCGGGGAGAATGGAGCAACGACCAAAAAAACGGCAAAGGCATCTTTGACTGGAACGACGGTTCATGGTACGACGGCATGTGGAAAGACAACCAACGCAACGGTAAAGGTACGTTCAACTATGCCGACGGGGACAAATATACCGGAGAATGGGTGGACGACGTGCAGCACGGAAAAGGGGTGTACAAATTCCACAACGGCGACCAATATGAAGGCGGTTACGTGCAAGGCGAACGCACGGGAGAAGGTATTTTCACTTTTGCCAACGGCAACAAGTACGTCGGCCAGTTCAAGAACGGATTCCAAGACGGTAAAGGTACGTTCACGTGGCACAACGGCGCGTCGTACACCGGCATGTGGAAAGCCAACAAACGCGACGGACAGGGAAAATACGTATGGAGCAACGGCGATACCTATGAAGGAAACTGGAAAGACGGACAAATGGACGGGGAAGGCATCTTGCGTATGACGGACGGCTCGAAATTCAAAGGAATGTTCAAGAACGGAGAGAAGAACGGCCCCGGCATCATGGAGGACGAAAACGGAATGCGCTTCGAAGGGAACTTCAAGGACAATGAGAAGGATGGTCCTTTCGTGATGAAAGACAAAAACGGAAATATCGTCCAAAAAGGAGAATACAGCCACGGAGTGATAGTAAAATAGGAGGAAGATAAATGGACTTGGATTTTCTGACAGAGGAAGTCAAGAAACTGGCCAGAGAGACCGGTGAGTTTTTAAAAAAGGAACGGCTTTCTTTCGACCGTAGCCGTGTGGAGCAGAAAGCGGCGCATGACTATGTGTCGTACGTGGACAAAGCATCTGAAAAACGTATCGTGGAGAGGTTGCATGAATTGCTCCCCGAAGCCGGTTTTATTGCCGAAGAAGGGTCCGGTTCGCTGGAAGAACAGGAATACTGTTGGGTGGTGGACCCCTTGGACGGGACGAGCAATTATATTCACGACTGTGCGCCGTATTGCGTAAGCATTGCCTTGCGCAACCGCGAGGAAATACTGTTGGGCGTGGTGTACGAATGCGTCCGTGAGGAACTTTTTTGGGCCAACAAAAACAGTAGGGCTTACTTGAACGGCAAGGAGATATGCGTCAGCGACCAGAGCGTGCTCGACCAATCTTTTATCATGCCGGAACTTCCTTACAAAGCGGAACGCTACAGTCCCTTTATCTTGCCGCTGATGCGTGATTTGTATGGACACGTAAGCGGCATACGCATGCTGGGTTCCGCTGCGGCAGAATTATGCTATGTGGCGGCGGGACGTTTTGAAATCTTTATCGAAGCCTTCTTAGGTCCATGGGATATTGCGGCAGGATACATCATCCTGAAACAGGCCGGCGGACGAATGACCGACTTTAGCGGAAACTCAAACGGTCCTGATGCCAAAGAAGTATTGGCTTCGAACGGAAAAGTTCATGAAGAACTCTTGAAAGTGCTCCAAAGGCATAAAAAGTTACTGAAACATGAGTGAGATATCCGGACAAACGTCTATATTTGCACCGATAGAACGATAAAACTCTGACATTATGATTATCGACGACATAACGCACCTGAAAGATTATATCCGTCTTCTCCCGATGTTGAAGACGGTTGTCGGCTTTCTGGACAGCCATGACTTGCAGGCTTTGCCGGAAGGACGCTTTGAATGGGATGCCGACGGATGTTTCGTAAATTTGCAGACCATCCCGCCCAAGGCTCCGACTCAAGCCGTTCTCGAATCACACAGGAAAATGATAGACATACAAATACCTCTTACGGGCGATGAAACCATGGGATATTCCCCCTTAAAAGAATTGAAGCCTACGCCATACGATGAAACCAAAGACATTTCATTCTATAAAGAGTGCTCCGGAAGTTTCGTCACCGTAAAGAAAGGCATGTTTGCCATCTTTTTCCCACAAGACGCACATGCGCCGGGTGTAACACCGACAGCTTTGAAGAAAGCCGTCTTTAAAATTCCGGTATCGGATGATTGGAATCAACAATAAAAATAACACCTTAATTCTATTCTTATTATGGCAAAATCAACGGTAAAGTCAACTCCAAAGACTTTGGATATTATTAAAAACGACCCTTGGCTGAAAGATTATGAAGCCGCTATCGTGGGTCGCCACCGGCATGCGGAAGACAAAATCGCCGAACTCACACAAAATGGAAAATGCTCTTTGTCGGATTTCGCTTCGGGATACTTATATTTCGGCCTGCACCGCACGGCTACGGGGTGGGTATTCCGCGAATGGGCGCCCCATGCCACCGAAATCTATTTGATAGGCGATTTCAATGATTGGAAGGAATCGCCGAAATACAAGTTGAAAAGGATAAAGGACAGCGGGAACTGGGAAATCAAATTACGCGGCAACGCCCTCAAACACGGTGACCTCTACAAGTTGAAAATACATTGGGACGGCGGATGCGGCGAACGTATTCCGGCATGGTGCCGCCGCGTGGTACAGGACGAACAGACCAAAATCTTCAGTGCGCAAGTCTGGGCACCCGAACAGCCTTACGTGTGGAAAAAGAAGACTTTCCGTCCCAATACGGCGCCCTTGCTGATTTATGAATGCCACATCGGTATGGCGCAGGATGCAGAGAAAGTCGGGTCTTACAATGAGTTCCGTGAAAACGTGCTGCCCCGCATCGCTGCCGATGGGTACAACTGCATACAAATCATGGCCATACAGGAACATCCTTACTACGGAAGTTTCGGCTATCATGTATCGAGTTTCTTTGCAGCTTCCAGCCGTTTCGGTACGCCGGAGGAACTGAAACGACTCATCGACGAGGCACATAAAATGGGCATCGCCGTGATTATGGACATCGTGCACTCCCACGCCGTGAAGAACGAAGTGGAAGGCTTGGGCAACTTTGCCGGTGACCCCTGCCAGTATTTCTATTCGGGCGGACGGCGCGAACACCCGGCGTGGGACAGTTTGTGCTTCGATTACGGCAAGAACGAAGTCATACACTTCCTGTTGTCCAACTGCAAATTCTGGTTGGACGAGTACCATTTCGACGGTTTTCGTTTCGACGGTGTCACGTCTATGCTCTATTACAGCCACGGGTTGGGCGAGGCGTTCTGCAACTATGGGGATTATTTCAACGGGCATGAGGACGACAATGCCATCTGTTACCTGACGTTGGCCAACGCATTGATTCACGAAGTCAACCCCAAAGCCATTACCATAGCCGAGGAAGTGAGCGGCATGCCGGGATTGGCTGCCCCGTTCAAAGGCGGTGGATACGGATTCGACTACCGCATGGCCATGAACATTCCCGACTATTGGATAAAGACCATTAAAGAAAAGAAGGACGAGGACTGGAAACCCAGCAGCATGTTCTGGGAAGTGACGAACCGACGGGCTGACGAGAAGACCATATCTTATTGTGAAAGCCACGACCAAGCTTTGGTGGGCGACAAGACTATCATTTTCCGCTTGATAGATGCCGACATGTATTGGCACTTCAAAAAAGGAGATGAGAACTACGCCGTAGAACGCGGCATAGCCTTGCATAAAATGATTCGTCTGCTTACGGCTTCCACCATCAACGGCGGTTATCTGAATTTCATGGGTAATGAGTTCGGTCATCCGGAATGGATTGATTTTCCGCGTGAGGGTAACGGATGGAGTCACAAGTATGCCCGGAGACAGTGGAATCTTGTAGATAATAAAGAGTTGTGCTATCATTATTTAGGTGACTTCGACAAGGCGATGTTGGATATTATCGGCAAGGAGAAAAATATCCAAAAATCTCCCGTGACGGAAATCTGGCATAACGATGGCGACCAAGTATTGGCCTATAGCCGTAATAACCTCATATTTGTCTTTAACTTCAGCTATGCCCGTTCGTATACGGATTACGGCTTCATGGTGCCTCAAGGAGCCTACGACGTGATTCTGAACACTGACGCGCCGGCATTCGGCGGACACGGATTGAATGATGACAGCCTCCGCCACTTGACCAACTTCGACCCGCTTCTGGCCCGCGATGGAAAGGGATGGCTCAAACTCTATCTTCCGGCACGTTCCGCCATGGTACTCCGTAGGGCGCAAGAAGATAAAAAGACGGAAAATAAATAAGAGTAAAAACAAATAAACTGAAACTGGATTCCGGATGTACAAACCGACATATAAGAAAAGAACCGCACGCATGATTTCATGGGTATGCGGTTCTCTTTTCACCTTGTTCTCCCTGCTTTACCTGTTTGTGATGCAGGCTGATTTATTGGCTACCGCACAACATTTGTTGTCGAAAGGGCAGACCGTCTATTCTCCGCTGTGGGGAACGGTCATCATTACCCTTCTGCTACTGTTATTGCAGGGAGTTTTTCGGCGGATAATGGTATATCCGTTGCGTTTCCATGCACTCTATTATTTCCCGTCGTGCGTCGTGTTGGGATTACTTACGTCCATTGTTCCTCAAACAGGGTGGAATGTACAATTGTCCACCAATTGGATATGGCTCACGGTCTGTATTTTTTTGTATATCCTTGTGACATGGATGGCTCTGCATTTCCCGGACCGTAAAAACGGAAAACAGAATGCTTTTTCCTTCCTATGGGTGAATTTCCTATGGCTTGCGTTGCAGTTCTGCATGGTAAACAGCATAGCCAATACGAAAGATGTATACCACTACCGGCTCAAAGCCGAGAGATACCTCGTCGAAGGGCAGGACTCGTTGGCGTTGCAAGTAGGAGCCAAATCATTGCAGACAGACCGAAGCCTGACTGCCATGAGAGTGTTTGCACTAAGCCGTGAGAATCTTTTAGGCGAGAAGCTTTTCGATTTTCCTCAATATAACGGTAGCCAAGGTCTGTTGCCCAGTTTGTCTGATACAACCTACGCTCATGATTGGACGAAGGCCTTATACAAACATTTAGGGGGAAAGCCGGGGAAAAATTTGAAAGACAACACCCGGTTTCTCGAACTTCTGTCACAACGACCTTCGGCCACTGCTGCTGCAAAAGACTACTTGCTTTGCGCCTATCTGTTGGATAAGAACCTTGATGCTTTTGTCACCGTACTGCCACGTTGCCATGAAGTGAACGACAACCTCCCGTTACATTACAAAGAGGCTCTCATTCTATATAACCGTTTGCATACCACTCCGGCCATTACGTACAAAAACAGCGTAATAGAAACAAACCTGAACGACTTCCTCCACTACGGTATGCAATATACTCATGCGACGGAACGTTCGAACCAATGCCGGCGCATGTACGGAAATACGTATTGGTGGTATTATTACTATCAAAAACCTTCTGAATAATCGTAGCTTTATCCCCTATATTCCCGCCATAAATGCCGCAAAGCAATCAGGGGATGATACCATAACATACGCGGACCTGCATATCGCATCACTTTCCGGATGCGTCGCTTCATGTCCGGACGGTAGCAATGTATGGTGCAAAGACGGCACGTACGCTTATCTTTCTGGAAGGGACACCGTGATAGACGTGCACGGGAATAATCCAACATTTCACGACACTCCGGACATAAAGTCCTGTGGCCTTCCTTGTAGCGGCAGTAGAGACGAATCATCAATTCCACCGTACGCTGTTCTTCCTCTATCCGGTTGTTTTTACCCTTGCCCAAATCCGTTCTATTCCTTTCTGCCTATTCTTTAATGCGAATCAAGGCATTGGCCAAAATTGCTGTGACACCACCGGTCGTGATACCGGACGAGAATATGTTTCTCACTGTTTCCGGCAGTTGCGAAAGAATCTCGGGCACCAATTCCACGCTTAATCCCAAAGAAAAACTCAACGCCATCACCAACGTGGCTTTGCGGTCGATGGTCTGAGCTGCGATAATGCGGATTCCGGCGGAAGCCACTGTGCCGAACATCAACAGCGTGGCACCGCCCAATACTGGTTCGGGCATCAAGGAGAACACCAGACCCACGGCTGGGAAAAGTCCCAGTAAAATAAGGAATCCTGCGATATAATATCCCACGTAACGACTCGCCACTCCGGTCAACTGTATCATCCCGTTGTTTTGGGCAAAGACTGAGTTCGGGAAGGAATTGAACGCTCCGGCCAACATGGAATTGAAACCATCGGCCAAGATTCCTCCGGAAGCCCGTTTCACAAACGTCTTTCCCTCTACCGGCTCTCCCGAGATGAGTGAATTGGCCGTGATGTCGCCGTAGGCTTCAATCGCCGTAATCAAATACACCAGTCCCAAAGCGATAAAAGCCGACCAGTCAAAAGACAAGCCGTATTTAAAAGGAACAGGTATATTGAACCCTCCATAACTCTGCACCGAAGAAAAGTCCACCAAACCCATACACCAAGCCACCGCATAACCGATGACCAGTCCGATGACAATCGAACTCATACGCAGGTAACGGTTCGAACTTCTGTTGAAGAAAATAATCAGCAACAAAACCAAAGCCGCCAGGCCGACATGCTCAAAGCTACCGAAAGTCCCGTTGCTTTTGGCCACCGTACCGCCTCCACAAGCCGTAATCCCCACTTTGATAAGACTCATACCTATCAGCGTCACGACAATACCGGAAACCAACGGCGTAATGATTTTACGGGTATATTTCAATAAGCGGCTAATCAACATTTCCACTGTAGAGGCCGCCATACAAGCCCCGAAAATAACGGGAAGACCTCCGGTCAGCCCTGCGGAAATGATAGGACCGATGAAAGAAAAGCTCGTACCCTGTATGCACAGCAATCCCGTACCGATACCTCCGATTCGCCTACATTGTATAAACGTGGACACGCCGGAAGCAAACAATGCCATGGAAACCAAGAAACTGGTCGTCTCGATATCCAACTTCAAAGCCCCGGCGATGATGAGCGGCGGGGTGATGATAGCCACGAAAATGGCCAATAAATGCTGCAAGGCTGCAAATAAAGTTTCGCGCAAAGGCGGTCGGTCGTTCAACCCGTATATCAACTCTGCTTTTAATTCGGACTTGTTTGATTCTTCCATTGGTTTCTTCTTGTGTACGTTTGATTTATATGTAGAAAAATACCCTACCTTAATAATTTGGGCGCAAAGGTACGAAAAAAACAGTAAAGGAAGCAGGTCTGTTTCGCTTTCTCCTGACAATTAAGAGGCATTTCGAACCAAATGTTAAAAAATCGAGGGCAAATTAGGTATTTTCGCTCCGTCGTTCGTCCTATATATAAAACGTGATTGGAATCGGTGTTACGGCCAACAGGTTCAGCCGTAACAGTCCGAAAAAGATTGAACCTTACTTTTTACTATTATGGGAAAAAACGACTTTTTTAAGGATTTGCCGCGCAGAGGGGCCAAGCATCTGTTGGCCACAATGGCGTGGACTGCTTTTTGCACGGGAACTGTGTATGCACAAGAATGGATTGATGTGACAGACACTTACATCACCAATGCAGACTTCTCCACCGGTACGACGGACGGGTGGGACGCCGGGACTGCGCTTCCCGGCGTGAATGCCACATGGTTGAATGCAGAGTTCTTCCAGTCTTATAATTCTGCCTCGCAAAACGTGTTAGGGTTGAAAGCCGGTCATTACAAACTTACGGTACAAGGGTTCCACCGTGCAGGCGGAAATGATAATGGAGCGGCCTACAACGCCGGCACGGAAGTTATCAATGCTTACCTGTTTGCAGGAAAGGATTCGGTGAAGCTGAAGTCCCTGTACAGCGAACCTGCAGATGCCAGTGTAGCCAACCAGTTGAACGGATGGCCCGACGGTATGGAAGGGTTGAACGCTTGGCTGACCAAATATCCCGAAAGCTATCTGAACGAGGTGACATTCACCGTACAACAAGACGGAAGCGGCATGCTGATGGGGATTGCATCCAATACCAATGCGGGTAAAACATGGTCTTGTTGGGACAATTTCAAACTGTATTTCGAGGGAAGCGCGTTTGATGCCTTCTCCGTCAAAATCTCAAAATTGGAAACGTTGCGCGATTCGTTGGAAACTTTGGGTATAGCGTCCGCCTCCGAGTTGACCGCCCTCGTCGAACGGTACGGCAGCTACAATGAAAACACTCCGGAGGAGGAAATCGCCGCCGCATCCGTTGTCCTCGAAGAAAACACAGCCACAGCTTTAGGGCTTTGTACGAAGGGGGCTGAGTTGACAGCAAGCATGGCCAAAGCGACCGAGCTGTTGGCGCAAATGGAAGATGGGACATATAATGTGACAGATGCCGTAAAGCAAGAACTGCAAGACGCTATCGGAACTGCGGAAGAGGTTCTGAAACTGTCCACAATGAAAGAAGTCACTGAAGCGATTGGCGACGGCATCACGGCCATGAACACGGCAACATCCAATGCCGTGGCTTACATCAGCCTAAGCTATTCATTACAGAAAGCCAAAGCATTGGCCGACCGTATCGGCGGTTTGGCAGAAACCGAAGCTTACAAGAAAGTAGCTGAATTGTTGGCCTCCACGGAATTGGTTTACGACGATGTGGCTTTGGCCGCACAGGCTCTCAATGCAGAATGCCGTACAGCCATGACTCCGGAGTTCCTTTCTACGGCATCCGATGACAATCCGATAGAACTTACCAGTTTCATTGTCAATCCGAACGTATTCCAAACCGTGTCGGAAATGGCTCCTCCTTCCGGTTGGGATTGCGACAAAGGGGCTGCGGACGGTACGTGGTACACGTCTACCGAAGGTACAGGTAATTCAGATCTTTTCTGCAACAGTTGGACCGGTTCCCGTCTGAACCCCTCACGCTATGGCCAAACTATAGGAAGCGACGAAGAAGGAGCGGTGAAGTTACCGGACGGACTGTACATATTGAAAGCAGCCACTTATACAAACGCCGGAGCGACCAACGTACTCTTGTACGCCTCGACAGACAGCGTGGATTTCGCCTTTGCGGAAAGCAACGAAGATTGGGACACTTATGTAGAAGCACGAGACGCTCTGGCTACAACGACGGAAACAGAGAACTTCGAAGTGCGCGACGGTAAACTTCATATCGGTATGGTTTGCGTAGGCACGACAGGTGGAAACGGTAAAAGTTGGTATGCCGACAACTTCCGCCTTTATTACATCAAGAGCGATGTAATCTCTGCTTACCGCGACCGTCTGCAAGCCCGACTGGATGAAGCGGCCCTGCTGCATGAAAAGATGGTGGAAGCCGGTATCGACGACAGCGACGACCTCGGTTTTGCCTTGGATCCGGAAGACGGTTATCCCGACATCATCGAATCCGGAACACAAGAAGAGCTACAATTAGCCATCGAGGATATGGACCGTATGTTGGAGGAAGGCAACACGATTATTACAAATTATGAAACCCTCACGCCTCTCTTAAGCAACGGTACCGTTTTGAACAGTCAATTAAATGAAGGGCTGGTGGTAGCCCAACCTAAGGTCACGGCCGATTTCTCCATGGCATTGGAGGACGCTGCGGTTTACGCGGAAAAGATGACATGGGGAAATTACTTGGATGAAAGGATCGTTGAGAAGACAACTGTATTGAACGATGCGACCGAAGCCTTGAAAGCTTCCATCGCGCTCTGCTTCCCGTTGGGTAAAGCTAAAACCTTGGCCGACCAAATCGGTGGATTGACCGAAAGCGAAGCGTATAAAAACGTGGTGGCACTTTTGAAAAGCGATGAGATTGACCAAATCGATGCCGACGAATTCACGGAACTGTTGAAGATGGAATGTGTGGAAGCCATGACACAGGACGTGAAAGAAAACGCCAAAGAAAACCCGTTGGACATGACGAGTTTCATTGTCAATCCGAATATCTATCAAAATGCAGTGGACGACAATAATACGCCAATCAACACCGTAGCCAACGGTTGGGAGTGCCAAACGACGGCTGACAGTCAGGAACGTACCAAAGCGACGAGCGGCGACACTTGGTTGTATTGTTGGAGCTGGTCCGGAAAAGAAAGCAACAACATCGCTTCTTCTACCGATTACCATCAAGTTTTGGGCAACTATGGGGCACAAGAAAGCAAGGTCGCCTTACCCGATGGAGCTTACCGTTTGGAGGCTGCCACTTGGTGTACGAAGACTCCGGAACTGTTGCAGTTGTATGCTTTGACGCGCAATGTGTCTACCGAGATTGTACCCGACATCAACCAAAACGACAGCACGGTTTACGTATTCAGCGACAGCGTATACGCGGAAGCTGTTTTCAATGCCGATACCGACGCATGGGACATCGCTCAAAACACGTTGTCTACCACCACGGTCATACCGGAAATTTATGTGGAAAACGGAAGCCTGGTCATCGGTATCAAGGGAAGCGGCGTCATTACCGGGAACGGACAATATTGGTTTGCCGATAATTTCCGCCTTTATTACGTAGGTCCGAACAAAGGCGACAATATCTCGGCTCCCTCCGTGGATAACAATGACCTGATGAAAGAAGTGGATGTATATGACTTGTCCGGCCGGATGGTACGCAGACAAGTAAGGAAGTCCGAGGCTCTGCGCGGTCTGCATAAGGGCATCTACATCATGGACGGAAAAAAATACGTAGTGAAATAGAGCAGAATGAAGTAAAATGCAATTCAGGCAGACAGGCCACCAACCATTTTTTCAGGGGACGGCCTGCCTGCCTTTTCAACACAACAGCAAAAATCAACGATGAATTTATGAAAAAGTATGTTTCTCTTGTCTTGTTCTCCTTACTGAGTTGGGCCGTCTGTGCAACAGACTTTCCGAAAGTCATCCTTGCCGGAGACTATCCCGACCCCACCATCCTGCGCGACGGGAAGGATTACTACATGACGCATTCTCCTTTTTATTATGCGCCGGGCTTCCTCATCTGGCATTCCCAGGACTTGGAACATTGGGAACCGGTATGCCGTGCCATGGCGCAATGGGAAGGCTCGGCCATGGCACCGGATTTGGTGAAGTATAATAATAGGTATTACATCTATTATCCGGCTGCCGGGACGAACTGGGTGATATGGGCGGACGACATCCACGGGCCGTGGAGTGCACCGAAAGATTTGAAGGTGAACGGCATCGACCCCGGGCATGTGGCCGATGCGGATGGAAAACGTTACTTGTATCTCTCCGAAGGCAAAGTCGTGCAGCTCTCCGACGACGGATTGTCTACGGTGGGCGAAGTGAAAAAGGTCTACGACGGTTGGCCCTATCCCCGGAACTGGCGGACGGAAGGCATGTATCTGGAATCTCCGAAGCTGAACTACCACAACGGCTACTATTACCTCACGTCGGCCGAAGGCGGAACTGCCGGACCGGGCACCAGTCACATGGTCGTGACGGCACGTTCGAAAAGCGTACTCGGTCCGTGGGAGAACTCTCCGTTCAACCCGTTGGTGCACACTTACAGTGAAAGAGAAAGCTGGTGGTCCAGGGGACACGGCACACTGATAGACGATGTAAACGGAAACTGGTGGGTGGTGTACCACGCATACGCCAAAGGTTACCATACTTTGGGGCGTCAAACCCTTATCGAACCGATCGAGTGGACACCGGACGGATGGTGTCGTGCCAAGTCCACAGGCACGTTTCCCAAGGCAGAGGTTCCCATCCGTCACGGCCTGGAGCTTTCCGACGACTTCCAGGGGACGGAACTGGGGCTGCAATGGACGTTCTGGAAAGAATATGCCCCGAAAGCCGTGACCCTCGAAAACCGGACATTGCGGCTGAAGGCTAAAGGCAAGACTCCGGCAGACGGCCGTTTGTTGTTGGCTACCGCAGAAGACAAGAACTACGAAACCCAAGTTGAAGTCACGGTCGGGAAAAACAATACAGCCGGACTCTTGCTTTATTATAGTGAAAAAGCATACGCCGGACTGGTGTCGGACGGCAAGACATTCACCGTCTACCGGCACGCCGGACAAAAGACAGAATTGCCCAACACGTTAGGCCGACAGTTCACGGTACGGATAAAGAACCAAGGTAACCACGTCTCCATATCGGTTGGAAAGGACGTAAAGGAATGGACCACACTGGCCGAAGGCATAGATGTGTCCGGCATGCACCACAACGCCTATAAAGGTTTCTATGCCTTACGTATAGGATTGGTTTCCATCGGGAAGGGTGAAGCCGCTTTCCGCCGGTTCCGTTATAAAAACGCCGTTCCGCAGGAAAAAGACCTGAGTGCCTACCTGATGGTGTTCCACAAGGACGAAACGCACGGCCTTTACATGGCATTGAGCCGAGACGGATACACGTTCACGGCTCTGAACGACGGGGAACCCGTCTTGGCCGGCGATACGATTGCTTACCAAAGAGGGATACGCGACCCCTATATCTACCGTGGACCGGACGGCGCATTCTATTTGGCCATGACCGACCTCCATGTCTTTGCCCGCCGCGACGGCTACCGCGAAACGGAGTGGGAGCGCGACCGTAACATGTACGGTTGGGGAAACAATAAGGGGCTTGTGCTGATGAAGTCGTGGGACTTGGTAAACTGGAAACGCGCCAACATCCGTTTCGACCAACTGACAGCCGGATTGAGTGAAATAGGCTGCGCATGGGCACCTGAAATTGCCTACGACGAACGGGTGGGCAAACTGATGATTTACTATACCATGCGCTTCCGCAACGAACGCAACAAACTGTATTACGTGTACGTAAACGATGATTTCGACCGTATCGAGAGCCTGCCCCAACTGCTCTACGAATACCCGGACGAAACGGTTTCGGCCATCGACGGCGACATCACCAAGGTAGGGGATAAGTACCATCTTTTCTACGTGGCTCACGACGGACAGCCGGGTATCAAGCAGGCCATTTCCGACCGTATCAGCGGAGACTACGAATACGATCCGCGTTGGTACGACTTTGAACCGAAATCTTGCGAGGCTCCTACGGTATGGAAACGCCTCGGAGAGGACAAATGGGTGCTGATGTACGATGTATATAGTATCACGCCACACAATTTCGCCTTTACCGAAACGTCGGACTTCATCACGTTTAAAAATCTGGGACGTTTCAACGAAGGAGTGATGAAATCCACGAATTTCAATGCTCCCAAGCATGGAGCCGTGGTGCATCTGACCACCGAGGAGGCCGACAAGCTTGAAGCTTACTGGCTCAAGAACAAACGGAAATACGTTTCCACGGCATCCATACAGAAAAATCCCCTGTTCCCCGGTTATTATGCCGACCCGGAAATACTATATTCCGAGCAAACGCAAAAATACTACGTTTATCCCACGACGGACGGTATACCGGGATGGGGCGGCACGAGCTTCAAGGCTTTCTCGTCCACCGACTTGAAAACGTGGAAAGAAGAGCGTGTCGTGTTGGATTTGAGACAGGTTTCATGGGCGAAAAAGAACGCATGGGCACCTTGTATCATCGAGAAAAAACAAACAGACGGCAGTTACAAATATTATTTTTATTACACGGCAGAGAAGCAAGTGGGCGTGGCGGTAGCCGACCATCCGCTCGGCCCGTTCAAGGACAGCGGCCAACCGCTGATAGGGAAGGAACTTCCGGGCGGAATGAAACGCGGACAGAATATCGACCCAGACGTTTTCACCGACCCCGTGAGCGGCAAGACTTATTTGTACTGGGGCAACTATTACATGGCAGTGTGTGAACTGAACGATGACATGGTATCCGTCAAACCGAACACCACGAAGATACTCATCGACAACGACCGGCATTACAGTGAAGCGCCTTACGTCTTTTACCGTGACGGATACTATTATTTCACATGGTCTAAAAACGACACGCGGAGCGCGGACTACGAAGTCCGTTACGTGCGTTCCAAGTCCCCCGTCGGCCCGATCGACCCGTCGGAAAGCCGGGTGGTAGTCTGCAAAAAGCCCGACCAGGGCATTTATGCCACAGGCCACCAATCCTTCCTGCAAGTGCCCGGCACGGACGAATGGTACATCGTCTACCACCGCTTCAAGTTCCCCGACGGCATCACGATGGGGCGTGAAGCGGGTTATCACCGCGAAGTCTGCATGGACCGCGTGTTTTTCAATGAAGACGGCACAATAAAACAAGTCGTTCCAAGTCTATAATAAAGAGCATATCATATACATTTATAAACAAAATCAACATACGATGAAACGAATATTATTGGGTATATTAGGCGTATGCGCATGCCATGCCTACGCACAAACATTCAAGGAGTGGCAAGACCCTGAGATCAATGCCGTCAACCGTGCCCCCATGCACACCGACTTTTTTGCCTATGAAAGTACGGAACTGGCGGCAAAAGGAATGAAAGAACTGTCCGGAAACTTCATGAGCCTGAACGGGAACTGGAAATTCAACTGGGTGGAACATGCGGATGCACGTCCGGAAGGCTTCTGGAAGACGGATTTCAACGACAAAGGTTGGGTGGATTTCCCGGTTCCGGGCGTGTGGGAACTGAACGGTTATGATGTCCCGGTATACGCAGGAGTGGATTTCGGATGGAAAGGCTACGAAGGACGCACGTTCAAGAAGCCGCCCCATGTCCCGACGGAAAACAACCACGTAGGTTCCTACCGCCGTGAAGTGGTGATTCCTTCAGACTGGAAAGGGAAAGACATCATCGCCCATTTCGGTGCCGTGTCTTCCAACATGTACCTATGGGTCAACGGAAAGTTTGTGGGCTACAGCGAGGACAGCAAAATGGAGGCGGAGTTCGACCTGACCCCTTACCTGAAACCGGGGCAAAAGAACCTGATAGCCTTCCAAGTGTTCCGTTGGTGCGACGGCAGCTACTTGGAGGACCAGGATTTCTTCCGTTACAGCAGCGTATCACGCGACTGCTACCTCTACGTGCGCCATGCCAAGCGGATAGAGGACCTTCGGGTCACTCCCGACTTGGACGACCGGTATCAGGACGGGACACTGGAGGTCCGTCTGGGTGTAAAGGGTAAGGCCCGCATTACACTCGAATTACTCGATGCCCGTGGGGAAACCGTCTGCATGAAAGAAGTCCGGGAAACGGGAACCCCATCCGTCATCATGCCGGTGAAGAACCCCCATAAATGGACGGCAGAAACGCCCTACCTCTACACCCTCAGGGCTACACTGAAAGACGGAAACGCCATCCGCGAAGTCATACCCGTAAAAGTGGGATTCCGGAAAATAGAAATCAAGGACAGCCAGCTTTTGGTGAACGGGCAGCCCGTGCTCATCAAAGGAGTAAACCGTCATGAGATGGATCCCGACGGAGGCTCGTATGTCACCCGCGAGAGGATGCTCCAAGACATACAACTCATGAAGAAATTCAATGTCAATGCCGTGCGCACCTGCCACTATCCGGACGATCCGTATTGGTATGAACTGTGCGACCGTTACGGCCTTTACATCGTAGCCGAAGCCAATCTCGAAAGCCACGGCATGGGTTTCAAGGAAAAGTCGTTGGCCAAGAACCCGGCTTACAAGAAAGCGCATTTGGAACGCAACCAACGCAACGTGCAGTGCAACTTCAACCATCCGAGCATCATCCTGTGGTCGATGGGCAACGAGTGTGGCGACGGTTCGAACTTCGAGGCCTGTTACGACTGGATTAAACAGGAAGACCCCAGCCGCTTCGTCCACTTTGAACAAGCTTACGACACCGGTTCCAATACCGATGTCTACTGTCCGATGTATCCCACTTACTCCCGTTGCATCAAGTATTGCGAGGACGACAACAAACAGAAACCCTTCATCATGTGCGAATATGCCCATGCCATGGGGAACGCTTTGGGCGACTTCAACATTTATTGGGACTTAATCCGGAAGTATCCCAAGTTCCAAGGCGGCTTCATCTGGGACTGGGTGGACCAGTCACCGAGATGGACCGGTCGCAACGGGGAAATGATATACGGTTACGACGGGGACTTCGACGATTATAAGACCAAGGACGACAATTACATGGTCAACGGCTTGTTCGGTCCCGACCGTGTACCGAACCCGCACAGTTACGAAGTGAGATACTTCTACCAGAACATCTGGACCACGCCCGGAGATTTGTCGAAAGGCGAAATCAAGGTATACAACGAGAATTTCTTCCGCGACCTTTCAGCATACGTCATGGAGTGGGAAACACTGAAAGACGGAAAAGTCATGCGTAGCGGAACGGTGGAACGGATAGATTGCCAACCGCAACAAACCGCCACAATGACCTTGGACTGGGGCGGAACTGACGGGGAAGGCGAATGGTTGCTCAACGTGAGATACCTGCAACGGGAAAGAGAAGGCATTATTCCGGCGCGTCACGTGGTGGCCAAGGCACAAATCGAACTCCGGCCCTATCAGGCACCGGACATGGTTTTGAAGAACGAAAACGTGCGTTACGTTCCGGATGTCGTCCCGCAAGTCAACGACCGTAATCTGGCCCATCTGATTATCACGGGAGAGAACTTCCGGGTACGTTTCAACAAGATGACCGGATACATGGAACGCTATGCCGTGAACCGGACGGAGTTCATCCGGAAAGGCGGTGCGCTGACACCAAATTTCTGGCGCGCCCCGACCGACAATGATTACGGTGCCAAACTCCAACACAAATATGCGGCTTGGAAAAATCCCGACCTGCGTCTCACGTCTTTAAAACACGAAACGAAAGAAGGACAGGTCATCGTGTCGGCGGAATACGACATGAGGAGTGTGTCGGCCAAGCTTTACCTGACCTATACCATCAACAACCGAGGAGCCGTAAAGGTCAACCAAAAGATGGTGGCCGACAAGGGGAAAAAGGCATCCGACATGTTCCGCTTCGGCATGCAACTGGTCATGCCCAAGGATTTTGAATACATTTCTTACTACGGACGCGGGCCGGTGGAGAATTACAGCAACCGCAACCACAGCACAGACCTCGGCATTTATCACCAGACCGTAGACGAACAGTTCTATCCCTACATCCGTCCGCAAGAGACGGGCACGAAAACAGACATCCGTTGGTGGAAAGTCCTCGACGTGAAAGGCACGGGGTTGCAGTTCGTGGCCGATGCCCCGTTCTCGGCTTCCTCCCTGCACTACACCATCGAATCGTTGGACGAAGGACCGGTGAAGAAACAGGGACATTCGCAGGAAGTGGAAAAGGCAGACCTGACCAACGTTCTGATAGACAAGGCACAGATGGGACTGGCTTGTATCGACAGTTGGGGGGCCATGCCCGAACCGGAATTCCGCCTGCCGTATGAAGATTATGAGTTCACCTTCATCATGACCCCTGTTTCTCACAATTACCCATTATATTGACCGAAGATATGAATATCCTGAAACCTTTTATGGCACTTTGCCTCATGCAGGCTTTGCCATGTACCGTACGGGCGGCACAACCCGATTCCGTTTATGTCTTCCCTTATCCCACGACCAACGACCACGGGCGGCGCGGCATGCAGTTCGTCTGGAGCGCGGACGGGAAGCACTGGCAGGACGTGGCGGAAGGAATGGTCTTTATGCGGTGCGACTTCGGTGCTTGGAAATACATGTACAAGCCGCGTCTGATACAAGACCGGCAGGACGGAAGGTTGCACTGTTTCTGGGACTTGGACCCGGAAGGCAGCGCGATAGGCTATGCTTCATCCGCTGACCTGATAAAATGGACGCCCCAAGAATACTTCATGGCCACGGAGCAAGGAAAGTTCGCCGTGAAAGACGGGCGTATGCCGGTGGCTGACACGGTACAAATCGGTGACAAGACGATTGCGGGGTATGCCCTGAAAGTATCCTACGGCATATTGGAAGGCATGGAACGCCATGGCATATACCGTTCCGCCCTCAATGCGCTGAGGGGCGAACGTGCCGAGCACGACGCGGCCCGGTTTGCCGGACTGCAAACGGTCAATGCACGGATTACCGTGGACGAAGGCCGGGCGAAACCCATCAGTGAGAACCTGATTGGCGTGTTCTTTGAAGACTTGAATTACGCAGCCGACGGCGGACTGTATGCCGAACTGGTGCAGAACCGGGATTTCGAGTACTCCGAAGCCGACGGCAACAAGGACCGGAACTGGAACAGCCGCTACGCGTGGAGCGTGGAGGGCGAGGGCATGGCATTCGACGTGTCCACGGATCAGCCCGTCCATCCCAACAATCCCCATTACGCTGTGCTCGACGTGGCGCAGCCCGGCGGCGGCTTCACGAATACGGGATTCGACGGCATCGCAGTGAAAGAAGGCGAGAAGTACGACTTTTCGCTTTTCACCCGTACACCGGACGGCAAGGGAGGCGGAAAGGCCGTGGTACGTCTGGTCGACCCACAGGGAAAGACCGTGGCCAAGACCACCGTCAAGTTGTCCTCCAAAACATGGAAGAAACGGGAAGCCGTGTTGAAAGCCACGGCCACCGTGGCACAGGCCCGGCTCGTCATCATCCCGCAGTCTGCCGGACGGTATGCCCTCGACATGATTTCACTGTTCCCACAAAAGACGTTCAAGGAACGGAAGAACGGGCTTCGCGCCGACTTGGCTCAGGCCATTGCCGACATCCGTCCGCGTTTCGTCCGCTTCCCCGGCGGATGTCTGGCCCACGGGGACGGGGTGGACAACATCTATCATTGGAAAGAGACCATCGGCCCGTTGGAAGCCCGAAAACCGGCGGCCAACATCTGGCGTTACCACCAGACGCGCGGCTTGGGCTACTTCGAGTATTTCCAGTTTTGCGAGGACATCGGTGCCGAACCGCTGCCGGTCGTGGCCGCAGGCGTGCCCTGCCAAAATTCCGGCATCGGAGGCCCGAGCCATCATTCCAAGGACTTCGTGACGGCCAACGGCCAACAGGGCGGCATCCCGATGGAGGAGATGGGGCAGTACATACAGGACGTACTCGACCTGATTGAATATGCCAACGGCGATGCCAAAACCACACGGTGGGGACGCGAACGGGCCAAGGCCGGGCATCCCGAACCGTTCAACCTGAAATACATCGGACTGGGCAACGAAGACCTCATCAGCCGCGTGTTCACGGAACGGTTTACGATGATTTATGAAGCCGTCCGGGCCAAATATCCCGACATCGTGGTCATCGGCACGACGGGACCGTCCTGCGAAGGAACAGACTACGAAGAAGGATGGGCTTTGGCCGACCGCTTGAAACTGCCCATGGTGGACGAGCATAATTACAACACGCCGGGATGGTATATCAACCATCAGGATTATTACGACCACTACGACCGCAGCAAATCCAAAGTCTATCTGGGGGAATATGCCGCCCATGCCCCGGGACGGGTCAATAACATGGAAACCGCCCTGTCTACGGCCTTGTACCTTACGTCTATCGAGCGTAACGGAGACGTGGTGAGCATGGCCTCCTACGCTCCGCTTCTGGCTAAAGAAGGGCGCACGCAATGGACACCCGACTTGATATACTTTAACAATACGGACGTAAGACTCACTACGGACTATTACGTACAACAGTTATTCGGCCAGAACTCCGGAAGCGAATACTTTCCTTCCATAGTCTTGTTGGACCGCAAGGAGAAAAACGTGAGAAACCGCGTGGGCGTTTCCATGGTGAAAGACGGCGAAAGCGGCGACCTTATCGTGAAATTGGTGAACCTGCTCCCGGTGGCGGTCAAGGCGGATGTGGAAATCCCGTCGCTGGCCGGACATCAAGCCGTAGGGCAGAAGACCATCCTTTCGGGCCGCCCGTCCGACACGAATGCCGTACCGGTAGAAAGCGCAATGGAAATAGGGGAGAAGTTCCCCTATGAAATGCCGGCCTATTCCTTCACGGTTATCAGGATAAAACGCGAATGTAAGTAGAAGTCTTGATAACAAAAGGGATAAGACAGAAGAACAAAAGAACAGAATATTTTGGCTTGCACAGCCTTTTGTCCTTTTGTTCTTCTGTCTCATTTTATCGTTTTGTCAATCTGTCAATCCCACCCTTACGAGAATTGCGTATTTGTCCTTTGGCCCGAAGCCGGAAATAAATAAGGCATTCTCGCGAGGGCGGGATTTTAACTTGCTGTAAGCATAGACTTGTTTTTACTTTCTTTCTGTCCGGCAGCAAGGAAATAGATGCGGAAGGAAGCGGTCGGCCTGTCAGCCGGACGCGAATATCCGGAACACTTTGATTCCGTTTTTGCGAGACGGATTTTCTTCAGATAGCGTCTGAAGCCCCCTCAAAGGGCATTTTCCTGCCTCTTTCAGCCTCCGGATTCCCCTTTCGGAAGAGTTTGGGCGCACAACGTGCTGAGAATGAAAAATCGCTTTCAGCCGAACGATTTACCGTTCGGCTGAGAAAAAAGCACGAATATGCAGGATTTATGCCATAATATTGTATTTATACCGTATAAATATACAGAAAAAAGACCTGAAAAGCCCTTTTTCTCTTATTCTTGAAATACGGGAATTCCGGAAAAACTGTCTTTTTGACAGCTTAAAGTCCTCTAAAACGTACAAATGTAAGTCCCTCCAAACACTTCACCCATATCTGAAGTATTCCTTTTGCAACTGCGTCTTAATATCCTTGCGTGCCAATAAGATATGCTGTTCCACCGTACGCTTTGAAACAGACAGTTCACGGGCGACCTCGGAAGGGGTGAGGTTTTCAAAAAAGGACAGGCAATACGCCTTGCGCCGCTTTTCCGGCAGGGCAAACACCAAACGGTCGAACATCAGTTTCAATTCCTTGAAAGATACTTTTTCCTCCGTCGTGTCTTGCAAGGTCTCCTGCGTGTAAAACAGTTCGCCCCACACGTCATTTTCCTTGCGGTATCTTCGTTGGCGATCGGCCATCAGGTTACGTGCCACCTTGTAAGCCAAGGACACCACAGCCTCCGGACTTATGAAATCCTTATGCTTCCACAGTCTCTCAAACACATCCTGCACCACATCTTCCGCCTCGTCGGGGCGATCGATGCGGGATGCGATATAATGCTTCAAAGCTTCCTTTTGCCGTACGTAACACGCGGCCAGTCCTTTTTCGTCGTTTTTTGCTTCCATGGCACATCGTTTGATTTCTACCACAAAAGTAGCCTAACGGCAGGCGACGGAATGGGATGATTTCAGCCGATTGTTACGTCATTTTGCGCCTTTCCTTCTTTTTCCCTGAACTGTGTCGGTGTCATGCCGAACTCTTCCTTGAAATGCAGGTTGAAATACTTGATGGTGTTGAATCCCGTGAGGTCCGCTATTTCGTTCACGCTGCATGTGGTGGCCTTCAGCAACTGGGCTGCCCGTTTCAACCGGATGGAACGGATGAACTGCAAGGGCGTGACGTTGACAATGGCCTGCATTTTGCGGTTCAACTGGGTCTTGCTCATCCCCACGTCCAAGCTCAGGTCGCCCACGGAATATTCCGGATTGCTGATGTTTTTCTTGACGGATTCCAAGGCTTTCTCCATCAGCTTCTCGTCTATCGAAGTCGTGGTGATGGCCTCGAAAGACACGTCGATGGACTTGCGGAACATCTTTTGCCGCCGTTCTTTCTGCTCGATGAGTTGGCGGATGCGCACTTGCAGCATTTCCCAGTTGAACGGTTTCGAGATATAAGGATCCGCCCCTGCTTCGTATCCCCCGATGCGCGAATCATCGGAGCTGCGGGCCGTAAGCAGGATGAACGGGATATGTGAGGTCTGTATGTCGCCTTTCAGCCTGCGGCACAATTCCATGCCGTCCATGCGGGGCATCATCAGGTCGGACACAATCAAGTCCGGCAACTCCGTCCGTGCCGCCTGTTCGCCCTCCACGCCGTCGCGCGCTTCCACCACACAAAAGTCCTTTTGCAGTTGCTCCATCAGGAAATGACGGAATTCGTCGTGATCCTCCACCACCAGAATCTTCTTCCGTCCCGTCTCCGTGGGCGGCATGTCGTGGATTTCGCTCTCTTCGTCCCGGCATTCCGCCTTTTCTTCTGCCGCAGGTGCCGCCCCTCCGCCATGCAGGTCGGTCGGGATATACAGGGTGAAGGCCGTGCCTTCTCCCGTCCGGCTTTCCACCGTGACCTTTCCTTCATGCAGTTTGGCGTACTCGCGCACCAGATGGAGACCTATGCCGCTGCCTTGTCCGGCCGGTTGTCCCTCCGTGGCTGTCTGATAGAAACGGTCGAAAACGAAGGGCAAATCCTTTTCCGCAATGCCGCATCCGGTGTCTTCCACCCTGACCGCCGCATACGGCCGTCCGTCTTCCGATACCTTCTCCAGCGTGACCCGTACCTGTCCGTGCGCGGAGGTGAATTTGAAGGCATTGGAAAGCAAGTTGTTGAGCATCTTATACATCTTGTCGGAATCGTAATTCATGAAAAGACGTTCCACCTTAGGCTCGAAGGAAAGTTCTATCTCACGGCTTGCCGCCAAGTCGGTGAACTGCCTGACAGCTTCTTCCAAGAAAAAGACCATGTCGTTCATCTTCAACCTGAGACGCTCGCCCTTCATTTCCAATTTACGGAAATCGAGCAACTGGTTTACCAGATTGAGCAGACGGCGCGCATTATTGTAAATAGGTTCCAACTTCTTTTTCAACTCCGGTTCGCCCGTATCGTGGATGAGTGCCCCCAAAGGCGTAAGAATCAAGGTGAGGGGAGTGCGGAACTCATGGCTGATGTTCGTGAAGAAGCGGAACTTCATCTGGTCGAGCTCTTCGCGCTGTTTCCGTTCGTTAGCTTCTTGAGCCATCCGGATTTTGAGCTGTGCCCGCCTCCGGAACCTTCTCCACGACCAGACCATCAAACCGGCAGCCAGCACGACGTACACCGCGATGGCCCATGCCGTCGCCCAAAACGGTGGCGCAATGGTAATGGTTATTTCGGCCGGTGTCTTCCCCCAAATCTTGTCCCCGTTGGCGGTGTAGACCACGAATTTGTACTCGCCGGGCTGTAATCCGGTATAGGTGGCGCGTCCGCTCCCGTCGGCCACCACCTCGTTCCACTCCTTATCGTAATTCAGCAGTTTATACTTATAGTAAGTGTGCGAAGGGTTGACATAATTCAGGCCTGAAAATTCTATCATGACGAAATTCTCGTCGTGACGGAGCCGGATTTCCGACGTTCGGTCCACGGTCTGCGTCAGAATCACATGCCCGTTGTATGCCTCGTTTACTTTCAACGGGTTGTTGAACAGATAGAAACGGGTGAAGACGGGATGGTTGTCGCTTCGGTCGTATCGGATTTCCGAAGGATTGAAATAATTGAATCCGTGGGCTCCGCCGAAAAACAAAAGCCCGGACCGGGTTTTCAAAGCTGCATTCTCATAAAACTTGCCGCCCTGCAACCCGTCGGTTTCCCCATAGCTCACCACGGAAAATCCTTTCCCGGCAGGGTCTTCACGAGGTGCGATTTTACAAAGTCCGTTCAACGTGGAAGCCCATACCATTCCCTCGTTGTCCTCCAACAAGGCCGTGACGGCATTGTTGGGCAGTCCGTCGGACTCGGTCAGCACCGTGGCCTCCTTGTGGCGAGGGTCAAACACCAAGATGCCGTCTTCCGTCCCGAACCATTCCACGCCGTGACGGTCTTTCAGCATGCAGAAATATTTGGTGTCGGCATACCGCTGTTCTTTCAGAAAAGCCGGAATCCACACGCTGTCTTTCTGTGTGTCGTAATAGTAGATGCCGCTGTTGCCCAAAGCGGCGAACGTATGGCCGTCCACCGGATAGAAGGCATGAACCACGGCGTATGAACGGAGTTCGGGATGACGGTCGTGCAACATATAGGTAATCTTTCCCGTGGCCGGATCGAAACGTCCGACCCCGCCGGTCACACTGGCCCAATAACGGCCTTCGCTGTCTTCATACAAAGCACGGGATATGTTTTGGTTAGGGTCTTGTTCCCAATTCACCGTAGAACGGAGAAGGTTGCGGACCTGTCCGCCCTCGATGCAATAAAAACCGTGAAGGAAGGTGCCCACCCATATACGTCTGCCCTTGTCCTTAAAAACGGAAAGGCAAATGTCATTCGGTTCGGCCTTGAATACTTGCTCCATCGCACCGGTAGACGGCCGGAAACGGAAGAGGCCGAAAACGCCTCCGATAAGTACAGACCCGTCGGCGTCCTCCAGAAAGCACCGGATGCTCTCGCTGGTGACGGACGAATAGCGGTTCACGGTGTGACCGAGAGAGAACTTCTGCATGCTGGGATGGTAATAACACAAGCCTTGAAAAAGGGTGCCCACCCATATCCCCCCGTTCCGGTCGGAAAATACCGTATAAATATCGTTTTCCAATGTCCCTCCGTCGGTCAGTTCCAGTGCAGGAAGTGTGGTTACCTCGAACGTCCGGGCATCGATGATGCGGAGGCCGGATTTGGACGTGCCGACCCACACATTGCCGTCCCGGTCCAAATCCATGCACGTGAAGAAGTTGGAAAGTCCGCTTATGCCGCATGCCTCCTTCCAAGTGCGTTCCATGCGATTGTAGAAGAATAGTCCGTTGTTGTACATCAGCCAGATGTTTCCTTGGGCATCCGGATGCAGGTATATACGGTCGGTAAGCCTGTTGATGACATGCAGGAAACGTGTCTCTTGCGACACGAACTCGGCCGAAGAGTAGTCCCAGTAGCGAATCAGTCCGCTTTCATATACAATCCAACAGAGATTCTTGTATTGCGTCATTTCCACCGGTACGCCGTATTTCCGGGTAAATTCACTGCCGCCATCCTCAATGGTGCGCAAACGCCCCTGTTCCACGTCGTAGAAGGAGACGGTATTGTCTTCGGTCACGAACCAATAATTCTTGTAATCGTCTATAAACAGGTTCTTCAGCCGCTGATTTATTCCCATGGAAGCCAACACCTCGGAGACGGAATAATCATATTGTCCGCTCTTCATGTCGAGCAAAAGCAGGTAGCCCAACTCTTTGAGCCACATCCGTCCTTCGCGGTCGTAATACTCTTTGGGCGGACGGTCGTATGCCCAAATGTATTTACGTGTCTTGTCGTATGGGAATCGGTCGAACGTGGCACCGTTGTAAATGTTCAGAATGAACCCGGTCTTGATGGCGATACAACCTTCTTCCGTCATCGTCAGGCTGCGGATTTGTCCGTCCGAAAGTCCGTCCGAAGCATCGATAAGGCGGAATTTGTATTGACGGTCTTGTGCGTGGAGGCACGAGGCCAGCAACAGGAACAACATCGGAACGACTGTCCTTATGGCACGCTTTCCTGCTTTTCGTTTTACGGTATCCATGGCTTTTCTTTCAAATAACAAATGATGATTAGACAAAGATAGGCAATCGGCACCACTTGACGTAGGATATTTTGGTTCAAAATATAGGTTGTTTTGTTGCATTGTGCTGAATCGGCCGTCTTTTTCGGACATTTTCCCTCATGCCGTGGCTAGAAAAACATCCTTCAGGCGCATTTGGTTCAGAACGACATAAAAGATGCTTTTTTTCATCCGTCCCCGTACGGTATTTACCTGCTAACTTTGCCACGGTTCATTAAAAACATTTACCATGAAGAAAAGATACTTGATAGTCATGACGCTGTGCAGTTCGTTATGGCTGAATGCACAAAACTTCATCCATCCCGGTATGTTGCATACGCAGGCCGACCTGGACCGGACAAAAGCCAAGGTAGAAGCCGGCGAGGAGCCTTGGGCTTCCGCTTACAGGAAACTGCTGACCAGCCCGCATGTCAGTTTGGACTGGAAGGCTGCTCCGGTCGAGAAAATCGTACGCGGAGGCCGGACGATTTGGGAACCCGACCCGGACAATTACCAGTTGGCTTACCGGGATGCCGCCACGGCTTACCAATGTGCGTTGGTCTGGCACATATCCGGCGATAAGGCGTATGCGGACAAGTCCGTCCAAATCCTTAATGCTTGGGCCAAGACCTGCAAGAAGGTGAGCGGAGACACGAATGCCTGTCTGGCATACGGGCTGTATGGCTACCAGTTTGCCAACGCTGCCGAACTGATGCGCGACTATCCGGGATGGAATGCCACGGACTTCGGACGATTCAAAGAATGGATGCTGAAAGTGTGGTACCACGGGGTAATCGGTTTCCTGCAAGGACGCAACGGGACACAAGACGACCATTATTGGTCGAATTGGGGCTTGTGCAACGTGCTGTGTGCGATGAGCATCGGTATCTTGTGCGACGATGTCTTCATCTACAACCAAGCTACGGAGTATTATAAGTATATGGAAGACCACCGTTATGGCGAGTCGCTGCATCATTTGGTCTGGAAACTTCATCCGGACGAACGCGGCCCCTTCGGCTATTTCGGGCAGATGCAGGAATCCAACCGCGACCAAGGGCATGCTGCCATGGCGCTTGCGTTGGCCACAGACCTTTGCGGCACGGGGCGAAACCAAGGCGATGACTTTTATGCCCTGAAGAACGACCGTATCGTATGTGGGTTTGAATACGTCAACGCCTATAATTCCGGAGTGGACGACTTGCCGAACAGTCCTTATACGAATTGCGACGGGACTTTCATGAGAATGGGAGACGGAGGACGGGGAACCAACCGTCCGGCTCAAGCCCGTATCGTGAATTACTATGAAAACATACGAGGCATAGAGGTGCCTTACTCCAGAAAGATGCTCGAAATGAACGAAAACGGTATAGACGCAGGAGGCGGATTCGGCGGAGGGAACAGCGGCGGATACGACCATTTGGGTTTCAGTACCCTGATGTGTACGCTCGACCCGTTGGAGGACAAGACTAAAGTCCCCACGGTCCTGAGTGGAAAAATCGCGTATGAAGGCCGTGAAATCGACCGGCCTGACGTGAACTGTATCCCCAAAGGGGCGACCGTGACCCTGACGGCCCTATTGCCGGACGGAGAAACGGATACCGGTAAATGGACATGGGACGATGACCCGGCATGCACTTCTTCCACACGTGACATCGTGTTGGACACTTCGCGTACCTTCCGTGTGCATTATACCAATGAAAAAGGCGTGAACAACACGCAGTTGTTCGCCCTTCATGTGGAAGGGGAGGGATGGACCGGCAACTTTACTCCTTATTATAAAATGAACGGTACCACGGGAACAGACACGTTGATTTACGTGAAGAAATATGATGAACTGACATTTGGGATGGAGTATATTGATACTCCTGTGCGTGAATGGAAGTGGGAAAAAAGTACCAATGGGCAGAATTGGAATGCACTGAGCCACAACGAAAATCTGATGACGCTGCCGAGCGTTTCATCGAATGCTTATTACCGGGTGACGATGACCAATCAGGCCGGTGCCCGATTACAACAAACGTTCCGCGTGGAGGTGTCGGAGATAGACCCGTTTATTGCGTATGGCGACGATAAAAACTATAGCGGGACGACTTTGGCCGTGCCACGCCACACAGCCGTGTCTTTGTACGCCTCGCCGAACTCCCTGCTCGCCCAATCAGCCAACTCCACGCGCGTTTACAAGTGGATACTCGACAAAGACACCATACAAGCCGACACATTGACTTTCCACCTGAACGATTTGGGCGGAAAAGTGGCCGATCTGAACGATACTTTGTGTGTCGGAGTGTTGGACACCTGCATGGAATACACGTTGATGTTCCACCGCGTTTCACAAACAGGCTCGAAAGCCGAAACCGTATTGCATTTCAACCTGCCGGTATATGAGACCAATACGCTCGAACCGCAAGCCAAAGACAGTTTTTATATTAAAGACCCGCAAACAGGCCGGTATTTGAGGAATACGGATGCTACGTTCACCGGTCTGGACGAAACCGGCGGCCAGTCTTTTTTGTGGAGGATACGTCCCATGCCACTTTATGGCGACCGTTACATGTTTGTCAGCCAAACGGATAACAATAAACATTTGTCTGACGAGGGGACACTGACTACAAAGAATGATTATTCCAAACATTCCTTTAATCTCTTCCGCAAATATTCGGATGAAGACCTGTATGCCATCGGTCTTTCTTCGACCGCAGGCTCAGGTTTTCTCGAAACCGATGCCGACGATCCAGCCTTAAGCGTAACTAAAGGAAGCGTGTTTTCGGAATTTCCTTTCGTCATAATCCGGAAAGTACAACCGGACGACCCTGACGGCATCAAAGATTGTCGGAACGAAACAGAGTATACCGTAAATCCTATCGTCAGCTATTCCTGCCACGGGCAAGAGTTGTACTTGAAGAGCAAAGAAGCCGGAATATTACGTATTTACTCGTTATCCGGCGTGCTTCTGCAAACGGAAACCTGCGAAATGGGTGACAATCATATACGTCTCCTCTCTCGGAACAAAGGGATATGTATCGGATTATACGCTACTTCTACAGGCAAACGCCAATCCATTAAAATTACAAGAAATAGCGTCATATAGAAAAATTGTTCATAAGTTGTCCGCATCAAACTGATGCGGTAGGTATGAGTTTTGCCCCTAAGGTAGAGATTGTTTTCAGATAATAACGACAAAAAACGACCGATTCCCTTATGAACATACATAAAGAAATAGACCTGTGCAATGGATGCGCAGGTCTATTTCTTTAATTATTGCAATCAAATGGATTTGAATCAATCTTCGATGGCAGCCTGCGCCGCAGCAAGACGGGCAATAGGCACTCGGAAAGGAGAACAAGATGCATAGTCCATTCCTATTTTAGCACAGAACTTCACGGAAGAAGGTTCACCGCCATGCTCTCCGCAAATGCCGGTACGGATGCCCGGACGTACGCTGCGTCCCTTTTCCACTGCCATCTTAATGAGCTGGCCCACACCGTTCTGGTCCAACACCTGGAAAGGATCTACTGTCAGAATCTTCTTTTCCAAATATACCGGCAAGAAGCTGGCAATATCATCACGTGAGTAACCGAATGTCATCTGTGTCAAGTCGTTCGTTCCGAAAGAGAAGTACTCGGCTTCCGAAGCGATACGGTTGGCTGTCAGAGCCGCACGAGGAGTCTCTATCATAGTACCGATTTCGAATTCCACTTCGATACCTTCTTCGGCGAAAACTTCTTTAGCCGTAGCCAAAATAACTTCTTTCTGCTGTTTCAACTCATAAAGAATGCCTACCAACGGTACCATGATTTCAGGTCTCGGATCCTTACCTTCTTTCTTCAACTCGCAGGCTGCACCCAAAATGGCACGGGTCTGCATTTCGGTAATTTCCGGGAAAGTAATCCCCAAACGGCATCCACGATGACCCAACATCGGGTTGTTCTCGGCAAGGCTTTCCACACGTTTCTGAATTTCTTCCACACTGACGCCCATCTCATCGGCCATCTTCTGTTGTCCTTTCAAGTCATGGGGCACAAATTCATGGAGTGGGGGATCGAGCAAACGAATGTTCACCGGACAGCCATCCATAGCTTCCAAAATGCCTTTGAAGTCACTCTTCTGATAAGGAAGCAGTTTGGCCAAAGCTTTTTTACGGCCTTCCACACTACCAGCCAAAATCATTTCGCGCATGGCCACAATCTTTTGGTCTTCAAAGAACATGTGTTCCGTACGGGTCAAACCGATACCCTTTGCTCCGAAAGAACGAGCCACTTGCGCGTCGTGCGGTGTATCGGCATTCGTCCGTACCTGAAGCTTCGTATATTTGTCACACAAATCCATCAGTGCCTTGAAGTCACCGGAGAGTTCAGCCGCTTTCGTCGGTATTTCTCCGGCATAAACTTGTCCCGTAGAACCGTTCAAGGAGATGTAATCGCCTTCTTTATATACAACGCCTTCGATCTCCACTGTCTTGTTCTTGTAGTTCACATTGATGGCACCGGCACCGGACACACAACATTTACCCATACCACGAGCCACTACGGCCGCATGGGAAGTCATACCTCCACGAGCGGTAAGGATACCTTCGGCTGCCGACATACCGGCCAAATCTTCGGGAGAGGTCTCGATACGTACCATAACCACCCGATGGCCGTCCTCACGCCATTTCTGGGCATCATCTGCGTGGAACACAATTTGTCCGCAAGCCGCCCCCGGAGACGCCGGCAACCCTTGTGTAATCACCTTGGCTTTCTTCAACGCATCTTTGTCAAACACGGGGTGGAGAAGCTCATCCAGTTTTTGAGGCTCGCAACGTTTCAATGCCGTTTTCTCGTCTATCAATCCTTCACGCACCAAGTCCATGGCGATTTTCACCATAGCTGTACCGGTACGTTTACCGTTGCGCGTCTGCAAGAACCAAAGTTTGCCATCCTGAACTGTAAACTCCATATCCTGCATATCGCGATAGTGGTTTTCCAATTTAGTCTGAATGGCATCGAGTTCTTTATAAATCTCAGGCATAGCCTCTTCCATCGAAGGATATTTGGCGGCACGTTCTTCCTCCGAGATACCTTGCAGGGCAGCCCAACGGCGTGAACCCTCTACCGTGATTTGTTGGGGTGTACGGATTCCGGCCACAACGTCCTCACCTTGGGCATTCACAAGGTACTCGCCGTTGAACAGGTTCTCGCCAGTCGCGGCATCGCGGCTAAAACAAACACCCGTAGCCGACGTTTCACCCATATTGCCGAATACCATGGCCATGACAGAAACCGCCGTACCCCATTCATCGGGTATGCCCTCCATCTTACGGTAAAGAATAGCACGTTCGTTCATCCAACTGCGGAATACGGCGCAGATGGCTCCCCAGAGTTGCTCCATCGGGTCGGTAGGGAAGTCATTCCCGGTCTGTTCCTTGATGGCTTTCTTGAAACGGGCCACCAAATCTTTCAACTCATCCACCGACAAATCCTTGTCCAACTCTATCCCGCGAATGGCTTTCACCTCGTCTATGATGGCTTCGAACGGATCGATATCTTCCTTATTCACCGGTTTCATTCCCAGCACCACGTCGCCGTACATCTGAACAAAGCGGCGGTAAGAATCGTACACGAAATGAGGATTACCCGTCTTACGTACCATTCCTTCGGCTACTTCATCATTCAAACCTAAGTTAAGAATGGTATCCATCATACCCGGCATGGAAGCCCGGGCACCGGAACGAACCGAGACCAGCAGCGGATTCTCAGTGCTTCCGAACTTACTGTTCATCAAGTTTTCTACATGGGCCACCGCAGCATTGACCTCAGCTTGAAGTATTTCTACGATTTTCTCTTGCCCCACTTCATAGTATTCGTTGCAAACATCTGTTGCAATGGTAAAACCGGGAGGTACAGGTATACCGATAAGATTCATTTCGGCGAGATTAGCACCTTTGCCACCAAGTCTTTCTCTCATCTGGGCATTGCCCTCAGCCTGCCCGTTACCAAAAGTATAAACTCTTTTTTCACTCATTTTTCAAAGCTTGTTTTTGAATTAGTTAACAAAATGAATTAATGCAAAACTACTCAAAAAAAATGGGCTGCAAAAGGAAAAACGAGAAAAAATGCAAAAAAAATGCTACTTTTGTCCCCTGAAATCAAAATAAAAAACAGAATAAACTCATCGGATATGACCCGAAAAAGAAAAGAATTCCCTATATTAGAGAATATTACAATTACGGATGTGGCAGCAGAGGGTAAAGCCCTGGCCCGGGTGGACGATATGGTGGTTTTCGTTCCCTTTGTCGTTCCCGGAGATGTGGTCGACCTGAAAATCCAGAAGAAAAAACATCATTATTGCGAAGCGATAGCCGTAAAGTTCCACCAATATTCTCCTCTTCGGGCCGTACCTTTCTGCCCGCATTTCGGAGTTTGCGGCGGTTGCAAGTGGCAGTGTCTCCCATATAAAGAGCAGCTCAAATACAAGCAACAGCAAGTTCTGGATAATCTTACCCGTATCGGTAAGGTAGAACTCAACGGCGTACAGCCGATATTGGGTTCCGTGAAAACGGAAGAATACCGAAACAAGCTGGAATTCGGTTTTTCAAACAAGAGATGGCTGACACCGGAAGAAATCGCATCCGGAAACGCATATACGCAGAACGGAGCCGTAGGATTCCACACCAGCGGTTCGTTCGACAAGATTTTGCCCATCGAACAGTGCCGCCTGATGGATGATGTCAATAACCGTGTCCGTAACGCCATCCGTGACTACGGGTACGAGCACCAGTTGACATTCCACGATCAGCGGGAACATGCCGGACTATTGCGCAACATGATGATTCGTAACTCCAATACGGGCGAACTGATGCTTCTTATGCAGTTCTGCATCACCAACGATACGGAAAAAGCGCAAGCCGAGGCATTGATGGGTTATCTGGCCGAAACATTCCCGGAGATTACCTCTTTATTATATGTAAACAACCTCAAATACAATGATACGATAGGCGATTTGGATGTCATCACGTTTAAGGGAAACGACCACATTTACCTGCAAATGGAAAATCTGAGGTTCAAAGTCGGTCCGAAAAGTTTCTACCAGACCAATACCGATCAGGCGTATGAATTATATAAGGTAGCGCGGGACTTTGCAGGCCTCACCGGTACGGAACTGGTTTACGACTTGTATACCGGAACCGGAACCATCGCCAATTTCGTGGCCGGGAAAGCCCGGAAGGTCATCGGAATAGAGTATGTGCCCGAAGCCATTGAGGATGCCAAAATCAATTCACAAATCAACGGAATCGGCAATACCCTGTTTTTCGCCGGTGACATGAAGGACATCCTGAACAAGGAATTCATCGCGACACACGGCCAACCGGACGTAATCATCACGGATCCTCCAAGAGCCGGCATGCACAAAGACGTCATAGAGACTATCTTGTTTGCCGCACCGCATCGTATCGTCTACGTCAGTTGCAATCCGGCCACACAGGCACGTGACCTGGCTTTGCTGGATTCTCAATACAAAATCATGGGAGTACGCCCCGTGGACATGTTCCCGCATACGCAGCACGTGGAAAACGTGGTCATGCTGGAAAGAAGAGCATAAACATAGAAAATGCCGGAAAGGTTTCAAGTTCCAACCTTTCCGGCATTTTCTATTTATCAAGATTCGAACTTATTCCCAAAAGAATTTCTCCACCACTGCGGCCACACCGTCCTCCTCATTCGAGAGAGTGACATAGTCGGCGACTTCTTTTACGACATCCTGCGCATTGGCCATGGCTACTCCCAAACCTGCAAACTGAATCATGGACAAGTCGTTGAATCCGTCGCCCACAGCCACCATTTCTTCCGGTTTCATACCCAACTCATCCAATAGGACGGCAAGGCTTCGCGCCTTGTCAATACCATTGGGCACCAATTCCAGGAAAAACGGTTCGGAACGGAATACATTCATCCTCCCCTCCAAATCTTGCTTCATCTTTTGCTCCAGTACGGACAAAGGTTCTGGGTCGCCCACAATCAGGCACTTCGGAACAGGGAAATCGAACACCTCCAGGAAATTCGGTACGGTAATGCTGGGCATCCTGTTCAGAAAAGCCTCATGCTGCACGTACGGATTCCCCGCGTCTTCCGATACGATGTATTCGTCCTTGTAGCTCAATATTACGAAACCGTTCTTTTTCGCGCATTCATATAAATAAGGATATACTTTCGGGTCGAGTTCATTCTCATACATCATCTTCTTGGTCTTCCAATCAATGATTTGCCCTCCGTTGTAGGACAGGATATAACCCTCGAAGTCCCCGAGGCGCAGTTCTTCGGCCAATGGGGCGATGCCGTAGGTGGGCCTTCCGGAAGCCAGCACGATCTTCACGCCCGCTTCCTGTGCCCGGATGAGGGTTTCCCTCGTATGCACCGTGATTTCTTTTTTCTTGTTCGTCAAAGTCCCGTCCAAATCCAGGACCAAAATCTTGTATTTCATAAATTCATCAGATTTTCAATGATAATGCAATCCGTTTGCGTTCCTTGTCCACTTGCAGCACGCGCACGTTCACCTGTTGGTGAAGCGAAACGACTTCGTTCGGGTCGCTCACATAGCGGTCGGCCAACTGCGAAATATGCACCAAACCTTTCTCGTGTACCCCGATGTCTACGAAACAACCGAAATTCGTAATATTGGAAATGATGCCCGGCAATACCATCCCTTCCTTCAGGTCGTCCATCGTATGTACATTGGGATCGAAAGAGAAGGCCTTTATTTTGCTGCGCGGGTCGCGCCCCGGTTTGTCCAGTTCGCTCATGATGTCGTTCAGCGTAGGAAGGCCGCAATCCTCCGTCGCATACCGTTCCAACGGAATGTTCCGCCGCAATTCCTTGTTGCGGATAAGTTCTTCCACGGAGGCCCCCGCATCCTTGGCCATCCTTTGCACCAAGGCATAACGTTCGGGATGCACGGCTGTATTGTCCAAAGGATTCTCACCTCCCGGAATGCGCAAGAAACCGGCGCACTGCTCAAAGGCTTTCGCCCCCATGCGTTTCACTTTCATCAAATCCCGCCGAGTGGGGAAGGGACCGTTTTCCGTGCGGTAGTCCACGATATTCTGTGCCAGTTGCGGCCCCAGACCCGACACGTAAGTCAGCAGTTGGCAACTCGCAGTATTCAAGTTGACTCCCACGGCATTCACGCACGATTCTACCGTACGGTTCAGCGTTTCCCGCAGTTTCGTCTGGTCCACGTCGTGCTGGTATTGTCCGACACCGATGGATTTCGGGTCTATCTTCACCAATTCCGCCAACGGGTCCATCAACCTGCGTCCGATGGAAACGGCACCGCGCACCGTCACGTCATATTCCGGGAATTCCTCACGGGCGATTTTGGAAGCCGAATAGATGGAAGCCCCGTCTTCGCTCACCACGAACGCTTCTACCGGACGGTCGAAACGGACAGATTGCACGAAGCTCTCCGTCTCGCGACTGGCCGTACCGTTCCCTATGGCTATGGCCTGTATGTCGTACTGTTCCACTAATTTCTGCAACTTCCGTTGCGCCTGTGCATATTCATTACGCGGAGGGTGGGGGTATATCGCTTCGTTATGCAACAAATTCCCTTGGGCATCCAAGCATACCACCTTGCATCCCGTACGGAATCCGGGGTCTAAACCCAACACACGTTTCTGCCCCAAAGGCGGAGCCAAAAGCAGTTGGTGAAGATTTTGCGCGAAGACCCTGATAGCCTCATCATCGGCTTTCTGTTTGGAAGCGGCTGCAAATTCCGTTTCGATGGAAGGTTTAATCAAACGCTTATAACTATCTGTCAATGCAGAAGCTACGAGTTTGCTGCATTCGCCGTTTCCTTTGACGCACAAACGGTTCAAGTTCTCCACGCAAGCCTCGTCGTCCGGCGAAATACCCACCTTCAGGATACCTTCCGCCTCTCCGCGTCGCAAAGCCAACAAACGATGAGACGAGCATCGCTTCAACGGTTCGCTGAAATCAAAATAATCACGGTATTTTGTCCCTTCCTCCTCTTTACCTTTCACCACTTTGGAACTGATGACGGCTCCACGGCGGAACTGTTGGCGCACGGAGTTCCGACAACGTTCGTTCTCGTTGAACTGTTCGGCCAAAATATCCGAAGCCCCGGCCAAAGCCTCGTCCGCATCCTTTACCTGCCCGTTCACATAACGTCCGGCCACTTCGCGTATGTGCGCCTCACGCTGCATGGCGATAATTACGGCCAAGGGTTCCAGTCCTTTCTGCCGGGCTATCTCGGCACGCGTACGACGTTTCGGTTTATAAGGCAAATAGATGTCTTCCAATTCCGTAGCGTTCCAACAAGCCTCGATTCTCCGTTTCAGTTCATCGGTCAACTTGTCTTGTGCCCCGATGGAAGCCAATATCGTTTCCTTTCGTTTGCCCGTCTCGACCAATTTGTCATACACTCTTTTGATTTCTCCGATTTGCACTTCATCCAGCCCTCCGGTCATCTCCTTACGGTAACGGCTGATAAAAGGGATGGTAGCCCCTCCCTCCAATAAATCCAAGGTGCGTGCCACTTGTCTTTCGGCAATGGAAAGGGTAGCGGCAACCATCTTGCTCAATTCCGGTTGCATAAAAATAAGATAAAAAATTATTCTTCGCGAGCCGCACGCAATATCAGCGTGGTAGCCCCGATAGTGACTATGCTGCCATCTTCCAGTCTCACACGGTCATAGTCCGTCAATATGTCATTCATATAAAAAGTGCCGGTATTGCTCGGCGCGTCGCGCAAGGTGTACACCAGACGACCGTTCTTATCCCGCTTCACATTGATAATGCAATGCTTGGTGTCCACACTGGGGTCTACTGTCTCGATGGGGGTAGAAATGGCAGTCCCTTTCACGTACCTTCCGATTACGTTGTCGCCCAACTTCAGCGGAAGCACCTGCTTATAGTGGAAGACGTTCTCCACCACAACGATGCTGCCGTATGCGTCATCGTTCTCGTTTTCGTCCACAGTCTCTTCCTTACGTGTAGCCCGCAACTTGGATGCCCCGATGCGTATGCCGAACTGCTTGCGGCATTCCGGACATTCGAAAACAAGCGACTGCCCGTCTTCATACTGGGTTTCGTCAAAAGTGATGTAATGATCACATTTAGGACAGCGTACTCTTTTCATTCCTTGTATTCCTTACTTGATATGATAAACCCATGCAGACGCAAACTCTTCCGACCGGTCACTCAAAGCGTTCATCTTGGCATGCGCTTCCGATTCGGATACAAATCCGGGGAAAACCACACGCACCATATTTCCTTTTTTATATACTTGCGCCTCTTTGTAACCTTCCTTATGAAGCCGTTCGACATAACTCTCTGCGTTCTTTTCCGAAATGGCACTGGCCACCACAACGCAATAACCGCTTTTCACTGCCGCCGCGTCCTCCGTATTTTGGACGGGTTCCGGTCGGGCAACGGCCGTTCCTGCGCCTTCCACATCCGTTTCCGTACCCTTGGCCTGTATCTTTTCCGGCTTACCGAAAGCCTCAGGTACGGTTTCCTGTACCGCAGGCATCCACATCAGACGGGCGAAATCAGCTTGGTTCGCGGAAGACACTCCCGTGTTCTTGGCATCGGGAGACATCAGGAAAAACAAGAGCACCACGGCAGCCACGGCAGCAATGTTTTGCAGCCACACCGTCTTCAGCCGGATGGTGATTTCGCCGCGTGCCACAGGCTCGCTTTCGGTTGCAGCCGCTTCGGGCTTTCTTTCGGGAACCGTACGCGACACCTCGACGGCCAATGACGCTTCCACCGTTTTTTCCGCTTGCAAAGGTCCGAACAGCAAGGCATCCAAACCATAATAAGCCGGACAGACCGTACCGGCCTGACAAGGTGAAAATTCCACATTGTTCCGCTCATCCAACATCAATACCCCGATGCTCCCAAGGTCGTACGTGCCCGTCTCCCACAATTCCTGTTGCAGGTCGCGGATCTGTTCTCCGAGCATGGCTCTCGCCTCGGTGTCGGAACAATCGTATGCTTCCACGTATGAACGAACCAACAATCCGTCGTCGGCTTTCAGGCGTTCGTTGAACCCCACCGTACGGATAGGGGGTAAAAACAGATTTTCTTCTTCCACGTATTTGGCCGGAGCATTGCAAGTCACGAATCCCCCGATTTGCGGAACCACCACACAATCATGATCCAGCAACAATATCTCGATATGTTTTACTAACTCTTTCACACTACAAATTTACGGCTTTCCCGTGGACATTGCTAATTTTTGCAGAAAAAGTTATCAAATATTTCAGCTTGTATTGTTGATAGCTCTATTTTTCATTACTTTTGCCTACAGTTAATAGCAACGAAAGTATGAATATAGCGATTGTAGGCAGCGGCTACGTAGGTTTGGTAACCGGTGCATGTTTTGCCGAGATAGGGGTCAATGTCACTTGCGTGGACGTGGACCGGAATAAAATTGAAAAGCTCAAACAAGGTGAAATTCCTATTTACGAACCGGGCCTGAAGGAGTTGGTCCAGAAGAATCAAAAAGCAGGGCGGTTGGACTTCATCACTTCACTCGAAAGCGTGCTCGACAAGGTGCAGGTGATATTCAGTGCCGTGGGAACTCCCCCCGACGAAGACGGAAGCGCGGACTTGAAATATGTCCTACAAGTTGCTCGAACAATCGGCAGATATATGACTGATTACAAATTGGTTGTCACCAAGAGTACCGTTCCCGTCGGTACGGCTCAGAAAGTACGCCACGCCATTCAGGAAGAGTTGGACGAACGGGGAATCGACATCACTTTCGATGTGGCCTCCAATCCGGAATTCCTGAAAGAAGGCAACGCCATCAGCGATTTCATGAGCCCGGACCGCGTGGTGGTAGGCGTGGAGTCTGAAAAAGCCAAGGAACTGATGACCAAACTCTACAAACCTTTTCTTATCAACAATTTCCGAGTGATATTCATGGATATTCCCTCTGCCGAGATGACGAAATACGCCGCTAACTCCATGTTGGCCACACGCATCTCATTCATGAACGACATCGCCAATTTGTGCGAACGCGTGGGAGCGGATGTCAACATGGTGCGCAACGGTATCGGAGCCGACACCCGCATCGGCCGCAAGTTCCTGTATGCCGGATGCGGCTACGGAGGCTCCTGTTTTCCCAAAGACGTGAAGGCACTCATCAAGACGGCCGAGCAGAACGGCTACGAAATGACGGTACTGAAAGCCGTAGAGGCTGTGAACGAACGCCAGAAGTCCATCCTCTTCCACAAGCTGGACACGGCATGGCAACATGAGTTGGCTGGCAAGACCGTCACATTGTGGGGACTGGCTTTCAAGCCTGAGACGGACGACATGCGCGAAGCACCGTCCCTCGTTCTTATCCGGAAATTACTGGAAGCCGGATGCACGGTCCGTGTCTACGACCCGGAAGCCATGGATGAGTGCCGCCGCCGTTTGGGCGATGCAGTCATTTATGCCCGCGACATGTACGAAGCGGCATTGGATGCCGACGCGCTGCTCTTGGTGACCGAATGGAAGGAATTCCGCCTGCCGGCTTGGGGAGTGCTGAAGAAGACGATGAGCGGACGGCTCATCATCGACGGGCGCAACGTATATGACGCTGACGAAGTACGCGAAGCCGGATTTGAATACCATTGTATCGGAAAGTAATGAAATGGATACATCATATTATATACGGTAGTCTTTTAGTGTCCGTGGCAGCATGGACAAGTTGCGGCACAAGGGACAACCGGACTCCAAACGGGGATACTCCCGAACCGGAAGACCAGGAGGCCAAAAAAGCTTTGCAGGGAATCTGGATCGACCAGGAGACCGAGACCGTTTCGTTCTGCGCCAAAGGGGACACCATCTATTACCCCGATACGGCCAACGTACCGGTACGTTTTTTTATCCGTAAGGACACTTTGTTTTTGGCCGGAGGGGGTGATACGACCGCTTATCCCATAGACAAGAGGGGAAATCACCTTTTCCACTTCCATTCGGCTACGGGCGACGTCGTGAAGCTCGTCCGATCGGAAGACCCGAACGACAGTATCTATTTCATCCATCGGCAAGCCGCCACGCTCACCTACAATGAAGTAGTAAAAAAAGACACAGTAGTGTTCCATGGCGGCGAGCGTTACCATTGCTATGTCTACGTCAACCCCTCGCGCTTGAAAGTATATAAGACAAGTTATACGGACGAGGGTATCGCCGTGGAAAATGTGTACTACGACAACGTGATTCACATTTGCGTGTACAAAGGAAAGGTGTGTTTGTTTTCACGGGACTATACCCGGAAAAGCTTCACCGGGCTCGTACCGAGCGGTTTCCTGAATCAGGCCATCCTGTCGAACATGGTATTTTCCGAAGCCGGTCCGTGCGGATGCCATTTCAATGCCACGGTATGTATCCCCGACGACGCCAGTTGTTATATGGTCAATATCTGTGTAGGATACGACGGCAAGCCGACGATGGAACTTCTCGAGTATTAACCCCTGCCACACCATCATGAACAGAGCACACAAGATTTTAAGCGTCCTTTTATTGGGGAGCTATGGTTTGGGCATTCAATTACTGGATGCCCAAACCGTTTCCGGAAGAATCACGGACCGGGAATCCAGCCCGGTAACAGGGGCTGCGGTAGTATTGCAGACTCCGGATTCCATATTCGTCAGTGCCGCCGTATCGGATGCCAACGGCCATTTCACCCTGTCGGCTCAACCGGAGCAGTATCGCCTGATTGTACAACACCTTTTATATCGTTCACGAACCGTAAACGGAACGGGAAAGGATGTAGGGACCATCGTACTGCAACCGGCTGACCGCACCATCGGTGAGGTTGTGATCAAAGCCGAGCGCCCCATAGTAAGAGTGGAAGAGGGGAGGTTGAATTATGATTTGGAACAAATCGTCCGGGACAAAGTCGTCAACAACACCTACGAGGCCTTGCAGAGGTTGCCCGGCGTACAAGAGATAGGAGGCAAATTGACCTTGGCCGGTGCCGGAGATGTCACGGTCATCCTGAACGGCAAACCCACCACGATGGATGCGGGACAGTTGGAGACCCTTTTGCGGAATACTCCGGTCAGCCGCGTGGAGAAAGTGGAGGTCATGTATAGCACTCCGCCGCAATATCACGTAAGAGGAACTTCCCTGAACGTCGTTCTGAAACGTCCCAACGACTATTCCTTTCAGGGCGAAGTCAATGCCAGTTATGACAACTGCTACTTCAATGCGGGCAATGCCACCGGGAATTTCCGTTTCTCAACCCCGAAACTGGCATTGGATGCCATGTACGGCATAGACCGTGTACACACGATGCAATATTACAACTTGTTTTCACGGCACACCCTGGACGGACAGGTATATTCCATAGAAGAAAACGAACAGCTTCGCAACAAAGCTTACAGGCATAACATGCGGGTAGCCGGAGAATACCACTTCAACGAGAACAGCAGCATAGACTTGGCTTACACCGGCAAATACATGCCGAATATACAGGAGGACGCGCAAACAACAGGAAATTTTCAAACCAGCAGCATAAACGGCCGTCGCGAGACCTACATGCACAACATCGCATTGCACCTCCGTTCGGGATTCGGTCTGGATGCCGGTGGGGACTATACGCACTATACGACCGACAACCGGCGGTGGATGCACGCCGAGTATGCCGACGGCAACCGGAACCGTTTCACCTTGGCTGGCGGGCAACGGATAGACCGCTACAACGTATATGCCGACCAGAAACACAAACTGTCCCAAGGATGGAATCTGGGATATGGCGTCTCTTATACCCAAACCCATAACCATGACTTCCAAACCTACACCGAGGTGGAAGGCGACATCGCCACTCCCTCTACGGACTCCAAGTTAAAAGAACAGACCGCGGACTTTTACGTATCGTTGGGAAAAGATTACCCCAGCGGAATATCATGGTCAGTATCGGGCACAGGGGAGTATTACTCCATCGGCAATTACCGCAAATGGGCTTTCTACCCTCAGGCTTCCCTCACTTACATGAAGACTCCCGAACACATCCTGCAACTCTCGCTCTCCACCCAAAAGACTTATCCGGGATATTGGGAAATGCAGTCTTCCGTCAGCTACATCAACGGATATTCCGAAATATGGGGCACACCCGGATTGCGCCCACAGACGAACTACAGTGTGAATGCCAATTACGTAGTGAAGCAGAAGTATGTTTTCGGCGCATACTTCTCTCGCACCCAAGACCAGTTCATGCAAACGGCCTATCAGTCCACAGAACGGTTGACCATGATTTACAAGATGATGAACTGGAACTACACGCAGTACGTAGGTCTCATGGCCACGGTGCCGTTCCGGGTCGGAACGTGGTGGGATTCCCGTTGGGTAGCGGTGGAACAATACGCACGCCACCGTTGCGACGACTTTTTCGACCTTCCTTTCGACCGGAAAAGGTGGATTTTGCAGTGCCAATGGGACAACACGTTCAAGCTGAACAAGAATCTGGCTTTCGAATTGCGCGGATTCATGCAGACTCCGGCCATACAAGGCACATACGACCTGAAAATGGTGGGTACGGTAGATGCCGGGGTGAAATGGACCTTTGCCGGAGACAAAGCCACACTCTCTGCCCGTTGCAGCGACATATTCAATACAAGTATGCCGGAATGTAACCTACGTTACGGAGGTCAGGACGTGAGAATGGAAAACTCTTTTTACCTAAGAACGTTCACCCTGAACTTCAGTTTCCGTTTCGGAGGATATAAGAAAAAGGAAATCAAGGAAGTGGATACTTCCCGGTTCAGGCATTGAACGTACGTCCGTTCTGTATGTTTTTCAGAATATCCGATGAACCTCTCCACACACCTTCCTCAAAGCATAAAATCAATCGGCTGAGAATGAAAAATCGTTTGCCGCAGAACGGAAAATCGTTCTCAGCCGATTGATTTTTCAATCTCAGGAGATTGATTTTGCATTTATAAGCATCTATTACACAAAGGTTTATAGAATCATTATTTTAGAAGAAGAACAAAGAAACACGAAGCCATGGCTGTAAAGAAAAACAATAAGAGGGAAAAGAAAAGGAAAAGAATGAGACCGAAATTTGGCCATTGGAATAATTTTGCTTAACTTGCCCCGGTAATTCATAAACAAAACTGGAAACTATGAAAAAAATCTTGCAAGAATTCAAGCAATTTGCCATGCGTGGCAATGTGGTGGACATGGCGGTCGGTATCATTATCGGCGGTGCCTTCGGTAAAATCGTTTCTTCGGTAGTGGCGGACATCATCATGCCTCCCGTAGGTTTGCTCATCGGCGGAGTGAATTTCTCCGACCTGAAAATCACATTGAAAGAGGCAGTCATGAAGGGCGGGGCAGAGGTGACGCCGGCCGTCACGCTGAATTACGGTAATTTTATCCAGACCACGCTGGACTTCATCATCATTGCACTGGCCATCTTCCTTTTGGTAAAGGGTATGAATGCCCTCAACAAAAAGAAGAAAGAGGAACCGAAAGCTCCGGCTGCTCCTCCGGCCGACATCCAACTGCTCACGGAAATCAGAGACTTACTGAAAAAAGAGAAATAAAAAAAACCGTCCGTTTGTCTTCGCGATGAAGCAAACGGACGATTTGTCTTTTTTATGCGGAAAAGGTGCTTTCCGCTATTCAAATTTGCGCTTTTTAAGTTCTTCTTCTAAAAAGGCAAAAACATATTTCGGACTTTGATAATAGAAATGTGTTCGTTCATCCATCACTTTCCGATACGTTTCTGAATTGAACACAATGGAAAGGGCTTGTTCCATTGTCAACTCATTATTCTGCTCCAACAACAGCAAGGCGAGGTTCTTTATCATGCTTGCCATCATTTCCGTTTTCTCGTTCATATCCGTCGTAATAGTTTTATGGCACGTTCCGTCCCAAAGAAATATTGTATGGTTATACCTTTCATGTATTGCAAGTTGTGTACTAATGTGGGCAGGTCTATGGAATGATTCTCATATCTCCACAACTGTACACCAACCCGGTCGTTAGCGATAGGACCGATTACCACGTCATACTCGTGTGTCGGCACATTTGTGGAATTATTACGGTTTCGCAGAATAAATTTAGCCCATTCCTCCGAATAATCCTCAAAACGGAGTACGTGTAATTTCTCCCACGCACTGTCATCCATGATATAAACTTGTACTATCGGAGTGCCAAAATCCAACTGTTCCACTTTTACCTGTGCCATGCTTAAAGCTTGCTCGTAGTCTGCTGAGAGATAAAAGCCACGACCAAAGTCCTTGTTCGGTTTTGATTTCTGCAAGTCTATCTTCTCAAAATCCCGATTTGTCCCATGATATAATTTCACATCAACGTCCCTCCGTGACGATGGCAATATTCGGCTATGTCATCCACCATCGAGGCAAATGACTGTGTATGTACATATCCATAGTGACGGTCGATAAAGTCTATTCCCTTAAAACGGCTAAGATAGTTGAAAGCCTGCTTCATCGTAAGTCCGTACTTGCGTCCGAACTCCCAAACGAAGATAATCGTCCATTCTATTTTGTCTTTTATATTATGCTCCATACTTCACATCTCCAAGTCTTCTACTGCAAAGATAGCAAAACTATTATAACTCAACACGGAAAAAGTTTAAGAAATAGGGTTTTACCTGTTGGCGAACACAACCGGCAGCTTTGCAATTTGGTTCACCTCGGCTGTTCCCTGATTTGTAATAAGCCAAGGCTGCATTCGGATTTGCTTCAATCCCCATACCCAATTCTAAACATACGCCATAAAAAAATGTTGCTAACCCATCTTCACACTCGTCCATGGCTTGATAGAATGCTTGTTTGGCTGTAGTATAATTTCCTTGTACCAGTGCCAATTTCCCATTCGTAACCAATCCTAACGCCCTGCCTGCATTATAGGCATCTATAATTTTGCCTTTTCCGAAACATAGCAAACATGGCATGGAACCTGTCATCGTTACCATACCGATACCTGTTCCTCCACAATTAGTACAGGTTACATACTTTTGCGCCATGGCTGTGTAAGTTACGCAAAACACAAATAATGAAATGCTTATCCGTTTCAACCAATAAGATAAGACCTTTTTCATACACATAAAACAATTTTATGCCTATAGAACTTCCCCAAGATTTGGCAGGTTTATAAAAAAAGAGGACGTAGGAGTCTGTACTTCTCGCTCATCTCATATTCAGGCCTTCGCATTGCCCCCATTCCAAGATGAGCAACGCAGCCAGCCCACGTCCAGATGATATTATGCAAAGTAGGGCTGCCCCGAGAGGCAGTCCCGACAAGGTATAATACACCTTACGTGGACGTTCCCCGTTGCCGTCTCTTCCAGAATGGTTTCAAAGTTGCGAAGTTTGAATATAGAAGAAAACGTCCGTAAACGTCCTTTACCATCAAAAACGGACTTCCCAACCCCTCCGGGCCGATTGCGTCCGCCACAAAATTAGAAAAAGCTGTGAAACATTACAAATATTTCACAGCTTTTTTTAATTCTACCACCTATATTTTGCACTAAACTTTATCAGAAGCTTTCTTTTCTTGGAATTGTTTCGCTTTCTTATCCCGATTTGCAGTGCTTCTTCTGCTATTTGCATTCGGGCGGGCTTTCTTTTGTGATTGTCCCTCCTTGCTTTGATTTTTATTTCTTCTTTTATAACCGTTTCTCTGCCCCTGATTCCTACGTCCGCCATATCTTTTCTCGCCGCCTTCTTTCGGTCGATAGGCCGGGCCTTCTCCAAGCCCTTCCGGCAGGGGACGTTTTTCTATTTCGGTTTCAAGGAAATGCTCAATGGAAGCAAAACGTTGCTGGTCTTTCTCGCTCACCAAGGTTATAGCCTCCCCGTCGTTGTTGGCACGGGCCGTACGGCCGATGCGATGCACATAATCTTCGGCATCGTGAGGCACATCGAAATTGATGACCAACTGGATATCGTCGATGTCGATGCCGCGCGCCACGATGTCCGTAGCCACCAGCACGTCGATTTGTTGGGCTTTGAACTTATACATCACTTCGTCACGCTCCTGTTGTTCCAAATCCGAGTGCATGGCACCGACCTTGAATCCGGCACGTCCTAAGGCAATGGCCATATCTTTCACCTTCAACTTGGAAGACGCAAAGATAATCACGCGGTGCGGAGGCCGCTCGGCAAACAGCTTTTTGACTAACGACACCTTTTGCGCCTCATAGCATACGTAAGCCGACTGCACGATCTTGTCGGCCGGCTTCGATACGGCCAGTTTCACTTCTACCGGATCGCGCAAAATGGTGCGTGCCAGGTCTTGAATCTTCCGGGGCATCGTGGCCGAAAACATGATGGTCTGCCGTTCTTGGGGCAAATACTTGACAATCTGCATGATGTCGTCGCTGAAACCCATGTCCAGCATACGATCTGCTTCATCCAATACAAAGAAAGACACTTTCGACAAATCCACGTTGCCTAAACTCAAATGACTGATCAAGCGCCCCGGCGTGGCGATAATCACATCTGCTCCCATAGCCAACCCGCGTTTCTCCTGCTCATAACGTATCCCGTCGTTTCCGCCATATACTGCTACGCTCGACACGTTCATGTAATAGGAAAAACCCTCCATAGCCTGGTCTATTTGCTGGGCCAGTTCCCGGGTGGGGGACATGATGATACAATTAATGGCTTTTTCGGGATAACCGCCATCGCTCAATTTACTCAATATGGGAAGCAGGAAAGCCGCAGTCTTACCCGTCCCCGTCTGTGCCACGCCGATCATGTCACGCCCCTCGAGTATCACGGGGATGGCATGTTCCTGAATAGGCGTGCACTCGGTAAAATTCATATCGTCCAAGGCATCGAGCACTTGGTCGCTTAAGTCTAAATCGTAAAAATCCACTGTTCTAATTTGTGTTTAAATCCTACATCCACTCTACTGCGGTGCCTTTTTATAAAGGAAAAACGCAATAAAGGCAAATATTATATTGGGCAGCCATGCCGCCAAAGCCGGCGGCCAGTCTGCATTGATGGCAAAAGTAGACGACACGGTCTGAAACAAAATATAAGAAGCGCTCAGAGCCAATCCTATACCCAAATACAGTCCCATACCGCCTTTCCGCTTCCGCGCCGAAAGGGAAAGACCGATAATCGTCAGAATAAACGAAGCAAAGGGGGTGGCAAACCGTTTCTGATACTCCACCTCGAACGGTTTCACATTGCCCGAGCCACGGGCACGCTGCTTGACGATATATTCTTTCAGTTCCGGACTGGTCAAGGTTTCCTGTTGGTTTCGTGTCAACAAGAAATCCGACGGTTCCATGGCGATGATGGAATCTATCCTCGAACCATGGGAAATGTATTCACGCATGCCTTTCAGTTCGCGGAGCGTGTAATTGTTGATTCGCCAATGGTAACGCTCGTCCGACAGCGTGTCGTAAGACACCGAAGCCGCCGTAAGGTGCGACACAAGCTTCTTGTTCACAAACTTGTCCAACGAAAAATGATAACCGGTCTTGGTGCGTCCGTCGAAATGTTCGATAAACGCAATGACCCCCGTATCGACCTGTAATTGCACATTCTGGGCAAACTCCGTCTTTTTCTTCTTTTTGTATATGTTCTCAAAGTTGAGCCGCGTGACGCTTCCCTTAGGAATGACGTAGGCCCCCAACAGGAAAGTCATCACTGCAATGATGGCAGCCGAAATCATATAAGGGCGCATCAGGCGCTTGAAGCTCATCCCAGCGGCCATCATGGCGATAATCTCCGAATTCTCTGCCAGTTTGGAGGTGAAGAATATCACTGAGATGAACACGAACAGCGGACTGAACAAGTTGGAAAAATAGGGGACGAAGTTGGCGTAGTACTCGAAAATGATACCTTTCCACGGGGCATGGTTGGTCGTAAACTTATCGATATTCTCATTGAAGTCGAACACCACGGCAATGGAAATAATCAATGCAATGGAAAAGAAATATGTACCCAGAAACTTCTTGATAAGATACATATCCAACTTGGAAATGAGACGTTTATACCACTTCATATACAGTCCTTCTTTAATTATAGCCGTGCGGCCACCCGTTTTACCATCGAGGCCTTCCAAGAAGCGAAGTCACCGGTTATGATATGGCGGCGTGCCTCACGTGTCAACCACAAATAGAAAGCCAGATTATGGATGGAGGCGATTTGCAGCGCCAACAATTCCTGAGCTTTGAAAAGGTGATGCAGGTAGGCTTTGCTGTATACCTTGTCTACGTAAGAGGTACCGTCCGGATCCAAAGGCGAAAAGTCGTCTTCCCATTTCTTATTACGCAGGTTCATAATACCATTCTGTGTGAACAGCATGGCATTGCGCCCATTACGCGTAGGCATCACGCAGTCGAACATGTCGACTCCACGCTCTATGCCTTCAAGGATATTCACCGGCGTGCCGACCCCCATCAGATAACGTGGCTTGTCTTTCGGCAGGATTCCGTTGACGACCTCAATCATTTCGTACATCACCTCCGCCGGTTCGCCCACAGCCAATCCGCCGATAGCATTGCCATCGGCCTCCTTTGACGCCACGAACTCGGCCGACTGGATACGCAAGTCTTTATAAGTACAGCCCTGTACGATGGGAAAGAGCGATTGCCGGTAACCGTATCGGGGTTCTGTCTCATTAAAACGACGAATACAGCGGTCCAACCAACGGTGGGTCAGCCCCAAACTTTTCTTCGCGTATGCGTAATCGGATGTGCCCGGCGGACATTCGTCGAATGCCATCATGATGTCCGCCCCGATGGCACGCTCGATGTCCATGACTTTCTCGGGCGTGAAAATATGCTTTGAACCGTCGATATGCGAACGGAATTCGCACCCTTCCTCCCGTAATTTACGGATACCGGTCAACGAAAAGACTTGGAAGCCTCCGCTATCGGTCAGAATAGGACCGTTGAAACTGTTGAACTTATGCAAACCTCCCGCTTTGCCCAGTATTTCAATTCCGGGACGCAAGTACAAATGATAGGTATTCCCCAAAATGATTTGTGCCTTGATGTCTTCCTTCAATTCCCACGGATGGACAGCCTTGACCGAACCCACCGTACCCACCGGCATGAAAACAGGAGTCTCTATCGGGCCATGGTCTGTGGTCAACACCCCGGCCCGTGCCGACGTAAGGGTGTCTGTATGTTGGAGTTCAAACTTCATTTCGTTTCGTTCTTAGGCTCATCGAAAGTAAACTCGATGGCATTTTTTACTTTTTCGTCCAGCAAAGCGAAATTCAACACCTCGGACACATCGTTCACATAATGGAACGACAGCCCTTTGAGATACATTTCCGGTATCTCCTCTATGTTCTTGCGGTTTTCCTCACACATAACAATGTCTTTGATGCCTGCACGTTTTGCTGCCAGGATTTTCTCCTTGATGCCTCCCACGGGCAGCACTTTCCCCCGTAATGTAATCTCACCGGTCATGGCCAGATTCGGGCGGACCTTGCGTTGGGTCAATGCCGAAGCGATAGAAGTGGCCATCGTGATACCGGCCGATGGTCCGTCTTTAGGTACGGCTCCTTCGGGCACGTGCACATGGATATTCCACAGGTCGAAAATCCGCGCATCAATATGTAAATGGTCAGCATGCGCCTTGATGTACTCCAACGCCAACACCGCCGACTCTTTCATTACGTCGCCCAAATTTCCTGTGAGCGTCAGCTTACTTCCCTTTCCCTTACTCAGACTGGTTTCTATAAAGAGGATTTCTCCCCCAACAGAGGTCCATGCCAATCCGGTTACCACACCGGCATAACCATTGCCCTGGTATTTGTCGCGAGTATATAAGGGTTTGCCCAACAAGCGTTCCACATCAGCCACTTTCACGTCCGTACAAGAAAAAATACCGTTTCGGGCATATTCCAATGCCATCTTACGGAACACCTTATTTATTTGTTTTTCCAATCCCCGCACGCCGGACTCACGGGTGTAGTTCTCTATAATGTACTCCAATGCCGGCTTGCTGATTTTGATTTCCGACCGGTCGGCCAAACCATTGTTTTCCTTTTCCTTGGGCACCAAATGACGTTTAGCAATCTCTACCTTCTCTTCCGTAATATAGCCGCTCACTTCTATCAGTTCCATGCGGTCGAGCAAGGGGCGGGGTATAGTACCGATATTATTCGCAGTCGCAATAAACATGACCTTGGACAAATCGTAGTCTACATCCAGAAAATTATCATGGAAAGCACTGTTCTGTTCCGGGTCGAGTACTTCCAACAGAGCAGAAGAAGGGTCGCCATTCACTGTATTCTGGGTCACTTTGTCTATCTCGTCTAAAATGAACACCGGATTGGAAGAGCCTGCCTTTATCATACTTTTTATAATGCGCCCGGGCATAGCTCCGATATACGTGCGGCGGTGCCCCCGGATTTCAGCCTCGTCATGCAATCCGCCCAAAGACATACGGATATATTTCCGCTTCAAAGCCGAGGCGATACTCTTGCCCAAAGAGGTCTTGCCGACACCCGGAGGACCATACAGACAGATTATCGGAGATTTTCGGTCGCCTCTTAACTGCAATACGGCCAAGTGCTCCAAGATGCGTTCTTTTACTTTCTCCAGCCCGTAATGGTCTTTGTTCAAAACTCTTTCTGCATTCTTCAAGCTTAAATTATCTTCCGTATAAGTCTGCCAAGGCAAACTCAACATCGTCTGCAAATAATTGAGTTGGACGTTATAATCCGGACTTTGGGGGTTCAAGCGTTCAAGCTTGTCCACTTCCCGATGGAAAGTCTTGGCAACATCTTCCGGCCATTTCTTTTTTTGAGCCTGCGTACGTAAATCGTGCAAGTCCTGATCCTGGGGCGTACCGCCAAGTTCATCCTGTATGTTTTTGATTTGTTGTTGCAAAAAGTACTCACGTTGCTGCATGTCCAAATCTTCCCGGGTCTTACGCTGAATCTCAGCCCGAAGTTCCGAGTATTGGATTTCCTTGTTCAACAGCTTGAGTAAGTTGACCGTACGCAAATCCAATGCGCCCTCCCTCAACAACTCCATCTTGCGGACAATAGGGAAAGGGAAATTGGCACAAACAAAGTTTACCAAAAACATATTGTTGCTCACGTTTTTCACCGCGAACATGGATTCCTTCGGCATCTGGTCACTCATCTGAATATACTGCATCGTACGTTCGCGACAAGCTTCTACCAAGATTTCGAACTCTTTGTTATTCTTCGAAGGGAGCGTGTCTTCCAACTTCTCTACCATACCGGTAAGATAAGGCTGGTCGGACACAATACCTTTCAAATCGAAACGACTCATACCTTGTAAGATAACAGTGGTAGACCGGTCTGGCAATTCAAGAATACGAATAATCTTTGCCATCGTCCCGATGTGATACAAATCATCAAACCCCGGATTCTCTGTCTCCGGACTCAACTGACAAACTACGCCGATGTTCAATTTATTTTTATCTGCGGCTTTCGCCAAACGAAGAGAAGACTTCCGTCCCACTGCCACAGGCATCACCACACCTGGGAATAACACCATGTTGCGCAACGGCAAAATCGGTAATGTGGCCTCCATTTCCACGTCGAAAACACTGGATTCATCTCCTTCAAAATCTGCAACCAATGAAAATGGATTCTGATTATCGTCAATATGCATATTAAAAATCTTAAATGATTTAGTGAACAAAACTTTTTTCACAAAACGTGGCAAAGATACAAAAAAAGAGTGTACTCTACGTATGATATACAGTGGAAATAACAAATATTTGCTACTTTTGCAAGCAAAACGAAGGATAGACTCTAAGATTACACCCGAATTTTATGGCAAAAACTCATTTCGACTTTAAGAAGTTCACAATTTATCACGACAAATGTGCCATGAAGGTTGGTACCGATGGCGTACTGCTGGGCGCATGGACGGAAGTTTGTCCCGATTCCAAATATATCCTCGACATCGGCACAGGTTCCGGATTGATAGCCATCATGTTAGCTCAAAAGTGCAACGCATACATCATAGGAATAGACATAGACGAGGAAGCAGTAAACCAAGCCACAGATAACGGGGAAAAGACACCTTGGTCACAACGTCTGCATTTCGAAGTAGAAAATGCTCTCACTTACATTCCTCAGAAAAAGTTTGACCTGATAACATGTAACCCGCCGTTTTTTACGAATTCACTGCAATGCCCCGGAGAAAAACGTAACTATGCACGCCATAGTGACGCTCTTCCTTTCGATGCACTCATCGCTAACGCATATACATGGTTGAACGACGGAGCTTGTTTCAACGTCGTCCTCCCTGCATCGTCAGCCGATGCTTTCATACAAATGGCGTGGGAGAGGGGGTTCAATCTCCACAAAAGATGTATGATACACAGTTTGACTGAAAGTATGCCGAAAAGAGCCTTATTGAGCTTTAAAAAAGGAAGTACGCCTTACCCTCAAACCACACGGCTCATGACCAGAGACAGGAATGGTATTTACACGGAAGAATACAAAAGGCTCACAGAAGAATATTACATACATTTTTGATTATAATTTCAGGCGTCTCATGACTTCTTTGTTAAAGCTGTCTATACGCCGGATATTTCGATTACGTACGCTTATACTCAAAGAAATCAGTTCGTCATATAATTCTGAAACAACCCGCCCAAACGCAGTGTCTGAGGCTTGTTGAGTATTCACAATCATATTCAAACCTTTTTGTATCAATTGTACGTCAATATCCGTCCCGGCCGACATGGGATCGCCATCAAAATGAATCACTCCAGGATGTTCACGATGAATATGGATGTTTTTGCATCGGAATGTCTTGATTTTATTATTCTGCAACAATGTCCTATTGAACAACTGGACAGCAATTTGAGGGGCTTCCAGAACCGTAAAAGGCTCCATTATCGTTACGTCCATAAGACCGTCCGACATGGAAGCGTGAGGAGCAATATATGCATTATTCCCATATTGGGATGCATTGGCACAAGCAATCAGGAACGCCTTATACTTGGACGTTTCTCCTTCTATCTCAATCTCGTACGTATCCGGCTTATATTTCAAACCTTCCCGAAGCGTGTTCTCCAAATAAGTCAATACTCCGCGTTTCTCCGAATGAGCGAATTTGGAACTTACAAAAGCATCAAACCCCACACCGCATGTACAAAAAAAAGGGACATCATTTATCTTCCCATAATCCAGACACTCAATATCAAAACGATTAAGTACCTTAATGGAACCAAGCGGATCCATGGGAATGCGTAAATGACGTGCCAATCCGTTTCCCGATCCACAAGGAATGACACCGAAGGCCACGGACGTATGTACTAAGGAACGGGCTATTTCATTGACCGTACCGTCGCCCCCAATAGCCACAACCGCATCACAACCTTTTTCAACATGCTCCTGTGCCAATAAAGTAGCATGTCCGGCATATTCGGTCCGGGCTATCTGATAGTTGAATTTATCTTGATCCAAATGCTGAGAAATCAGTTCTATGATATTGTCCTTACTTTGGGTTCCAGATATAGGATTTATAATAAAAACGATGCTCCTCTTTGCCATATTGCTTCTTAAATCGGGAACAAAGATAAGGATAAAAAATGAGAAATACAGCGTCTGACTTCACGGCTTACAAGAACATTAAAAAGATTTTTTATGATTAAAGGCTATTTAAAAGGATGTTTTTATTAACTTTGCAAAGTTTTTTAATTACGAACTTATTAAAATGGGCTTATTACAAGACAAATTAGCTAAATATGACGAGCCACAAAAGTACATGGCTGAAGGCATATACCCTTATTTCCGCGAAATAGAAGGCAAACAAGGTACCGAAGTTCTTATGGGTGGCCATCGCGTACTCATGTTTGGTTCTAATGCTTATACAGGTCTGACGGGCGACGACCGCGTCATAGAGGCTGGCGTGGCTGCTATGCGTAAATATGGTTCCGGTTGTGCCGGTTCACGATTCCTCAACGGAACATTGGACATACACGTTCAACTTGAAAAAGAATTGGCAGCTTTTGTAGGTAAAGAAGAAGCTCTCTGTTTTGCGACTGGCTTTACAGTCAACTCCGGTGTCATTCCTTGTTTGACAGGACGGGGCGACTATATCATTTGCGACGACCGAGACCACGCTTCCATTGTAGATGGCAAACGTTTGTCTTTCTCTCAAAACTTGAAGTACAAGCACAATGATATGGCAGACCTGGAGAAGCAATTACAAAAATGCAATCCGGATGCTATCAAATTAATCATCGTAGACGGAGTCTTTTCAATGGAAGGAGATTTAGCCAACCTTCCCGAAATTGTGCGACTGAAACATAAATATAATGCTTCCATTATGGTAGACGAGGCTCACGGTCTTGGTGTTTTTGGCAAGCAGGGTAGAGGAGTATGCGACTATTTCGGCTTGACGAATGAGGTAGACTTGATAATGGGAACATTCAGTAAGTCTTTGGCTTCAATCGGAGGTTTTATTGCAGCAGACAAAAGCATTATCAATTGGCTGAAGCATAATGCGCGTACCTATATATTCAGTGCGTCAGCCACACCGGCCGCTACGGCTTCAGCGTTAGAAGCCCTGCATATTCTTCAGCAAGAACCGGAGCGCTTGGAAAATTTATGGAACGTAACGAATTATGCTTTAAAACGTTTTCGTGAATCAGGATTTGAGATAGGTGCCACAGAATCTCCAATCATTCCACTTTACGTCCGTGATACGGAAAAAACATTCATGGTTACGAAATTGGCTTTTGACGAAGGAGTTTTCATTAATCCTGTGATTCCGCCTGCATGTGCGCCTCAAGATACCTTAGTTCGTTTCGCCCTGATGGCTAACCATACGCACGAACAAGTGGATGAAGCGATTCAGAAACTTACAAAAGTATTCAAGCAGTTGGAGCTACTCTAAACAGCAAAATAAAACACGAAATAAAGAAAAGGAAAGAAAGCCGAAGAGGATTTTGGCTTTCTTTCCTTTTTTTGAAAGAAACTTTCGAGGTAGAATGAATAATTAAAAAGCTTCTTTCTTATTAAACATAATGCCGATTAGGTATTAAATCTCAAGATTCAAGCAACCACAAAGCCTGTATTTGAAAAAATAGTCTTACCTTTGCAAAAAACAGAAGAAAAGATGAGAAATAAGTCCGGTGCACAATATGCAGCATCAAAATACATAGAGTTTACAGTCAATAAACCCATGTCATTATTAGATTTCATTATGGAATCGATGAAAGGAATCAGTAGGAATAAAGCCAAAGATATTCTGACGGGACATGGTATCACGGTAGACAGAAAATCTGTCTCCCAATATAATTATGAATTACGACCTGGTATGGTTGTACGGGTAAGCAAACATAAGCGTAACAATGAGCTGAAAAACAAATACGTTAAGATTGTATATGAAGACAAAGACCTGATTGTGATTGAAAAAAGTGCCGGTATTCTTTCTATGCCCGCTGTTGCACAACAATTTTCAATCAAAACCGTATTGGATGAATATTTTACCCGACGGCATTTCAAATGCACAGCCCACGTAGTACACCGTTTGGACCGCGACACATCCGGTTTGATAATGTATGCAAAAAATATAGAGGTACAACGGATTTTGGAAGAACACTGGCAGGAAATCGTGACAGACCGTAGATACGTGGCCGTAGTCAGTGGGAAGATGGAAAAGGAAGGCGGAACCATATCTTCTTGGTTGAAAGACAATAAAGCGTATGTAACGTACTCCAGTCCGACAGACAACGGAGGAAAATATGCCGTCACACATTTTCATACGTTAGACGCGAGAGAGCGTTATTCGTTGGTTGAATTGAAATTGGAAACCGGCCGGAAAAACCAAATCCGTGTACACATGCAAGATATCGGCCATCCGGTAGTCGGCGATTCAAAATACGGCAATGGAAGCGATCCAATAGGACGGTTGGGGTTACATGCCTATCGACTGAATTTTTACCATCCCATCACGGGAGAGCCGATGGAGTTTGAGACCCCCTTCCCTACTTTATTCACTAAATTATTTCCGGTAAGCAAACCACTTCACTCTACAACAGAAGCACCTTCTGAATAATTCCATTTCCGTTATCATGAGATGGATATTATAAAAATATGCGAGGGAAATAATCCCTCGCATATTTTTATAACTATAATATTTCTCTATATTCTTCTTTTGCTCAATCCTTTAAATCGAGTGCCAAATTCAGTTCATCCAACTGCTTTTGGTCTATATAAGAAGGCGCATCCAGCATTACATCACGCCCACTGTTATTCTTCGGGAAAGCGATACAATCGCGAATACTGTCAAGTCCGGCAAACAAACTTACCCAGCGGTCAAGCCCGTACGCCAAACCACCGTGGGGAGGCGCACCGTATTTGAAAGCATCCATCAGGAAACCAAACTGCTCCTGTGCACGTTCTCCCGTGAAGCCCAATATCTTGAACATCTTGTCCTGAAGCTCCGGATCGTGGATACGGATGGATCCCCCTCCTACTTCTACTCCATTGCAAACCATATCGTAAGCATCCGCACGCACAGCCGCCGGATTGGAGTCCAACAATGGGATGTCCTCATCCTTGGGATGCGTGAACGGATGGTGCATCGCCATCAAACGCCCTTCCTCTTCGCTCCATTCGAACATCGGGAAATCCACCACCCACAACAAAGAGAATTTGTTCTTGTCGCGCAATCCCAAACGGGTCCCCATCTCCAAACGCAATTCACACAACTGTTTACGCGTCTTCATGGCATCCTCGCCACTCATTATCAGTATCAAATCGCCCGGCACGGCCTTCATCGTCTCCTTCAAGCGCAACAATACTTCTTGCGTATAGAACTTATCCACACTGGATTTTACGCTACCGTCTTCCTGCACACGGGCATATACCAATCCTTTCGCCCCGATTTGACTGCGTTTCACGAAGTCCGTCAGTTGGTCCAACTGCTTACGGGTATATGAAGCACATCCCGGCGCACAAATACCTCCGATATAGGACGCATCATTGAACACGGAAAACTCTCCCGTACCTTTCAACACGTCCATCAATTCCACGAACTCCATACCGAAACGCGTGTCCGGCTTGTCGCTACCGTAAAGCCGCATGGCTTCGCTCCAAGGCATGCGAGGGAACGGCTCGGTGAGTTCAATGCCCCGTATCGTGCGGAACAGGTGTTTGGCCATCCCTTCAAAAAGAGCTATCACGTCCTCCTGCTCCACAAAACTCATCTCACAGTCTATCTGTGTAAATTCGGGTTGGCGGTCGGCACGCAGGTCTTCATCACGGAAACACTTCACAATCTGGAAGTAACGGTCCATGCCGGCTACCATTAAAAGTTGTTTCAGAGTCTGCGGGCTTTGCGGCAACGCATAAAACTGTCCCGGATTCATGCGGGAAGGCACCACAAAGTCACGGGCACCTTCAGGAGTAGACCCGATCAGCATCGGTGTTTCTATTTCCAAAAAACCTTTGCTGTCCAAGTAACGGCGAACCTCCATCGTCATCTGATGGCGGAGTTCCAGATTTTTCCGCACGCAAGCACGGCGCAAATCCAAATAGCGGTACTTCATACGGATATCGTCTCCTCCGTCCGTATTGTCTTCGATCGTGAAAGGAGGAGTAACGGAAGCATTGAGCACAGTCAGTTCCGACACGATGATTTCAATCTCCCCTGTCGGCAAATTCTTATTCTTACTCTCACGCTCGTTCACTTCGCCCTTTATCTGAATCACATCTTCACGCCCCAACTTATTAGCCCGGGCACAAAGCGCGTCATTCACTTCTTCATTAAAAACTAATTGTGTAATGCCATACCGGTCACGCAAGTCGACGAAAGTCATGCCTCCCATCTTGCGCACACGCTGCACCCACCCGGCCAGCGTCACGGTCTTTCCGGCATCCGCAAGTCTCAACTCACCACAAGTATTTGTCCTGAACATATCTGTTTGCTTATATTAAGATTCAACGTGCAAAGTTATCCTTTTTTTATGAGGAATTCAACGTTAGATAAAAGTTTTCGTTCTTATTTTATCCTTTTTCTTCAAAAACTTGTATATAAGAAATAAGTGTCGTATTTTTGAACCCGCAAAATATGAGAAACCATATCATTAATAACTGATTTCTATGATGAATTTAAACAGAAGTATCAGCCACGCGCTTAAAGCATCCTTGCTCACGGCCGGATTGTTCCTTTTCACTCCGACAGAAGCCGCGGCCAAAACCGAAACTTTTGGAGTAGGAAACAAGACATTCCTCCTTAACGGCAAGCCTTTCATCATCAAGGCCGCCGAAGTGCATTATCCCCGCATCCCGCGTCCCTATTGGGAGCAGCGCATCAAGATGTGCAAAGCTTTGGGAATGAACACGCTTTGCCTGTATGTCTTTTGGAACATACACGAACAGGAAGAAGGCAAGTTCGACTTCACGGGCAATAACGACGTAGCGGAATTTATCCGATTGGCACAAGAAAACGGCCTCTATGTCATCGTGCGCCCTGGCCCGTACGTATGCGCCGAATGGGAAATGGGCGGTCTGCCCTGGTGGTTGTTGAAGAAGAAAGACATCCGTCTGAGAGAACAAGACCCGTACTTCATGGAACGTTACCGTATCTTCGCCCAGAAACTGGGAGAGCAGATCGGAGACCTGACCATTGAAAAAGGCGGACCGATTATCATGGTGCAAGTGGAAAACGAATACGGATCATACGGCGAGGACAAACCGTATGTTTCGGCCATTCGCGACATCATCCGCGATTCCGGTTTTGACAAAGTAACTTTATTCCAATGTGACTGGAGTTCCAACTTTACCAAAAACGGACTGGACGATTTGGTATGGACCATGAACTTCGGTACCGGCGCCAATATCGAAAACGAATTCAAGAAGTTGGGCGAGTTGCGTCCCGAATCTCCCCAAATGTGTTCCGAGTTCTGGAGCGGATGGTTCGACAAATGGGGCGGGCGTCATGAAACGCGCGGCAGCAAGGAAATGGTCGGCGGACTGAAGGAAATGTTGGACAAAGGCATTTCTTTCTCGCTCTACATGACGCACGGAGGTACCAGTTGGGGACACTGGGCCGGTGCCAACAGTCCCGGATTCTCGCCCGACGTGACTTCGTACGATTACGATGCTCCTATCAACGAGGCCGGACAAGTCACTCCTAAATACATGGAATTACGCGAGATGCTGGCCGGGTATAGCGACAAAAAGTTACCCTCCATCCCCAAAGAATTCCCTGTAATCAATGTTCCCAAAATACAGTTTACGGAAGTGGCTCCCTTGTTTGAGAACCTCCCCGCCCCTCATGCGTCGATGGACATTCAGACGATGGAAGCGCTCAACCAAGGATGGGGTTCCATTCTTTACCGTACCAAAACCCCGGCAGTGCCTACCCAAAGTGTGCTGACCATAACGGATGCGCACGACTTCGCGCAAGTCTTTATCAACGGGAAACTGATCGGTTCCATCGACCGTCGCAACCACGAAAAGACCATGTTGCTACCGGCCATGAAGGAAGGAGACCAACTGGATATCCTTGTGGAAGCCATGGGACGAATCAACTTCGGCCGTGCCATCAAGGACTTCAAGGGCATCACGGAGAAAGTGGAATTGAGCTACACCATGAATACCGGCAGCCAGGTGACCGTCAACCTGAAGAACTGGCAGATTTACACCCTCAGCGACAGCTATCAGGTGCAGAAGGACATGAAATATGTTCCGCTGAAAGACCAGAAGGTACCGGGATGCTACCGTGCGACTTTCAACCTGAAAAAGACCGGCGACACGTTCCTGAATTTGGAAACATGGGGCAAAGGACAAGTGTACGTAAACGGACACGCCATCGGACGCTTCTGGAAAATCGGTCCGCAACAGACGCTATACATGCCCGGATGCTGGTTGAAGAAGGGCGAGAACGAGATTATCGTACAAGACATTGTAGGTCCGCAGGAAACCGTGGTCGAAGGTCTGTCCAAACCTATCATCGACAAACTGAACGTCGATGCGCCGAATACGCACCGCAAGGAAGGACAAACTCTGAATTTGGCCGGCGAAACGCCTTGCAAGGCCGGTGAGTTTGCCGCAGGCAACGGTTGGCAGGAAGTCCGGTTCGACCAACCCGTAACGGGACGTTACGTGTGCATCGAAGCTTTGAATTCCCATAACAACCGCGAATATGCTTGTATCGCGGAATGGTACATGCTCGATGACAAAGGTCAGCGCATCAGCCGCGAGCCATGGACAGTGGCATACGCCGACGACGAGGACATCTCTTCGGGCAACAAAACAGCCGATAAGATTTTCGACCTTCAGGAGTCCACGTATTGGAGCACCAATAAAGACGTGAAGTTCCCCCATTACATCGTATTGGATTTGGGCGCAGAGCAGACATTAGGCGGTTTCCAATATCTTCCCCGCGTGGAACAGGGAGCACCCGAAAGTATCAAAGGTTACAAAATCTATGTAAAGAGCCAGCCTTTCAAATTCTAAACCGTTAGTCTGGCATTTATCAGAAAATGGCATGCTTCTTTTGAGAGGCATGCCACTTTTTTTGTATTTAGTTTGGATATGTCGTCTAAAAGACGTACCTTTGCATCGCTTTTGAGAAATCACATTCTCTCAAGTCTCGGGGTGTAGCGCAGTCCGGTTAGCGCACCTGCTTTGGGAGCAGGGGGTCGTGGGTTCGAATCCCGCTACCCCGACCATCAGAAAAGGCACTGTAAAACAAGCTTTCAGCGAGTTGACAGTGCCTTTATTTTTATTTAGCCAACAAATGACCGTCATGAATAAGTCATACCACAAAGAGATACTGTACATCGCTCTCCCGTCCATCCTTTCCAATATCACCGTTCCCCTGCTCGGGCTGATAGACCTGACCATTGCGGGACATCTCGGTGCCGCTTCATATATCGGTGCCATAGCCATCGGCAGTACGATATTCAATATGATCTATTGGATTTTTGCATTCCTGCGGATGGGAACCAGCGGGATGACTTCACAAGCCTACGGTGCCGACAATAAACAAGAAATCCAACTGTTGCTTTATCGTTCCTTGGCTACTTCCACGGGCATAGCCATCCTCATACTCCTCCTGCAAGGCCCGTTACTTCATCTGGCCCTGTCCGTCATGTCGCCCACGAAAGCTGTGGCGGATTTTGCTTCGATATATTTTAGAATCTGCGTATGGGGCGCTCCGGCTGTGCTCGGGCTTTACAGTCTGACCGGATGGTTCATCGGATTGCAAAATGCAAAATACCCGCTCTACGTGGCCATTGTCCAAAACCTCGTCAACATAGCAGCCAGCCTGTTTTTCGTCTTCGTATGGCACATGGACGTGGCCGGAGTGGCTTTGGGAACAGTCATCGCCCAATATTGCGGACTGACGCTTTCCCTATATTATTGCCACCGCATGCACCGTAGGCTCGGCCTTCCTTATACATTCGTCCCCTCTTCCGTATTCCGGAAAAACGCCATTCGCCGTTTCTTCAGTGTCAACCGCGACATTTTCCTGCGCACCCTTTGCCTCGTGTGCGTCACTCTCTATTTCACCTCCGCCGGTTCCCGTCAAGGGGAATATATCTTAGCGGCCAATGCCTTGCTGATGCAATACTTCACCCTCTATTCTTATTTCATGGACGGTTTCGCCTTTGCCGGAGAAGCCCTCTCGGGTAAATGTGCCGGTGCGGGAGATTATCAGGCTCTGAAAAAAGTCATCCGTAACCTGTTTCTTTGGGGAAGCGGCGTGGCACTGATCTTCACCTTATTCTATATGGCCGGCGGAAAGGCTCTCATGAACCTGCTCACCAACGAGGCCTCTGTCGTCGCCACAGCTTCCGACTACCTGCCTTGGGCTGTCCTCATCCCCTTTGCAGGTCTCTCGGCATTCATTTGGGACGGTGTTTTCATCGGACTCACGGCCACACGCTATATGCTCTTGTCCATGTTGGGCGCCACCCTGACTTTTTTCAGCGTCTATCTCAGCCTCTTTCCTATATGGCAAAACCACGCACTCTGGCTGGCTTTTCTCCTCTATTTATTCGTGCGAGGCCTCATGCAACACTTGCTATATAGAAATAAAATCTTAACTTTGCATCCTACAAACTAAATACACGCAAACGCAATGAACTACGTAGGCATACTTATCGGCTTGGCCACCTTCCTGATTATCGGCCTGTTCCATCCTTTAGTCATCAAGGGCGAATACTATTTCGGAACCCGATGCTGGTGGGCTTTCCTCGTGACGGGAATCCTATGTGCCGGTTTGTCCCTCTATGTGGAAAACGTGTACTTGAGTATTATTTTCGGTGTCATATCGTTCTCTTCCTTTTGGGGGATACTCGAAGTGTTCGACCAACGCAAACGGGTACTGAAAGGCTGGTTCCCGAAAAATCCCAAACGACTGAAAGACTACGAATAAACCGTCCGTCGTTTCTTTATTATTCCCATTCTCTCCCCTTCCCTCGCGTCAAAGATTTTTCCTGCTGAGAAAAAAGCCTCTCCATCTTTCTATATTCCTCTTTTTCAAGCTCTTGAATACAGCGTAAAAATATGCGCCAAATGAAAAATCATTCGCCTGAGATTGATTTTTCATTCTCCTGCAAACGATTTTCCGTTTGCCGCAAGATGATAAATCACTTTCATACAAGCCTTTTTTTGTCAAACTTACCGATATATCCGAAAGAACAGTCACATGCTATATCCTCCCGTGCCATACTCAAACGACAGACGGGACATTCAACACAAATCCCGTGAAGCCAGATATTCAACTTCACGAGATTTTCCTGCCGGATATGCTACGACATCCGGACTAATACACCATACGAGATAATTACTTGTCGCCGAAGTAACGGTTGTACAGACCGGCGAAACCACGGCCGTGACGAGCTTCATCCTTCGCCATTTCATGCACAGTGTCGTGAATGGCATCCAAATCCTGCTGCTTGGCCATCTTGGCCAAATCCATCTTGCCGGAGCAAGCACCGCTTTCAGCCTCCATACGCTTTTTCAGGTTCGTCTTCGTGTCCCAAACCATGTCGCCCAACAATTCGCAGAAACGAGAAGCATGGTCGGCCTCTTCAAAAGCATAACGTTTGAAAGCTTCCGCAATTTCAGGATAGCCTTCGCGGTCAGCCTGACGACTCATGGCCAAGTACATACCCACTTCTGTGCATTCGCCTTCAAAGTTAGCCTGCAAACCTTTCTTGATTTCAGGGTCAACGTCCTTGGCAATACCGATGACATGTTCGGTCACGAAAGTCAATTCCGTATCTACCAATTCCTTGAACTTTGAGGCCGGAGCCTTGCACTGCGGGCACTGTGCCGGAGCTTCTTCGCCTTCATGAATGTAACCACATACCGTACATACAAATTTCTTTTTCATTTTCTTTCGTTTTTAATTTAAATTACACATTCGTTTATACTTTATTTCTCTGCCCGTACCTTTCAGGCTCACGCCTCCATCGCACAGGCTTTGCATACACCTTTATAATAGACATGAGCTTCATCTACCTTAAAGTCCGAACCCGCTGGCAGAAAGTCTTTCAAACTTTCCGGAAGAGCCACATCGAATAATTTTCCGCATCGTTTACACATAAAATGTGCATGGGGAACGACCACCCCGTCAAAACAAACTTTCTTCTCATCAATGGTCAACATCAAGGCAGCTCCATGCTCGGAAAAAAGCCGTAAGGTGTTGTACACGGTTGTCTTAGACAACGTAGGTATCACTTTACACAAAGCCACATACACCTCATCCACTGTGGGGTGCGTATGATTTTTAAGCAAATAATCCATAATTGCTATGCGCTGTACGGAAGGGTGAATCCCGTAATTCTGCAATGTATCCAAAGCCTCTTTGTTGACCATGTCCAATATAAATTTGTAATGTTTACAATGCAAATTTAGTGTAAGTTCCGTTCTCGTGCAAGCCTTTCCGCGTTTTTTTTGATAAATAACAGCTTTTTTTGCTTTTATTGATACCTTTATATTATCTTTGCCCCACAAATATCAAACATAGCAACATGAATTACGGATTTGTCAGAATTGCCACAGCCATCCCCGGCGTAAAAGTAGGAGATTGCAAATACAACGCGCAACAAATTGAAAGTTTGATTATTCAGGCGGAAGGTAAAGGCGTAGAAATCATTTGTTTTCCGGAACTCAGCATCACGGCTTACACTTGCGGCGATTTATTTGCCCAACAACTGCTGCTTGACGAGGCGGAAATGTGCCTTATCAGCATCCTCGACTTCACCCGCTCATTAGACATCATCTCTATCATAGGACTGCCTGTCGCTTACCACGGTACGCTGCTGAATTGTGCGGCAGTGATACAAAAAGGGAAGATTTTAGGGCTTATCCCCAAAACTTATCTGCCCAACTATAAGGAATTCTATGAACAACGTTGGTTTACATCCGGCGATGTGCACGGAAACAGCAATGTATTGATTTGCGGACAAATGGTGCCGCTGAGCCGCCACCTGGTCTTCAATACTCCCTCTTGCTGTTTCGGAGTGGAAATCTGCGAAGACGTATGGGCTCCCATTCCCCCCAGTTCCGAATTGGTACTCCAGGGAGCTGAAATCATTTTCAACCTCAGTGCAGACAACGAAGGCGTAGGCAAACAGGACTATCTCAAAGCCTTGTTGGCACAACAAAGTGCAAGATGCCTCGCCGGTTATGTATTCTCGGGGGCAGGATTCGGCGAAAGCACACAGGATGTTGTTTTTGCCGGTAAGGCACTTATCTACGAAAATGGAGTGCTGTTGGCGGAAAACGAACGTTTCTCTTTTAAAGAACAAATGGTTTACAGCGAAATAGACGTAGAATGCCTGCGTGCGGAGAGGCGTGTGAACACCACATTCAGCGCTTCTGTAGCCCGGTTGAAATCGCACGACGTCATACAGATAGACACCGAACTGTTTGCTTCCAAAAACATTGAATTAAGCCGTAAAGTCAATCCGATGCCTTTTGTTCCGGCAGGAAAGGCACTGGATGAACGATGCGAGGAAATCTTTGCCATACAGATAGCAGGGCTGGCCAAAAGATTGGTACATACACAAACCCAGACCGTAGTCATCGGGATTTCCGGCGGACTGGATTCCACCCTTGCCTTATTGGTCTGCACCAAAACGTTCGACAAATTGGGACTCTCGCGCAAAGGCATCGTCGGCGTGACCATGCCCGGCTTCGGAACCACCAACCGTACTTACACCAATGCCGTCAACCTTATGAAAAGCCTGGGGGTAACCCTGCGAGAAATCAGCATCAAAAAGGCCTGCATACAACATTTCGAGGACTTGAATTTCGACATGGCCAACCATAATGTGACGTATGAAAACGCACAGGCACGCGAACGTACGCAGATTCTGATGGATGTGGCTAACCAGATGAATGGCATGGTAGTGGGAACCGGCGACTTGTCGGAACTGGCTTTGGGATGGGCCACGTACAACGGCGACCACATGAGCATGTATGGCGTCAACGCCTCTATCCCCAAGACGTTGGTGAAACATTTGGTCAAGTGGGTGGCCGACAGCATTATCGACGAACCATCCCAAGCTACCTTGTTGGATATCGTGGACACACCGATCAGCCCCGAACTGATACCGGCAGACGAGGATGGCAACATCAGCCAGAAAACAGAAGACTTGGTCGGTCCTTACGAACTGCATGACTTTTTCCTGTATTATACCTTGCGTTTCGGCTTCCGCCCGTCCAAGATATTCTATCTGGCCCAATATGCTTTCGCCGGAAAGTACACTGACGAAACGATAAAGAAATGGTTGACAACGTTTTTCCGTCGTTTCTTCTCTCAACAGTTTAAGCGTTCCTGCCTACCCGACGGTCCTAAGGTTGGAAGCTGTAGCCTGAGTCCCCGTGGAGATTGGCGAATGCCCAGCGACGCGTCGGCTACGGCATGGGTGGATGAATGCAATAATCTGTAAGCCTGCCCCCATATCAAAAAAAGAAACGGTGTATTCCCCCTCTTCTGGCGGAACACACCGTTTCTTTTTATTCCATCTGACACTTCCCTCTTCTACTCTCCGTCGTCTTCAAACCTCAATGTCTCCACTTTCTCCAGTCTCGATTTAAGGCGTGGCATACTCCCTTTCCGGATGCGCAGCGTCATGCTGCAATCGTGTTCATACCCTTGACGGACAATAGACGGCTCTTCCTCCTTGACAATGCGCATGACGGAGTTCATGAAAGGATACTCAAAGAAAAACGTGATTTCCTCGTCCACCGTTTTTTCTATAATCCGGGCCGCCTGTATAGCCTCGATAGCCGCCGCCTTGTAGGCTTGTATCAGACCGCTCGTCCCCAACTTGATTCCACCGAAATAACGAATGACGACAATCAAAACATCCGTCAGTCCGTAAGAATTAATCTGTCCCAGAATCGGCTTGCCCGCTGTGCCGGAAGGCTCTCCGTTATCATTGGCACGGAAATCCTTCCGTTCGTGTCCCAGCATATAGGCATAGCAACAATGGCGCGCATCGTAATACTTCTTTTGATAGAACTCCACTTGCTCTTTCACTTCGTCTACCGTATGCACAGGATGAATGAAAGCCAGGAACTTGCTCCGCTTCTCGCTATATTCTCCTTCCGCCGCTACTGTTATCGTCTTATATACGTCATTTCCTTCCATATCCTTCCTATTCAAAAAACTCCGGCCGCCGGGTTCCACCGACAACCGGAGTTGCAAAGATAATTATTTTTTCCTTATGAAAGTTTATGAATCACCAGTCCGCTGCGTAATTTCGGCTCGAACCAAGTAGCTTTTGGGGGCATGATTTTCCCACAATCCGCTATATCCATGATTTGTTGCATAGACACCGGATACAATGCCAACGCCATTTTCATCTCGCCGCTGTCGCAACGTCTTTTCAGTTCATCCAAACCACGCAATCCTCCTACGAAGTCAATCCGCTTATCCCGACGTAAATCCTTAATGCCCAAAAGCTCATCCAAGATAAGCCGACTACTGACAGTCACGTCGAGCACGTCTATCGGATCGTTTTCATCAAAACGTCCCGGAAGTACACGCAACCTGTACCATTTTTCATCCAGATAAAGCGAAAACTCATGCGGCTGCGCAGGTTTGTACGCCGAAGCGCCCATGCAAGTCACTTCGAAATCCTTCTCCAAAGCTTGCAAGAACTCATCTGAGGTATAGCACCCCAGGTCTTTCACCACGCGGTTATAATCCAAGATAGTCAGTTCGCTTGCCGGGAAGCACACGGCCATAAAATAATTGTATTCCGCCTCGGGGTGCGTCCCTCCATGGGCTAAAGCTTTCTCTTGTCCCACCAAAGCTGCCGCAGCCGTGCGATGATGGCCGTCTGCTATGTACAATGCGGGAATGGCTGCAAATTCTTTCGTAATCGCATCAATATCCGCTTCATCATCCACAAGCCAAAACCGATGACGGAAACCGTCGATCGGGGCCACGAAATCATATTCCGGCTCACGCCTTGCATATCGGTCTATCAAAGAAGCCAACGCAACATTATCGGGATAAGCCAGAAAAACCGGTTCTATATTCGCATCCGTAATACGGATATGCTTCATACGGTCTTCTTCCTTTTCGTGCCGCGTCAGTTCGTGCTTTTTGATTATCCCGTCCATATAGTCCTTGACCGAAGCTCCCAACACGATGCCGTGCTGTGTCCGCCCGTTCATGGTTTGTGCGTAAATATAATACATGGGCTTAGCGTCTTCTACCAACCAGCCGTTACGCTGAAATTTGGCAAAATTCTCTGCCCCCTTTTCATACACACATGAAGCGTATTCATCCGTTCCCTCCGGAAAATCTATCTCCGGACGGATCACATGATAGAGTGACATCTCGTTGTCGCCTGCCTCTATACGGGCTTCTTCCGAACTGAGCACGTCGTACGGACGACACTCTACCCGTTCCACCAAATCCTTAGGCGGACGAAGCCCCTTAAACGGTTTAACCCAAGCCATAGCCCCTATGATTATTTATTTACCTGATATTTCGTACATCCGTCCTTGAAGAATGCGGCAATCTGATGCGCCGCAGCCACTCCGGCATTGATATTGGCCTCGGCTGTTTGTGCACCCATCTTTTTGGGTGTAGAGAAATAACGGCCTTCCAATATACGGAAATCCGCATCCGCTTCCGGCATGATGTCCGTGACATACTTCAGGTCTGCACGCTCCTGCATCAACTTCAGCAATTCCGGTTCATTAATGACCTCTTTCCGGGCCGTATTGACCAACACTCCTCCCTTGGGCATCTTGCCGACCAAGGCATAATTGATGCTTTGGCGCGTCTCAGCCGTAGCCGGGATATGCAAGGAAACCACTTCGCACTTTTCAAACAATTCATCTTGCGAAGAGACTGGCTTCACCCCATCGGATTCTATAGCCGCTGCAGGACAATATGCGTCGTATGCATAAACATCCATGTCGAATCCTTTTGCGATATGCGCTACGCGACGACCGACATTACCGTATGCCAAGATTCCTAATTTCTTTCCTTTCAACTCCGTACCGGCCTTTCCATTATAAAAGTTACGTACGGCGAATACCAACATACCGAACACCAGTTCGGCTACGGCATTGGAGTTCTGACCGGGAGTGTTCATCACCACCACCCCGTGTGCGGTGGCAGCCGCCAAATCTACGTTATCGTAACCGGCTCCGGCGCGGACAACTATCTTTAAGTTTTTTGCCGCATCAAAAACTTCATTATCTATCTTGTCACTGCGGATTATCATGGCTTCCACGTCGGCCACTGCCGCCAGAAGTTGTGCCTTCTCCGTATATTTCTCCAATAAAACGACTTCCAATCCGGCTGTCTCTGCAACCTCTTTGATACCGTCCACTGCAATTTTTGCAAACGGTTTTTCTGTAGCAATCAATATTTTAGCCATAGTTATTTTATTTAAATACGTCCCATAAACAAACAGGCACACCTCTGTGTAAGGCGTGCCTGTCTTTATAGCCTTTTAATGTTGAGCTTCAAAGTCCTTCATGCTTTGTATCAATGCCTGCACGCCCTCTATCGTTTGTGCGTTGTAGCATGAAGCACGGAAACCGCCTACGCTGCGGTGGCCTTTTATGCCCACCATGCCGCGTTCTGTAGCAAACTGCAAGAAATCGGCTTCCAATTCTTTGTATTCGTCGTTCATCACAAAACAAATATTCATATATGAACGGTCTTCCGCCTTTGCCGTTCCACGGAACAATTTGTTACGTTCAATTTCGGTATACAACATGTCTGCACGCTCTTTTGCACGCTGAGCCATAGCCTCTACTCCGCCGTTTTTCTTCACCCATTCCAAATTCTTCATGGCACAGTAGATGGGTACAACCGGAGGCGTATTGAACATGGAACCGTTTTTCACATGGGTCATGTAATCCAGCATTGTGGGAATCTGGCGGCTTACTTTATTCAAAGCTTCATCCTTTACGATAACGATATTCACTCCGGCCATAGATACGTTTTTCTGTGCTCCGGCGTAAATACAATTATATTTGCTCACATCTACCGGACGGGAGAATATATCTGACGACATATCGGCAATCAAAGGAACAGGACTGTCCAAATCATAACGCATTTCCGTTCCGAAAATCGTATTGTTTGTCGTAATATGCAGATAATCTGCATCAGCCGGTATCGTAAAGTTTTTCGGAATATAGGTATAGTTGTCTTCGGCTGAAGAAGCAACTTCAACCACTTCACCGAACAACTTTGCTTCTTTCATAGCCTTCTTGGCCCATGTACCTGTATTCAAATAAGCTGCCTTCTTCTCCAAAAAGTTATAGGGAACACGACAGAATTCCGTACTGGCACCTCCTGCCAGAAAAACAACCGAATAACCGGCCGGGAGGTCGAGTAATTCTTTTACCAGTTCTACAGCCTTGTCTACTACAGGCTGGAAGTTCTTTGCCCTATGGCTAATTTCCATCAGGGAAAGACCGCTACCCTCAAAATCCAAGCATGCATCTGCTGTTGCCTCTATTACTTCACGCGGCAACATGGATGGACCTGCATTAAAATTATACTTCTTCATCTAAATTGTAAAACTTAAGATTAATTATCCGTTACTCTAAGCATAACATCTGCGAAAGTAGAAAATAAAATCCATAAAAGCAACGATTGAAGCCACATTTTTTAAGTCAAGCGCTTTTTTTGCTATCATATATTATAAAAAACAGCTTTCTGCCCTTACAACTCGTAATCTTATTTTGTCTTTTCTATAATCGTCTTGATGCCTTTTATCTTTTGCCCGGACACGGCGGCCAAGGTTTCTTTTAGCAAATTCCGTCTGATAGCGACAAAAGCATAGTGTTCTTTCACATCTATACGCCCGATATCGCTCTTGCCTAATCCTCCTACCTTTGACAGAAACCCCACAATATCCACCTTGTTGATTTTATCCTTTTTTCCTTTTCCGATATAAAGTGTTACCCACTGGGGCTTGGCAGGATCGGGCTTAGGCCCTTCCCACACATAGTCTTCAGGAATCTGCTGTATAAACTCGGGTAAATATTCCTCCGGCCCTAATATGAGAAAGACATTTCCGGAAGCATCCCACCGCGCCGTCCGACCGTTACGATGAATATAAGCATCTTCATTGAGCGGCAAATGATAATGGATAACATGGTCTATATTGGGTATATCCAGTCCCCGCGCGGCTAAATCCGTTGAAACAAACACATTACACGATCCGTTACTGAACTTGTAAAGCGCACGCTCACGGTCCTTCTGTTCCATTCCTCCATGAAACATCTCACACGAGATTCCTGCTTGAAGCAAATAACGGTAAACTCGTTCTACACTTTCACGGTAGTTCACAAAAACCAAGGAACTTTTATCTCCCAAATAGCACAAAAGCTTAGACAAGACCTCCAACTTATCTTTCTCTGGAGATTTCACTGTATAAACCTTTATACGTTCCGGAATCTGCTCTTCATCTTCCAAGAAATTCAATTTCAAAAAATCTCCCTCTGATACAAACCGAGGAATAGCCGGCGCATCTGTAGCCGAGAGAAGGAAACGACGTTTTAAATACGGAATTTGCGCAATCACCTCCGACATTTCTTCCTGAAAGCCCATCTCAAGGCATTTGTCAAATTCATCTATCACCAACGTATGAACATGTGAGGCATCGATATTTCCTTTATTTAAATGGTCGTTCATACGCCCCGGAGTTCCTATTATAACTTGTGGATTCAAGCTTTTCATCGTACGGTGCTCATCCATGGCCGGACGGCCGCCATAGCAACTCATAACAGGAATGCCCGTTCCCATAGACTTGAAAACCTGCTCTATTTGTAATGCCAACTCACGAGAAGGTACCAATACTACAGCTTGAAGAACATTCTCATTTTTTAAAGATTGCACTAAAGGTAACAAATAAGCGATCGTTTTTCCCGATCCAGTCGGAGATAAAAGTACCAGGTCTTTCCCTTTTCTGTATTCCTCAACCGTGGTTTGCTGCATCGCTGTCAAGCTATCTATATGCAACTTCCATAAGATTTCTTTTATATTGATGTGAGTCATCACTTTACTTTTTATAATCAAACAAATTTAGACATAAATGCCTTTATATACTGTTGTCATAGGAAACTACTCTAGGACTAGCCTTATCTTTAGGCATAAGTAACTCTGATGTAGTTCATGACATTCACAAAGATAACGCTTTTGTTTGTATCTTAAACTATAGCAGAGATAAATTTGAAACAAAATCCTAAGTAACGAATTTAAACCAGACGAACTATGCTATTTATTCTTAACCACCAAGATATAAAATGACATAGAATCATCCTTTCCCCAGTAAGTTTTCCAAATCATGTTTCATCCGTCATTTATCCCGGAAGCTCCCTAATATACAATACATTACCACTGAAGAATAGAGAAAGTTCATCTTCCAGCAAGCCTTCAGCCATCCTTCGGCCAGGCTGCAAGTATACTCCTGAACGATATTCTCCACTCCCCACCCCACCATAATACGTACTCCATCCCGCTAAACAACAGAATAATGACCTACATTATGGAAAAATAGCAAGATGAGAAAAAAGCGGAAAAGAAAAGATTCACCGAAAGGCAAACCGGGATAGGAGAAAAAAGTGTCCGGACGGAACGAAAGATAAAGGAAACGCAACAGAAATGTAAATTGGAACTCTTCCCCTTCTCCGTAAGACACAATTTTACTTTATCTACATAAAGACACCGTGCAGGAAATAAGAATCGGACATCGCCGGGAAGCCATACAGGAAGAAACTGATGCCAAACAGGAAGTAAAA